>CEPX01109803.1_pt1 | contig 19639 bp, 18 predicted proteins | sample 361361 | NCBI WGS metagenome assembly CEPX01 (sample SAMEA2619974, study PRJEB7988) | marine metagenome | biome: marine biome (ENVO:00000447); feature: mesopelagic zone (ENVO:00000213) & marine oxygen minimum zone (ENVO:01000065); material: "saline water (ENVO:00002010), including plankton...
CTCCAAGCCATTTTCCCATTCCATCTTCACACCAAGAGAGCGAAGGAAGTCTTGCGCAACAGCATGCTCCACCATATCTTTACGAAAGCTGGAATACGACATTGGCGAATTTACAAAGCTATTACTATCATCATCCGACCAGTCATCATCCTCCCATTCATTGCGGGAATGTGCCTCTAAATAGCCCTCTACAAAGGGAATCTCTCTGCCGAAAGAAGTGGTAAACGACGTGTTCTTCGTCATGATTGGGACACTTATATCACGACAGATAGCGAGGCACAACGACTTTCGGCTCTATTATCAGCTTCTGAGTGATTCTCTTCGACAAGCGTCACTAAAACATGTCAAAATTACCAATAATAAAGCCTTCCATCACCATCAATGGCAGAAGAATAGGAACAGATGAGCCCGTCTACATCATCGCAGAAATGTCTGCAAATCATGATCAGGATTTTGATAAGGCGGTACAAATACTAAAGGCCATGAAAGAAAGTGGTGCAGATGCCGTAAAACTACAAACCTACACAGCAGATACTATGACTATCGACTGTGATAATACGTATTTTCAAATTGGTGAAGGAACGATTTGGGAAGGAAGAAATCTCTACGATTTATACAAAGAAGCCTACACTCCATGGGAGTGGCAACCGAAGCTCAAGAAGATTGCCAATGATCTTGGAATGGATTTGTTCTCGACACCGTTTGATGACACGGCTGTAGATTTTTTAGAAGAGATGGATGTACCGGCATATAAAATTGCTTCATTTGAACTGAATGATCTGCCATTGATTCGGAAGGTAGCAGCCACAGGGAAACCAATGATCATGTCTACAGGCATGGCAACGAAAGAAGAAATTACAGAGGCAATAGACACGGCTATATCGGAAAAGAATAATCAAATTGTGCTGCTTAAATGTACGAGCGCATACCCCGCACCTCCAGAATCGATGCACTTAAATACCATTCCAGATATGCAGAAGAAGTTTGCAGTACCTGTAGGACTTTCTGACCATACATTGGAGACAGAGGTACCAGTCGTAGCGGTTGCTCTTGGTGCCTGTGTCATAGAAAAACACTTTACTCTCTCAAGAAATGACCCGGGGCCAGATAGTGCATTCTCTCTGGAGCCACAAGAGTTTCGAGAAATGGTCGATGCTGTTCGAGCAGCAGAGCGTAATCCTCCAACAGATTTAAATGCCACTATTCTTGGAAATGTTCTGTATGGAGGGTCGTCCGCAGACGAAAGTAGTAAAACCTTTCGGCGTTCACTATTTGCTGTAGAAAATATCGCACAAGGTCAACCGCTCACTCCAAAGAACGTGCGCTGTATCCGCCCAGGGTATGGGATCGCTCCAAAACATAGAGATGAAGTAATAGGAAAAACTGCAACAAAAGATATACCGCGTGGAACACCTTTATCGTGGGATCTTATGACTGTGTGATCTCAGATAAATCGGAGAAAGACTCTTTGAGTAATGCGAGGATGTCTTCTTTACTCAGTGGAGTGACACTGGAGGAATCATATTCTTTTGTACCTTCGTATATTTTAGGATCTGGAATATTTTCTCCCGGAAGTTTATGGAGTGCACGAACAATAAACATCGAATCTGTTTCCTCTGAGTATCGTGCCTCTTCATGTGTCATGAGCACTTCGTTCGTCTTCTCACCAAGACGAGCACCCATAATTTCTGTCTGGACAGAGCCATTTCCTAGTTCTGCTATAAGAACTTCTGCCAAATCTCCAAGACGAATAACTGGCATTTTTAGGATAAACACCTCTCCTCCACTCATCTGTTCCATAGCATTCAACGTAAGCTTAGACGCAGATTCAATACTCATAAAGAATCGAAGCATTTCAGGATCTGTCACTGTCACCGGGCCTCCTTTTTTTATTTGTGATGCAAAAACAGGAATAACAGAACCGCGTGAACCAAGGACATTTCCAAATCGAACACAGGCAAACTGCGTCTTTCTTGAGCCTTTTGAGTGCATAGCAGAGATCATCAGTTTTTCGGCAAGAAGTTTAGTAGCCCCCATGACATTTGGTGGACTCACTGCCTTATCTGTACTCACAAGCAGCACACGTTCCACCCCTTGTCGCATCGCAACATCAATAACATTCTGCGTACCAAGTACATTTGTTTTTACCGCTTCGAAAGAATTATATTCACAAGAAGTAACATGCTTATAAGCAGCTGCATGAAATATTAAATCAATATTTTCTGCTGCAGATTCCAAACGAGCACTATCGCGTACATTCCCGAGAAGATACCGAACATTTGGCAGCACTCCCAACTCTTGCTGCAGTAAAAACTGCTTATGTTCATCACGAGAGTACACACGAACAACCTTCGGATCATGCTGCAATAACTGTCGAACAATTTCTGACCCAATAGAGCCTGTGGCGCCTGTTACCAAAATGTTCTTTCCTTTAAAGAATGAAGACATGATTTATGGAAGGTTATGGAACTCATCATTCAGGACTTCAGCCACGGTGGCAACCTCCTTCTGTGAGATATTATTATAAAATGGTAAGGCAACCGTACGGTCAGATACCCCCTCTGTAATAGGGAAATCACCCTTTTTGAAGCCAAATTCTCTTGTATAGAGCGGTTGAAGATGAATGGCTGGAAAGTAGTTGTTACAGCCTATACCTTTGGCTTTGAGGCGCTCAAGAAGTGCATCGCGATCTTGCGGTGTGTACTTGGAATTGAGATGTGCAACGTACACAAACCAACTGGTACGAACATCGTCTTGAGACAAAGCTGGAGTGATGTGATCTGCCAGAGGAGCTAGTGCCTCTTTGTACCACTCAGAAACAGCATCTCGCTTCTGAATAAATTCTTCTATACGCGAAAGCTGACTGATGCCTAGTGCACAATTAATATCACTAATTCGATAGTTATAGCCAAGACGTTCGTGATGTAAAAACCTTCCACTATCATCTCGACCTTGGTTACGCATACTGCGCGCGGCATCTGCAATATCATCTCTATCCGTTACCACCACTCCCCCCTCTCCTGTAGTCATTTGTTTGTTGGGATAAAAGGCAAACGTACCGCAGTCACCAAATGTTCCGGCTTTTTTGCCATTAAGAGAAGAGCCAAGTGCTTCGCAGCTATCTTCGATAAGAGCCAAGTTATGTTTATCTGCAATAGCACGTAGTGCATCCCAATCACAAAGGTTTCCGAGTATGTCCACTGCAACAATGGCCTTTGTTTTCTCGGTGATTGCAGCCTCGATGAGTACAGGATCGATGCACAAAGTATCCGGAAGGATATCCACAAACACAGGAGTTGCCTTTTCAAATAAAATACAATTGGCAGAAGCGATAAAACTAAATGGAGAAGTAATCACCTCATCGCCTTCTTTGATATCTAGAGCCCGTACACAAAGATGGAGAGCAGCCGTTCCACTACTTACAGCAATTGCATGCTTTGCCCCTGTGTAAGCCGCAAACTTCTGTTCAAACTCTTCGAGCTTTGCCCCAAGTGAAAGACGGGAGGTTTTGAGTACTGCAACAACTGCAGCAATATCTTCATCACTAATATCAGGAGCCGCCAAAGGAATATCGTACTGAGTCATTATGCATTCTCGGAAACTTTTTTTGCAGGAGTGCCATAGGCAATGCATCCATCTTCAATATCACTTACAACGGCAGAGCCTGCACCAATAATGGAATTGCTTCCAATCTTCACTCCCTCTTTTACCGAAGATCCAATACCAACTTGCGTGTTGGCACCGATGTGTACCTCACCCGCAAGATGCGCACCGGGGGAAATGTGTGCAAAGTCCCCAATAGTAGAATCGTGATCTACCGTAGCATCAGTGTTAATAATACACCCAACACCGAGTACGGTATCCACTCCGACAACTGCTTGAGGCATAACAACTGTTCCCTCTCCAATGGTCACACCCGAACATACTGTTGCAGTTGGATGCACTACAGAAACAATGGTGATCCCTGCATCCTTTACTTTCTTCTGCAATTTCGATCGCACAAGAGGATCCCCAACACCAACAATTGCACCGTCTATTCCTTCAGGTATTGCACTACCAAGCACAGGAAGATCCATTACAGACCCAGAGGCACTATCATCAATAAATCCAGCGACTTCGTATTCGCCTTGAGCAATTGCTGCATCAGCAACCATTTTACCGTGTCCACCTGCGCCGTAGATGACAATACTTTTCTTTCCCATCTGCTAAATACTAACCATGCTATTTCGCTTTTCAAAGCGAAATCTCTTCCAAAATAGCCGTTATACGCTCAGAAGCACTAGAGTCTCCATAGAGATTTTGATACGCACCATCAGAATCCAGCGATTGCGTTATTGCATTGCCAATATCGATCGAACCATACGGTACGTCTCGTACATTACCCGACCGAAGTCTCCCTTTCTGGCGATCTCCTATATTTACTACTGGAAGATTGAATGACGCAGCTTCGATAATGCCACTTGATGAATTGCCAACAAGAACATCTGCTACAGATAGCCATGAAAAATATTCTTGATGAGAGATGGAAATGAAAAACGTACATTGTGATTTTTGCTTTGCAAACTCCTGCAATGCGGCATTCATTTCTCGTCCACCTGCATCTGCATTCGCTCCAATGATCAGAATATTTCCATCGAACGAATTAAGTGCATCAAGCGATGGCTGTATCTGATCTGCAATAGATAACTCCTCTAATGTATCTGGGTGCTGTACAAATATGATCGTCTTCTGCGTATCGATGAATCGTGCCATGGCAAAGAGTATGTCTTTCGGTACGAGTTCTATAGAAGTAATTACATCAAGTGCAGGGGCTCCAACGACAAAAATATTCTCTGGATTCTCATCAGGTTTCATCTGCTTGATTGCATCAGCGTGAGGTTGAGCACTGGTGAGATGAATCGATGCAAGTTGCGTAATGGCATGGCGCTGCGCATCATCGAGTGATCCGCTCGATTCCCCACCATGCAAATGTGCAATCGGAATACTGAGTGCACTCGCGGCCTTAGCTGCTGCAAGCATTTCTGTTCTGTCACCAAGCACGAAGACAATATCTGGTTTTTCTTTTTCAAAAATCTCCAAGCATCCTTTTTGTGTAGCCTCTGCAAATACACGCGTACCCTCTGGGGTATCTTCACTCGAAAGCGTATCAAGTTCAGCAACTATCGAGAATCCATCCGTGATAATGGCATCTATCGTATGACCAAATGCTTCCGAAAGATGCATACCGGTGACGATGAGTCCAAGATCAATCTTATCTGATGCGTGCAATGCATCGAATACCGGTTTGTAAATCCCGTAATCAGCCCTAGTACCTGTTACGGCAAGAACTTTTCTCATTCAAACATGTCGTAGGAAAGTAACGTTCCCTCAGGAATATCTCTCAACGCTTTCTTTCCAGTAACAGAAGAATGCTCTTTCGGTGATATGCCAGTTCCCGGTCTTTTCAATGTGATCATGTGCTCTGTAATCTCTTCTCCTGCAGCAATATTCTTACATGTCACAATACTGCGACGAGCAGCTTTGGCCACATCTTCCTCGACTTCCTGACGTACTTTTTCACCTGTCCCAAGAGCAGACTCGACATTGCGAATGCCTTTAACCATCGCCGTGAGCAATTCTGGCTCCAGTGATGCTTTGTGATCTGGACCCGGAAGCGACCTGTCGAGCGTGAAGTGTTTTTCGATCATAACGGCTCCGAGTGCCACTGCGGCAATAGGCGCTTCTACACCTTCTGTATGATCAGAAAGTCCAACCGGTACACCAAATTTCTGATGCAGTGTTTCCATAGCTCTTAAATTCACCTGATCAAACGGTGTCGGATACGCACTCGTACAATGCAAAAGTGTGAGTGGAATTCTAGCATCTTTAAAGATAGATACGGCATCATCTACTTCTTCTAAATTGCATGTACCCGTAGAAAGAATAACGGACTTACCAAGAGCAGCGATTGAATAGAGTAATGGATGATTCGTCACTTCACCGGAAGGAATCTTTATGTAAGGAACTGAAAGTGTCGCAATAAATTCTGCAGATTGTTTGTCATATGCCGTGATGATGCAATCAATATTTTTTGTGCCTGCATAGTCAACGAGCTCTGCAAAAGCTTCCCGAGGAAGGGCAAGTGACTTAAGCATCTCAAGCTGTGAGCTGTGACCACCACCCTCTTGATACTCAGCAAGCTGCGTATCGGCAGAAGCAATTTCTTCAGGGTCAAACATCTGAAATTTTACTGCATCTGCCCCAGCCTCGGCTGCTTTGTCTATAAGCTCCTTTGCAAGATTAATATCACCATTATGATTCACTCCCGCCTCGGCAATAATGTATACGTGATCCATAAGGGTATTGTAGGGATAGAAGCAGTATTTGACAAAACAAAAAAAGTAAATATAATGTAATCATGGTTAGAGATAGAGCTGCCGATACATCAGAGAACTACTCAGTTGAATTTATAGAATCCATAGCAGAGGATTTAGATTCTGCGATTGCAGCTGCAGAGAGCCGCTCTGATGAATCTGATTCAATAGTCACAGAGGCTAAGCAATATTTAGTGGGTGCAGTAGCAATGATCAGAGAGTTTCTCAAAAGTACTGAAAATCCATCCGAAGATGTTATAGTAAGACTCATTGATTCCTTGGGAGGATTTGAATTATTAGAGCAAGCACAGTATACCTGCCTACAATCTAAGCCTCAGGAAACACCCGATGAATCTGTAACAAATCAATGGAGTCGAATTTATAGAAAATTAATGGATGGGCAAAGCGAGAACTAGACTGCAGTCCAACCACCATCGACTACCAAGTTGTGCCCAGTAACGTAATTTGCATCATTGGAAAGTAGATACACTGCTGCAGGGGCGATGTCCTCAGGTGCTGCCATGCGACCGAGAGGCGTCCGCTTGGAATACTCTCTGAGCAATACTTCAGACTGACCATTTTCTATTCCACCAGGAGAGATAGCATTGACCCGAAGGCCTGATGATGCGTAGTAGGATGCCAAGTAGCGCGTGAAATTAATCAGCCCTCCTTTGATGGCACTGTACGCAGCTGGCATAGTCATGTCTGACCCTTCATACAGTGAAAAATCCGGACCAACGACTCCATAAATAGAACCGATGTTAATCAGCGAACCGGATTTCTGTGTTTTCATCTGCTCTAATACATTTTGGCAACACAAAAAGTATCCGCCCAAGTGCATATCAATATTTTTCTTCCAGGATTCAAATGTAATGTCTTCAAACTTTGCACCCCAATCATCAGTCCTTGGATACGCGTTATTGATCCATCCATCTATTGTGCCATGCTCTTTAATTACGTGAGCCACACAATCTTGTACAGACTGCTCATCGGTAATATCCAAATGAATATCTCCACCCGCAATATCTGCAGAAAGCGCAGTGGCTCCGGCCTTAGCACAATGCTCTTTGAATGCTTTTCCTAGTAGCCCCTCGCCACCGGTGACCACAATCGTTTTTCCAGAGAGATCATTCATGATAGTGCTAGTGTAAGGACTTGCGACGCTTCGCGCACGGAATTCATTGGATTTGCGCCCTCATGCAAGCAATTGAGGAAATACTGCATTTGAGAGGCATATAGGTCTGCAAAAGACATCTCAGAAGAGAAAATCTCCTCTCCGTCTTCCTCAATACGAAAATTGAGCAAGTCCACATTCCACGTACTATCTTCAAATCTTATCTCCAAAAAACGCTTCGCCTCTTTATCCAGATAATTAACATTGATGTGCGCAGTAAACTCCGAATAGGAAAGCTCATACGATGCATCATCGATAATATCAATCCCGAGTTCTCCCGACTTCTTGAGTGTACTGTGAATATTTTTTGGAGCTCCAAATAACCAGTAGCAGTAATCCAGTTCATGAATCAGTTCCAAGTGCACACCACCACTCATAGCTGCATCTGCACGAAAGCTTTTTGTAAAATCTTTTCCAGGAACCCACTCCGGCATATACGAACCACAATACGCTTGCACTTTTTGAATCGTACGATCGCTCAAGCTATCTTTTACATACTGCAAGCACGGGTGATGCCGTAATACACACGCAGTATACGTTGGCACTCCTGCTTCTTTCGTAGATGATAGAAGTTCATCAATCTCCTTTGTATAGCGGACAACTGGCTTCTCTATAAACAACGGCTTCTTTAGTGTCAGTGCATCTTTGATAGATTGCAGATGAATACTGGTAGGTGTGCTGACAATGACAAAATCAATATCATCTGGCACATCAGAAAGTGCATGAAGATTGATGATGCCTTCATGTGTCTGTGCATCTTTTTCCGATCGCAATGCATAAATCGTGGCAGTGACATTCAAAGCATCCAATGCCTGAATATGTTTTTTTGCAATCGAGCCGAACCCAATAATCAAGACATTCATAGTTCAAAATCCAATTTGTTCTGCTCCAGCAAAAATTCTAAGAAATCGAAATCCAATGCATCATCGAGATCAAAGCACTTATGCGGCATGATATACACAAGTGAGCGATCGGTAATTGGTGTGGTGTGCCCCTCATCAAAAAAAGCACGGCGGAAGAAATAGAACGATGCATTCAGGTGATACACCTTCGGAGATTCCTGACGAGAAAGTATGGGCTTCGCCGGCTTCTTGGAAAGTCGATAGTACCCATCCTCATGCTGCTCAACCATGTTGTAGTACGGGCTGCGATACGCAGGATTGACCGAAAAAAGATTCAGCGCATTGGTATCCTTCTCCATCATTGCAAGTCCCTGCTGCAAATCTTCCATTGTTCGCAGAGGTGATGTGACATCCAGATCCAACAAGTAGTCATACGTCTTACCACTCTTCTGCTCTTCATACAAAAGAACATCCTTCATCACTGCGATCTTTCCGGTCGTATCATTTGCAAGCTCCGCAGATCGAACATAATCCGAATAAAGTCCATGCTCTGCTGCAATTGCTTTAATCTCATCACTATCCGTAGAAAGAGTAATATCTGCATCCGTGCTTTCCGCAAACCGCTGAGCTTGCTTTATGGAATACGCTAGAAGTGGTACTCCCTGTACTTCTTTGATGTTTTTGCCTGCCACTCCCTTTGATCCTCCTCGCGCACAAATAGTTATGAGAATACTCATGGCAAGAGTGTAGAGCTAAAAAACACTGATGAAAACCTGATTCAAAGGCTTTCTATGGCTTCGTATCTGGCATACCATGGGGCACGAATGAATATAATTCTCAAAGCATTCGACGGCCCCTACTGCAAGATTATGATGGAGCGTGCGTTTCGTGACAAAGACATTGGAACCTGTATTTCCACTATGTGGCCGGGGAGCGAAGCCGAACGTCCAAATATCGGCGCTGAAGAACACATCTTTCTAGATGCAGAGCAATTAAAGCTTTGCATATTCCCCGATGCAGACTGGGACAACATGCTCCCCGTAGATGAGGAACTTGTAGAACAAATGCGAGAGTGTGAAGCCGTCTTCATGACCATGATTACACGCATGGAGGAAGTAGTCGGCCAAGAAATTACCTACGTAGAACGAAAGCAGCAGTATTTAAAGCAGCTGAGATATTGGAATCATGTTTTGGAAACCAAAAAGATCGACCTGTTCCTCAGCAATCATGTACCACATCAAATCTATGATTTGGTTATTTATGATTTGTGCAAACTCAAAGGCATTCCAACATTCTTTGTCGACAGGTGCTTTTGTATAGATGCATTTTATTTGGTGAAAGATTGGGAAAAGCCCGGAGAAGAAATGATCCCCATACTAGAAGAACTACAGAAGGAATACGCAGATGAAAACAAAGAAATCCCACTACAGCCAAAGTTCGAAGTATTCTATAAGGCAAACGCAATGACACTTGAGAAACCGTGGTATGCAGAAACCCGATCGAAGCATTTGCTCAAAAAGAGTTTCATAAGTAGGTGGAGTGCTTCGGCACTTGGCATGGTACGAAAAAAACCTGCTCAGTTTCTCTCTCGCATTATTTCCCCTACGTTTTGGCAGAGAAAATTGCACGAACACCAAACCATTCGCTTTTACGATAAACATATCTCTCCGGTAAACCTGGAAGAGTCATTCATCTACGTGCCACTACACATGCAACCCGAAGCTACCACGTGCCCGCTTGCGGGAGCCTTTGTGGAGCAAGAACTCATGGTACAACTCCTTGCGGCGTACCTACCTCCGAATATGAAGATCTATATAAAAGAGCACCCAAGTCAGGGAGAAACCATGCGCAGTAAAGAGTTTTATCAATCCCTATTAGACATACCTGCTGTACGCTTTGTTCCACGGAACACAGACACTCTTGAACTCACAGAAAAGTCAGTTGCCGTCGCAACAGGTACCGGAACGGCTGCATTTGAAGGACTATTCCGCGAAACTCCTAGCTTGATGTTTGGACACAGGTTCTTTCAGTACGCAGATGGTATCTATATGGTGCACACCGCAGAAGATGTACAAAGCGCTTTAAAGAAAATACTCGAAGAAAACGAGAAACCGACACTAAGAAAAACGCGCCTCTTCCTAAAGGCGATGGAGCAGTGCACTCGTCCTTATGCCGGTGGTGTTCGTCTTCCTGATGAAAAAGAGACGAAAGAGCAAAAGGCGGAGCGTATGGGAGAGTGGATTGCACAAGCTCTATAACTTGCCAATCTCTTCGAGCAAAAGCGCCGCTGTATTATTGGTAATCTCCTCTTCGGAAAGATCACATACCATTTGGTGATGATAACAAAGAGCAGAGCGTACCGCTGTATCTTCCACAGCTTTCAAAAAGATCCTACATTGACGCAATGTGGGCTTATTTCCCTTTTCAAAGACATCCTCTACGGCCTTCTGACAATCCTCTTGTGTGTGAATAGGATAAACACCTGGGGCATACTGATAGAAGTAATGGCCAAACATAAACACGGGCTTCCCACGGAAGATAGCCTCAAACCCGGCAGTGCCTGCAGAGGTTGCAATCGCTTGGCAATGCTCTCGTAATTCAAAGGAATCTGCAGCAGTATCAACGAGTCGAACATTCTTAATATCAAGGAGATCTTTGTAGTACTGAATATTCCGGCATGCGTGTCCGCGTGCAGCCTGCTTGGGATGTTCTTTAACGTACAAAAGCACATCATCCGGTAGACACTGTGCAAGAAGGGTGACAATGAGAAGCTGGTCTCCAAATCCACCGGCCATTGGACATGTGGTAGCTTCGGGCTGATAGTGCAAAGGAATATATATGAACTTTGCGTTGAGATCGGGAGTAATGGCATTGGCATGATAAAAATTGCTAAGCCTCACAATTGTGCGATTCCCCTGCCACTTCTGTATGCGACGCCTCCATTTGTGAACCGAAAGAAATCCTGCAAAAAACTTGAGTACAAACATCGTAGTACCAAGAGGATTCTTCAAAAAAATACGCATCCAGCGAATGAGAATATTCGGAGGCTTTGGCCATTCGGTAAACGGCATCTTCCCACCCTCAAGTGATTGTGTCTCAATGTAGTCTTCGAACTGTTCACAAAGTTTGATTTCATCATCACTCTTTCCTTCATACTCACCAAGCAATGTTTTGTAACGAATACCAAGCTTTGGATCGTACTCACCAACGTCACTCATGATGTACATATAGTTTTTGAGTGACGTGATATGAAACACCAGTGTTGGAATGCCTTTTAACTTACACAATCGATAGATGATGTAATCGGGAACTTCGTGAGGCATCCACGCAGAAACAAACAGGTTGATATTGTGTCTTTCAATAAAATCATTCCAAAATCGCAGATGTTTTAAGTACATGCGTTTTCGCTCTGTAAAGGGAACAAGTCTTGCTACCTCTGTACGAGAAACCATGTGCATAAAAATAGCTTCACAGTCTCGCATTTGTTCTACCAACTCTTCGTCTACAGGAGCAAGTTCGTTAAAGTCCACTCCATCGTACTGACATCCACGTACAAAACTCGATGCAAACCATGGCTGCTTACCTGCATCTACTTTGTCGTACGTTCGTCGATCGGACGTGATGGTTCCACAGAAATCAAATGACACATCTTTCATCAATTTCTTAATAGCTCCATAGGCAGCATCGTTTTCAAAACGAACAATAATGGCATTAAAGGATTTCATATACATTAGAACTTTTGCTCTTCCCAAAGCTGATAAAACTTCTGTTTCTTGTCCAATAGATCTTCTAACTTCCCTTCTTCTACAAGGCGACCATCCTCGATGACGAGGATGCTATCTGCGTCGCGAATTGTAGAAAGCCTATGAGCGATAACAATAGCCGTACGACCTGCGACCGCCTCATCGATAGCTTCCTGAATCAACTTCTCTGTTTGACTATCAAGTGAGCTCGTCGCTTCATCAAGAATGAGAATCTCAGCTCCTTTCAAAAGGGCTCGGGCAATGGATACACGCTGCTTTTCGCCTCCACTGAGCTTTACTCCACGATCTCCAATGAGTGTTTCGAGACCTTGTGGAAGGATTCTGACGAAATCGCCAAGACGTGCACGTTCCACTACCTCTTCAATCTCCTTATCGGGAACCTCTCTGTCTAGCCCGTAGCAAATATTGTTTTTGAGAGACTCATGCAAGAGTAGTGTTTCCTGGCTAACAATTGCAACGTGATCGAGATATGAATGAAGTGTGAACTCACGTACATCCCTTCCATCAACAAAGATTGCATCCGGAGGACAGTCATAGTATCGCATAAGAAGATTGATAATCGTAGATTTTCCAGATCCGGTTGGCCCGACTATGGCCGTCATCTTTCCCTTCGGAATTGTAAAACTCACATCTTCAAGTATCGGACGATCACTCGTATAGGCAAACGTGAGATGATTGAAGGTAATGCCTTCTTTTAGACCAGAAAAATCTTCGGTACCACCTTCTACAAAGTACTTCTCTTCATCCGAGAAGATTGCCATGATTTCATCGAGTGGCCCTGTTGCTGCAGCCAGTGTTCCATGGAACCCAGAGATCGATCCAAACTTTGATGACGCATTCATCACAATGTAAAAGTACACAATGAGTGCAGAGGCAGAAGCTATTTGATCACGTCCAAACCACCAGAGCGCTCCAACAAATACAAGGGCTGCAAACGACATGGTGATCACTTCCTGCAGAGGAAGAATAAGATGATTGAGCGCACCCGCTTTCACATCCAACTTCGTTTTAGCCAAGCTAATTTCCTTGTATCGGTACTGCTCCATGTTTTCTGCTGAGTACGACTTCACCAGAGGAATGGTAGAGAGAATTTCCACCGTCTTCTTGCCGAGCTCCGAACCACGCTTGGAGATACTGCGTGAAAGCACACGCACTCTGTTAACGATAAACCGCACCGCAAAGTGCAGCAAAATAAAGAGTGGGAGTGCAACGCACGTCAGCTTCCACGAAATCATCATCATGATGCAAAAATACACCAGAAGCGAAAACATGGAATTGATGTAGCGATCGACTGTAATAAGTGGATAGAGCGCCTGACGGGAAAACTCCATGAGTACTGTTGCGTGATGTCCGACAGTTGTCGTATCGAAAAACTGTTTTCCAAACGTGAGGTACCGCGTGAAGATCGCCTTACGCAGGTGATGCACTGCACGTTCCGAAAAGAAAATCACACTAATGGAAGCAAGATACCGAACGACATTCTTAACGATATAAATAACGACAAGACCACCGAGAAGTACCCCAAAGATCATGCGGTCGTTTTGAAGAACCTCCTCAGGAAAATAGCTAACTACCGTTCCTAAAACAGGAATATCCTGAATAAAGAGAAAGCTCTTTTGAAAGAATCCATTCAATATAGGAATCAGCAAGCCCATGCTCACACCCTCAAATCCCGCAGAAATAATGGATAGTGTAATGGGAATAAGCAAATACGCAGGATGAATATGAATTTTCTTCATAAGAAAACGAATTTTGCCTATGTTCGAAGACTTCTCAATACCCATAAATGCATGCGAAACCCTACCTGAGGCTCACATGCTGCACAACAAATTGCATGAGTTTCACTCTAGGCAGCATTCGTCTTGCACCCCATAGAAGTGTGCTATAAAGTATGCATACTATGAAAACTTTACACACCGTCGCAGACACAGTCCTTAAGAGAATTCGTGAATCTTCACCATATTATAAGCATTACAACAATAATGTGCAGTGGGGAATTAATCGAAAATACGTGAAATATGGCAATGAATGCAGAAGAGAATATGCCAAAAATCACGATACAAACTTTCCTCCAAATCCTCTGATTGAGGCTCCCGCGACAATGGTCAAAGGTGCAATTTCCTCAGATTCAGCTAAAGCGATGTCCAACAAGATATCTCAACTGATTGAGAAAAAGGACAAGTGCATCTATCGCGAGCCTGAATGCAAAGACATGCAAGCTGTAATTCTGCAGCCGATTGATAATTTGGGAGATGGCGTGCTGGATGTATTACGTAACCCAGAAGTAAACGACGTACTGCTTTCGATTTTTAGAGGGTATTACACCATAGCTACAGCAATAGGATTTCGGTCCTACCCAAACAACCATCAAAAGAGCTCATGGCTCTGGCACAGTGACTGTTACCCCGCACGCACCTGCAAAATATTTTTGCATCTTACCAAGGCTGATGAAGAAACGGGTGTAACCGACTTTATGAGTGTGGAAGATACCGAAGCATACAGAAAGGCCGGATATTATGGTTTGGGAGGAGAACGACTCGTAGGTGAAGATGTTGAGGCATTTGCAAAAAAGCACGGCCTTCCATACCGTCCGTTCCATATTAATGCAGAACCTGGTGATGCATCGATATTTGATATGAACTACTTGCACAGAGCAGTAGCCCCAAAGAAAGAGTACCGGGATGTTGTTCAGTTGCTATTCCAGCCAAGTCCTATTTCTTGGGAAGAAGATCTTGAACGCAATGGGGAATGCTTGAGGCACTGTGCACGTGGATTTGCAAAAGATCCTAGTGATAGGAGCGTAGAGGCTGTAAGCATGATGTAATCATCAAGTCTGCTTTACCATATCCGTATACACCTTCTGTAGTTCACTGGCAGACGAAGCCAGAGGATATTGCGTAAGTACCGCTGTTCTATAGTGCTCTCCTTTTGCATCTCGTTCTTTCGATGCTAGTGACAGATACTGCTCTACTGCTTTGATGGTTGCCACAGTATCACGAGGTGAGATGATTAAATCCGGATCGATAGACCCGAGTACCTCGGGTACCGCTCCACTGCCAAAAGCAAAACACGGATGTCCACAAGCAAGAGCTTCGATAAGCGAGAGTCCAAACCCCTCAAAAAGAGACACCGAAATAAGTACGCGGGATTTTCTTACTAAATCATTGAGCATCTCTGCATCCACCATGTTATGCACGGTAACACCATCTATCAATGCTAGTGCTTTGCGTTGCTCATCGGATCTTCTACCAACATCTGCAATGCGCTTACCGGATGCTGCCAGTTTTTTATATACCTCAAGAAGATAGGGAAATCCTTTTCTTGGGTGGATAAAGGATCCAAGCGCGATTACATCGTATGTACATTCAGCATCGGGTGTAAGTGTAAAGAGGTCACCATTTACACCATTTTGCACAACACTGATCTTTTCTTCTAAACAACCATAATCCGCTGCAATACGTTTACGCATAGTATGAGAAACAGTCACAATGCGACTCGCTGCTTTGCACATACAAGATTGAAAATGAATAAGAGCTGCATACTTCAATCGCCATACAAGAGACTGCAATAGCGTAGATTCTGATACAGCCACTTCGCGATCTGCGGTAACGGGATGATGGATAAGAAACAGTAATGACACCCCCGTATTTTGTAGTTTGCGTAAAGCCGGACCCATCACTTGGTTAAGATGAATGACGTCAAACTGTTGCCAAAAGGGATCCTTAACTCCAAAGCGTTTGAGTATAGATCTGGCAAAGAGAAAATCCGAGAATCCATAATAGTACGGCCCCGTTCTTCCGGGAACAGTAACAACAGATACATTACTCGGAAGATCCGATTCAGGTACCTTGCTACGGTTGCAAAGGATAGTGAATTCGATGTCACTACATGCAGCAAAAAGCGGAAGGTGGTTACCGCCTTTAAAAGGGTCGAGCACGGTTTGTAACACACAGACCTTCATGCATGCACAGTATCAGAATACAGGGCTATTTCAATGAAGATATCGTTGCATTCGCTAAAACAAGGCCATAAGCTAGAGATGTGAAAAAACTACGAGAATTCCTCTTTCAGCTAAGAGAGTTTGTCTATCAACTCCTTTTGGTTGATCTTATCCGCCTGATTATAGCCTCAATACGCTACTTCGTACTGGCTACTGTCCTTCGGCGTTTCAAAGTATTTGAGTCAGAGTCTAAAGATATCGGCATCAATACCGTGCATCACAACCATAATGCCTTGAGTCTCGATAGAATCTGGAACCTAGCCGTTAACAGGTCAAAGCTACTCATCAATCCCCTTGCTGCTATTCGTATGAGCAAGCGCACGCCTATTTTGTGCATCGGCCCTAGAGCTGAGGGTGAACTGCTCTATCTGAAAGGCTTTGGATTCAAAGACATTCGAGGGTACGACCTGATGTCATATTCCCCCTGGGTTGATTTAGGTGACATGCACAACATGCCATATAAAGATGATTCTTTTGGTGTGATTATTATGGGATGGGTTATTGCCTACAGTGACAGCCGAAAGAAGGCAGCGGCAGAAGCGGTGAGAGTTGTTAAAAACGGTGGACGTATTGCAGTCGGAGTAGAGTTTTATACAGAGAAAAAAGAAGATCTTGATAAGCGACTCGGGTACGAGTTCTGCAACAAAGAGCAAATGATGTGCGTGCAAGATATATTGGATTTATTTGGGCGACACGTTGATCGCATTGAATTTACGCAGGATGTTCCTGATGAGTATCCAGAAGACTACAAGTTCAACATGTTAGTCATCTTTACAGTAAAGAAGTAATGAACATCTCCCTCACGAAACGCCTACGTAAACGCTGGGTAAAATCCGTGGCATGGCTTCGGGGTTTTTTAAGAACATGGATCACGCTGACAGGTCATAAGGTATTCCGGAAACCCATAACAGATGTAAGCATCTTCCAAAGAAGAATTCCTTTTATCGAAAGGCGAGAGTATTCACAAAATGGAGAGGATGGAATCATCAACTCTATCTTTACAATGATAGGCACAACAAATAAGTATTACGTCGAGTTTGGCGTCGAAGATGGCATCGAAAGTAATACACGATATCTCTTTAAGCATCGTGGATGGAAAGGGCTTTTGATGGATGGCAGCCACGAGAATGATTCCTTGAATTTACACAAAGAATTTATCACTGCAGAAAATATCGAAGAGCTGTTTGCAAAACATGATGTTCCAAAAGAACTAGATCTTCTCTCTATTGATATTGATGGAAATGATTATTGGGTGTGGAAAGCCATTACCAACTACCATCCACGTGTAGTCATAATGGAGTACAACGCACACATCGACCCAACAATAAGTAAAACCATCCCCTACAAGTCCGATTTTTGCTGGGACAAAACAGACTATTATGGAGCCAGTCTTCTGGCATTACAAAAACTGGGACAACAGAAAGGGTACGTACTGCTTGGTACCGATTGTAACGGTGTAAACGCTTTCTTCGTACAACAAGAACTCGTACCAGGAAATTTTGATCCTCCCAACATCGAAAAACTATTTCACCCCCCTGCCTTTAAGGGGAAGAAAGGAAACGGTCATCCAGCTGACATCAAAAACCGACCTTGGGTTACTATAGAATAAGATCATGAAGCACTCATTCACAAAGGCATGGCTCATTGTTATTGCAGGAACACTACTAACCGCTGCGATTCCTTTTGCATTCTATCAATCTACTACCGGAGATATTCTGCCGAGCATTCTTCCGCAACTAGAAACGGACACGCTCTACTATCTTACGCAGGTAAAAGAGATTTTTGATGGTCACCCCACACTCGGAAACCCATTTATCAAAGAACATGCCGATGATGTGTTTCCGGGATTACTTCTTTCGATGAAACTTGCAGCAATTCCTGGAATATTTGGCTTGGGCATAAATATGATCTTTGCTGTAAATTTGATTCTCTATTCCCTTCTAACAGGCGTACTACTTTTTGTACTCTGCAGACACATTAACAGTAAGTACACTGTTATAGCGGCACTCATGGCCGTGCTTGGGGTAGGCATCATGCATATCGATCTCATGCGACCCATTATGCAAACGATCTTCCCAGCGTTTATTCTCTTTATGATGGCACTGCTTTGGGTACTAAATGACATTTATGATCAAAAACGACTCATTGCACTTGGTGCAATAACAACGCTCACATTCTATCTCTACCCATACCTGTGGATGACTGCATTCACTGCAGTAGGGCTACTTTTCTTGCGTACAATTGCACAAAAAGATTGGAGGGCACTTCGTATGCAAGTGATGATGATCATCGGTATTACCGTACTCTGTATTCCACAAATTCAAGCAGTTATTTCACTCTTCTATGATGAATCTGTACGCGAACTTAATTTGCGTATTGGGCTCACCAAAACACATTACGTACTACCAATAACACTGTGGAATATGAAGTACACCATTGCAACGACAATTGGATTGTTGCTGCTTCGTACAAGAAGAAAATTATCTACTCCTGAATGGATGATTCTTTTGGTAGGTGCTGCATTATTTATAGGGTCAATCAGTAATGTAGTAACCGGAAAACAAATGGATTTTGATACACACTTTTTTAGGCTGAGCTTACCGTGGAACATTATTGCACTCGTAGTACTGGCAGGAAGTTTCAAATCAAATACACAAAAGATCGAACGGCTCATTCTCTGCGCATTGTGTACAGTTCTCTTTCTTACCAGTATCAATAGAGCGCTCATTCGCAAAAATAGTTTTGCTTATCTCCACAAAAAAGATGCCGTCACCGCTTCGTATAACCATGTCCGAGACTACGATGCCCTCTTCGCTTTTCTCGATAACGATATTAATGCAGAGCAAGTAATACTTATCCCCGATGACATCGGTATGTACCTCGCACTCTACACTACACACTATTCTCTGTATGAAGTGAAAGCATTTTTGCACACCATACCTGACGATGAGTTGATGACACGCTTTTTAACACATCACGTCGATAGAGTTGACGATGTATTTTTACGGGAAAACGCACTCTACGCAGTCGGCATAGCGCCGATGTCAGAAGCGAAATACCGACGTGCTCAGGGGGAAGATGTTACCTACCTTGATTTTCTTGGGGGTGATACATTTATTCAAAACACACTCGACCAACATGCAGAAATCCGCAAGAACTACACAAAATATCTTAAGCAGTTCTCTGTAACCTATGCGATAATTGATAACCGATCCGATCGCAATCCCCACATACCAAAGAATACCACAGTCTTATACGACGATGAGAGGTTTACGGTGTATGAAGTGCAACAATAACGGGACCTGCTCAATGATCCCCCCTCCCCATCCCTCCCCCGCTGGGGGAGGGCTATCCTGTAATACTAATTACATAGATCAATAAACTCTTTTCCAGAGAAAAAGAATTTGATTATTGATACAGAGAATTCAAGAATTAAACGAAATTAATTATTATGAATGGTTACTCGAAACCGCCCCCTCCCGTCGGGAGGGGGTTGGGGGAGGGGG
>CEPX01198057.1_pt1 | contig 19630 bp, 30 predicted proteins | sample 361361 | NCBI WGS metagenome assembly CEPX01 (sample SAMEA2619974, study PRJEB7988) | marine metagenome | biome: marine biome (ENVO:00000447); feature: mesopelagic zone (ENVO:00000213) & marine oxygen minimum zone (ENVO:01000065); material: "saline water (ENVO:00002010), including plankton...
TCACATGCTCCTTTTATAGCAAGAACAGAAGACACGGATCAATTCTTTTTAGAAATGTATGGTAGAAAAGAATCGGTTGTGGGGGGGAGAGGCGGTTCTATGCACCTGTGCTACCCTGAGAAGGGATTTATAATGTCCTCTGCTGTAGTAGCCAGCCAAATATCGGTAGCCTGCGGATATGCTTGGGCTAATAAACAAAAGAAAAATGATAAAGTGGTAGTGGTATTTTTTGGTGACGGAGCTATTGAGGAAGGTGGATTTTGGGAGAGTTTAAATATTGCTTGCTTGTATGAATTGCCAATTATGTTTGTATGTGAGGATAATGATTTAGCGGTTCATACGAGTCAGAATAAAAGAACAAGAATAAATTTGGGTTATAAATTAGAAACTTTAGTTACAGGCTTCCATTACAATTGGCATGACTTCGCTTCTGAAGGTTGTTTAGAATTACATGAGCAGATAGTAGGTTTTAATATGATTATTCAAAACACTTCCCCTTCTTTTTTTCATTGTTCTTACCACCGTATGCTTGAGCATGTTGGTATTGATAAAGATTACGAAGCAGGGTATCGGATAAGACCAGATAATGAAGTCGATCCTGTGAAGTTGCTCGGTAATCAATTTTTTAGAGATGACAGAAAAGATATTGAGTATCTTATTAATGAAAAAGTAAAAAAGAGTTTGGAGGCGGCTAAGAGTGAAAAAAATAACTTATTGTCAGGCGATTAATCAAGCTTTAATACAGGAAATGGAACGTGATAATTCTGTTTTTGTGTATGGGATAGGAGTGCCTGATCATAAAAATGTATTTGGAAGTACTGAGGAGTTACAAGATAGATTTGGTAGTTCAAGAGTTTTTGATACTCCTTTATCTGAAGATGCTTTAACAGGATTTGGGATAGGTGCTGCTATGAATGGGCTTAGACCTGTTCAAATTCATATAAGAGCAGATTTTGCTTTACTCGCTATGAATCAAATTATTAATATGATGTCGTCTATAGAGTATATGTCTAATGGGCAGTTAAAATGTCCAATAGTAATTAGGATAATAATAGGTAGAGGGTGGGGACAGGGATTTCAGCATAGTAAAAGTTTATTTTCTTTATTTACTCATATTCCAGGATTGACAGTGATAGCGCCTTCTAATCCTGCAGATATGAAAGGCATGTTAACAAAGGCTATCAGAATGGATAGTCCGGTAATATGTTTTGAACACCGTTGGTTATATTGGCAAGAAAATTATATAATTCCTCAAGCATACGAGACTCCTTTTAACTGTTCCCTTTATAACGGGCTTTACCATAATACTGCTAACATAACTTTCATAAGTTATTCTTGGGGTACTGCGGAGTGCCATAAAGCTGCTGAAATTTTATTTCAAAAACATAACATAACTGCTGACGTAATAGACTTGAAAGTTTTAAACGATTTAGATATAGAAAGAATAATTAAATTTATTCACTGCGATACTTGTATCATAGTTGAAGATGATTGGTCAAGTAATAGTGTAGGAGCAAGTTTGTTAGCTAAATATATGGATATAGGAGGAGGGTTAAAAGACTTCTCAAGAATAGGATGGAAAAATACTCCTTGTCCTACCGCTCGGCATCTTGAGAATGATTTTTATTATGATGTAAAAGATATAGTAAGAAAAGCTGAGGAAAGATTGGGGTTAGAAAAAGCCGATCTTTCTGATGTTGAATTATATACTCACGAAAATAAATTCAAAGGGCCGTTTTAATGACTACTTTAGATGAAAAATTTATAGATTCGTTTAATAGAATATCTAAAATTATAAACGATACAGCTAAAGAAAAAGGATGGTGGAAAGTAGATAGAAATGAAGGGGAGCTTATTGCTTTAATCCATTCTGAATTATCGGAAGCTCTTGAGGCTTTAAGACATGGGAACAATCCTGATGATAAAATACCGGAATTTAGTGGGGTAGAAGCTGAATTGGCTGATGTTATTATAAGAATAATGGATTACTCTGGGGCTAAAAATTATAAAGTCGCAGAGGCTTTAATAGCTAAAATAAAATTTAATACCACAAGAAAATATAAGCACGGAGGGAAGAAATTTTAATGATTAAACGTTTAAGTTGGTATAATCTTTTTGCGAGACATTTAGACACTACTACTGTAGATATAGAACGCAAGTGCGGGGATTTAATAGACTTCTGTAATTTTAATTATGAGATTTTATTAGGTAACGAGCGAGATAAAATTCTCAAGGAAGTTTTTGAAATAATAGAAAACGATACTCAAAAGATAGGGGTTAAGAAAAGAACTAAAGTATGGGATGATGGATGGAAAGAAAATCTAATTGCCTTTGGGAAAAAGGCTGACCCAAATACTTTAATCCCAAAATTTATTAAGAAAAAAGGAATTATAAGATTAAGTCAGAATTTTATACAGCCTGAATCTCCTACTTTTGAATTAGATTTTTATAGGGTTATTAGGCAATGGATTTATAAAACTTATATAAATGATTGTATGAATGTTTACGAATTTGGCTGCGGTTCTGGGCATAACTTATGGGCTTTATCGGAGTTGTATGCTGACGTAGATTTACACGGTTTAGACTTCGTTAAGTCTGCGGTTGATCTTGCTAATTTAATCGGGAAGTTTAGGGATAATAATATATCAGGGCAGTTATTCGATATGAAAAACCCTGATATTTATTTTAATTTAGAAGATTATTCGATTGTTTTTACAGTAGGTACTATTGAACAGCTTGCAGGTAAGTACGAACCGTTTATGGAATATCTTTTTAAGCAAAATATAAAGAGGGTAGTTCATGTTGAGCCATTAATAGAACTTTATGATGAAAGTAATTTTATAGATTATACGGCTATACAATTTCATAAGAAGAGAGGCTACACAGAGGGGTTTTTACCTTACTTAATTCAAAAGGAAAAATTAGGTAAAATAAAAATTACTAAAATTAGAAGATTGTATTTTGGTTCGATGATGATGGAAGGGTATATGTTAATCGTTTGGGAGAAAATAAAATGATTTTAAATTTTGGTAAAAAATATAGAGGTTATGATATTAGATTTGTTCCGGTAGAGTATTTGGAATGGATAGTATCTGATGTAGATGATGAGGAAGTAGTGGAAATGGCTAAGGAAGAGTTACAAAGAAAAGTAGACGAAGGGATAATACCATTTTTTAATCAAGGAGGCTAAATGAAATTAATAAAAGATTTTGATGTAAAAGAAGAGGACATTGTAATTTTTGCTATAGGTGCTGGTGCTGGAGGTAGTGCTGCTATAGATACTCTTGTAACTAAATTTCCTCGAAGGTGTGTTATATATGGTTTTGAAGCGAGGGAGCTCAGTGATGTAGATACTAAAGCCTATCGGCGATATATGAATATGGGAGTTCGTGTAGTTATTGTTAATAAGGCGGTGGCGAAGGTAAACGGTAAGCAAACTTTTTACGTCAATAAATGTACTTCCAGTAGCTCCTTACTTCCTCCAAGTCCTAAGACAATAAATGATCATATAGTTCCTTTTACGATTGATGCTGGTATTACTACTTGGGGAGAAAATACTGAACTTGATAAAAAAGTAGTATTAGATGCTGTTACGCTTTTTGATTTTATAGAAGCAGAAGGAGTAGTCCCTAATATAATTATAGCAGATGTTCAAGGTATGGAATATGGAGTAATGATAGGGTTAAAAGAATATTTATATCAGGTTAATGCTTTGTTTACTGAAGTAGAGTTTTATGAAATTTATAAAGGGCAAGGATTGTTTGAAGATCAATCTATGCTTTATAGGAGCTATGAGATAAGACTTGCGGAATTATACGGTATGCAAAGATGGCATCCTGGTCCAGCAGCAGGAGGTGGATTACTTACTGTAGCGGAGGCTTTATGGTTAAGGACAGTAGATTCCTTGTTTGATCCCCTCGATGAGGATAATGATATTAGTAACGATTCTAAAATTTTAACGTTAATTAAGCAAGTGGCAATAGGTTATTGTTACGGTAAATATTCTTATGCTTACGCTATTTTAGAAAGGCTCTGCGTCGAGCTTGGGAATACTGAGGAGATTAGAAATCAAGTTCGGGATAAGTGCGATGAATTAGGTTTTAATAATATAGTTAAACTGTGGCATTATATAAATGCTAATATGGAGGAGTATAAAACTAATAATAAATACTTTTTAAATGATACAGGTAAAGAATTTCAATGGAGGGAAGGGGTAAGGGTAGAGAGATGATTTTTGATTTGGTATTTATTATTTTGATCCAAATATTAGCATGTGCTTGTATACATGCTATTAAAATGACTGACGTACCTACTTCTATTTGGGGATTTACTAAATTATTATTTTTACCTTACGTTCTTTATTTATTGTTGATTGGAGAATTAGGAAATGGTGAAGAATAAAACAGCATTAATAACAGGTGGGACCAAAGGGATAGGGAGGGCTATAACTGTGTCACTTCTTGTAGAAGGTTACAATGTTATTTTCTTTGGTAGGAATAAAAAAGATGTTGAGCAATTAGAAATGGCTTATGTTTCTTATGGTAATCGGTGTAGTGGTTATGTAGTAGATGTTTTTGATGATGGGTCGAGATGGAATCTTTATTTTAATATAGAAGGCATGGTGGATATTTTAATAAATAATGTAGGTGGCGGGGGTTCTTGGAATACTTATATGGATGTAATGAAAATTAATTACGACATGACCGTATTTTTTACTAAGCACTTTATATCTAATATGCAAGAAAAAGGATGGGGCAGGGTTATAACTATTGGCTCTATTTACTCAAAACAATCTTCTGTGAATCATTCGTATTTCTCTGCGGCTAAATCGGCTCAATTGGCTTATATGAAAAGTATGTCGAAGGATAGAAAGTACGTAAGGAGTGGTATAACTTTTAATACTGTTCTTCCTGGTCATATATCTTGTGGTAATCATTACGAAAAAAATAAAGATGAGAAAACATTTAAGGAGTATATTGAAAAAACTCCTATGGGTAGGATAGGGACTCCAAAAGATGTAGCGAATGCGGTGAAGTTTTTATGCTCAGACGAAGCTGATTATGTTAACGGTTCCTGTATAACTGTAGACGGCGGGGAAAGTAGCTGGATATGAAAAAGATTCTTTCTATGTCTGAATTTGTAAATAACTTATTAAAATTGGGAGTGATGGTAATAAGTTTAGGAGTAGTTTGTATAATAGTAGTAAAGGTTTTAATATGGTTTTGGAGTTGGTTATGAAGGATGGTAAGTTAAAAAATTGGTTTAAGTTTATTAAGACCTCTGTTCTAATTATTTTATTTTTAACGGTATGCGGTTTGGTTGCTATTTTACCTTTGAAATTTTTAATATGGGTATGGGGATTATTTTAACCGGAGATTAAAATGATAAGCGAAAAAATTTATAAGAGCTTTAATAGAAAAAATGTTTTGGTTACAGGTGGTACAGGAATGATAGGTCGTAAAGTTTGCGATCTATTAGTGAAAAATACTACTGCTTATGTGGTGTCTGTTTCTATGGATAGATTAGAGTTAAATGAAAAAGTTCATTATAGGTACGGTGATTTGTCAGACTTTAATGGCTTTTATGAATTATTAAAAGAGAATAATATTCACGCAGTTTTTCATTGCGCAGGAGTTAAAGGTTCCCCGAAGATGACAAAAGAAAAGCCAGCAAGTTTTTTCGTACCGTTAATGCAAATGAATACTAATGTACTTGAGGCTTGTAGATTAAATAAAATTGAGCATGTAGTTTATACAAGCAGTATAGGTGCTTATTCTAATGTTAAGATAATTGATCAGTTAGAAGGTTATGATCTCTATGTTCCTAAAGAAGTTTTTAGAGAGAGTGAAGATACTTGGCTTGATCCTATGGATAGTGCTCCTGGATGGGCAAAGCGAATGGGAGAAAAACAGATTGAATGTTACGCCAGACAATACAGTTTAAATTATGGAATAGTAAGACTTGGTAATGTGTATGGAGAAGGAGATAATTTTGATCCTGAAAACGCTATGGTCATTCCATCTTTAATAGAAAAAATAAGACAAGTGGCTACTTTAACAGAAAATAAAAAGTTTGGAGTAGTGCAGGTTTTAGGCGACGGATCAGCTATTAGGGATTTCTGTTATTCTGAAGATATAGCAAAAGGGATTATATTAGCTATGTATTACGGAACAGGAGGAAAGTTTTATAATCTTGGTGCTGGTAGGGGATTTTCTATAAAGGAAGTTTTAGAAAATTTAAAAGATATCATTCAATTTGAGTATAATTTTAGTGAGGAGAAATCTGAATATTCTAAAAGAGTTTTGGACACAGGTTTAGCAAAAGAACGATTAGGTTTTGAACCAGAAATTACTTTGAGGGAAGGATTAGAAAGAACTTGGAAATGGTATTTAGAAAATACAGACGAAACCTTTAAAAGGAAAAATTATTTTATATGACAACATCTAAATATTATCAGTCAAGTCTTATTATAACAAGAGAACAAGATAAGATGATGCGTTTTATAGCCGATAGTAAAGGCATATCTCGTGCTGCTGCTATTCGGGAAGCAATAGACAGATATATAAGAATAACTAAAATAGGTAGGGGTATGAATTACGAATTTGCTGAAAAGAAAAAGATATGTGATTGCGTTAATAAGGGGATGGCATGAATTATTTTAAAGATAAAAAAGTTTTGGTTACAGGAGCAAGCGGTTTTATAGGTACTAATATGATGATTGCTTTGAAAGATTTAAAAGAAAATTTACGATTATGTGCTCATGTTTCGGAGATAAAAGTAAGACAAGAAGAGGTTTTTGATTGCGAGATGGTTTTATATTCTGATTTGACTGACAAAGTTAGATGTGAGGCTATTGTTAAAGATATAGATATAGTTATTCACTGTGCTGCAGTTACTCATGGTGCAAAGTTTATGGTAGAGAATCCTCAAGGTTTAGTAGTAGATAATACAGTAATGAATACTTATCTTTTAGATGCTGCTTATAAGGCGGGAGTAAAAAAGTTTGTGTTTATAAGTAGTGGCGCTGTTTATCCTGAGTATATTGGTGAATTTGAAGATGAAAATATATTAATTAATTGCTATGAAGCAGTTGGAGATGTTAATGACCCCCCTGATTGTTACTTTGGTGTAGCCCATATGAAACGGTACGGAGAAAAGCTATGTGAATTTTATTCGACTAAAGTAAAAAATCCTATGCAATGTTTAGTAATAAGACCGAGTAATGTATTTGGCCCATATGATGATTTTGATCCAGATACTTCTCATGTTATGGCTTCATTGATAAGAAAGTATTGTGAAAAACAAAATCCGTTTGAAGTATGGGGAGATGGGAAAGATGTAAGGGATTTTATTTATATAGATGATTTTATAAATGATGTTTTAGCATTAACAGAAAAGGTAGATGAGTTTGATATTTTTAATGTAGCTTACGGGGAAGGTTTTAGTATCAATGAAATTTTAAACGTAGGGTTATGTGTACATGATATTTCTTATCTAAAAGGAAAACCATCAACTGTTAAAAAAAGATTATTAGATGTTAGCAAAATAAATAAAGTTTTAGGAAAGAGAAAAAAAACTAATTTATTAGATGGTATTCAAAAGACTATCGAATGGTATAAGGAGAATAAATTATAATTATAACAAGGACACCTTTCCGTGTTAGTTTTTTAGGCGGAGGTACTGACTATCCTAAATGGTACCGTGAGCATGGGGGACAAGTTCTTTCTACTACTATAAATAAATATTGTTATATAGTTGTGAGAAAGCTCCCTCCTTTTTTTAAGCATAAACATACTATTCGATATTCGCAAAGACAAGATGTAATGGATGGTGAATATATAAAACACCCGTCTGTTAGGGAATGTTTTAATTGGATGAATATAGATGATGGAGTAGAGGTAATACATACTGCTGATATACCTGCTAAATCAGGTATGGGTTCGAGTTCAGCTTTTACAGTTGGATTGTTACATGGGTTATCGGCTTTAAATAAAAAAATAATTTCTAAGAGATCGTTAGCAGTTTATGCGCAGTATGTGGAACAGGAAATGATTAAGGAAAATGTAGGGACTCAGGATCAGGTAGCTTGCTCCTTTGGAGGACTTAATCATATAAAATTTAGTAAGCATTGTGGGGATAGTTTAGAAGATTTTTCTGTTAATCCTATCATTGTAAAAAATAGTAGGCTTTTAGAAGATAGGTTAATGTTATTTTATACAGGTAAATCAAGGAACGCTTCTGAAATAGTAAAAGAGCAACTACAGAATATGGATAATTATAAATCTGAAATGTTGGTTTTGTCTCAATTAGTAAATGAGGGTTTAAGAATATTGGGCGGTGCTTCGGAGTTTATTAATGATTTTGGGGCGGTGCTTCACGAATCGTGGATGATCAAAAAGTTTCTTTCATCACAAATATCTAATGACAAAATAGACCTTATGTATAGCAAAGCCATTAAAAATGGAGCTACAGGTGGGAAGATATTAGGTGCTGGTAGTGGTGGTTTTCTTTTATTATTTGCTCCTCCAGAATTACATAATAAAGTTAGATTAGTTTTGAAAGATTATTTATATGTACCTTTTAAGTTTGAGAATACAGGTTCTCAAATTATTTTTTATTCGGAGGAGTAGAGATGATAGATACGAGTAGAATTAAAGTAGTTATTTTATGCGGCGGATTGGGTACGAGGTTAAATGGTATTATCCCTAACGATATGCCTAAGTGTATGGTAGATATAAATGGGGTTCCTTTTCTTTTTAGGTTGATGGATAGAATAAAAAGCTACGGGTTTAAGAAGTTTGTCTTATGTACAAGCCATGGTCATGAATATATAAAAAGTCGTATCGTAGAGGATAATAATTTAACGATTTCTTATTCTGATGAATTGTTAGGTACTGGCGGAGCTTTAAAGGTAGCTAAAGATAAGATAGAAGAATTTAGTATCGAGCGGATAAAGGATTTATTTTTAGTAGTAAATGGTGATACATATTTTACTCTTGATTTAGACGATTGGGTATTGAAATGTACTGCTAAAGGTATTATAGATAGGCATTATGCTTGTGGGTTTTCTGTACTTTCTAAAGGGTTAGACACGGTTAATTCAGGTGTTTATTTAATGAAGAAAGAAATATTTAATATTATGCCGGAAGAGGATACATTTAATTTGGAAGAGGATTTTTTAAGACCTCTTGCCTTACGCAGATTGTATGTTCAGTTCTGGGCTAATCGAGTTGATGAAAACTTTCTTTTAGATATAGGGACTCTTGGCGGCTACGAAAGAGCTAAGATGTATTTCAAATGAGAAAGGTGGCATTCTATGGGGTGTGCTAATTTAGTATTTTTAGTACTTTTTTTAATTTTAATTTTTGCTGTAGGATTGTTTATAAATGATGTTGTTATATTTAAGAGAACGGAATACAAGTTTAGTCATAGAAAAGGGCACTGGTGGTGGAGAGAAGATTGAAGGTATTTTGTGGTTTATTTTAGTAGAGGTATACGAAATTAATTATAAATTAAAAAAATGAAAATAGAAAAGAAAGTTAAGATAACAATTGAAGGGGAAGAAGTGAAAGTTTTAAGTAAGGTATGTTCTTTGGCTCATGTTAAACTTAAAGAAGCAGGTAAATTTCCTTGTGGTTTTGAAGGAGAAAGCGTAGAAGATGTTAAAAAGTTTATAGATGAGATATTTGAGAATACATGAAGATACTTTTTGTAGTCCCACAATTAGATTTTGCTGATCATATTTCAGTCGCTTATCTTTCAGCTGTAGCAAAGAAGTTAGGGCATGAGACTCAATTTTTAAACTTAGGTGATGTTTACGGGGAAGGAGTAGAAACTTCTCACGGAGGAATGTGCGGTAGGTATTTTATAACACAAGGAAGCCAAACTATAAGGAAGCCTGATGTGATAGCTTACTCTTGCACTATACAGGGTTTTAAAAAGATAGTTGAGTTTAATAAATGGATAGGTAAGAAAACTATGGGTTGGGACAGTATATCTATTTTAGGTGGTGCTCATGCTACCTTTGCTGATTCTGCGACGCTGCTTAAAGAAACTGGAATAGATTTTTATTGTGTGGGAGAAGGCGAAATAGCTTTTGAAAAATTTTTAAAAAATATTCAGGAAAAAATAAAGCTTAGTAGAATACTTCCGAAAGAATCTCTCATTCAAGATTTAGATTCATTGCCTTTCCCTGATCGGGATTTAACAATAGCAAATTCATATTTAAAAGATACTCCTAAGAAAACTTTTTATACTTCCAGAGGCTGTCCTTATAGCTGCTCTTATTGCGCTAATAATAGATATAACAAAATGTATAGGGGTCAAAAAATAGTAAGGAGGTTTTCTGTAGATAGGGTTATAGAGGAAATTAAGTATGTAAAAAGTAAATATAGATGCGACTTTATAAAGTTCGGGGATGATTTATTTGCTTTAAAAGTAGATGAGTGGTTATATTGTTTTTCTGATTTTTATAGAAAATTTGTTAGTATACCTTTCAATTGTTATCTAAGAGTTGATAGTGTGGATAAGACTTTGCTGTTACTTTTAAAAAATGCAGGTTGTCATTCAGTTCATTTATCTATTGATAGTACAAGAGAACATATAAGAGAAGGGATTTTAAATAGGAAGTCAAAAGCTAATACTACTCAAATGATAGAAAAATTAAGATTGATAGAAAGTTATGGTATAAAGACTTGGGTAAACTATATGCTTGCTGCTCCTGAATCTACTTATGGGGATGATTTGCTAAGTGTTTACGTTTCTACATTAGGAAAAGTATCTTATACAAGTTACTCAATGACTGATCCAATTAAGGGAACGGATTTATATGATTATTGTGTAGAGAAGAAATATATAGATAAGAGTTATGAAGGTGATATGAGTAATTGTTCTTCTCTTTCCCCTTTAAATTGTTTCACTGAAAAGAGCAAACAGAGGCGGTATAATCTTTATTTATTAGGTGCTGTTATAACAAGGATACATTGGAGCGTGTATTGGTTTTTAAGACCTTTGATTTTATATTTAATATTATATATTAAGCCAAATAGGCTTTTTAAATTCATTCACCGTGCGTATTATAAGTATAATATAGAAAAGGTAATATTTAAGTTATGATTAAGAAAAAAAGTAAAATGGAAAAATTTGGCGAAGAGGTTTTGGATTGTATAAAGGAGTCTTGCAGGCAAGGTCAGCTTGAAGAGGATTCTGAAGGTTTAATGGAGATGGCAGAGAGACACGGTTTAGTTCGTAGGGTAGAATATGATTTTAAAAAGCATGGTGATATAGAAGATGCTGATGAAGGTGATATAATCTGGTGGTGGGGGACTAAATGAAAAAAGGTGGGGGAAAACAAAAAGGTTCTGAATTTGAAAGATGGGTTTGTAAAAAGTTAAGCCTTGCTATGTCTAACGGTAAACGAGATGATTTATATTGGCGTTCTGCTATGTCAGGGGGCAGGGCATCTGTTAAGTTTAAAAAGGGAGGAAAAAATTTAACGCAGGTTGGAGATATAACTTGTATAGATAAATTAGGAAGCCTGCTGACTGATAAATATGTTATTGAATGTAAGCGGTATAAGTCTGTTAAATGGAATGCATTGATATATGGTGTTCCTCAAAAAGGAAGTATTATTGAGTTTTGGAAGCAGGTTAGAAAAGATGCTAAAAAAGCTAAGAAGCATCCTATGTTGATTGTGAAAGAGAACGGAAGAGAGACAATGGTTTGTTGCTTATCTCCTCATAGCCAATTAATAAGCTTGATTTCATCTAATGAGTTCTGTTTTTTTGATGTTTTTAAATTCTCTGATTTTTTAACTGAGATAAAAAGTTTTCTATGAAAAGACGTAGGATTGTAAGGAAAGATAAACCGAGTAGATTAGTTTGTGCTGATCTTCATTTGACTGATAATAGTAAGGATAGTTATAAGTGGTTATTTTTTCCTTGGTTAAAAAATAGGATAGTTGAAGGTAAGGTTCAGCGTTTGTATATAGTCGGGGATTTGTGTGATCGAAAGGACAGACATTCATCCACATTAGTCAATCAGATAATAAGTTGGTTACTGGAGCTAACAGAGGTATGCGAAAAGATAATTATAGTAAAAGGTAATCATGATTTTGATAAAGATGAATCTAATCCATTCTTTGAATTTGTCTCTGCTATTCCCAATATAGAATTTATTACTGATTCGACTTGGATAGATGATGAATTGTTTTTACCGTTTACCCGTAGTAAACACGAGTATTGGAATGAGTATGATTTAGAGGAGGCGGATTACGTTTATTTACATACAGATATTATAGGAGCTAAAGTTTCAGATTATTATAATTTAGAGAATGGTTTGGATATAAAGAATTTTAGAAATATAAATTCTAAATTTATTTCTGGGCATATTCATGTTCCACAAAAGTTAGCCAAGAACTTTACCTATATAGGTGCCCCTTATCCGATTAATTTTGGGGACACTTATGATGGTAGAGTTTTATATATAGATCACAACGACAAGGAAAGTTTTATAGAATACCCGTCTATTAAGAAATGGAGTTTATCAATAACAAAAGTAAAAGAATTAAAGAGTGTAGGATTTAAAAAAGGGGATCAGGTTAAAATAGAAATGGAAATTGATCAAACTGATTTTCATAGGTGGCATGATATAAGGCAGGAGGTAAAAGATTTTTTTATAAATAAAGGGATAGAATTATTTTCTATAGAGATGCATCCTAAAAAGAAGGTTAATAAGAAAAAGGATAAAGCAATCATTACTAAGAACATGAGTGATCCTTCTAATATTTTAGATAGGTTCTGCGAAAATGAGAATGTATCTGAGAAACAAATAGAAATAGGGCGGGAACTGCTGTGAGATATAGCTGAGATTCGCACAAAACCATGGTAAATTTCAATTATTTTTATAATACCCATATACTTTAGTTATGAAATTAAAATCTATAGAAATAGAGGGCTTTAGAACTTTTAAATCCAAGCATACTTTTGACCTTTCTAATTTTAATGATGATGCGTTTGTGTATGTAGCAGGGGATAATATTCTGGAACCGGAGTTGGGAGCTAATGATGTAGGTAAGTCGAGTTTATTCGAGGCTATCATTTGGTGTATTTACGGGACTACTTCTGTAAAATTAAAAGCTGGTAATGTAGCCAATTGGTCTGTAGGTAAGTGTTCCGTAATTTTATGTTTTAGGAATAGGAACGAGAATAGTGATTACCTTTTAAAGCGAACATGGAATCCTAATGGTTTATATATTGCGAGTGAACCAGTAATAAGTAAATCAGTTGTAAAAAGAATAAAGGCAACTAAGGCTTGGGAAGATAAAACACAGGAGGAGGTAGATGATTTTATTGGGTTAGATTATAACGCTTTTTTATACTCAGTATTTATTAGTCAATTTTCTACTAAGTTCTTTGATCTTGATTCGGCTGATAAGTTAAAAGTATTTTCTGACATTTTAAATTTTGATGATTGGATAGATAGGAGTGAGAAGGCTAAAAGGAAGGTTAAAGACATTGAATCTGAAATTATAGAAAGCGAAAAGAAGGAAGCTCATTTTAATGGGACTATAGATGTATTGGAGAACCAAGACTATTCAGTAAAATCTCTTGAATGGAAATCTGATACCAAGGATGAAGTAGAACGGAAGAAAATTAGTATTGATAATTTGACTGAGGAATTAGATAAGTTAAAAGAGGACAGCGTTAAATTGGAGGAAGATAAAAAATCCTCTGCTAACGAATTGGTTGTTATTGAAAAAGAGTTTAAGGGGATTGAAAAACAGGTTTCTGAATTAAGGAAGAAAGAGAGAAAAGAATCTAATGAACAAGCACGAATGGATACGCACAGAGAGATTCTTAAAAAGAAAATAAAGAATATAAAAAAATTATCCGGTGAGTGCCCAGAGTGTATGCAGGAGGTATCGGGTAAGTATAAAACCAGTTTGACAACTCAATTGGTTAGTGAATTAGGCTATATTGAAGATGATCTGGTAAAAATATTTAAATCTATAGAAAAGACAGGTGGTAAGTTAGAAGAGAAGGAAAAAATATATAATCAGCTATCTTTAGATTTAAATGATTTTAGAGATATTGAATCGAAGGTTCGGGCTTCTATGGAATCCAATAAATTTAAGGTAAGGAAGGTGAAAGACAGTATAATAATAATAGAGGATGAGTTAAAGAAACTAAAGAAGGTGAAAAATCCTTATGATGAATTGGAGAATAAAAGGCTGGTTGACTTATCAACGGCTAAAAAGAATAGGAGTTTATATGAAAAAGAGGTATTAGAATTAAATAATAATAAGTTATTATACGAGTATTGGGTCAAAGGTTTTAAAGAGGTAAGGCTGATGGTATTATCGGATGCGTTAGATGAATTTGAAATCTGTATAAATAATAATTTATCTAAGTTGGGATTAGATGGTTGGGGGGTATCTTTGGATGTTGAAAGAGAAACTAAATCAGGTAAGTCGATTAAAAAAGGTTTCGAGGTTATGATTCAATCTCCGTATAATAAAAAGCAAGTACCTTTTAAGTGTTGGGGAGGCGGGGTATCTCAACGGCTACGGTTAGCAGGTACTATGGGATTGATAGACTTAATAAATAGTAGAACTACAACAGACTTTGATTTTGAGATATGGGATGAACCGACCACTTGGCTTAGTAATGAGGGCATCGGGGATATTGTGACGGTGTTATCTCAACGACCTAAGAAAAAGTTTTTTATAGATCATAGAAATATCGGTAGTTATCCAGAGTTTACTGACTCGGTATTAATAAGAAAAACTGGGAAAGGAAGTGAAATAGTATGTCTATGACTACCCATGTAGTAGGATTCAAACCGCCTGATAAAAAATGGAAGGAAATGAAGGCTGTCTGGGATGCTTGTAATGATGCGAATATAAAAATTCCAGATGACGTTTGTGAATATTTTGGAGAGGAAGATCCAGATGATGAAGGCGTATCTGTTAAGTTAAAAATAATGGATTGGAGTAATGAATATTCTGAAGATGGTTATGAGTTAAAGGTTAGTGACATCCCTGAAGATGTAAAGGTAATTAGATTTTATAATAGCTATTGAGGACTTGTTATGAAAACTATAAATGTTAATGTAAAAATAATGAGTTGGATGAAATGGACGGCTCAAGAAAAAGACGGAACTTGGTACGCATATTCAGCTAAACCAGAAGTTTGGGACGGGGGTTGGGAAACAGATTGGAAGTGTTCCGTTTTATATAAGGGTTTTCCGAGTAAGAACTGGCAAAAGACTTTAAAAAAATTAAACGGGTAGTGGGAGTCCTGGTAATAAGCCTCACGCAATAAGAGGTCGAATAACAGGGAATGTCAAAGGAGTGATGACCCTTTGCGGTGTTTTGGCTCCCATTACCTTTATGACTTATTAGTCCCTGTCGGCTAATGGTTAGGCTATCAGATTTTCACTCTGATGATGAGAGTTCGATTCTCTCCAGGGGCATAAATATTATGAAAGTAAAGATGGTAAAAATATTTCAGAAATGGATGACAGAGGAGGAGTATGAAGGTGAAGCTGAATTGGTAAGGTTAGAAGGTAAGATTGATAAAGCAGAATTATGGGAAGTAAAGTTTGAAGGGGAGGAGGCTACCTTTTTGAGGTGGATTAAAAAACATGATGAGTAAGCATTAGCTATTAAAAGATTTTTGTCAATATTTAGTTAATGAATATTGTAGTCATGATAGTAACTTTGATATAAAATGTTTACAAAAGAATTGTCCATTTTGGAGGTTGATTAAAAAATATGGGGGGAAATAACCCTGACGTAACATTAAAACAGTTTATACAAATCGTGGATATAGTCGGGGTAGTCCCATCATTAAGGTTGTATAAAGCGTTCAGTGGAAGGCAGATATATTTCCCGACTATTAAATCATTATACAAGATCATGTTAGATAGGGATTTAATAGAAGAGTTGAAGAAAAAGGGGATAAAGAGAAGAAGAAGAAATAATTTTGAGATTATAAAAGAGGCTGAAAAGTTCGGGCTGTCTTACAGCACGTTATACCTGAAGATAAGAAAGATGAGAGATATCATAAAAGACAATCCCAAGAGAAAGGTAATATTTTTATAATAAAATATTATATAATATGAATAGAAGAAAAATAAAAACCAAGAAGATTAAAGTAGAGGATTTTAAAAATAATATAAGATATAGATTACATGTAACGACTACTAAAACTCGTACTGAATTAAGATTAGGTTTTGAAGTAGATGCAGTAAAGAATTATTTAGATTATTATATAGAGGAAAGCGGAGAAATATTGCAACGATTCACCGGATTGGAACATGCGGTAGATACTTATAACGATATAATAGGAGATAAATAAATGAGAATGCTCATAGGCAGGATGATCTTATGGTTTATTAAAGGTAGCTATAAAGAGAAGGAATATTACTACCAATTGCTAACAGGATTTTTTACCAATAGTATCCAAGATGAATTAGATCAGATGAAAAGAGGATGGTATGGTAATAGTAAAGATTCTAAGACTAAAAGGATGATAGAGGATACGATAGAAAGAGTAGTAAAAGATTTAAAGGAGTTAATTAATCAGTGTCATAAACGAGAAGAAGAAATAATACAGAGCGGGTATAGGGCTAATGTAAGTGATGTAGAGTTTACGATTAATAAGTTTAAGCAGGACTTGAAACAAGAACAAGTTATAGATGATATAGTAGCCCGTATTAAAAAGAAACAATTAACATAACTGGGGATAGCTCAGTCAGGTAGAGTCCACGCCTTGGGAGCGTGTTACCGAGGTTCAAATCCTCGTCCCCAGATAACTTATAACTTTTAGGTATAATAGAACAATGGCTAATTTTAAAAGAAGAAAGATAAATACAAAGCAGAATATAAAAAGTAATTTATCCCCTAAGAATAAAAAGAATACTAAAGATAAAAAAAGTAAATTGAATATATTATTAGCCCAGGCAAGAAAATTAGCTAATGCTCCAGTGGTTACGGGGAAAGAAATAATACATATGGAAAAGTTGGATAAGATATTGGCTGATTCATTTGTATTGTTAAAAAGAGAGGCTTCTATAGACTCTATGGACTTCCAATCGGAATTGGTAAAGAAAATGAAGGATTCATTAACGTCTATAGATAAGACGGCATTGGATAAGGACTCTGCTTTTTATAGGATACAAGGTATAAAGACAATGGTAGAGGTACTGCAGGCTATACAGGGAGTAAGTACTAAACAACCTGAAGAATCTATAGGAGATGATATAGAGATAGAGGGAGCTTATATTAAAAAGCTAAAGATAAGAAGGCGGGAGTTACAAAAGAAATTAAAGGCTATGGATGATGAAGATTGAAACGGACTTTTCAGTTGATTCGGTACTGGATAATGTTACAGCTATACAAACTGTAACTACCGATTGTCCTGTATGTAAAAATCACGTTAAGTTTGCTGTTAGTAAGGGCGTGGTAGATTACGAGGCTGCTTATAAGGATTTAGAAAAAAGGCATAGGATATTATATAAGACTATAATAATAAAAAACACAAATAGGATTCACGGAATTTTAACAGAGCAGGAGCAAGCTATTTTGAATGAGTATAGAAAGCTTTTATATGATACAGAAGAAAAGGCAACTGAAGAGTTTAAAGTTGTACAGGCTTATAGGAGATTAGTAGGAGATGACTGATGAAGAAAAAAAGAAATTAGAATTATTTAATATTCAGGTAGGACATGCTATCGAGAGGAGGAAACTTTTTCTTGATTCTTTAATGGAGAAATATGCCAAGGTAAAGATCGGGGAAGATATTTATGATTTGCACACTGGTAAACTATTAGGAGTGGTAAAAGGATATTATAGATATTGGGAGGACAGAGACGATGGTGTAAGGGATAATTTTCTTGCCATAGATTATCTGTATACCAGTCCTCATAGTAAGATATTAGATAATACGAGTAATAAATTAGTATGGGTAGGCACTCATGCCCAGTTAATCGAGAAGATGGAAAGGGATGTTGAAAGACAGAAATGGAGAGAAGAAAATAAAGAGGTGTTAGGTAAAATTACTAAAATGATGGTGGATGGGTTCCGTGAAAAACATTCCTGATATGAAAACATTTTTAGATTATGAGATAAGATCATCTTGGTGGGCTTGTCTTATTCCATTTTCTTTCTTACAGGATTTAGTAGTGAAATATTTTTTCTGGAAGGTAAAAAGAAAATATAATAGGTATTTATACAGCATAAGGATTTATGATGAGATGATGAAGAATATGATGGATGCCTACTGGTAAATATGAAAAGAGATAAGCTGATAGAAAAGAATGAGATTGCTGAGGAGCTTATAGATATATCTGAAGAGTTAGATAAAGTAGAAAGGGCGGCTACAAGAAGCGGGATAAATGATTTTAATGAATTAGTATTAAAGGATAAGAACAATAACCCGATTACTCAAGGGCAGATACATAGGTTTTGGAATTGGTTTATAGATACATGTTTATTAAAGGGTAGGAAGCGTATTGGAATATGTGCTCCTATGGAGCACGGTAAGACTAATCAAATATCCATTGGCAGAATCCTCCACTCAATAGGGTTAGACCCTAACATGAGAATCAAGTTAGTATCCTGTATAGATAATAAAGCTAAAGAGAAAACTACGGCTGTAAAAAAGATCATTCAATACTCGGAAGAGTATCAAGCAATCTTTCCTAAGATAAAACCCAGTAAGGACGATTCATGGACAGGACACAGGCTTGTGGTAAATAGAGAAGCTTATGGGACTGTAGATGCTACTTTAGAATCTCAATCAGTTACCGCAGAAGGTATAGGAGGGCGATGCGATCTATTAGTCTTTGATGACGTAGTTGATGAACAGAATAGCATGACCGAGGGACAGAGGAAAAAGATAAGGGGATTATGTAATCAGACTTGGTTAACGAGAATAGATGATGATTTAAGTAGTAATTATGAAGGGATAGTTTTATATGTAGGTACGGCTTGGCATGAAGATGATGTTATGCATTACTGGATGAATAACGATGGTAGCGGTTTTGCTTTTCTTAAAATGGGGATATCTGAAGACTTTAATAGGATAGATTGGTGTATATATAATGCTGATGATATTTTTAAAAGGGACGACATTTGTTTCGATAATAAAGAAGAGTTTAGGGGTCAGGTGGAAGGGCATATTGATCTATGGGAGAAGAAGCCTAAGAAAGTATTGATGGCTAAATGTATATCGGACGAAGAAGGGGAAGGACAGCGATTCTTTGATAGAGCTTATAGAAATAAATTTGTATCGAGTGAAGAACAGATATTTGCTGCTATCATGGAATATAAGGATTGGACATTGGATTCGGAAACGGTGATGAATGAGGAAAGTTGGTTCAGCTTTATGGGAGTTGATTTAGCCATTAGTAAAACTAAAGGTTCAGCGTACACGGTATTTGTAGTAGGTAAGAAAGATCATAAGGGGAGAAAGTATTTAGCCGATGTTATTAGAGGGCGATTCAGTTCACCGTCTACAGCAGCAATAGCTCTTGGTTTAGCTATGATGTATAATATAGAGATAGGGATGATAGAGAATAACGCTTATCAGCAATCGTTATTAGAATGGATAGAGCTATTTAAAGA
>CEPX01015386.1_pt1 | contig 19629 bp, 27 predicted proteins | sample 361361 | NCBI WGS metagenome assembly CEPX01 (sample SAMEA2619974, study PRJEB7988) | marine metagenome | biome: marine biome (ENVO:00000447); feature: mesopelagic zone (ENVO:00000213) & marine oxygen minimum zone (ENVO:01000065); material: "saline water (ENVO:00002010), including plankton...
TTCAACACCATCAAAAGTATGGGAGTAACCTACAATTGCCTTAAACCCTTCCAATCCCCACTTCTTTTTCTCCTCTTCTTTAAACTCCTGAAAAACATCACTTCCTGGAGCCAAGAAAAAAATCCTTCCATCTTCATCCCAAAGAGAAGTTATCTGCCCATTAGGATTTTGATTATGCGTGTACCCCAAAATAGGTTCAAAATCCACAGGAAGTCCATTAACATAATAAGCCTCTGGACTCAATCCAACACCCTCGCCAAAAAGATTTTTATTAACAATCAAATTTCCCACAGCTAAAACAGAAACAACTAACGCAACAACAATAATCAAAGTAACAACACTCTTTTTCATAATCCCTTTAAGAAAACTACTTATAAAAACTTTATTAAACTTATAATTTAACACTAATTAATGACCAACTTAAACACAGTTAACAATAAATCGCAGTTAACAAAAGGACAGATTGAGAATTTAGAGAAACAGCAGTATAGAATTGTTGGAAATCACTCAGCTGTTAAGATTTGTGGTTGGACTAAAAACATGTTGCGAGGAATTGGAGGGTGTTATAAATATGAATTTTATGGGATTCGACCGCATCAATGCTTGCAAATGACTACTTCAATGTTTTGCGCTTCGCGATGTAAGTTTTGTTGGCGTGGGCAAAAAGCACCTGTTTCAAAAGAGGATTGGTATGGCAAAGTTGATAATCCACGAGAGATAATTTCTGGAGCTGTTAAAGGACATTTGAGTTTGCTTACTGGGTTTGGAGGGAATGAAGATACAACTGAGAAGTTAAATAAAGAAAAGGAAGATATTAGACATGTTGCGCTGAGTTTGACAGGAGAGCCAGTAACATATCCTCTGATTAATGAAATTTTGAAAGAGTTTCACGAAAAAAAAGTTTCAACATTTTTAGTGACAAATGCGCAGTATCCTGAGCAGATTGAAAAAATTGAGGATGTTACTCAACTTTATTTGAGTATTGATGCGCCGAATAAAGAGTTGATGAAAAAAATTGACAGGCCATTGTTTGATGATTATTGGGAGCGTATGATGAAGTGTTTGGATTTGTTGAAGACGCGGAAGTATCGGACTGCGATAAGATTGACTTTGATTAAGGATGAAAATATGTGTGATTTGGAAGGATATGCTTCGCTTATTAATCGTGGCGAGCCGGATTTTATTGAATTAAAATCATATATGTGGGTTGGTGAGTCGCAGAGAAATTATAAAGTTGAGAATATGCCTTTTATTGAAGATGTTAGGGATTTTTCTGAGAGGATTTTGAAATTGCTGCCTGATTATGAAATTGTTAGTGAGCATGTTGGTTCGCGGGTTGTTCTTTTGATGAAGAAGAATTTGAATGGAAAAAGGTGGATTGATTTTGCTAAGTTTTTTTCTATTTGTGAGGGTGGGAAGGATTATAGAGGAGTGGATTATAGTTCAAAAGTTATGGAAAGTAATTGTTAAGTTACTCCATGCAAAGTTTACACTTTTTTGGCAGATTTTTATCGTGTTTTTTGTGAAGTTCGCAAAGTGTTTTTGTTCCTCTGAGTTTTCTTGATAAAACGTAAAGATGTTTTTGGAGATTTTTTTCATCTTTGAGAATTTTCTGCGCTGTTTTTTTAATTATTTCTAATTCCTGTTTTGAAAATTTGATTTCATTTGCTCTTTTTGATTTTAGATATTGTGAAACAGCTGGCTCGGTAAGGTGAAGAATTTCTGCGACTTTTTTCTGCTTTAAATTAAAATCTTTGATAAGTGATTTAGTTAATTCTCTTCTTAAAGCGGGAAGAAGATACCATACTTCTAATTCTTGGGGCATTGGTTTCATGAAATAGTAACAATCGTTAAGTATTTAAGTGTTATGAGAAATAATATTATTATGAAACCAATGAAATTTATCTCTGAAATACAGGAAATAAAACAATTAACTAGTGATGCAAAGCTGTTTAAGTTTGCTATTCCGGAAGGTTTTTCTTTTGAGCCTGGGCAGTATGTTTCAATGATTTTAGATAAAGATGGAGAGCGAATTAGAAGACCTTATTCTATTGCAAGCGTGCCTAATAAGGATTATTTTGAGCTTTGTATTAAGATAATGTCTGAAAGTATTTCGAGCAAAGTAGTTGATTCACTAAAAGTTGGAGATAAAGTTAATTTCATAGGACCTTTAGGGAGTTTTAAAGTTAATTCAGGGAGTAAAGATATTGTATTTGTTTCTATAGGAATTGGGATAACACCTTTTAGAAGTATGATTAAAGATTTGCTTGATAAGGGTTTTGAGAGAAAGATTGTCTTGATTACTGGATATAAATTTGAAGAAGATGTTTTGTTTGAGGAAGAGTTTAAGGATCTCGAGGAAAAATACGATAATTTTGAATATTATAATATTTTGAGTCGTGAAGGAGATGAAAAAGGTTATGTTCAAGAACTTGTTGAAGAAAATATAGATAAATTAAAGTCATCTGATTTTTATCTTTGCGGGTTAAAAGAGATGGTTAATTCTATGAAAGAATTATTGCTAGAAAAAGGAATTCTTAAAGAAGATATTTATTTTGAAGATTATTGATCACGCTGCTAATTCTCTTAATTTTGGAGCATGGGTTTTTTCAAATAAGCCAAGAGTTTCAGGTTTCCAAACTTCCATGCATTCTAAATCTCCGGTAATGAATGCTTGATTATCTAACTCTAAAACATGGGTAATATGTTCCGAAAGTGTAATTAATCCGGTTTTGTCTATTTTAAGAGGGTAGATTTCAAATCCAGGTATTTGAGGAAATCCCACCATCCCACTATTATCATATAATCTTAAAGTATGAAAATCCTTATTTTCCATTAGAAAACCGGTAAGACCAGGATTAGTTGTTTGATTTTTTGTTTTGTAAACCTCTAAAAATCTTTGCGGAAGAGCGATATTCCCTCCTACAATTTTTACTTTTTCCCTTCCTTCATAATATCTGCTATATACCATGAATTTATATCTTGAATAAAGGTTTTTAAAATTTACTGTTTTGAAAACATTTAAATATACTTAACAATAGTTAATTTTATGGAAACAGTGTATTTAGACAACAGTTCAACAACTAAAATTGATGACTTAGTTATTGAAACTATGAAACCTTTTCTTAGTGAGAAATATGGAAATGCTTCTTCAATACATGCATTAGGTATTGAAGCAAAAAAGGCACTTGAAGATTCTAGGAAAATTATTGCTGATTCAATTAATGCTGATCTTGGAGAGATTATTTTTACTTCGAGCGGAACAGAATCAAATAATCTTGCTTTGAAAGGAATTGCATTTGCAAACAGGGAAAAAGGAAATCACTTGATTACAACTAAAATAGAGCATAAATCAGTATTAGAGACTTGCAAGTGGTTGGAAACACAGGGATTTGAAATAACTTATCTAAATGTTGATAGTGAGGGTTTTATCAATTTGGAAGAACTGGAAAAATCAATAACTCCTCAAACAATTTTGGTTTCTGTGATTCATGGGAATAATGAAATTGGGACGATTCAGGATATTGAAGCGATAGGGCAGATTTGCAAAGAAAAAGATATTTATTTTCACACAGATGCATGTCAGAGTTTTACAAAAACACTTATTGATGCTGAGAAACAAAACATCTCTTTGATGAGTCTTAATTCTCATAAGATTCATGGGCCGAAAGGTGTTGGGGCGTTGTATGTTAAGAAGGGTGTTAAAATTGATTCATTGTTACATGGCGGAGGACAGGAATCTGGTATTCGTTCTGGGACTGAAGACATTCATGGGATTGTTGGATTTGCCGAGGCTGTTAAACTTGTAGATAAGAAATATGTTGATTTGATGATTGATTTGAGAGACAAATTAATTGAGGGTATTTTGAAGATTCCTGATTCAAGATTGAATGGTGCTGCGGGGAGGGAAAGGTTGTGCAATAATGTTAATGTGTCTTTTAGGAAAGTTGAGGGGGAGGCAATTTGTGGTTTACTTGATGAGGAGAGGGTTTGTGCTTCAACAGGAAGCGCCTGCGCTGAAAAAACTCTAGACCCAAGTCATGTTTTATCTGCTCTTGGTTTAATACATGAAGACTTAAATGGAAGCTTAAGATTGACCTTGAGTAAGTTTACAACTGAAGAAGAGATTGACTATGTGGTTAGAATTTTACCAGGAATAATAAATAAATTGCGAGAGCTATCTCCTTTGTAAAATGTATTCTGAAAAAATAATCGAGAGATTTAGAAATCCGCAGTTTGCTGGCGAGATTAAAGATGCTGACGCTGTTGGAGAGGAAGGAAATATGAAATGTGGAGATATAATGAAAATATTTTTGAAAGTTGAAAATAATGTTATTGTTGATATTAAATTTAAGACTTATGGTTGCATGGCTGCTATTGCATCGAGTGATGCAATGTGTGAATTAGCTAAAGGAATGAGTGTTGAGGGGGCGGAGAAGATAACGTATGAAGATATTATCGAGAAAATGGGTGGTGATGTTCCTGAAGTTAAAATTCATTGTTCTGTTTTAGGGACGAGGGCGTTAAGAAATGCTTTGAAGGATTATAAAAAACAACAGCATTAAAATTCCTCTCTAATGCAGATTAAAGGGCTTCACTCTTTTTGAAATGGGGGTGTTTGTAAATGTATGTTAATATCGAGACAGCGACGAATAAGGTAAGAGCCATCATTGGAATTGTGATGTATCCGAATTCAAGAATGTAGACGCTGCTGCATGAAATGTCTCCTGAACCGCAGTTTGTTGATACATTGAATCTTTGGAGGTAGTATTGATATAATGCTATTAGGGATCCGATGATGTTGAGTGCTATGACATAGTCGAAAATGTCTTTTTGTTTTTTCCAGAGTGCGATTCCTAAAATGATTACTTGAGGGTAGATTAGTGCCCGTTGAAACCAGCATAATTCACATGCTGCATAATCTATAATTTCAGAGTAGAATAAACTAGCGAGAGTTCCTCCTAGTACAGTTAAAAATGCTAAGAGAAGGGAGTTTTGTTTTAGAAAATTCCAGCATGATTGACAGAAACTTGGAAGTTTTTTGTTTCTGTTTTTAGCCCAGATGATTGCGAGGAAAAATGTGACTATTGCTATTTGTAAAACTAGTGTTCCGAGTGCAAGAATTTTATTGAACAAAATGATTTCAGCCATTTTCTAAAGTGCAGTTTGTTTTTGCGGCAAGTGTTTCTAAAGAGACAAGGCCATTAATTCGTTCTCCGTCGAGAAATTCCCATGTAGGATAACTTTCAATTCCATTATCTGTACAAAATTGGTTCATTGCTTGATTTGGAAGTGAGCATTCAATGTAGTTGATGTGTTTGAAGCTTCTTCCAAATAGTTCTTTTTGCTCTTTACATTTACCACACCAAAATGCGCCGTATTCTTTTGCTCCTGCTTCTGTCAGGCATTTTGCAAAGTCATCATGTTTTCCAGGGAGTTGTTCTCTTAGTGTTAATGCATATCCTCCCGCAATTATAAGAATTACGAGGGTGATTAAGATTGTCCATGTTTTGATTTTCTTTTTGTTTAGTTTTATTTTAGGGGCTTTGAAATGTTTTGAGTTGTTGTGCATTTCTAATGCTTCTGCTGTTGTAAAGTTTTTATCACACTCGTTGCATTTGTGTTCTTTTTTATTTTCTTCTGTGTTTTCTGTCATGGGTTATGAATTGAAATTAGATATTTAAAAGTTTGGTTGAAACTGATTTCAGTTTTTGGGGAAATTTACCTTACACACGTTTTCTTTTGTTAAAAGTATAACACCAATAACTAATAGAATTATTGAAGCTACCTGTATTTCTAATCCTAAAAATGGGAGATTACCAAGAGTGGCAGATATGCCAAAAAGCCCAATAAATGCTGGGAAAAGCCCGACAAAACAACCTGGGCATGCTCCTCCTAATATCCCACCGAAAACACCTACAAGAGATAGAGAGCTTGCTTTGTTAATCTGTCTGTATTCTTTTAATTTAAAAATTATTAAGTTTACATTTAGGGCAACTAAAAGGGCAACAAATATTGAAAGTATGATGTAAGGTATTGAAAAAGATAGTTTGTAGCTTGATAAAAGAATTGGATTCGTTATATATGTTTGATTTATTACAGAATTGAGAGTAAGATAAATTATTAAAACTAGCAAAAAATAAAAAACATACGGTTTTCTTATTGTTACTTCTTTGATTTTTTGTAATCTTTGATTCATTGAATTAATATTTGATTCCATTATTTAAACATGACGGAAAAACAAACCTTTTAAAAAGGGACTTCGCCCAAGCGTGGTCGTCGTAAGGTTTCCAAAATATACCAAAAATAATAAAAATAAAAATAAAAATTAAAAGTTTACTGTAAAGACTTAAGTGCTGCTTCGAAATTCGCCCATGGTTGTGCACCTGAAATTACTGTTGTTTCACCTGCTTTGTTTTTTAATACAAAGTAGGGTGTGCCTCTTCCGCCTGCTGCTTGTGCGTCTGCAAGATCCTTTGTAACTCTGTCTGCAGCTTCGTCGTTGTCAAGGCAGTTGTTGAATTTTGAAGTGTCTAAACCTAATTGCGATGCGTAGCTCTTTAAGCTAGTTATGTCTAAAGCTTTTTGGTTTGCGAATAATAAGTCGTGGTATTCCCAGAATTTATCTTGGTCGTCTGCGCAAAGCGATGCTTCTGCTGCTTTTTGTGCGTTAGGATGAATGCTGTTTAACGGGAATTGTTTGAATACTAGATTAACTTCTCCGTTTTTGAAATAGTCGCTGTTTTTTAGGCTTGTTACCGCTCCTGTAAATGCTCTTACACAAAAAGGACATTCGAAGTCAGAGAATTCAAAGACTGTTATTTCTGCATCTGCGTCTCCTAGAACCGGGTCGTCTGAATCAATGTTTACTTCAATCTCTCCTAGTGTAGGTGTTGGAGTAGGTGTTGGACTTGGTGTTGGCGCAACAGCTGCTCCTGTTACAGATTTTCCATCACCGAAGTTGATTACTCCGAATGCTGATAAGACAAATAATCCTACGAAAATGAATGTCGCTACTTTCCACATTGTTAACTTATTAATAGTTATGGCTCCGTCGTCCGAGTTTGAACTTGCTGGACTTGTTGACATAGTCGGAGGTTCCATTACCGGCTGTTCAGAACTATTGTTAGTGTTAGTTTCCTCTTCCATTATTACCTCCTTTCAGTGATTTTTGCATAGAGTATTGTGAAGAAGTCTTTTTATAAAGTTGTCGATGAATTTAGTGGTGAGAGGTTATTGGAGGGGAGTAGTGAATTTACTTCCCCAAACGAAATTCATCCAACTTTTTGTATTCGCTGTTTCTGTTAAGAAATGAATTTATGAACTTTTCGTTTTGTGATCTGTCTAAAAGTTCTTTGACTGCGAATGTTTTTAGTCCGAATCTTGCAGGGTATGAAACAAGTTTTGCCTGCGCGCCGACTTCTTTGCTTATTTCTTCTCCAATTAATACTGCATTGTCTGCAATTTCAGAAATTCTTTTTGCGTCGGTTAAACTGTTCCCTAATGGAGTGAATGAGAGTTTTCCGTTCTCTGTTTTCGCAATTATTTCTCCTGAACTGATTCCAATTCCGAAGTTTATTTTTTGTGTGTATTTTCTGTTGTGTTCGTTAAGTGTGCTTGCAATTTGGTCTGCGATTTTCAGTGAATTGAATGAGTTGTGGAATGTTTTTGTTATGGCTGGTGCGAAAATTCCGATTATGTAATCTTCTGATTTGTAGACTCGGCCGTTGTTTGAAGAGATTAATTTGATTGCGCTTGAGATTATTTCTTTTGCGTTTGAGGTTGAGTTTTCCATTTCCTGTTTGTTTTTTATTTTAAGTGCGACGATTGCTGATTTTTGTTTGTCGCCGTTAATGACGAGAGAATGCGAGGCTGTTGATTGATCAGTTGTTGTGATTTGTTCTTGAGATGTTGGTGTTACTTTGACCACTCCTCCTTGATATAAGTTTTCTTTTTCCTTTTTTAGTTTTGGTTTCTTTAGTTTTGGGAATGAGGGGAATTTGCCTTTTCTTTTAATTGTGTATCTTCTTACTGAGGCGAAAATGAAAAGTCCGGCGATTAGGACAATAAATATCCAGGCGAGTGAGTTTTTGTTAACAACTGTACTGAAAAATCCGGTGTTTCCTTCTTTGATTGAAATTACACTGCCTGTTAGTTGTGTTGTTCCTGTGAATTCTTGTTTGTCGTCTTTTACTTTGATTTCGTATTCTCCGTCAGGAGCTTCCATGGTAAATTCCAGTGATTCTCCTAAATCTAGGCTGAGGTTTTTTACTTCGGTGTAGTTTTCTATTGCAATTTCGACGTATTTTTCATAAGGTATGTTTCCGATGTTTCTTATTATTAGTGTACTGTTTATCATTTCGAATAGGGCTTCTTCATTTTCTTTTACAAATATTTGTTTAAGTGTTGAAATTTCTTCAGATGTTGCTGTTAGGTTTAGGTAGCCGACTGGAGTGTTTGATCTTAGTTTGTAGAAGTTTGAGTCGCCGGTGTTTGATAAGATGTTTAGGATTTCTTCGCCTTCAGAGTTTGTTAGTATGAATGAGACTTGGCTTCCGTCGATTGTTTGTTCTGATTGGTCGTATAGTGTGGCTTTGAATTCCATGTCTTGGCTTGGAATTACTTCTTCACCAACTTCTAATGATATTTCTCGAGGTTGTTGGGAGATTGTTAGTGTGAAATTTTGCAAGCCGAAGTTTGTGATTTCTTCACCTTCTTTTTCATAGACAAAAATGTCCATTGTGTATTCTCCTGCTGCGATGTTTTCGGGGAGTAATAGCTCTCCGTTGAATTTATTTTTTTCAATAGGTTCAATTATTTCCAGCTCTGTGTTTTCGATTGTGATTTCTGCAAAGCCGTCTACTTTTTGCCCGTTTCTTTTTGATGTGACTCCGGAGAATTCAATTGTGGAGTTTGGTGCGAAGGCCATTGCGTTTAGGATTACGTCGACTGAAATTGCGTCGTCGATTGTGAATGCGAGGCTTTGTTTTTCCTCTTCGTTAAATAATAGTGAGACTGCGCATTCGCCGTTCATTCCTCGGAGGAATTCTTTTGTTAGAGGAAATGTTAGTTCTTTTTCAGTGTCGTCTTCAGTTAAGTAGTTGAAGAATAAGAGTTGTGTTTTGTTTGAGCAGATTAAGTTGAGTCTTGTCCAGCCTTCTTCGCCGTCGGTTCCTAGTTCTAATTCTAGATCATCTCCTAATGTGTAAAGTTGTTGCGGTTGTTTTGAAAGGAAGATTTCCGCGCTCGCGACTGAGATTAAGAAAATTGCGAATATGAAAATGATTAATCCTCTTTTGTTCATAAATGATTTAGTGGATTAGGATATTTAAAGGTTATTGCGGTTTGGTTTAGAAGAAGTTTTATAAACATATTACTCTTTATTCCGAGATGGTACAAAAAGTAACTCCTTGGGATGTTGAAGGCGATATTAATTATGAGAAATTGGTGAAAGAATTTGGCCTAGGAGTAATTGGAAAGGAATTATTAAGCAGAATTAAAAAACACACAAAAGAACTTCATCCAATGTTGCGAAGAAATGTTTTCTTCGCTCACCGAGATTTAAAATGGATTCTCGATGAATATGATAAAGGGAATAAATTTTTTCTTTATACAGGGGTTGGACCATCAGGACCTGTACACTTAGGACATTTACAAGTATGGTCTTTTGTAAAATGGCTTCAGGATAAATTCGGTGTAGAACTTTGGTTCCAATTCACCGACGACGAAAAATTCCTTTTCAAAGATAAATCATTCGAAGAGATTCAAGAGTGGACTCACGAAAATATGTTAGACATAATTGCATTAGGATTCAATCCTAAAAAAACACATTTCCTAATTGATACAAAAGACGCAGGCATTATGTATAAAGAAGCAATAAAAGTTGCAAAGAAAATAAACTTCTCAATGATAAAATCATCATTCGGCCTAAATGATCAATCTAATATAGGACAAATATTCTATACAAGCATGCAAGCTGTTCCAGCCTTTTTACCAAGTGTTCTAAAAGGAAAGAACATCCCATGTTTAATTCCTCACGCAGTTGATCAAGACCCACATTTTCGTTTAACAAGAGATATCATGCCAAAAATAGGAAGATACAAACCAGCTTCAATCCAGTGTTCATTTCTCCCCCCATTAACAGGTTCTAAAGGAAAAATGGGAAACACTAATAAAAATGTTGCAATAACTTTGCGAGACACTCCAAAAGAAGTAGCAAATAAAATAAACAAATATGCTTTCTCAGGCGGACAAGAAACATTAGAAGAACATAAAAAGAAAGGCGGGAATCCTGATATTGATGTTTCGTTTCAATATTTGAAAATGATGTTTGAGCCAGATGATAAAAAGCTTGAGAAAATTTATAATGATTATAAATCTGGCAAGATGACAACAGGTGAATTGAAGAAGTATACGATTGAGAAGATTAATGCTTTTTTGAAAGAGCATCAGAAAAAACTGAAGAGTGCTGATAAACAGGTTGGAAAGTTTTTGAAGGATTAATTCCTTTCTTCATAAAAGAAATAATCTCCTCTAGTTGTGGGAATTTCATCAACTAAGGGGAAAACTTTAGCCCAATAAGGTTTTACCTGTGGCTCTCCATTTACCATTCCATCTTTATTTTTATGCCAGGTGTGAGTTGTTTTATATGGAGCTCCATTTACCAACATTTCTTGAGCAATTTCATAACATCTTTCCCATGCTTTCTTTTCAATTTCAGATTCTTCAATAAATTCAGAAGGGTTATTAAAATATTTCCGGTTTCCATCAACAAGCGCAATATATCTGCCTTCTTTGAAGATTGCACTTCTAATAGAACCATCTTCTTCCACTGTATTCAAGACAGAACTTCCTTTATGTTTTAGAATTTCAGGATTTTCCCATTCTCCTCTTGTTTCTGCATAAATTAATCTGGCTAAAGTAACCTCATCTGGTTCATCTTCGTTGTAATATCTGGGATAACTTGAATAATCTCGGTAATCTGGAAAATTAATACTATCTGCATCTCCTGTTAGAGTCTCGCTGTTAGTAGTTTGAGGTAATCTAGAATTTGAAATATGTCTTAGGTGCTCATAGAGCTCACTTAATTCAATTTGATTTTCATCATAGGGATTTACACTTGAATTAGGTAAAATTGCAGGATTAACTATAGGTATAGCGCCACCTACCACTAATGCTCCACTTGATAAAATACTAATTAAATCAGCTTTCCAACTACCAAAAGTTGATCGATATTCTCTGTTTTTATTTTGTCTTGAAGTCCTCATTTTATTTCCTATAAAAATTGATGAAATAAGGAGTATATAAAAGTTTCTATTGTGATGTTTCTCTAGAGTAGTAACAAATAGAAAGGTTTAAATAGTAGAAAGTTATAGTATATCTATGATAAAAAGAGTGAATAATCCAAGGGAACTAGTGAAGTAATCAATGCTGGAGAGCCAGCAGAAGTATTGTATAATCTAGGTGAAGGAGAAGAAAGAACTGAGTTGCTTGTAACTTACATTGACGGAGATAGCAAAATATCTGATAGAATTGCGTCCTCTCCAAGAATTAAATTATATAAAGAGAACGAGGAAGTTTGCATGGACATCACTGATTCAGATAGAGTTTCAGATAGATATGAATATACAAAATTAAAACCTCTAAACGCTGTTTTTGAACAACCCGAACATCCTGATTATGAATTAGGAGATTTAACCATAAATCTTCCTGAAGGCAAGTTATTGGGAATTTCTCAGTTTTACAGGGAGGAATAATCTCTCCTCTTCAACTACCAAACACAAATTCTCTCTTTTCCCAAAGTGTAGTACATAACTCTTTTTAATTTCAACCACCCATCACTAATTTTAAAAAAACACCAAGTAAAAATTCTCTCTTTTTCCAACCTTTGTAACTAAAAAACCTCTTTCAACCTTTAACAATTGAATCCGATAATTTCCGGTCCTTATTCTAAACTCGTTATTTTTATTTTTCAGTTTAATTATATCCACAGGCTGATTACGTTTAAACTTCTCTAATGTGAACATAATTTTTTGTTGTATTCGAGGATTTAATCTTTTAAGTTGCTTATTAGCATTATTGGAAAAAAGTATTTCCATTTTAGAAACCAAGTTCTTTTTTTACTTCTTCAAATGTAATGAAATTTCCTCGATTATATTCTTTAATTGATAACTCAATATCTTTCTTTGCCTCTTCTGATAATTCTAAAAAGGGTTCAACAAAATCCCAGATTACATCTTCATAACTTTCTCCTTCTTCTTTGAAATTCTTCAGAGTTTTCAATAAATCTGAACTTATTCTTATTGATGTTTGTTCTTGCATACTAAATGTATGCATTATGTATATATAAAAGTTTCGGTTAATGGGGGAAAAATCCATCACTAATTTTAAAAACACCCTTACCCTAATTCTTCTATGAAGATATTAACATTGCACTCAGATTTCATAAAATTCAAAGCGCTGAAAAAAGCGCTGAAGTCACTAGACTTGACTAAAGAACCAACAGAAGAGCAAGAAGTGAAAGACCCGCTAGTTGTTATGACAGCTGTAGAGAAAGGCGATGACAAAGATGTTTTAAAAAAATTAGTTAAAGAAATAAGAGATATCTCGAAACAAGTAAAAGCAGAGAATATTGTTCTTTATCCTTACGCGCATTTATCTTCAAACTTGGGAAACCCAAAAGAAGCGCAGGAATTTTTGCAAGAAGCAGAGAAAATGCTGAAGAAAGTTTTCAAAAGTGTAACAAGAGCACCGTTTGGTTATTACAAAGAGTTTGAGATAAAAGTTAAAGGGCATCCTTTGAGTGAATTATCTAGAGAAATAAAACCAGAAGGAGAAGTTAAAGAAGAAAAATACGATGAGAAACAATTACTAAGAGAGATTTCGAAATCTAAATTAGACACTTCTAAATTAAAAGACAACGACCACAGAATCCTAGGACAAAAACTAGACTTGTTTTCATTTAATGAAGTTGCACCTGGAATGGTTTTCTGGCATAATAATGGATTGGTGATTTATAATGAATTAATTAACTATTGGAAAGAAGAACATCAAAAAGCAGATTATCAGGAAATTTCTACTCCGCAGATTTTAGATGATAAATTGTGGAAGATTTCAGGGCATTGGGAAAAATATAAGGAAAATATTTTCCTGACAAATTATGAAAAGAGAGGGTTTGCAGTTAAGCCAATGAATTGTCCGGGCGGGATGTTAATTTACAAATCAAAACCAAAATCTTACAAAGAACTTCCGTTAAGAGTTGGCGAGTTAGGAGTTGTTCACAGACAGGAATTGTCCGGGACTTTGGGAGGGTTGTTCAGAGTTGTAAGATTTACTCAAGACGATGCACATATTTACTGCACAGAGAAACAGGTAGAGAATGAGATTGTAAAAATAATTGAGATCATAGATAGTTTCTATAAAAAATTTAATCTTAAATTTGACCATATTGAACTCTCAACTCGTCCAGAGAAAAGACTTGGCTCTAAAAAATTATGGGATAAAGCAGAGAAAACTTTAGAAAAGATTTTGAAGAAAAAGAAAATGAAATATAAAATTAATCCTGGCGATGGTGTTTTTTACGGACCTAAAATTGATTTCCATGTAAAAGATTCAATGGGAAGAACATGGCAATTATCTACAGTACAATTAGACTTTCAGATGCCAGAAAGATTTGACCTTACTTACAAAGATAAAAATGATAAACTCAAACGTCCGATAATGTTGCACAGAGTTATTTATGGTTCGCTTGAGCGTTTTATTGGAATTATATTAGAGCATACAAATGGTGCTTTGCCGACGTGGTTGTCTCCTGTTCAAGTTCGCGTGATAAATTTCACAGACAGAAATGTCAAAGCATGTGATAATTTTGTTGGGGAAATAAAATCGAAATTGCCAATGATAAGAGTTGACACAGATTATGATTCTGTTCCTTTGGGCGGGAAGATTAGAGATGCAGAGCTAATGAAAATTCCTTATATAATTGTACTAGGTGATAAGGAAGAAAAAGAGGGCACTGTTGCTGTTAGAAAGAGAGGAGAAAAGAAAATAACTCAAAATACTATAGATAAGTTTATTAAAGATATTAATAAAGAAATACAAGAGAGAAAATGAGTGTTCATATAAAAGAGATTTCTACAGGAAAGTATTATGTAGGAGAAGAACCTATTATGCGAGGTGATAGAGTAGTTCTCCAAGCTGTATTTGGAAAAGAAAAAAATGCAGTAGATTATTTAGAAAGAGGGGCAGCTCAAGTGTATATTGATCGTGGCCGTGTTCTTGCAGTATATCATCCATCTGAATTGGAGGTAGTAGAAAGAGCATGAAAATACAACCATACTTAGATAAATTAAATCAAAGCAGTCAGTTCCAAAAGTTCAAACAGGAAAACCCCGACGCGTATTTTTCAGCCGGCTTTTTTGTCCTAGACTTTGTAGAGAAAAAGAATTTACATCAAATAGATTATTTTCTGCCTAAAGAAAACAAAATGATGACTTTTATGTTAGACCAGGAAGTTGAAATGAAAAAAAGCGAGGCCGCAAATAAAAAAATTCCGGGCAAGATTGGCGGGGAAATTAATTTAGATTTAGATGTTTTGAAAGGGCTTGTCGAAGATGAAATGAAAAATCATACTGTGACTCATAAGCTTCATAAGATAATTGCTGTTGTGCAAAATCTTAATGGGAAATTGATTTGGAATTTGAATTGTATAACTTCAGACATGGGTGTTGTGAAAATGCATGTTGATGATGCTGATAAAAGTGTGCTGAAGTTTGAGCCTGTTAATTTATTTGATGTTGTTAAAAAGTTGAAGTGATTATTTTAGGGGTTGCATTTTAACAGGAACAAGAGATTTTTCTGATATGATTTTCCGTATAATTTTTAAATTATGTTTTGAATCTGAAACAATAAGCCTAGCTCCTACATTAGGCATAGGAAGATCTGAAATAATTCCATGAAAAGACCCACTGAAAGGTTCAGATTCATTATGCCTAATTATTAATCCTCTATTTTTAGAAGTGCTATCATCCTTTATATAAAAGGCAAAACTAAGATTTCCAGGGTCATACCAATTATTTAAATCCCTAAGAGTACTTTCTTGAACTAAATCTCCCATTCTAGTTTTCCATGAAGCGTATAAAATATATTGAGATGCTGTAAGACCACTATGGGAAATATCTTCTGAAATAAAATTAACTAAATGTATAGGGCCCTTTATTCCCTCTTTAGGGTTAAACCTTGAATCAGCTCTTACAAGATATTGATCCGCTTTATTAGCACCATTTCTAACAAAAACTTCCTCTCCTGTACTACAAACCCTTGCAATAGCATTACCATTCTTTCCTACTTCTCTTACAAAATCAACAGCTTCTAATCCACCATACATTGTAGGGTTCATATCAATCTACATTCACTAACAACTTTTTTAAAGATTGCTATATATGAAAATACAAATGAGATATAGGAAAGGGGTTTTTATCGTGACGTATAGGAAGGAGAAGGGCGAGATTTATTATTTATTGTTGAAGAGGAAGCTTCATTGGAAGGGTTGGGAGTTTCCTAAGGGAGGGGTTGAATCGGGGGAGGTGATGAAGAAGGCGATTGTTCGGGAGATTAAAGAGGAGACTGGTCAGGTTGCTTTGAGAGTGAGGAGTCATAGGCATAAGGGGAAGTATAAATATGGTAAGGAGATTGTGGGTCGGAATGAGCAGGGGCAGACGTTTTCGCTTTATTCGGCGGAGGTGTTGGGGAAGGAAGTTAAGGTAGATAAGCGAGAGCATTCTGGATATTCTTGGAAGGAATTTGGGAAGGCGGTTAAGTTGTTGACTTGGCCGAATCAGAGGAAGAGTTTGCGGATTGTTGATAAATCTGTGAAAAATGAGTGATTATATTTTTGAAGTTACTGATAAAACTGGGAGGAGAATACATTTATCTAGTGAAAGATGGAATGGACATATTAGAATAGAACATCCAAATGTTGAAGAAGATGAAATAAAATTAACACTTCAAAAACCAATGAAAATAATAGATAAAGGTAAAAACAAATATTTTTATTATCAATATTTCAAGCATAAGAAATTATCTTCTAAACTTCTATGTGTTATAGTTAAATATTTAAACGGAGATGGATTTGTAATTTCAGCATATTTTGTTAGACATATAAGTTAAAATGGAAGGAGCAATGAGAATTTATTATGATGAAGAAGGAGATTATCTTACTATTTTTATAGGTGACTCTAAGCCAAACTATGGTGAGGAAATAGCTGAAGATATCACTCTTTTCAAAGATGAAGAAACAAATGAAATTATCGGGATAGGAATTTTGAATTTTAGAGAAAGAGCAAAATCCTTGAAAGATATAGAGCTTAATCTTCCGTTCAAAGTTAATTTCTCGGCATTATCTGTTTAATTAGAAATTGTTTAAATATTTCTACTTCTCAACAAAAACAATGAAATTCCGAGCATCATCGCGGTTGTATCGCAAAATCTTAAACCCAACATTTTCTAATAACGAACGCAACTCCTCGCTAGAATAAAGATGATAATACCTGTAAACCTTTTTATCATTCTCTACATTCCAAGAAACAATTTTATCTTTCTCCTTATTTCTCCACCTCTTAGAATTATGATTCCAGACAGTAATTATTGCTTGCCCGCCTTTTTTTAAAACCCGATATAATTCTTCAATACTTTTCCGACGATTATCTTCGCCTTCAATGCAATGCAATGTGTAAAGAAACAAGCCTTTGTCGAAGAAGTTGTCTTTGAATGGCAACTCCCAACAATTTGCTTTTGTTAATTCGACTTTTGTTCCTAGTTTGTCCGCTGTTTCTTTTGCAAATTTCAACTGCACTTTAGAAAAATCAACTCCATAGATTACTCCTTTAAATTTAAAAAAATTCCGACCTGAACCACATCCCAAATCCAAAACTAGTTTATCTGAATCCTTGATGAAACCTTCTATAAGATTAAATTCTTTTATTGCTGAGTTGTCTTCGAATTTGTTTTTTTTGTATTTGTTCCACAACGGCGCAATTGTGTCCCAGACTTTTTCTTGATCTTGGTTTTTATGATTTTCTAAATCCACCATAGAATTATTAAGAAAATATGTTTTTAAAACTAAGCACTCTTTCTTGGATCATATCTCCATCCACCAATCAGTCTTGCTTCACCATTCCCACACATTCTAGATGATTGAGGGTCATTACTATAAATCTCAGCAATAGATCTTGCAAATTCATCAGATACCGGGATTAATTCTTCTGTTCTTGATACCATTTCAGGTTTTTCCCCTTTAGGAGCTTTCATAAAAAAATCATATAATCTACTAAACATAAATTAATATAAATTACAATATTTAAAAATGTTTATATTCTATAAATTATTTCTGGAAAATAACTTTAGTTTTAAAATCTAACTAATCTTTCCTAAAAACCCTCATATCATCAACAATCTCATCTAGAGGATCTACCTGTACAATTGTACCACGAGGTTCTGAGTCACATTCAGGACAATATTCTACATCTCGTGAGTTTGTTTTCCCGCTTCCAGATAAAGAATTGAGTCCATCATGTATTGAATCATACACTCTTTGAGTAAGTTTAACACCCTCACAACTTTCACAATGAGGAAAGACATGTTCATTTACATCCATCAACAAAACAACTCTTGCAAATCTTTCCACAGCTCCTAAAAATTTTGCTTTTCCTTTTAATCTTTCATAAAGTCTTCCATCATCAGAAGTCCAAAACAAATTATCTAAAAAAGGTGCTTCTGAAAATTCAGAAAGTTCTCCTTTTAGAGTACCTCCCTTAACAACATATTTGGCAACTTCTCTCCCATATCTCAGTGCACAATCTCTCGGGGTTTTTTGACATGCACCATAATTTTCACACTTTTGTCTTCCTTGAATTCGAGCTTGTTCAATACTCAACATATCTTTATCAAAATAATTGACATCACAAGGACTTCCTTCAGTTATTAGCTTTCTTTCTCTTGGCATTGTAATTCAAATATTAAAATTAAGTTTAAAAGCATTTTTATACTGAAAGTAGGACATATTATAATGGACTTACCAAAAATCGGAGAAGTAAGAAAACCAACAAAAACCATAGCTGGAGTCACACCAATTGCAGTTATGGTTAAACCAAGGAAATGTTCGCATGGAATTTGTAGATATTGTCCTGTGTTTGATGTTCCGCAAAGTTATACTCCTGCATCACCGCCTGTTTTGCGGGCTCGACGGCATGAATATGAATCGTACGGGCAGATTAAATCGCGGTTAAAGGCTTTTGATTTGATGAATCATCCGACGGATAAAATTGAGATTATTATTTTGGGTGGGACTTTTTTAGATTATCCTGTTGATTATCAGTATGAGTTTGTTAAGGGGATTTATGATGCGCTTAATGGGAGAAAGTCGAGGAGTTTGGAGGCGGCGAAGAAGTTGAATGAGAAAGCTCGGCATCGATGTGTTGCGCTTTGTATTGAGACTCGGCCGGATTTTGCGGGTGATAAGGAAATAAAAAGGGCTTTGGATTTTGGGTGCACGCGGATGGAGATTGGAGTGCAAGTTTTAGATGATAAGGTTTACAAACATATTAATCGAGGGCATAGTGTTAAAGATGTTGTTTCTGCGACGCGGAATTTGAAAGAGGCTGGGTTTAAGATTGGTTATCATATTATGCCTGGGCTTCCTCTTATGACGCCGGCTAAGGATTTGAAATTGTTTAAACTTCTTTGGAGTTCTGATGATTTTAAGCCGGATCAGTTGAAGATTTATCCGACGACTGTGATGAAGAATTCTGGGCTTGAGAAAGATTTTAAGAGGGGGAAGTTTAAGCCGTATAGTTTAAAGCGGACGCAGGAACTTCTTGTGAAGATGTTTAAGGAGATTCCGGAGTATTGCCGGACAATGCGAGTGATGAGGCAGTTTTCTCCAGAGCATATTGTTGCTGGGACTACAAGGATTTCTTTGAGGAAGGATTTGGATGAAGATTTGCGGGAGAGAGATGTTAAAATAAATGAGATTAGATTTAGAGAGATTGGGTTTGCGCTGCAGCACGGGAAAAAGATTGATCCTGATTATGAGATTAGGGTTTTGGAGTATCGTGCGTCTGGAGGGCGGGAGTATTTTATTCAGGCAGTGAATAAGGATAATATTTTGTTTGGGCTTTTGAGGTTGAGGATTAATGATGATTTAGATAATGAAATTGTTGAATTGAGAGGGTGTGCTTTGATTCGGGAGCTTCATGTTTACGGGCAGGCTTTGAATATTGGAGAGAGGAATAAATCTCTTGGGCAGCATCGAGGTTTAGGAAAGGAGTTGATGGGGGCGGCAGAGGAGATTGTTCGGGGGGCAGGGGTTTCAAAGGTGGCTGTTATTTCTGGAGTTGGTGTACGAGGGTATTATCGGAAATTGGGGTATCGGTTGAGGAAGTGGTATATGATTAAAGCTGTTGCTAGGGATTAAAAAGAAAAAATAAGAATTTAAATTAAAAAATAAATTAGGCTGGTACTTCGAATGTATCAGCTGCATCGCATTGTTTTCCACTAATTACAGCATAAACTTTTAGAGTGTCTCCAGCAGATATTGTTTTAGTATCATCAACATTAAAATTTACTGTTTCA
>CEPX01166215.1_pt1 | contig 19627 bp, 23 predicted proteins | sample 361361 | NCBI WGS metagenome assembly CEPX01 (sample SAMEA2619974, study PRJEB7988) | marine metagenome | biome: marine biome (ENVO:00000447); feature: mesopelagic zone (ENVO:00000213) & marine oxygen minimum zone (ENVO:01000065); material: "saline water (ENVO:00002010), including plankton...
CAAGTTACGCGCAAACACCCTACAAGTTATGTTTATCTCTTTATCATTGTAATTAGATAATGTGAAAACTCTGCTTAACCTCAGCTTCAATATTCTTAGGATTACGTTAACACCTTGATCATTCATTAAGGCAGAATCAGGGCTGCCGATGTATTCGCCTGTATGTTTATTATAACTGTAACCTCTTAGAAAATGTTCTATAGATTTGATAACATCATCAGCGTTAAGAACGTACTTAACCTGTTCAGTGTTACTCTCCTGTATCATGCCTTGCGTGTTCTCCATGATAGTTCGTTGTGGTATCATATCGATTTGTTCTGGTTGTCTCATTTCTTCTTACTCCTTCTCTTAGTTTTCTTCTTCTTGGTTTTCTTTCTACTACGCGGTTTAGGAGCTTTGAACGAAATATCTATGAAAGGTTTACTTCTTTGTTTCAAATACTTAGAAGCAGATAGGTCGCGAACTTCACCGATCTTATCAATGGCAAACCTTCGCTTCTCTATGAATCTGTTAGGTAACGGAAGGGTCTTACCTTTCCGTAGAAATGTTTGGCGAAACTTATGTCGGGTAAGACCAAAATATCCGTCGCCTGGTGTTGGTTTACTTGCTTTCTTCGTAGACTTACGAATTTCAAAAGTTTGGGCGGTGCTGTTATCTACAACATCTGCACCTAAGTCCAATGCGCTAGACCTAGTTAAAGGAGTTTTGTTAATTCTTTTAAACTTTGTGACTCTGGGCTTCCCTTTAACTCTAATAATATCTTTAACGAATACGTTGTAACCTTGACCTTTCGTTATGGTCGAAGTAGTAAGCAAACTTAAACTAGGGAATAATTTAGGAGTTTTAGAGGGTGTGCTAGGTGGTAAAGTTGAAGGTGTGCTAGGTGGAAGGCTTGGGGGTGTACTAGGTGGAAGGCTTGGAGGTGTGCTAGGTGGAAAGCTTGGAGTTCCTCTTCTTGTTATGCTAATGGTTGAAGATGGTTGACTAGGAGGTAATAAACTGGGTAAACCACTAGGTAAACTTAATCCTCTTGATAGGGAAGATAAGGTTAATGTCTTTGAAGGTTTCCGAGGTTTCTTTCTAGGCTTTGGGCTAGTGAATAAAGAAGGTGTTCTAGTTGAAGGTTTAATTCTGGTGGTGGCTCTGCCAAATATATCAGTCCCACCTATTTCTATTCTAGGCTCTAAAGGTTTACTAACTCTCAAACCTGTTTCTTTTTGTAATAAACTTTTTTGTCTCTTAAGTTGTTTAGAAGTTAGCTTCTTACCTGATGATAAAGTTTGCAACTTGGAAAGTTCTTTGGAAGATGTGGCTATTTCTGTTTCAATTATTTGAACTTTCTTACCTCCTATGAAAGTTACTCCTCTCTTTTTAGTTTTCTTTAATATCTTGCCAGGGGGTAGAGTTACTTCTAGCTCTGAACTACCTTTGAAACCGAAAGGTAAAATTTCATCTCCAATCTTTTGACCAGGTAATAAAACTATTTGCGGTTTTTCTCTCTTAAAACTAAGGCCATCAATAGCAAGATCTACAAAACTAAACTTTCCTTCTTGAACTCCTAATCGGCTTATTCTAGTTTGTGGCTTGAGACTCTTAGGATCGAAAGGGGTGAAGAATAAACCTAAGTCTCCTTCACCAGATTTAACAGTAACTTCTTTCTTGAAACGTGGAAATAAATCTCTTGCGCTGGTGGTGACTATTCCTTCTTTCCCTATAAACTCTGCCTGTTCAGCTTGAGTGAAACCAAACCCTCCTCGGGTGGTAGCTCCTGTCTGAACCTCTGCGCCGCCTGTCAATAATTCTATATCAGTTAAAACTTTCTTACGTTTAACAGGTCGAAGGTTACGACTTTTTTGTTTAACTTTAGCTGCTAACCTAGATTCTAAACCTACAAATTGTATGCCTTCAACTTCTATAGTGCCGAAAGTTTCGGCGAAACCTTCTTCGGCTAAATTGATAGGGTCTATGTCTCCTACAACTTTTCCATCTTCCACAACTCTAAATATATCAAAATCTTTACCAGGTGCGTCGGTTATTGTTTGCCTTTGAATAGTAGCTCTACCCTCAATTCTAGGAGCTAATTCTTTAGCGAAAGCTTCGGGATCTACATCTAAAACATCTATATCAGAAAAACCTCTAGCGAAATCTTCTTCTATTAAAACTTCTTGAGCAAAGCTACCACTAACTTTAGAACCTCTTTCTTTAGTCACTGCTAAAATTTCTTGTTGCACTGGGCTTAACTGTTCTCGTGGAATGCTTGGCGTTTCTTTGAAAGGTATGACTGTATCAGTCACAGCTCTTAAAGGGTCTGTCTTAAACTTAGGACTAGAACCTTCAGGTATTAAACCTATATCTACTTCTATATCTCCTATAGGAACATCCTTTATAGCTTTCTCTCCGAAAGGGGAAGTTTCTATTGGTCTTAAATCTCCTTTGATTGCCGCTTTAGTCTTTTGTGCTGCTGTTACACCTTTCTTTCCTACTTTAACAAGCGCTTCACCTGCTAAGAAATCTGTTACAACCTCCCCAGCAAATATTAAAGGCGCGGCTTCGGCTTCCTTAACCACACTCTTTAGTACTTCTTTAGGAACTTTACTAACAAAAATAGCCGTGCCTTTAGGATCTTCTTTCACAATCTCAAACCCAGTCTTAAAAAAACCTCCTACAGCTTTAGAAGTTTTAATAGGTTGAGTTACGGCTTTCTTTGAAACTTCTCCCCCTTTCTCTAATAAGACTCCAGCGCCTACAACTGAAGAAGCTGCGCCGATCCCTAACTCTTTGAAAGATCCAAAGAAAGTAGGGTCTTCCCCTCTTAACCTAGAAGTCTTCACTTTACCCTTTTCAATGCTTAACTTTTGTTGTAAATTTTCTAAACCTGTAAACCCTTCAGAAGTTACAGGCTTTACAAACCCTGTAATTTCTTTAGCTTGTTTTTGTTCTACTTGCCTAGATTGTCTTAACCTGGCTCTATCACGTTCTACTCTTAACCTTTGTTCTGGCGTTAACTGGCTAACTACTATCTGTTCACCTTTGAACTGTGTTCTTTCCTGCCTAGCCTTCTCGGCTGCCTTAGCTTTCTGGATAATATCTTTCCTTGCTATGTTAGCGGCAGACCTAGCTCTATCCCTAGCTTCATTAATCCTCCCTTTAGCCGCAGTGAACTCAATAGCGCTACTACCAGAAATATCTTCACCTGCTCTAACCCGAGCTTGAATTTGTTTCAAGTCGCCTATCTGTTCCTCAAAATTTGCTAGTTTATCTTCGTGCCTAGAAGTATCTTTTGATGCTTGGAAGCGTTGATGTATCGCTTTTTGTAATCCACTTATTCCAGATTGTAAAGAATCTATCCGACGTTGAATCTTAACAATTTCACTTTCCCTAATATTTTGAATATCTTGCTCTAACTGTTGGTCAATCACTTCTTGAGATTGCGCTACCGCTACTTCAATATCTTGAGAACTCGTAACTGTCGCCTGGCTAGCTGCTTGCCTCGCTAATCCCCTCTCAGATAATCTAACCATGTACTACCTTGTTGACACGCGTCAACACTTTAACCCTGCTTACAAACATTATAAACCTAACCCATAAACTTTTAAATATGCCTACGATAGGTTAGGTATGGCATTCCAAAAGAATCTGAAAGGGGAAGAAACGCCTATGAAAGAAAATAAGTTTAATATGGCTTTCTTTATGCTGGAAACATTACATAGGTCTTTCATTAATTGTATTAACAGCGCACTTAATAATGATATGGTTAACTGGCATAAGAATGTTTTGGCAGTGAATCGAATACTTTCCCCTTTCATGTCTGAAGAAGATGAAAAAGAAATATTGAAGCTAAGAACACAAGCCGCGCAAGTAGTGGGGAAGTTGAATAATAGTCCTAACAGCTTTATAATGAAGAATAAAGCGTATTCAGTATTGAACGAGATGGAAATTAAGCTAAGGAAGATAACTTACGATGCTGGATTATACATGGCTACAGAATCCGAGTTCCATTCAGTGTTCGGGGGTAATTGAAGATGGTGAAAGTGTTTGAAGGGACAGATAAAGAGTATAGAATGGACGGATATTTAAAGTCCGACCTAGACCATATGAAACAACAGATTAAGGATGATTGGGATTTTGTTATCATCGTTGACGGCTTGGAAGGCGCTGGTAAATCAGTGTTCGCGCAACAGATTGCTTATTATTTGCATGAAGCTAAAGAAGAATTCTCTGTGAAGAATATTTGCTTTAGTGGTGAAGAGTTTAGGAAACGTTGCCAGGAAGTACCTCAGTATTCAGCAGTAATATTTGATGAAAGCTTTAGAGGGTTAAGTTCTCGTGGGACTATGAGCAAACAGAATAAGAACTTGGTTAGGATGTTGAATGAGGTACGACAACGTAACCTTTACATCATCTTAGTAATCCCTAGCTTCTTTGAATTGGACAGATACCCTGCTATACATCGTAGCCAAGCCCTTTATCATGTGAAAGTTGATAAGAATTCTAAGCGAGGCTTCTTCTTAGCTTATGGTGTTGATAGGAAGAAAACATTATACTTGTTTGGAAAGAAAGGCTATAACTACTATGCTGCTAAACAGAATTACTATGGCAACTACCCCAAACATTATTGTGTGAACGAGAATGAGTACAAGAAGCGAAAGTGGAATGCTCAGTTTGAGGATGAGGAAGAGAAACAGGAAGGTAAATTCGAGACTAGGTATAGAAATTATACTTTAATACTCATGGAGGAGTTAAAACAGAGGGGGTTAGAGATTCGAGAGATTGCCAACTTATTGGATACTACGCCAGATTCACTCTATTCCCTACGAAAAGGTAGGGCGTCTCAGTAATTAGGCATTAGGGAAACCTTGCCTATTAAAGACTCATAGGAAAGGGGGGAGAGCCAAACACTAAGTATATACTACAAGAGCCATATGTTTATATATTCTTAGATGTTCTAAACAAAGAAGATGTTAAACAAAAGATTCAAGATTAAAAGCTGGGGTAATACTTTAGTCATAACAATAGATGCGGAAGATGCTAGGCTGTATAACTTTAAAGAAGGAGACGTAATAAATGTAAGTATTAGTAAGGTGATTGAGAATGTCTTGGACAACGATATTAGATATTAGTCCTAATGGGAAAGTTGTAGGCCGTAATAGATTGCTATGGGGAAGGGATTGTGAAGATGGAAAAAAGCAATAAATTAGGTGGCGTAAGTGCTGGTAGTGCTGGTAGTGGAGGATTATATACGGGGACAACTACACCCCCAGAAACAAAACAAGAGGTGGTGAAAGGTGGCGAAGTTAAAAAAAAACCCTATAATAATAATAATAATATAGGTAGTGTGTGTACCCCCTTCCCTTATATGTCGCCCACAGCGGCACTAACGCCACTTCGCCACCCAAATAAGTTGTATTCTAGTGATAATAAAGTCAAACCACTGTTTGAAATGCACTTTGAAAGGATTGCACCAGGGATAGGTATGTTACAAAATGAATATTATTTTGGTACTAAAATAATGTGTAGTGTGCCTGTTGAGAAAAAAAATAGAAAGGGAGAAGTGTACGAAGTCTATGAAAATCAATTATTAACAGCCTTGATTACTAGCGAACATAGGTTAGTCTATATCAAAGACTTAGACCATAGTACAATTTGTCCAGAGATAACATTCCATAAAGAGAGATGGGAACTAACACACATTAGTTCTTTCTTAGATAATATTAGTGTGGATAAAGAATTAAAGGATATGTATCTAAATATTAAAGAACAATTCGAGAGACATATAGACCTACAAAATAGTAGCGAATATACTTTATTGGCTCTATGGTGTTTAGGCACTTACCTTTCACCTATATTCGATAGTTACCCCTATATCCATTTACACGGGTTTAAGAATAGTGGGAAGACTAAGGTTATGGATTTAGCTGCTTGTATGTCTTTCAATTCTATCCAAACAAGTTGCATGAGGCCAGCTACAGTTTTTAGAATAATCGAATCTGCTAAACCTACCCTATTCATTGATGAGTTTGAAACACTGAGCGAGAAGAAGAAAACTAAGGATGATGAAGAAATACAACTACTATTAAATGCAGGGTATAAGAAAAGTGGGACTGTCATCCGTAATGAATTAACAGCTAACAAATGGATACCTATGGAATTTAACGTTTACTGCCCTAAGATGTTGGCTAACATATCAGGGCTTAAAGGAGCGTTAGCAAGTAGGTGTATTAAATTAATATTGTTTAGGGCTAAGGTTGGAGATGCCAGAGCTAACAGAATCATAAAGGAAAAAGATTCAATATGGAAAGATATTAGGAATGATACATATAATGCTGTACTAAATAATTGGAGACAAGTTAAAACGAAATATAGGACTATAGAGATTAGCCCATCTATAAGTAATAGGGATAGTGAGCTATGGAAACCTTTGTTAACCTTAGCTTCTTGTTGTGGGGAAGAAGTCTTTGAAGAGATGGAAGGTTACGCCTTAAGATTGATTAAAGAGCGTAGGAATGAAGAGATTAATAGTAATAGTTGGGAAGACTACCTTATAGAAACTTTATCTTCTATGGTTAAAGAGAATAGATACTATAGTCTACATGATGAGATTGTCAAGAATATGACTGATAGTTTCTTTGTTGAAGAGGAATACTTTGACAAATTTATAGGAGATGTAAAAAAGGTTTACTCTAAGATTAAACCCACTTCCCGCTGGGTGTCTAACGTCTTAAGGAAATTGCCAAATTTACAGTATAGGAGAGTCAAGGGCAAGGTTGAGGTTAATTTAAACCCTCAGATGGTTAGTAAGATAATTAACAGATTAAAGGGCGAGCAGGCAAAAAAAGAGGAATTGTTGGGAGATAAAGAATAATGAGATATATACTTCAGACCATATATCTTTATATACTACCTAACCTATACTAACCCTATGGAAAAAATAAGTTGCGAGCAATGTGGGAAGATAATTGAAGGATATACGCATAAACATGTCTTTACTTTACTCCAACAGCACAAAATCAAACACAAAAACGAGGAAATGGAAAAATGAACAATCAACAAATTGAAACGATCACTGGCCAGGTTTTGCGAAGCTTGAAAACTGAAGAACCTATAGACAAAATTACTAGCAACATACTCAACAATTTGAGATATTAAACAACAATGGAACAAACAAACGAACAGATAACAGCAGAAGCGACGCAACAATTAGAACAACAACAAACACAAGCTACAGATTGGTTAGAAGATGAAGAGAAAACTTTAAGTTCAGGATTTGATGGCGAGGCTTTACCTAGCCTAAAATTAGAGAGCGGTAAGATTACCAAGTTTGAGGTAGACTTTACATTACAATTCGAGAAATGGCAAGATAGGGTTAACGGAATAACTAAAGCCATTATCCCAGTTATTCATCAAGGCGTAAAGAAAAACTTGTGGCTGAACATCAAGAACCCGTTGTATAAAGACTTGATTAAGGCAGGAAGGAACGGCCAATCAGTGTTTCTTGTAAGCACTGTGGGAAGCCAGAAAGAGACTAGGTATTCTTTACAACAGTTTGAAGAACTAACAACGGAAGAGGTAGGGAAGTCCTCCCCCTCTTCCACTTAAACAATTAAGGAGGTGAGAAGGATGGGATACCCCTGGTGGCACTATAATAAACAGATTAAATGCGAATGCGGCACTGTGATGAATAGAAACAAATACATATCGTCAAGTGGTCATAGGGGAGTAGGTTACTTTTGCCCTTCTAAGACTTGCGCGATGTGTTTCACGTTTCTTAAAGGAAAAGATGGAATGGTTAAGTTTCCAGATGGTACTAAACATACAATGCAAGAAGTTAGGGATAAATATATTTGATTGTCCAGACTTTAGCGGTGTATCACCAGCAAAAGGACTACACCTCTTTTTTCATTCCGCCGCTAAAGGGACAATAACAGGAGTACACAATGGCAAAGAAAGATAATCGAATATTTTGTGAATACTGCGATAAGCGTATTTACAAAAAGGGTTTAATCTCTGAGAGGATAATAGCCGAGGACAAACTCGCGGAAGAATATAGGGATGGTTATTACTGCCTCAACTGCGTGGAAATCAAAAACAATAGGTTAACTCTCGCTTTCCAGAGGGATAAGGTATGACAAAAGCTGCGCTATATGTTCGTGTAAGCACGGATAAGCAAGAAGCCGATAATCAGCTTATCCAGCTAAGGGAGTACATAAATAACAAAGGTTATACTCTTTATAAAACCTATGTAGACGTAATCTCGGGTAAAGAGAAATCTCGGCCAAGCTTTGATTTAATGTTTAATGAAGCGCACCAATTAAAGTTTCAAGTAGTGGTTTTCTGGGACTTATCGCGGTTTAGCAGGGCAGGGACTCTATATACTTTACAACGCTTGGAAGAGTTGGATAGGTTAGGCGTGCAATGGCATAGTTACCAAGAACCTTACTTTAGCAGCGCTGGAGACTTCAAGAACGTAGTCATTAGCATCCTGGCCACTATCGCCAAGATAGAACGCGAGAAGATCTCTGAAAGGACAAAGGCAGGGTTAGAACGTGTTAAGCGCAGAGGAACGAAACTAGGCCGTCCTAGTGGCGCTAAGGATAGAAAGCCTAGAAAGAAAGCAGGGTACTATAACAGGAAGAAAAGGTTTAGCAAGAAAACAGCTAAATCTTTTTGGAGAGAAAAATGAAAGAATCAACTAAAATTATATTATTGTGGCTTTCCACAGTATTAAACGTCGTATTTCTGTGTTTAACAGTCTTTTTAGGCTTGGGAGCTTGGGGGTTGGCAGAGGAAACAATAGAATGGGAAGAAGCTTACGATGAACTAAATGAAAGCTGGGAGAAAGCTTACTACGAGCTAGATGAAGTGTGGGATGAAGGTTACACAGACCTGGAAGGTTATTACTATGAATGCCTGGAGGGGAGGGAATGAGTTTTTCTAGAATAATGTGGAGGAAGTGGTGGAGACAAGGAGGTTTCATAGCTTTCTTCTTAGTTTACATGTCCATAGGGATGTTTTTCACATCTTGGTTAGGTATAGTAGCTGCGGTGGTTTTCACTATAGGAATAATAATCTTTGAATACCTACAATATTTACTTCAAACAAAGGGGGGGTACAAAAATGAGTGTTTGGTTTATAAATAAGGCTAATGTAAACAATCGCCCGTTTGTTTGGGAGATAAAATGAGACAATATTTACTATTGGGATTGGCAACATTAATAAGTTGTGAACCGACAATGTTAGAAGTAGAATCTAGCCAACAGTTCGGCGAATGTTACGAAGGTTGCAGGATAGCCTTTGGTGAAGTGTTAAGCTATAGAGATTTTAATGGTACGGTTGAAGAGTATAGTCTGGCATGGGATTTGTGTATAGACTTATGTGAAGAGGGAAGGTTAAGATAAAATGGAAAAGAAGCTAAATACTGTAGAAGAAGCTGTAGATCAGCTAAGAAATGGAGGGATTGTCATTGTTAAGGACAATCCCAACAGGGAAGACGAATTTGACCTAATATGTGGCGCTGAACATACCACGCTGGAAGTAGTGAACTTTATGAGTATGCACGGCAGGGGCGCGTTTGTTGCGGTGTTCATGCCTTACGGATTATCTGACCAGTTAAAGATACATCCTCAAGGTTCTTTCAATGATTCCTATAACCAGACGAAGTTTAGGGTATCAGTGGACTTGGCAGGGTGTAAGTCTGGCAGTTCTGCGTATGATAGAGCGGTGACAGTTCAAGCTTTAGGCACGGAAGAGACTAAACATTACGATTTTGTGCGACCTGGCCACGTAATACCTATAGAAGCTAGTAGAAGGTTATTGTTTGATAGGCAAGGACATACTGAAGCAGGTGTGGCTTTGGCAGAATTGGCAGGGTTAAACATTCCAGCAGTTAGCGATATAGAAATCTTAGACTTAGAAGGTAGGATGGCAGACTTAGGCTTTGTTGAAACCATGCGCAATAATTTCAGTACTGACGAGTTCAAGGGTAAACCTTTTTACAATATGCCAATAGTCACCATAGGCCAGATTCAGGATTACTATACACAGGAAGGAAAATGAAAAAGTCATTTTACTTAGTTCGTCATGGTCAAACAAATTGGAACAGAGATGGTATCATTCAAGGTGCTGTCAATGAAGATTCAGTCTTGACAGAGTTGGGTATTAGCCAAGCACATGCATTGGGTAAACATTTTAGTAAGATAGTTGATAAAGTTACACTCATTTGTAGCGACTTACAGCGTAGCATTCAGACGACTACAATCCTCCAGCAATATTTACCTAATGCTAGAGTTATCATGTCTCCATCATTAAGAGAGAGAAGCTTAGGGTTGATGCAAGGATTGAAACAGAAAGAGTTAGGTTTTGAATGGTCTAACGACTATTACTACCGCGAGAACGAACTTTACAAATGGGAAACTCTCGCTAAGGTTAAAGAACGCATGAAATTCTTAGAATTAAACTTGCAAGCTTTAAGGGGAGACATAATCTTGGTAGGCCATAATTGGCAACAAAGTTATTTGTTGAATATATTAACCAAACAACATACTAATTTTGTTGGGTTGAAGAATTGTTCTTATCATAAGCTAGACTATTATATGGATGAATTTATAGCTGAACAAGATAAGGTTAAAGTTAAGGAGGTGGAAGAACTTGAAATTGTTAATGAAGAAGTTACTAGCAAAACTGCATAGTCCTCTTTTCCGTTACTCTGGCTATTTCAAGGAACTGCGTAACGCGGTTAACTATAATGCTAAAGAACAGATAATGGAAGATGCTATGGAATATGTGGTGGCTTCCGAGCTGGATGGTGATTACATGGAGTTTGGAACGTATAGAGGGAAGAGTTTCGTGGCCGCTTACCACTTGGCTAAGATGCGTAAATTGGACAAGATGCACTTTTGGGCTTTCGATTCATTTGAAGGGTTGCCAAAGTTGACAGGTGTGGACGCTGATGGTTTCCAACATTTCAAGGGAGGCCAGTACGAATGTAGCGTTGGCGATTTCAAGGCTATCATGCGAGATAAGTTAGTGGATTTAAAAGATTATACGATAGTTAAAGGTTTCTTTGACAAATCTTTGAAAGATATGTTTACTTTGAGGTTGGTTGAAGGCAGGAAAGCTGCAGTGATACTAATGGATGCCGATCTTTACGAATCTACAGTCCCAGCTTTAGACTTCATCACGCCTTTGGTACAAGACGGCACAGTGTTAATCTTCGATGATTGGTATAGCTTCCGTGCTGACCCTAACAGGGGTGAACGTCAAGCTTTCAAGGAATGGTTAGCCAAGAACAAGAACATAACTGTCACGCAGTTCAGAAAGTATGGTTGGCAACATAATTCCTTCATATTGCATGTAAAATGAAACGTTTTTTTTTAATATTAATATTGGTAGCCTTACCCGCTTGTGATAGCTCCGCTATAGGGTATGAGAAGGTTGGTTGGTGCGACCAATACACCGAGTGCCAGTATGATTATTGTTACCAGAAGATGGCGGGTTCTACTGAATTCTCGTTAGAGATAGCCGAGAAAAAATATTATGAATGTTTGGAACAGTCGGATGAAGTGTTTTATATTATAGGACAGGACATTGTCGATGAAGATAGAGTAATTGACTGCACATTGAACGAGTTAAAGCCAGACGATCAACAAGAAGGAGCAAGCAACATGGACTTTTATCTATGTTTAACAGAAAAATGAAGAAGAGTATTGATTGGATGGACTTTGGCTCGTTCTATGTGATGGGTTTATCACTGTTTGGCTCGGGTTTAAGTTTAGCGATGGGGAAGAAATGGACTTTCGCAATATTAATATTTGTGTTTGCTGGTAGTTATGCTACGCATAGAGGAGTATTGTATAGCAAGAATAGGAGGTTGACTTATGAAGAAATCAGAAAGAACGCATGATATAGACAACTGGGGGGTAAAATGTACGAAGAAATGTTCACCAAAGAAGTCTTATACTTCGTGGGAGGGAGTATTATCTTCACAATAATCTTCAGCTTATTTTGTATTTGGTTAAGTAGTAAGATATATAGAAAAGAGAAAGAATGGTAAAGATAGAAGATGAGTAGCATTAGAAAAACTTTAGCTCAATGGTTGCCTTTAGTGGTGACTGCTGCGCATATATTTGGTAGCATTTACCTAATCATTTGGGTAGGGTGGCTTTTAGCTATACCTGTAATAATTATTTCGTCTTTCCCAGTGGCTTTGTTCCATTTATGGTACATGCCGCACATATTGGGTGCTGTTAGAGTAATGGGCGATCAGATTAACATGATGTTAATGTTGAAAGGCAAACCCAACCCTTTCGCTATCAAGATCATCAAGATAGTGGAGAAGTTTGAGAAGAGAGCTTTAGCAGCAGAGGAGAAACGAGATGGAACAAGAACAGAACTTAGCGCAGAAGATTGAGAGCGTCATACCAGAGAAACATAGGAAATGGATAGATGTGTATATGATAATAGCCATAACTATGGTCATGGTGGTGATGGTTTACTTTGTGTATAACGCTTACGAACTGGTTAACGACCCTTGCGCGGTGTGTATGGCGGAAGAAGGGACTAACTGTTACCGTACTGTTGTTAACGTAGGTCACGAAGTGGTAGTGCCTATAGAACCTCTGCCAGATGTAATAGATTAAGGCAAATAAAATGGTGATGAAGAATTGGTAGGTCGAAAGCAATGGATGCACCGAAACCTAAAGTATTGTTTAGGTTGTGAGAAGAAGACTAAGCATAGTTATAGTAAGGTAGAATTTAATAAGATGATCTGTAGAGATTGCAATAACGTGCTGGATTTAAACAAAAAATGGTGCTGAAAGAATGTTTGGTTTGTAAAGATGAGACTAACCAGATGCCTCACTCTATCTGTATGACTTGCATACAAAAGATAGGCGAAAATATGGTTAAAGGAAACCCTTAGCCACAGTATCCAACAAATGTTTTTTAGGCTTACCTTTACTAATCCTAAAGTTAGCTTTTTTACCTTTGATTTTCATCATTACCAATTTATTATCCTATAAAATTATATTAAAAATAAAAAAAGGTTAACGTCCTAAGACGTTAATCCGTTTATCTCCTAGCAAAGCTGAAAGCTGCCAACAAGAATACGATAATAGCTGCTGCTGCTGCTACTGTCGCCAAAGTCGGTAGATACTTGGATAAGTTACCGATAGCTTCAGTTCCGTTGTCTACTGCTGCTTTAGCTGTAGAGTTCGCGTCCAGGTCTGCTGACACGTCTGAGTTTACCTTTGCACCGAAACCTAAAGCGATTGAAATAACCACGAAGGTTAACCCAATAGCTAAAAGACTCTGTAGCACGGAAACGCCGCCGCCTAGCTGACCTTTCTTGTTAAGCACAGAGATATTTTTGAAATCTTTTAAAGATTTCATGGTTATCTCCTTGCGAAGCTGAAAGCTGCCAATAGGAACACTATAATAGCTGCTGCTGCTGCTACTGTCGCCAAAGTTGGCAAGTACTTAGATAGATTACCGATAGCTTCAGTTCCGTTGTCTACTGCTGCTTTAGCTGTAGATCCTGTGTCTAAATCTGCTGATACGTCTGAGTTTACTTTAGCGCCGAAACCTAAAGCGATTGAAATAACCACAAAGGTTAGACCAATAGCTAAAAGACTCTGAAGTACAGTTACTCCGCCGCCTAGTTGACCTTTCTTGTTAAGAATAGTCATTCTTTTGATTTTTTCTAGAGTTTTCATTTGTATTCCCTCTAATCATTACAAAAATAATTCAATATTTAAACCAATGTGAACAGATGGGTTAGTTTTGTCAACAAGTTAGTTACTATCATACATTAAAGCTACCACTGCCACGCCTAATAATACAAAACAAGCGAACAAAGCCCTATCGTTTAAAACGTCCATCACTCTTAACAAGATGCCCATCAATGAAGTACCGAACATAGCGGCGGCAAAAGCGGCGGTAGTGCGTTTACCTTTCATTGCTATCATTGAAACAGTAAAGATGGAAATCAAAACAATCAAACCGAACCAACCATCCGTAATACTATTAGCATGAGTTACAAAGTTAATTAAATTCGTCGTGTTGCTTGGGGGGTTTGCGAATGCCATTTTATACGTCCTTCCTCACTATTGCGCTTAAGATCATCAATACTATTATTACTAGCAAGATGGATGTAACGCCAACAACAAAGTAAGTTGGCAATCCTATAGCTGAGGATATAACTACTATCAGTTTGCTTACTACTTCGACCATAACGAAAGGCAATTTAATAACTTTATACATACTAATTATCACGCCTGCTTCACCGCCATCCGCGCTAATCTCGTCATTACCCAAACTTTCTTGACCTACCTCTCCATAATCTTCACCAATGCTAATCATGCTATCGTTAAGCGCGTCATAAGCTTCACTAAAGTTTCCGTCGAGGGTAACGCCATAATTGTCCGCCATCTCGAACAGAGTGGAACTCATAGCCATGATAACTATACTAGCTAGTAAGATTCCGATTATTAATTGTCTAGGTGTGCTGGCCATGTTAACTTTTTAGCTTTGAAGCTATGATACCTCCCGCTATGGCTATGCCCATGATTCCAAAGAATGATAAGTTTAACAACCCTAAGATTGTGGCAATGATGAAAGCTAATATTGCTAAGATGATTACAACAAACGGACTGAACAACCCTGCAAATATGATAGTGCCAGCAAAGATCATAGTCAATATCAATCCATCGCTTCCTAATGTTGTTGTGAACGAAGATACAATGCCTCGCCTATATTCTATGCTCTTAACTTGTTCCCAGTAACCTTTAGTTTTAACGTACATCGTGGCCACGAACTGGCCAGTAGTATTCGTTCCAATGTCGCACAATATAGTTCCGCTACTGGAACTATCGCAAGTGTTACACAACTCAGTATCGCCGCTAACCCCTAACTTGTTAACAGTCAAACATACATCGGTAATAGTATTATCTTTAGTAACAAACGTACTAGTGAAAGTATCCGTAGTGTTGTCAAAGGATAAGGTGAACTCTAAATTGTCTATGCTTTCAATTTGCGCACCTAAACTATTCTCATTGACAGTAAAGAATAATTCCGTGTGGATTATATCTTGAGGTAAGGTAGTTAACACTGTCTTAGTATAATTTTTAATAATGTGCCTATACCAAACATCGCCAGTGTTGGCCGTGCCGCCTCGCAAGTAAATGTTATCGCTTCCTAAATCGCCAGTGCGACCCATCGCTACAGTCCTATACAAGTCTTCCCCAGTATAATACTTTTGAACTAAGATATAATAACCTTTTAATGGGTCGTCCACTGTATCGTAAACGAAATGGTTAATACCATGAGCCAAACTGTCAGGTAAAGTGAATAAATCTAGGTTATCGGTCACAGAATCCAAGCTATAGTTCACTAAGAAAAAGTCTCTAGGGTCTACCCCTGGGCTACTATATCTAATGTGGGCATTTGATAAGAATGTACTGCTTCCGCCTGGCGAGTCTATGCAAATGAAAGTTTGGTTAGTTTCGTTAGCTGTGAAAGAATAACTAATATTGTTCAGAGGATTTTGACCCTGAACCCATGTTTGGAAATTTATTTCTAAGTCTGTGCCTACCCCGCTCATCATTGTTAAGTTAGATTCATGGCGCAATGTTAAATTCAAAACTTTCCATACAGTATTATTACTGACAAAAGTTGAATTACATAAATCATTGCTAAAGAATAAACTTATACCTTGTGGATCTTGACTATAGCTATACTTCGTAGTGGAATTGCTCCCATTATGGTCGAAAGATGTTATGTTCCAATAAAAATTAAGAGAGTAGTCACTAGAGTTCAAAGGTAAGGAATAAGTTGTATTGAAATGTGTCTTATTCAACCCTGTAAAATTGAACTGGTTAACACTCAAACTAATATTATTATTAATTACGAACTTTGCACTTTGGTTAACAACCCTAATCCCATTATAGGATATGTTAATTATGTAAGTTGTGTTAGAACCAGATTGAGGAGTAGCATCAAAATTAGTTTCATTGCTTACAATAATAGTATTATTATACTCAATGCTAATATTATTTGATACGAAAGCCCCAACACCGCTAACACCATCATGCGCCCTACAATTGAATATATAAGTACCATTACCAAAACCAAAGTTATAAAACAAAGTATCATTAGTACTATTCTGTGATATTTCAGACTGTTGATCTTTATAGAACCAAAACTCGTAGAACATAATATCATTATCCACATCACTAGAATCATTACAAGTTAAGGTTTCATACTCGTAAGTTTGGAAGGTAACATTAGGATTTCTGTTAGGGATAGTTGCGTTAGCGTTATTGATTACAAACGCTGTGCTATTAATCCAATTAGACCAAGATGAACCATCATTAACTTGTACCGCAGCTATCCAGTCTTGATATTTAGTAGTGTTCCCACTATACACTGTGGTTACATTCGCCAAAGAATTTATAACAGTTTCATTCCTTGACCATCTGATAGATTTGTTACTTTCTGCATCACTATCAATATCATTAAAACCGTACACAACTGTTAAGTTGCCATCAGTCCAGTTGTGTCCTGAGTCGGAGGTGATGTTAACGCTAGTTATTATGGGCGGAGAATTTAAAATTATTATTGTGGAGGTGGAATTAGTACCAGCTTCTCTCTCATCATGCACTGTCCCGATCACAGTCCAATTATCTCCTTTAGTAGTGTTCCCACTTCCTATAACTGTTAAGTTATCGAAGGTATTATTGTAAACATTGTTAACAAACCAAACATAACTTGCAACTGTATTATCTGTGTCAATGTCAAAACTGTTTGCGTCTAAGTATAAAGTTCCATTAGTATAGTTATGAACGCTGCTACTATTAAGGTCAAAAATATTAAAATTAGATAACCTATTAACATGAAGTGTAGCGTTCAATATATCTCCATCAACAGAACCATCATTAACAGTTATAGAGCCTGTCCAGTTATCTCCTCTTTCAGTCATAGTGCTATGTATTAAGTTAGTGCTGTTCAAATAAATTAATTCAACCTGTTCTGCACTCAATGATTCGTTAGTTAAGAAAAACTCGTCTATTGTACCATTGAAACCTAATGATGGTGCAGAGTTACCAAGCTGTGCCTGTAATACTGCCATTGACAAGTCTCCAGGGTTAGAAGTCACCAAAAACTGACGCTCACCATTGATATAAAATTCTATCTCTGTATGGTTGTAAGTCACAACTACATGACTCCATTCTTCAGGTACTATTGTAGCACTATTATTTCCTATCAAAAGATTCGTTCCACCGTTGCTTAATCGTAGTAAAATTCTATTATTGATACTATTGTAAGTGAACCTAAAATTATGTCGGTTAATAGTTCCATCATAACCGAATATCGAAGTTTGACCAGCAGAGCTAATGTTAGGTTTGATCCATGCTCCAACAGTGAAACTATTGTTTAGTTCTGTGGTTATTTCATTATCTGCACCCAGGTTAATATTTTCTGACTCTGTAAGGAAGGTGTAAGCTCCACGCCCATCAAAGCCTGAATTATTATCCCATCTAGCGCCGAACACAGTTCCATTATTTTCATACCCAGAATAATCACGGGTGAAGGAATCATTACTACCCCCTTCAAAAGCTAGATTAGCAACAAAGAAAGGCACACCTGAAATATGCCAATTGATAATATTTCTAACAAAGTCATTATCATTAGCATCATTAGTTGATTGGTTGTATAAAGTAATATTATCTATGGTAACATTGAAACCACTAGATGAATTAATTAGTGGTGTTGTATGAGTTGGAATTTGATTAATACTTTGATCCTGTTCTTCTGAGTCAAGCCAACTCAGAGAGAAATTATAATCTCTCTTAATCCATTCTGATCCTTTGAATGAATTATAGAAACTTATCATCTCCATCCCTCCCAAAAATCTACTATTGGCAGCTTGAGATGGTTCTGCTGCCCCTATAGTCATACCAGGATTAAGGGAAGCACCTGTGAAAGCCGATGAGTTACCTATTTCTGTACCATTCCAATACATGTGTAAGATGCCATCATAAGCACAAGTAATATGTTGCCATTCAGAGTAATCAGTAAATTGTTGAGATACAGCCTTTTGAGTACCACCACTATCTCTGTAAGCGCATAAGATATTCTGTGTGCCTGTGTAAAATAGAGATAAAGCTTCATCAGTACCATCATTCTTCTCACAACTCCAGACATAAGCAGAAGTACCAACATCATTAAACTTAACCCAACTCGTTACAGTGAAATTAGTAGATGCACTGGGGCAAGTTATAGTATCATTATGATAACTCTGCAAGCCAGTGAAATTTAAAGCATTACCAAATATTCCGTCAATAATATCAGGATTACCTGTTCTTGTAAAATTAAAAGTCCTTCCAATATCTCTCAAAGGATTGACTGCACCTTCTTCAAATAAGAAAGTGATAAAACTATCCGCAAATACAAGGGGATAGTTGAAAGTATGGGTTAAATTAAATTGGGTAGCACCTTTTTCTTCACAAAGAAAGTTAGTTTGAACTCCAGGATCAGTTTTTTCATTAACAATAGTAAAGTCAAAAAGATCATTATAATAGACAGTGTAATTAATACCACCATCATCCTTGTCTAATGTTGCATTTACCCAGCAAGTTTTATCTGTGAAAAGTTGGCTATTATCACTACCATTGATATAGAAAGGGATATTGAAAGCACCATCTCTGGCTTGTGAAGCATTAGCATATATGTTTCTCCTAAACTGATAAGTGGTATTCCACCAACTAGACTCTTGTTTGTCAACGTAAGCAGTGCCATCAATCTCTAAATAAACTGTACCTTTGTTCCCAAAATAACCTATATTTCTATCAGTAACAAGAGGCGTATCGAAACAAACTTTGTAATAACCATCACTATCAATATTAACATCCTTAGAAGTGGCATACTTATTCTTAACTTCTTTCTCTTCAGTCAGAGGAACCCAGACAGTTGAGTATTCATAAACCTTCTTCCCTGTTGATTCCCAAGTACAAGTCTCCCCTGTAGTTGAACCATTGCCAACACTCTTTCCTCCTGAACAAACATATCCTATTTCATCTACCTTTTCTTTAGTTGTTGACTGCTCAAAGATAGAAATGTTTTGAATATCACTAGCTTCAAAATCTGTCTCGCTAATTATTACACTGATATTGGTCTTTTTCTTAATCTTATTATCAAGAGTGATACCTAAACACTTACTGTATAATCCTTCAGCAACCCAGTCTAACTCTACACCTTCAGAATCAGTCAACCCCGTGTCTGTTGCACTCTGGGTAGCTTCCACATCAGAAATAAAATCTGACCGTTCAGCATTGGTTAATTCTGTCCCTTCTTCATTCTTAGTTATGCTTGAATTAACTCTCTTTACATAATTGTTTTCTAGATCTATGCTATCTTGAGAAAATACTTTGGCAATATCGAAAACTCCGTCCTCACTGTTACCACTGAACACTATTATTACGATAGCTATCACTGCAAATATTGCAAAACCCAGTTTCATTATTGTGCCTTTCTCCATCAGTTCCTACTCCCCTGCACTTTAGCGAAAAAGATTATGCCCGCCATTGCCATTAACACTAACACGAATAACGGGAACTTATCCATTACAAAGCCT
>CEPX01052644.1_pt1 | contig 19622 bp, 23 predicted proteins | sample 361361 | NCBI WGS metagenome assembly CEPX01 (sample SAMEA2619974, study PRJEB7988) | marine metagenome | biome: marine biome (ENVO:00000447); feature: mesopelagic zone (ENVO:00000213) & marine oxygen minimum zone (ENVO:01000065); material: "saline water (ENVO:00002010), including plankton...
ATTCCAATAATCTTTTCTTTCTTCATTTTTGTTTTTTCAGTCATTGTTATTCACCTTTAGTTTGTTTTATCTAATTTCAAAGCTCAATATTTTTTTGAGCTTCTCTTTATCAGGAACCAAATCATTTAGTTCAGCTCCTTCCAATGTTTTACCACCACTTTTTAGATAAGATGCAAATTGCCTTACGCTTTCTGCATCATTCTTGTTTACAAAATGATTGAGCATGAACCAGATGCTTAGTTGTTCACCATAATCCTTGCACCCCATTGCAATTTTACATTCCAAAGGTTTTGCTTCATGGATTTTGCATCTTGGTGGGTTTGAGGGGAGGTGGGTGGGATCATGCAATCCATCTTTGATGGGTTGCTTGTCACCTTCATCGAAAAACACACATTTTCCATATGGTTTGTCTTTTCGTAATATTTTTGGCCTGTGTTTTTTTGTGTTGAATTTCTCCACTTCTTCCAAAAACTCTTTTTTCAAAACATCCTCGGAAATGTTCATGAACCTTGCAAGTTTTGGAATATCATCATCGGCCAAAAAACCTGAGCCGTGCTTGCATCCGACAGAGCAGGCATTACACTTGCATGGATGGCCTAGCTTCAAAACCTCTTTTACATCTGTGTTTTTGGTTAACTTTGTTTTTTGCAAAATAACGCCTCTTTGTTCATTGGTTTTTGTTCAATAATTTTAATTCATTTAATTTTCAATATTATTCTTTTTTAAATTATTATTTTCATAGAAATGCCATGCATTTCTAGGACACCAAAAATTGCAATACAATTTTTGCGTGTATTATTGAATTTTTAGTTAATGTATTTTTTCTATTGAACTATTTTTTATTATTATTCTCTTCTTTTATTTTTTTCACTCACTTTTACTTTACTATGCCTCAAAACCTTATCATTCAGCATATAACCTTTCTGTAATTCTTCCAAAACCACCCCATCGTCCTTATCCGATTTCTCTTTCAGCATAACTTCATGCAGATAAGGGTCAAATTTCTTCCCCAATGATTCAATTGGTTTCAGACCTTCTGAATGTAAGAGTGTCATTAACTGCACATAGACCATTTCCATGCCTTTTACGAACTTTTCAGGATCTTTAGTAGACTTCAAAGCAATTTCAAACGTATCTATAGTTGACAATAACTTTTGTATAGTCTCTGCTTTAGCATATTTTACAAACTCTTGTTTCTCATTATCAACTCTTTTTTTGTAGTTTTCAAATTCTGCCTGTGTTCTTTGCAGAGTTTCTGTAAGTTCAGCTAAAGCTTCCTTATCAGTGGGCTTTTTTTCTTTTGTGTGTTTTTTGTCTTCTTTCTTCATCTTATTTTGGTTGACTTTAAATCAACGAAACTATGGTAATATCAACTAATATTTAAGCTTTTCTATGTTTCAGCATATAAATCACCAAAATATTTAAATAGAAAGGCTGTTTTAAGGTAAATTATGAGATATGTACACAGAATAACAATAATGAATTTAAGGAAGCCAGTTCAGAAAGATGTCAACCAAGAACTGCAATGGTTAGGCAGCTCTTTAGGATTATTTAATCTAAGGGACAAAGATAAAAGCTGTTTCAGGGTTTTTATTGAGTTAGTCAAGACAGCAAAGAAAGGAATTCCATTATCCAGCGATGAACTAGCAGACAGATTAGGTTTAAGTCGCGGTACAGTAGTACACCACCTTAACAAATTACTAGATTCCGGCATCATTGTACAAGCACATAGAGGCTATATTCTAAGAGTAGATAATTTAAGAGCACTTATAGACGAAGTTGAGAAAGACCTAAGAAGGACATGTGACGATTTAAGATCTATGGCAGAAGAGATTGATGATAGTTTGGGGCTTTGACTTTGTATCTAACCTCCAAAATGTTCACGTCTTTCGGACTGAGTCATAGAAGGAATACCCCAATATTTCATGATGTCAGAAATATTCGTTTGGTGCAAACCTAGCTCTTCCCCTATTTCTCTTTGAAGCTTACCCTTTAAATGATACTGCATTGCAACATAATAAGGTAATCCACCTTCAAAACCATCCCTAATTAATCGAGATTCCGCTGCAAAAAGGGGAAATAATTGAATCTCATCAATGATACCTTCAAGACTACTAAGCGGTTTGCCTCTAAATCTTTCAATTCCATTATCATCTAATTTTACCATTTTAATCAGTGTAGAATTGCGTTTAAATCAAAACAGCATTAACAGCACCATCTTGTCCAGGCCTTGAAGTAACTTTAGCTTTTCCTTTTTCTGTCTCTATTACTGTGCCTTTGGTCATGATGTTTCGCCTTACGAAATGCCTGTTAGCTGGATTTTCAGAAACTGCTTTTATTTTAACTTGTTCGTATTTTTTAGCTTTAGGATCATATAAGTTTGCTTTGTCTGAAGAAAGAAGCCTAACTTTTCTATGAGCACCCATGGCCCTTACATACTTATTTCTTCTCTTTTCTAATCTTGTCAAAGCAGGTTGCTTACCAGTTTCATGGAACTTTTTCTTCCTGCCCTGCTGCTTATACCTTCCACCAGTAGGCTTCCTCAATGATTTTCTATGTGAAATTGCCATAAGAATGAGGATATATCATTAGTTTATAAAAATTTCTAAATTTGTACGTACCCGTACAACAGTGTATAGGGGTATCTGCGATACCCCGAGACGGTTAAGATAGTGCAGTCTCGGGTGATTGAGCGTAGCGAACATCACCCTATACGCTAGTGTGCAGGCATGCATAATAAAACAAACATTTAAATACAAACACCTATACACAATTGTTATTATTATTTATTTTTTGGGGTATAAGAATGAACGAACCTTCTAGACCATTAGATGCATTGAATGCTGCAAGAGGCAAAAGAGTAATTGTAGAACTAAAGAACAAAGCGCAGTATGTTGGAAAACTTAAATCATTTGACATACATGTTAATGTTGTCTTGGAAGATGCTGAAGAGCATGTTGAAGGAGAGATGAAAAGAAAGTTAGGAGTAATATTCATCAGAGGAGATACAATAACTGTTATTTCTCCGGAATAAAATGGATTTCTAGGTCAAAATGTCTAAAGGAACAGCATCTATGGGGAAAAAGTCTGGAAAGAGTAATATGATACATTGCAGAAGATGCGGAAAGAAAACATATCATATGAGAAAGAAGAAATGCTCTTCTTGTGGTTTTGGTAAAAGCGCTAAGTTAAGAAGCTATACCTGGCAGAAGAAATAAGAATATTTTTAAAGAAGTCTATTTCTCAAATACTTTATGCGGGAGTGCCGGAGTGGCCAAACGGGACAGAAGAAATGTCCAAGCTTAGGTCAAACTGGTAGAAGGTATCTATCATAATTGAAAGATACCTGTTAGCTTAGTGCTTACGCAGGTTCGAAACGATCTTTTCCGCTTCGCGCAAAAGCTCGACCAAAATCGGGCTTTCCTTCGGAAAGGATCGACGAAAGTCCTGTCTCCCGCATTTTTCTTATCATCCGTTTAAAAAGGAAATTTATCCAAACGATAAAAATATACAACAGTATACAATTAAATATACCCAAAATCCATAACTATTTATATCAGCATTCCAATAAAAATATTAACGTTGGGGTGGAAAATTCTAGTTTCTGGTTCTAAGAAAAAAATAATAGGAGTATCTTTGATTATAATAATCATAATAAGCTTAGTTCTGTTTATTACAGGAGTAATGAACCAGCTCTTGTTCTGGATCATAGCTGCTGTAATAGCGTTTATAGCCTATAAGGTATTGCCAAAATTGAATTAGAATAAGTTTAATATAAAAAAATAAAGAAAAAAATTAGGCTTTGCCTAAGATCCTAAAGACTTTTGTTCCGCACTTAGGGCACTCTCCTTTCATAGCCTTCATCTTGTTCTTCATAACAACCTCTTTACCATTCTTGATTTCGACTTGTTTTTTGCACTTCATACATCTTCCTTCTGTCATTTTAAAACCACCTCAAGGTTCTTTTGTAAACAATAACTCCATAAAATCCCTAAATAGTATATAAATGTTTTCAAATTTAGTATATAAACGTTAATTTTTGCTCACAATCTCCAACAACATCTTTATATCAGAAATCTCATAATCAGCATCTGTTTTCTTTATCTTTGGATTGCCATACTTAGCAAAGCAGGTTTTCATTCCTATTGCTTTTGCACCTTTAATGTCTCGTTCCGGCCAATCCCCAACCATAAGGCATTCTGAAGCTTTTAACTTCAATTTCCTTAAAACAGCCTTGAATGGCAATTTAGAAGGCTTTAATTGTTTAGTATCTTCAAATGTAACAACAGCATCAAAGTAATTGCTTAATTTGATAGAAGCCAGCCTTACCCATGCCTTAAGCTTTGGAGCATCTGTAACTATGCCTAATTTAATCCCTTTTCCCTTTAACTTCAACAGAACATAATCGACATTAGGATATGCTTCTAAAAACCCAGTTCTTACCCTTCTATAAGCTACAATACCATTTGCCAATATCTTATAATCTACTTTTCCAGCTACTTCCTTTAAGAATTTCTGGAAAATTGTTCTTTCCTCTAACCCATGCTTGTCATAAAGTCCAAAAAGCACCTTAAGACCTTTATCATGATCCACTTTCAGCCCAGCGCCTATCATCGCATCTATAGCAGCACTGCAACTATGCTTTTTCATCTTAAGAAAATCAATTAATGTATTATCCAAGTCAAAAATAACTGCTTTTATCATACAATAAAGAACTACTCTATTTTTTATATACTTTTCTTAAATATTAGACTGATTGGTATTGAGTTAGTATTTCAATTGACTGCTCGCGCCTTGTCATCCCAAATTCTTCTCAAAAAACTCAAAAACACGCTTTTCATATTCTTCTTTGTTTAAAGCATAAATTTCCCCATGATCTGCGTTTTCTACAATCCAGAGTTCTGTTTTTTTGTTTGCATTATGCAATATAATTGCTTCATTAACTGGTATTTGGCTGTCTTTGTTGCCATGTATTATCAAAACTGGCTTGTCAATATTTTTTATTGCTGTTTCTGCACTAACGTCTTTAGGATCTACACCAAAAAATATTTTTCCATAAATCCTAGTTAATTGTACGAATGGGTATTTTAAAAATGAAAAGCCCCTGTACATAGATTCTATCATATTATTTAGATTTGAATAAGCACTATCAGCAACAATAGCTTTGACATCATTATTTTTACTCATTATAGCCACTGAACCACCTAATGAAAAACCTAAAGCACCTATATTTTCCACATCCTTCCTGTTTTTTAAATATTCGACGGCAGCATCCAAATCCTTAACTTCTTTAAAACCAGCGGTTGTATAGCTTCCTTCACTTTCTCCAAAGCTTCTGAAGTCAAACAAGAAAACATTGAATTTCTTTAACAAAAACATAGAAAAAGGCAAAACATCAGCCTTATTTGTCGGATAGCCATGCATTACAATTATTGTATCATTGCTTTTATTGCCAGGCAAAAACCAACCTTTCAGCTTTAAGCCATCAGAACTTTCAAATGTAACATCCTCATATTTTAATTTAAAACTTTCCGGAGTGAATTCAATAGGCCATTTTCCCGGCTTTATGGACATTATAAAGGTAAGGAAAGAAAAAACTATTATAAAAACAATAATTAATAAAAAGATTAAAATTATGTTTTTTGGGACTATATCGACCATGACTAAATAATACTAATAAGTAGAATATAAATATATTTCTAAAATAAAAACCAAAGACAACGGAAATCAAAGATACGAAAAAATCAGATTTTTTGTATCTCTTAGAAATCTTTGATTTCAAAGAGATTTCCTGGGTTTGGAATTTAAAAAATTCCAAAACTTTTAAAATATCCAAAGAAAACTAAATTACTATGGACACAGTTGGATCTTTAAACTGGTTGAAGAAAAGCAACCTCTATGAACTCTCAGAAAAGCTTTCTATGCAGATAAAGAAAGTGTTTGTTCCCTGCCTTAATGCTAAGGATGAAAAGATTCTTGTTGTAGGAGACACAGGTTTTGAGAACAAGAGCATAGCTGCTGTCCTCTCAGGAGCTTATTACCTTGCAGCCCAGCAGCTAAGTTTAGATACAAAGCTTGTCTTCCAGTCAATAAAGAGCAGAGGAGATATAGCTGATGAAGATGTTGTCAATTCATTATCAGAGCTTCCCGAAAGCAACATAATAATCCTTAACATGTCTGATAAATTAGGCAATATAAAAGATCTCGGAAAAAGTTTCAGAAGATGGGTTAAGAAAAAAAACCACCGGTTTGTTTCTGCAATGAGTCTGGGAGACCTAAACACAGATCAGATCAACCAGATTGTAGATCCTATAAATGTTAGTTACAAGCCTTTCCAGGCCTCTCATGAAAAATTAAGGAAACTTTTTGACCAGACAGATGAGATACGTATAACAACAGGTGTTGGAACAGATTTTTATTACAATATTAAAGGAATTACTGGCATATCAGCAGATGGCAACTATGCAAGTCCTGGTTCTGGCGGCAATTTACCGGCCGGAGAAGTTTATGCACCTCCTAATGGAAAAAGGATAGAAGGCAAAATTGTAATTGATGGAAGCTCCAGGATCCAAAATGGGACTATCTTAACAAAAGAGCCAATAACCCTCAATGTTCACGATGGAAATATAACAGAAATAACTGGTGGAAATGAAGCCAAAGAACTTGAAAACACATTAAACTGGGCTGCTTCTGTGGCAAAGCATCCTGGAAGCGTAAGAAGAATATGTGAGCTGGGTATTGGATTGAATCCAAAAGCTAAAATTGTTGGAGCGACTATCGTTGATGATAAAGTTCTGGGAACAGCACACATAGGCATTGGTTCTAATTATTGGTTCGGTGGAAATATATACGCAATTATCCATTTAGATCAGGTTTTTAAGAATCCTAAGATAGAGTTTGACGGGAAAATTGTGGACGTTTGACTGTTGTTGAGGGTATTATGGTTTTAGGAATAATATTAGAGGAAATGAAAAAAGAATATACAGATAGAGTAATTGCTATCATAACTAACTCAATGAATGAAAATGAGGGTAGGTGGGCTAAGGAAACCTTAGAGTTTCATTATTCTTGTCAAGAAAATGGTAAACATGATGGTAGGTTGTACTATATCGCAAAACTAGATGGTAAAGTGGTAGGAATTACAGGTTTACATCGTTATATATGGGGACCGGAAGATGTGGCTTGGCTTGGCTGGTTCACTGTTGATTCAGAGTTTCAAAGATTAGGCATTGGGCATGAGATGATGGAAAGAACATGTGAAATTGCAAAACAAAAAAGATTTAGAAAAATTCTTATTGAAACTTATAGTAGTGATGATTTCTTAAAAGGGAGAAACTTCTACGAAAAATTTGGATTTAAAAGAGTTGGCCAAATTAAAGATTATATAGAGGACGGGACGGATATGATTGTGTATGGAAGAAACTTATAAGCTCTAGTAATAAAAAACAAAAATCTTTTAAATGCCAATATACTACTTTAGGCTATATTGGGGGTAGTTATGGCTGAAAAAAAGAAAATTCTAGTTGTAGAAGATGAACCTCATATTGTTAAACTTGTTTCTTTTATACTTGAAAGCAACGGTTATGAAGTAATACAAGCCTTTGTTGGAGCCGAAGGTGTTGAGAAAGCAAAGACAAAGCAACCGCACTTAGTTGTTCTTGATATCATGATGCCTGGGATGGATGGCTTCCAAGTTGCAAAAATTTTAAGTAAAGATCCTAAGACAAATTTCATTCCTATCCTAATGTTAAGTTCTAAAGCGCAGTTTGAAGATAAGATGACAGGTATTGATGCCGGAGCACTGGACTACATAACAAAACCTTTTGAAAAAGAAGAATTACTGGCTAAAGTCAAAGAGTGTTTGAAAGAGACTGGTTCTTAATACTTAGTTTGCAGAACTAGCTTTTTTGTTATGGATGAAGGTTTCCCATGAATTCTCTGGCATTTTCGACCAAAGCTCTGTAAACGTTCAAATGAAATCCTTGCTCAGAATCCTCCCACATTGCTTCTGGATGATATTGCACAGCTACAGCAAATGGTGAATTAGGATCAAATGTTCCTTCAACTATTCCGTCAGTTGGTGATCTTAACATCACTTCAAGTCCTTGTCCTACATCTCTTATTGCTTGATGATGGGTGCTATTCACACCAAATTCTGTTCTTCCTTCATAGATTCTTTGAACTAAATCATGATCACTGACAACTCTAACATCGTGTACTGCACTAGTCCTATGTTCTTTATCATTATGTCCAGAGGCACCAGGTAAATCTGTATCAACATCTTGGTACAATGTTCCTCCATAATGCACATTAAATCGTTGTGATCCAGCACAGACTGCAAGAATTGGTTTGCCATCCTCAATTGCCCATTCAATTAATGTAAAATCAGTTACATCTCTTTCTCTGACAGGTGTATCTGTTTCTTTTCTTTGTTGTTCACCGTACCTTGCAGGATCGCAGTCTGTTCCACCTACAAGAACAACTCCTGATGCAATATCATACATTTCCCTCAGAAAGTGTCCATAACCTCTTTTATCAAACTCTGGTTGCGGCAGGTGTGGTGAAAAGGAGTAGCCTCCTGCTGCATGTACAGCGTCGCTATGCCCCCTATAGATGAACTGTGTTTCCAAACCACTATTAGTTCCTGTCCTGGGAGCAATTAGGATTCTTGGAGTCACTGCCATTTTTATTCAGCAATAATCCACATATTAATATAAATCTTTCGGTGCTAAGAGTCAATATTTTTTAGGGTTTAATTCCCAAACCTTCAGGGTGTGGAGGAGATCATTATTTTAATTCGTCAAGCATTCTCCGACTTAAAACTAATTCGGCAAAATCTTTAGGCCGGTCGCTAAATATTGATGGAAATAAATTTTCTTGCTTTACCATCGCTACAGTATTTCCATTAAGTACAGCTTCTATGACTGATTGAAACTTCCATGACCAGTTTCCGTTATGTTTTTGCAATGCATCTTCTGGATTTTCAGTGCCTCTTCTTTGTATATGCTCATCAATTGCAGCTTGATCAAACCTTCCACCATTTCTATTTTCAGTTACAAAGATAATCTTACCATAACCCATATTATGAGCAACAACGCGTGCAATATCATCCGCATCAGGATTTAAAGGATTGGATGATTCACTATCATGGACAACAGGGCCAATAACTGGCATATATCCGTCTCGTATTAATGTAGTTAACTTCCCTGGTAATCCTCTCGCTATAGCACTTTCTTCTCTTCCACGTGGCACTATGCCTACTTCTCCAAGATAAACCAGATTTCCATTATCATCTTCAGTCCAATCTGATTTCTGAAAATGGAAAGCAGGACGCTTAGGATCATGGCAAATCCCCCTGGCATTACCTCCATAAAAATTAATTCTATCAACAAGCCTTTCGGTTAATTTAGTAGCTACACCAACTACTACAGGGATCTCCTGAGGGAATGTAATCCTTGTTCCATGATGCTTACGGGTATGGCCCAATTCTTTGCTAAGAGGCTCACCACTTCCATGCACTAATATAGTTCCAGGGAACAATGAACCTACAGCTGCATAAATCTGAGCAGCTTTTTCCATTCTTTTTGGTGTAAGGTATTCACCACTGACTTTCAGCACAAAAGGTTGAGTATTTTGCACCACTCTCATGGCAGAGTCAGTATCTATAGAATAATTTGCAGCTATGCTTTTTAGAACTTTCATCCTATCTGGTGAAATATCTCCAAATCTATCTAAAATAGTCATGTTATTCACTATGTTTGGTCAATTTCTGCCCCTTTAAAAATGTTACGAATCCTGACATAGTAATAGTAACAATCCTCTTATTGAGCAAAAACATTATATTTATTAAGCAAAAACTTATTCCAGCCGAATATGCACAAAACACAGGACCCTAGCCAAATATTCTCCATACTTTATGAGACAGGCAAGAAGATCAACTCTACATTTGATGTAGATGAGATCCTAAATCATATTGTAAATACAACCGTAGAAAAGCTTCATTACCATAACTGCGGACTACTCTTAGTGGAAGGAAAAAATCTTGTAGTAAAGGCCGGTAACGGTTATAGCAAGAAGTTCTTTAACTATAAGATACCCATAGGCAAAGGGGTCACAGGAAGAGTTGCAAAGTCAGGCAAACCTTTGATTATAAATGATATATCAAAATGTCCTTATTATATAACCATAGTTCAGAAAAATAAATCAGAAATAGTAGTTCCTCTTAAATCAAGAAACAAGGTTATAGGTGCCTACAGCATTGAAAGTAGATATAAAAATGCATTTAACGAAGAGGATATTAAAATCATGGAAGCTATTGCAGACCAAGCAGTTATTGCCATTGAAAATGCAAAGCTCTACAATTCCCATACAGACTCATTAAAAAGATTGTCAATACTTTACGATTCCGGCAAAGCAATTAATTCAAGCTTGCAATTAAGTAAAATTCTTAACACTTTAATTGAGATGAGCTCCAAAGAGATAAAATACAATACCACCGCTATTATCCTGATTAAGAAAGATAGGCTATACATACAGGCAGGTTCAGGTCTAAACAAAAAAGAGATGCTGAGCTATAATGCTGGAATAGGTGAAGGAGTATGCGGAAAAGTTGCAGAAACAGGAGAGCCTTTGATTATAAACGATGTATCCAAATGTCCGTTCTATATAGAGAAAGTCTCAAAAACAAAATCAGAGTTGGCAGTTCCTATAAAATATGGCCGTACAGTTATAGGCGTATTTAATTTTGAAAGCCACAAATTAAATGCATTTGATGACGATGATCTGCTTTTTGTTTCAACACTTGCTGAGCAGGCTGCAATAGCAATAAAAAATGCAGAATTATACAAAGAAATCGCGGATTTTAACAAAATACTGGAAAAGAGAATAAATCACGCCACTAAAAATCTCCAGGACGCAAACAAAGAGCTTCTAAGATTAAATAAGATAAAATCAGATTTTGTAAGCACAGTTTCTCATGAGTTCAGGACACCGCTTACCAGCATTAAGGGATATGTTTCTCTTGTACTCGACGGCGCTACAGGGTCATTAAATGGTCAGCAAAAGGAATTTTTAGGCATAGTCAACAAGGAAAATGAACGCTTGACAAATCTGATAAGTGATATGCTGGACCTACAAAAAATAGAATCAGGCAAAATGCCTTATAATTTCAAGGATTTTGACACTTATAGTTTCATAGAAGCTTACAAACCTGAAATACCTCAACTTGAGAAGAGAAACAACGCCAAGATAACTATAACAGTTGCAAAGAATATCCCAATACTCTATGCCGACGAAGACAAAGTAAAACAAGTTCTTACTAATCTTGTCACTAATGCCTTGAAATTTTCTGCACCCAAGCCAATAATCAAGGTTGAGATAAAAAATGAGAAGGATTACATACAGATGGATGTGGCTGATAATGGTATAGGGATAGCAGAGAGGGACATGCCAAAACTGTTTCACCAATTTCAGCAGATTGATTCAGGATCCACAAGAAAAGTTGGCGGCACCGGGCTTGGCTTAGCCATATGCAAGAAAATCATTGAAACGCATGGTGGGGAAATGGGTGTAATGTCAAAAGTCGGTAAAGGCTCTACTTTCAGTTTCACTCTGCCTAAACGCAAACCAAAAAATTTAAGATCAGATAAGGAAGAATAAAATCAAAATGGATTACAAACAAGTTATTTTGGTCAGAGAAGACCTGAAATTACCGAAAGGTAAGCTTGCAGTGCAGGTTGCTCATGCTTCCTTGGATGCAGCTTCTAAATCCGACAAAGAAGCTGTAGAAAAATGGAAAAACCAAGGCGGTAAAAAAATTGTTCTTAAAGTTGCGAATGAAAAAGAATTGTTTAAGTACATGAGCATGTTGGAGAACGAAGGGATTAAAGTGACTTTAATCAAAGATGCCGGTCATACAGTTATTGAACCAGGAACCATTACATGTTTAGGCGTAGGTCCAGATTCAGAAGATAAGATTGACAAAGTTACTGGAAAATTGAAGATGGTTTGATTTTTATAGTTAATTTTTTAAACAAACATTAATTCTAGAATTCTTTTATTGGGCCCATAGCTCAGCCTGGTAGAGCGACTGGCTCTTAACCAGTAGGTCTTGGGTTCGAAACGGTTCTTTCGCCAACCGGGAGCGACGTGCGACATTCGCTACGCTCAGTCCCACAAATCGTAAGAACTGACGAAAGTCCCAATGGGCCCATTTTATTTTCCAAACAACCCCTGAAGGGCGTTATAAGCCTTCATGGAATCTTTTTTTCCAAGAATAAATGTTAATTCTGTCATTGTAGATATTATTTCAAAAAGATTTATCTGCTCCCAAGCCAATTTCCGTATCGCAGTAAAAATAACACCTGGAGTTATAAGGAAATTTTTTCCTTCAAAAATTATTGTCAATGCTACCAGATCAAACTCTTTGGTAAGGATCTTCTCTCCTTTTAAAAAATCAGAAAGCTTTTCTTTATACTTTTCATTGGCAACAATACTCACTTCGTTGCTTCCTAAGATAATATTTAATGTATCACCCTTCTCAAAACTAACCAGATTATAGATGTTTTTTATTTTGTTCAATAATGTCCCGGATTTAACGACATTGAAGTCAATGATATTTGTCCTCATCATAATTTCTCCTTGAAACTTAAATTTCCTAATCTTTTTATCAAAATCCTGCAATTCGTCTTCATATCTCCTTAAAGCCATAACGATTGCAGATTCTTTCACCTTTTTTTGCAGCTCGCGTTCAATTTCAGGCTTTAGCTGCTCTGCAAGATTTCCATGGCTGATCAAATTCTTGCTCATTGCCTCTAATAAAAAAGAATTTTCGCTTATATATTTTTTGACTAAATGACTTACGTTTACCATATTGTGCGTACCCGCACACCAGTGTGTAGGGGCATCATAGATGCCCCGAAACGGGATAATATTTTACAATTGTTACTATAGTAACATTATGTTTATATATTTATAAATGTTTCTATCTATTTCAAATGAAAGAAGACGGATTCGAAAGAATAGGGAAATTATATACTGAAGATAAGTTTAAAAAGATTAAGTTCTCTCATGACCCTACAGACTTGATGTCTGACTTTTCAGACAAATAAGGGGGTTGTTTCAGTTATATTTGTTTAATACAGTAAACAAAGGTATCTAAATATGAAAATAGCAATTGTTGGTTATGGAAAAATGGGACATGAAATAGAAAAAGTAGCTAAAGATAAAGGTATCTCCACAATAACAGTAGATCCTAGCGAAGAAAGTGCAAATTTCAAGGAAATTAATGAAGAATCAATAAAAGATGTAGATGTTTGTGTGGATTTTACAAATCCAGATGCAGTTGTTGAAAATATAAAAAAATATACAGAATTAAAAAAGAACGTAGTTATTGGAACTACAGGTTGGTATGATAATATGGAAGATGTTAAAAAAAATGTTGAGCAAACAGATATAGGCGTCATCTGGTCAGGAAATTTTTCAGTAGGAGTCAATATTTATTTCAAAATAATTGAAAATGCAGCGAAGATAATCAACAACGTTGATGATTACGATGTTTTTGCGCATGAATTCCATCACAATCAAAAAGCTGACAGCCCGTCCGGTACGGCAGTAATGTTAGGAAAAATATTGACAGATAACATAGAAAGAAAGAACAAAGTTGTGACAGAAGAACTGAAAAGAAAAATTGAGCCGGATGAATTGCATGTTTCTTCAACAAGAGGTGGTTCAATACCAGGAACTCATGTTGTTGGCTTTGACAGTACTGCAGATACCATAGAACTAAAACATACTGCTCGTGGAAGGCAGGGATTTGCATTAGGGGCTGTAATGGCAGCTCAATGGATCAACGAAAAAAAAGGATTTTATGATATAGATGATTTTATGAAAGAAAAACTCGGAGGCTGATAAAAATGTTTAAAGGAGCTATAACTGCAATTGTAACACCATTCACAGAAGATGGTGCATTGGATCAACAGGCTTTGAAAGGGCTTGTGGATTTTCAGGTAAGCAACAAGATAGATGGCATTGTTCCATGCGGAACAACTGGGGAAAGCCCTACTTTAGAGGATGACGAGCACAAGAAAGTCGTAGAGACTGTAATAAGTGCTGTAAACGGAAAAGCAAAAGTAATTGCCGGAGCCGGAAGCAATTCAACAAAGCATGCAGTTGAATTGACAAAACTGGCAGCAGACTTAGGAGCAGATGGAACTTTGCATGTATGCCCTTACTACAATAAGCCAACACAAGAAGGGCTATTCAGGCATTTCAGCGCAATAGCAAAAGCTTCTGACCTTCCTATTGTTGTCTACAACATCAAGGGAAGAACAGCTATCAATATAGAAACAGCAACTTTAGCTAGGCTTGCGAAAGAGCATTCAAACATCGTAGCAGTAAAAGAAGCTAGCGGTGACATAAACCAGATGCAGGACGTTTTAAACACGTTGCCAAAGGAATTTGATGTCTTGTCTGGAGACGATAAGATGACATTGCCTTTAATGAAGATTGGTGGCAGAGGAGTGATATCGGTGGCTAGCAACATAATTCCTGCAGAAGTCAAGCAACTGACAGAATATGCTTTGAGTGGAGATATGCAGAAAGCAGAAGAATTGCACAACAAACTTCTTCCATTATTTGAAGGAATTTTCATCGAGACAAATCCAATACCTGTTAAAGCTGCATTAGCAATGAAAGGCTTGATTAAGGAATCCTACAGGCTTCCAATGTGCGAGATGCAAACAGAGAATAGGGAGAAATTAAGAAAACTTTTGGAGGATTCTAAGGTTCTGGAAGTTCTTAAAGCAGTTTAATTTCTTTTATTATTTTTTAAGATTAAAATGGCTAAAATAAAAATACCTCTGGAAAACAGAAACGGAATTTTGCATATAGGCAACTGCAATACCATAGATTTAGCTAAAGAGTATGATACTCCACTTTATGTCTATGATGAAAACCGGATAAGGGATAATTTCAGGAGACTGCATAAGGCTTTCAGCTCCAATTACAAGAAATTCAGGCTTTATTATGCTATTAAGGCCAATAATAATCCCGCTTTGTTAAAGATTCTGAAAAGCGAAGGTTCCGGAGTTGATGTTTCCGGGCCTGCTGAAATATATTTAGCAAAAAAAGCTGGATTCTCTACAGAAAATATGTTGTACTCTGGTGTCTATCATAGAGATGATGAGCTTAAGTACGCATTGGAAAATAATGTCCCCATAAATTTAGAGGATGTAAGCCAGATTGAAAGGTTGTTTAAGTTCGGAAAGCCAAAATTCCTGTCTTTTAGGATAAATCCAGGGATAGGGAAAGGAAGTTTTAAAGGCAATGTGTATGCAGGAAAAGACGCTAAATTCGGCATTATAGAACGAGATGCAATAAAAGCTTATGAGAAAGCAAAAAATTTAGGAGTTGAGAGTTTTGGAATACACATGATGACCGGCTCTTGTGTCTTAGATGAAAATTATTTTGTAGAAATAACTGGAAAGTTGATGGACATTGCAGGAGCTATTGCAAAGAAACTAAACATTAAGTTCGAGTTCGTAGATATTGGAGGTGGTTTTGGTGTTCCATACGCTCCGGACGAAAAAGAACTGGATATAGATCTTATCGGAAAGAATGTTTGTGAGAAATTCAAGGAAAAAATCAAGGAATATGATTTAGGAGAACCAATTTTGCTTGCAGAACCAGGAAGGTATTTAGTTTGCGATTCAGCAATTTTATTGACTAAAGTTCATTCAATCAAAAATGGCTATAAGAAATTCATTGGAGTGGATGCAGGTATGAACACTTTAATAAGGCCCATGATTTATGGCGCTTACCACGAGATTCTAGTAGCTAATAATCTTGATGCTGAACCTGAGGAAAAAGTGAATATTGTCGGTCCTGTATGTGAGAATACAGATCAGTTCGCGAAAGACAGGTTGATGCCAAAAATTGCAGAAAATGATTTATTGGCAATATTAAATGTAGGTGCTTATGGTTTCGGTATGTCCTCTCAATATAATAACCGGCCAAGAGCTGCAGAAGTCCTGATCAATGACGGAAAACACGAGCTGATAAGGCAAAGGGAAAATTTCGATGACTTAATAAAAGGTGTTAAAATACCTGAAAGGTTAAAATGAACATTAGCACATCAGATAGATTAAACAGCATTGGTGGTTATGCCTTTGCAGAAGCAGATAAAAAAGTAGCAGAACTGAAAAAGTTAGGTATAACTCCGATAGATTTCGGTGTTGGAGACCCAACTACACCCACACCAGATATTATAAGGGAAGCGGCCAAGAAAGCAGTTGATGAAAGAAAAAGTTCTGGCTACCCAAACTATGTTGGCACAGATGAGTATAGGCAGGAAATTTCCAAATGGAGTAAAAAAAGATTTGGTATAAATCTTGACTCTGAAAAAGAAATAGCATCTACTATGGGGTCAAAAGAAGCTGTCTTTAATTTTCCGAAGACTTTTATCAATCCCGGAGATTTTGCAATAATGCCAAGCCCCGGTTACCCCCCGTATGAACGTGGAACATTATTTGCAGAAGGGAAAGGACATTTTGTGCCTTTACTCAAAGAAAATAATTTCCTTATGGATCTGCAAAGCATCCCGAAAGATGTTGTCAAGAAAGCAAAGATATTGTGGATAAATTACCCAAATAATCCTACAGGAGCTTTAGCTACAGAGGAATTTTTTAAGGAAGCAATTGATTTTGGGCATGATAATGATATTATTGTTGCCAGCGATGAATGTTATACTGAGCTTTATTATGATGAAAAACCCCATTCAATTTTAGAATCTTCCAAAGAGGGCGTGGTTTCTATACAGTCATTGTCAAAAAGAAGCGCAATGACTGGTTACAGGATAGGATGGGTCGCAGGAGATGAAAATGTAATCTCAGCTTTCAAAAAATTAAAGATAAACATAGATTCTGGCACACCAACTTTCATACAGGATGCTGCAGTTGCCGCTTTAAGGGATGAAACTCATGTGGAAAAAATGAGGGCAGAATACAAGTTAAAAAGGGATATTTTAATCAATGCATTTGTATTATCCGGATTGGAAAACTGCAGCCCAGCTGCTGCAATATACTTATGGCAGAACACTGGAAAAATGAATTCTGTTGATTTTGCAAATAAACTGCTGGAGAAAGATATTTCTATTGTGGTTACTCCAGGATCCTGGATCTCAACAGAAGTCAATGGAGTAAACCCTGGAGAAAATTATGTAAGGATGGCATTGGTTCCTACACTGGAAGAGACCAAAGAAGCTGCAAAGAGAATAAAGGAACATCTGAAATGGTAGTGATGAAATTTGGTGGAAGCTCTGTAGGAGATGCTGATAGAATAAGCGATGTAGCTAACATAATCAAATCCAACATTGATAAAAAACCAATAGTAGTTGTATCTGCAGTTGGTGGAGTGACTGATAAATTAATAGAGCTTGGAAATGCTGCTGCCGAAGGCAAGGGAGATGATATTCTTAATGATATCAAACAGAAACATTATGAAATTTTAGAAAAACTGAATTTAGATAAATCATTATTGGAAAATGATTTCAAAAATTTAAACAATGCTGTAAAAGAAATTAATGGAAAAAATCTTGATGCTAAGGCTCTTGATATATTCCAGTCTTTTGGCGAGCAGATGTCATCAAAGATTGTTGCAGCGCAATTAAATAAAATAAATGTAAATGCTCAGGCCTTTAATGCGTGGGACTTAGGTTTTATCACTAACGATGAGTTCGGAAAGGCAGAGCCATTAAAAGAAGCTCATGCTAATCTCAAAAATAATATCGAGAAGCTTGATGTTGTTCCAATTATTACTGGTTTCATAGCAAAGACAAAAGAGGGAGAAGTAACAACTATAGGCAGGGGAGGTTCTGATTATACTGCAGCAATCATTGGTGCAGCAATTAATGTTGATGAAATCCAGGTATGGACAGATGTTGATGGCATAATGTCTGCAGACCCAAAAATTATTGATAACGCAAGAACTCTGGAAAAAGTTTCGTTTGCTGAAGCTTCTGAGATGGCTTTTTTTGGAGCCAAAGTTCTGCATCCAAAGACAATATTGCCTGCAATGGACAAGGACATACCTGTAAGGGTATTAAATACTTTTAAGCCAGACAATGATGGGACTGTAGTACTTAACAAGTCTGATAGAAGTGAAGAAGTTATCAAAGCGATATCCTGTAAAAAAAATATTACATTGATTAATGTAAATTCCACAAGAATGCTTGGAGCTTACGGATTTTTAGCCAAACTCTTTAATGTTTTTGATAAATATAAGAAGAGTGTTGATGTAGTTTCAACTTCAGAAGTAACTGTTTCACTGACAGTGGATAATGGGGCTAATATTGATGAAATCAAGAATGAATTAAAGGAAATTGCTGAAGTAGAAGTATTTAGTAATAAGGCCGTCATCAGTGTTGTTGGAAGGGGCATAGGAAGCACTCCAGGCATTGCAGGAAAAACATTTAGCGTGTTAGGCAACAATAACATAAATATCGAAATGATATCCTCAGGAACCTCAAAAATAAACATTACTTTTGTTGTTGATGACAAAGATGCTGAAAATGCGGTAAAGGTCTTACATCAGGAATACTTTGGATGATAAAGATGAATAAGATTAAAGTCGGGATTTTGGGAGCAACCGGAATGGTTGGGCAGAGATTTATCACGCTGCTAGATAATCATCCATGGTTTGAAGTAGTTTCTGTTGCAGCATCTCCAAAATCAGCTGGTAAAAGCTATGAAGAAGCCGTCAAGGGAAGATGGCTAATGGAAGGTAATATTCCAAATAATGTCAAAAAATTAACTGTTAAGCAAGTTGAAGCAGATAGTGATAGCATAGCTAATGAAGTGGATTTTGTTTTCTCTGCGTTGGATATGGGTAAGGAAAAAATAAGGGAAATAGAAGAATCTTATGCCTCAAAAGATGTCCCAGTTGTTTCAAATAATTCTGCGCACAGATGGACAGAAGATGTGCCTATGATCATTCCTGAAATAAATCCAGATCATATCAGTTTAATTGATATACAGCGCAAAAATAGAAACTGGAATAAGGGTTTAATTGTAGTAAAGCCTAATTGCTCTATCCAGTCATATGTTCCCATAATAAATTCATTGGAGAAGTATGGACCAAAAAAAGTTGAAGTAACAACTGCACAAGCAATTTCAGGAGCAGGAAAGACTTTTGAAACTTTTCCTGAAATACTTGACAATGTAATTCCTTTCATTGGAGGCGAAGAAGAGAAATCGGAAAAGGAGCCGATGAAGGTTTTAGGAAAGATTGAGAATGATAAATTAGTTTTAGCTGAAAACCCAAAAATCTCTGCTACATGCCTCAGAGTGGCAGCCATGGACGGTCATATGGCCAGTGTAAGCATTGAATTAGAGAAAGATATTACAGAAAAAGAATTCATCAACTTAATAGAAAATTATGAAAATCCTATCTCTAAATTAAGCCTTCCTTCAGCACCAAAACAATTCATGAAATATTTTTCAGAAGAAGACAGACCTCAAACAAAGTTAGATAGAGATTCCGAAAAAGGAATGGGCATAACTGTCGGAAGGTTGAGGAAAGACCCTATTGGTCTAGAATTGGCCGTCAAAGACGGTCAATATTCTCCC
>CEPX01171733.1_pt1 | contig 19619 bp, 40 predicted proteins | sample 361361 | NCBI WGS metagenome assembly CEPX01 (sample SAMEA2619974, study PRJEB7988) | marine metagenome | biome: marine biome (ENVO:00000447); feature: mesopelagic zone (ENVO:00000213) & marine oxygen minimum zone (ENVO:01000065); material: "saline water (ENVO:00002010), including plankton...
ATTATTTTTTGGATATTCACTGTGTATTATGTTAATGTCATTGTACATTTCATGTATGGATATGTAGAAACGCTGACTGATATGTTGATGTGTGTATGTCCATTAGGATTATGGGTATATTTTATCGGTCATTTATTTAAAAAATGGGGTAGCGTATGGAAGATGTGAACGGGTCAGCAATGGAATATTTAGAGAAACGGAATAGTTTGTATGAATTCGTAGACGAAGTTAGACGTTTAACAGAACTCGATGACCAAGAAACTCCTACGATGACTTTTCTCCACATGATAAGTGAAATAGGAGAAGTGGCAGAAGTCCTTGCTGCTGAAACAGGAAGTCTTACAAAAGGTAATAAAGTATATAAAGAAACTGCTAAAGAGGAAATGGTTGATGTGATTCAATGTGCAATATCTCATTACTTTGCACTTGGTGGAGATGTTGACCATCTCGTTGATTATGGCAAAATTAAAAATAAAAAATGGGAAACTGCATTTTATAATGCAAAAGAGAAAGAAGGTTCGTTATGGAAAAGTACAGAGAAGAAATCAAAAAGTTCGAAAAATCCAAACTTTTTAAAGAAAGTTACCAAAAATTTATTGCAATTCTTAAGTTCTCGAAGCAAACGTTTACTTCGAAAGAATTAGAAATGATGTTGAGTTTACGTGGAGTATATATCCGTAAGCTTGCCCAACATGCCCGTAGAGCTGGTGATTTGGTTTGTAGTGGTGATAAGGGATATTACTATGCATTTACCAAGAAAGAGGCTGATAAGACCATTGACCACCTTCAAGATAGAGCTAATAGTTTATTGTTTACTATCAATTCTATTAAACAATCAAATCATTACCGTAAATTAAAGGGTAAATAATGTTTGAATTAGAGGTTATTGATAATCGAGATGAGAATGAACTTAGAATGCAAGAAGAAGAATTCAAGAAAGATTTAATTGAATTCATTGAGGGGGTTCCCAGTTCAGATGACATTGAGAAAGAAACCATAGAATATATCCAAAAGAATAAAATCCATTATTCTAATGATGTTAAGTATCATAAAGATAATATCAAGAGACGGACAGAGAATTCTCGATGTTTTGAAGATGGTTGGATTTATGAAAAATATATGAAAGAATATAGCGAAACTCGACCTCATTTGGTGTTCAAATTGATTTATAAACCTGATGACCCATATAAAGCATGGGTTAAGTATTATAAAGATGGCAAGATGCAACATAGTGAAGCCAAATTTGTAATAGACGATTTTAATGAAGATTTGTTAAAATAACTCTTGACACAGAAGCCTCCTTAATTTATATTTTACTTATAAATTTTAAATCAAGGAGGCTTTTTTATGTCAAAATTTAAATTGGGGTTGGATATTCATGGCGTTATCGATGCCAATCCAGAATTCTTTTCAAAACTATCACACATGTTCAAATCTATGGGATATGAAGTCCATATTCTCACAGGACATTCAATTACCATAAAGTTGATAAAACAACTTTTAGACCTCAACATACATTACACTCACCTCTTCTCAATCACAGATTATCATGCCAATATCGGAACTTCTATTGAATACGAAGATTCTGAAAATCCTTGGATAGAAGATGAACTTTGGAACAAGACCAAAGCTGAGTATTGTAGAAAATATAATATATCAATGATGATTGACGACAGCAAAGACTATGGACAATACTTCGATAAAGAAAATGTATATGTCCGTTATGAAAACAATGGTAGGGCATAATGTTTTTTAATATTGTATTAGCATTAACATTGTTGGGAATGACTCAATTGGTTATAATGTTATCAGAACCAAAAGAAGTTATAGTGTTTGTCCTTGCATTTGTTGCTGGATGTATGTATCTTACAGTTTCAAAATATTATGAATGGTTACTGGAGGAATAGTGATAGTATATTTCTTATTGATGATAATTATATTGCTTTCATTGCTATTTGCTCATATGCTTGGTGTGGCTTCAATGGGTATTTATCTTGTTGCTATATTCTGTACAGTAGGTGGTTTTCTGGTTGGTATATTTATTGATTGTTTGGAGGATTTTAATGGAAATTAAACAGGGAATGTTTGCTTGCTTATCTACTAAACAGGGATATTCATTAGGTCAGTGTCGTAAAGCAATGCAGATTATGGAACTTTGGAATGGATGCATGACTGTTGCGTGTGGTGAGCATGGATGCATGACAAAACCATATGACCATTTTAAATTCATTGAAGAAGGACATGAAAGAGCTTTTAAAACCATCTATACAACAGAGGTGTTTGAAGATAACAGAACTGAACTATGGAAAAAGATTTGGATTGATAAAACAGAACCTAAAGACCATTACATAAGTGATATCCCAAATTACGGTGATGTTTTTACCAGAGAAGAATTTGTTGAAATGGTATCAACAGGTTTTCTTGTAAGCAGTGATGGTTATGGGCGACCAGCCAAAGATGGGATGATGTCAGAATCCCGTCTTGATTCTATTAATGTTGTTCCAACGGAAGCGACTCATGTAGTGTGGTTTAATTGTTAATGAAAAAGATAATTAAAATAGATGGGTGTATATGCCCATTAGTATTATTAAATGATTGTCAGAAAGTCCGTGTTACTCTGTTTAATAAGTATCAATTTTACATTTAGGAGGATAAATGTTAGCAATACTTTGGTTTTTGTGGTTGTTGTTTTCAATATATCTTATATTTGAATTTGTTGGAATGAGTGGATTGGTTAGTATGTTTCCAGAAGGTAGACGTTGGTGGCATTTGCCATCACAATTATTAAGTATTGGTCATTTTGCAATCGTTGTACTGTTTCATCCATTTGGAGGATAAATGAAAGTAACAGAATGTAAAGATTGTGGGAAATATTCTCCAGTATCATGGCATGATGATAAACCAAGAGCATGTGGACATTGCCGAAATAAAAATACATTTAATAATGATGTTGAAGTCCCTTGTCCTATTTGCAATGAAAATATAGGTCATTATCACAGTGATGGGAATTGTCAAAACTTTTGCATAAGTTGTTGTGATATCAAAATAGAAGACTATTATTCTGTTGATAAATTAATAGAGAAAATAAAAACAATATGTGATAAAGTTAGAAGGAATAGTAGATGAAATTTTTTGAGAAATTACAATGTGGTGATGCCAAGCCAGAGGATGTTGATGATTATATCGATGCTTGGCATGGAGATGAATATAACGAAGCCCCAATAGATGAATATCTTGGGATGACGAATGAACAATATAAGAAATTTGTTGAAGACGCAAGTAGTATCAACAAGTATTATAATATTGACAAAGATAAAATGCCGTGGATGTTGACATTGTTATTTTTAGTGGGATATGTTTTTGCATTAGATACAATACCGTATATGATGTTAGAGATATTACCTATTGGTGTTGTTGTTGAAAGAATAGGTCGTATCCTTGTAAGTTCATCGGCAATCATAACATTAATATTTACCTATAGTCATGAATACGTGAGGTACAAGTGGTATACCTAACAGGTGACATGCATGGAGATACTGATATATCTAAATTCACAACAAAGAATTTTCCTTTGGGGAAGACTTTGACTAAGGATGATTATGTGATTATCCTTGGGGATTTTGGTTTGATGTGGTATCAACCAACTCATAAACGATATAAGGGATTCCAGTATTGGGTGAATTGGTTAGACCAACAGCCGTGGACTACTTTATTCGTTGACGGAAACCATGAGAACTTTGACTTAATGGATAAGCTTCCAGAGATGGATATGTTCGGTGGAAAAGTTGGAAAGTTCACTGAATCTATGTATCATTTAAAACGTGGAGAAGTATATACTATAAATGATGAGAAGTATTGGGTTATGGGTGGAGCATTGTCTATTGATAAAGATTCAAATCCACATAGAATCCCAAATATTGGTTGGTGGGAAAGAGAAATACCATCTAATGAAGAGTTTGAACATGGCATGAAGAATTTAGATAAGCATGATTGGAATGTAGATTATGTTTTAACACATACTTGCCCTAATATAATTGGCAGAATGTATATTAAGAGTATTAAGAGTATAGGTTATAATGACAAATTGGATACAGTATCAAGATATTTGGATGTCGTTCTTGAGAAGATACAATTCAAGAAGCATTACTTTGGACATTTTCATGATAATTGGACTACTCCAGATGATAAGTTTGTGATGTTGTATAAAAATATTGTCCCATTGGGGAAGAATCATAAGGGGGAATGATGTTAAGTTATATACTATTTTCTTTAGGTTGGATTATAACTGGAGTAATACTCAATTGGGGCAATCCAAAAGCAATGATTGTCAATTTTTTGGTATTAGTGATAGGTTTATGTATACATTATTTGTTGATTAAGGGTAAATAGGATGATAAAAGAATTCCAAGGTGAGTATAGATGGCTCAGTAATATGTATAAGGTTCCTATACAGACCACAATTGGTGATAATAAAATCATTGAGTGGAAATCGACAGAGCACATGTATCAAGCAATGAAGTGTGTGAAACCAAAAGACCAAGAATACATATACAATTTGGAGTCTCCATATGAGGCTAAAAAGTATGCTCGAACAGTTGAGATGCGAAAAGATTGGGATACGATAAAGTTAGGTGCAATGACACATATTACATATCTCAAATATTCCCAGCATTCTAATATGGCATCAAAGCTTTTAGCTACTGGTGACCAAGATATTGAAGAGGGAAATACATGGCATGACAATTACTGGGGAGTTTGTAGTTGTTACAAGTGTGAAAATAAAATAGGTCTAAACCATTTGGGCGAAATCCTTATGGATATTAGAAGTGAATTGAAACATGAGATGGAAGGATGATGAAAATGGAAAATGAAAATTTTGTGGTGAGAGGTGCAAGATGTATACGTGAGACAGTTGATGGCGTATTAGAACATTTGTGTGCTATTGATGAACTCATATTAATATTTTTTGGTGTTCTGTCTCTATTTGTGATAGGTCATTTCTTCGGATGGCTGGCTTCTTTATGATTGATTTTTTACATAAGATAGAGGCATACTTTTGGGGCATGATGATAATACTCATAAAAGTATTATTGTGTCTGACATGTTTTGTTGTTGTAATTGGTGGAATAGGTTTAATTTTACATTTAATATATCAATCAGTCCTCTTAGTTGTGAGGGGACATTAATAAACTTTTAACAAAGGAAAAATTATGAAAGCGATTTTACTTGGAATCGACCCACAGAATGATTTTGTGGAAGGTGGGAATCTTGCGGTAACTGGTGGTGCCGTAGCAATGGACAGATTGGCAGATATGGTTAATACCCATAGTCACGAACTGTCAAGAATCAATGTGACATTAGATAGTCATAATACAGTACACATCGCACATCCTCTATGGTGGAAAGATGGTAGAGGGAATCACCCAGACCCTTATACCATAATTGATGCTGATATGGTGCGGTCTGGTAAGTACAGAGCAACGAATCCAGCATTCCAATCTTGGAGTCTTAATTACGTTGAGAACCTTGAGAAGAATAAACGATATGCATTATGTATATGGCCCTTTCATTGTCGAATCGGAACAACAGGTGCATGTGTTACCCCTAAGCTTTCTGATGCTTTATACAATTGGGAAATGGCTTTCCGTAAGGTAAACTATGTACCAAAAGGTTCAAATATTTTTGTTGAGCATTATAGTGCTGTTAAAGCTGACGTTGAGTTCAATGGTTTCGAAAATTTCCCAGCAGACCCAACAACACAAATCAATTATGATTTGATTACAGCTCTTCAGACTGGACAAGATATTCTTCTTGCTGGATTGGCATTAGATTTTTGTCTTGCTAATACGGTAATAGATGTTGCTGAGGAGTTCAGTGAAGATGAGATTAAGAAGTTGGTTCTTCTTGAAGATTGTACTGCAAGTGTAAATGCTCCAAGTCTTGAGCACTTATCAAAAGACTTTCTTGATAAGATGACAGCTAAAGGTATGAGAATATCTACATCAACAGAATATTTTAAATAAAAACTAAGGGGGTTGAGTATGTCAAATTGTGTTCATTGTGGTTCGGGTAATTGTGCTGGTGGAGATTTCTGTCATACATATGATGTCAGAGATGAAAGCTATACAAGCCAGAAAGAACCATCATATCGAGTTAAAAAGGTCGATACTGTAAACAATAACTTAGTTGCATTACTTGCATCAAGTGATGACGAGGTTATTTGTATTTATAAAGATATGGAATTGAATAAGCTCATATGGGTTGACAGACTCAATCCCTATACAAATGGATTAGAATTTAAACCAACTGCTATATTTCGTTCTACCGCTTGGGATATAGCAATTAAATGTGCGAATGTAATTTAACAAAGGAAAATATTATGGATAGCAATAATGTATCAATGTTCACAACACCAAACAATTTCAAATACTCAGCAATCGATATGGATAATCTCGATGCTGGTGCCTACACAATCGTTAATGTTTTAGTTGATGTTACACTTAGTGTATCAGGACTTGAATCAGAAATTGAAAATTGTTTGAAGACTATTGTGGATGCATGTGAAAAAGATTCATGCTCAGAGACTCTTCTTGTAAGAGTTGCGACATTCAGTAGTTCACAGGGAATTGTTGAACAACACGGCTTTGTACTATTGAATTCAATCGATAAAGATAAGTACACAATCAAGACAGGTGGGATGACAAATCTCTATGATGCAATTCTTGATTGCATTGAAACTACAGAAGTATATGCAAAAGATTTGCAGAAACAAAAGTATGATTGTAATGCAATCTTTTATGTCATTACTGATGGTTGTGAAAATGATAGTGTGACAGGAACACTTGACAAAATAAAATCATCTATGGATAAACTTAAACGTAGTGAAACTTGTGAAAGTGTAACTTCTGTTTTAGTTGGATTAGCTGACACGTATAGTGGTGTTAAAGATTATCTCATGACACTGAAAGATGATGGTGGTCTTGACGAATATGTAAGTGTTGGTGATGCTACACCATCTAATCTTGCTAAACTGGGGAGAATGATTAGTCAATCTATTAGTTCTACCAGTCAAGCATTGGGTAGTGGCGGTCCTTCTCAGACAGCTAACTTTACATTATAATATAGGGGGCATTGCCCCTTTACTTTTTCAAAGGAGATTTTATGGAAACTGATTCTAAATTTTATCAAGGATATGGTCATGCTGTGTGTGAGGATTATGCATATTCTGGGACACTATCTGGTAACGGTGTCAAGTTAGATATTCCATATGCTGTTATCTGTGATGGATGTTCATCTACTGTAGATTCAGATTTTGGTGCAAGGGTTTTGGCATTAGCATTTAGAAAAGCTATTATAGAACTTCCATATTATGATGATGTTGCCGTATACAATTATATTTGTTTTTGGATGCAAAAAACAATTGTTGATACAAAGAGGGAATTTGGTTTAGACATCTTCCCTTTTGTTGCTACAATAAGAGGAATGTTTGTATTAAGAGAGAAACTCTTCATGTTTCATTTTGGAGATGGCTATACCATTTATCAAGATGAACAGAACAATATAAAATATCATGCAACATCTCAATTCCCAGATAACACGCCATATTACTTTGTCAATCATATTGATGAGAATGAAAAGGATAGATACAGAAATAACTTTAAAGGGAGAGAAATTTCTCATAATGGTGTTAATCTTAATGTAGATTATTATCTCGATTTGAATACCCATTTCTACAAATCGATTAATCTGAGTGAGCTTCCTGTTGGTAAGCATGTCTTTACTGTCATGAGTGATGGAATAGAAACATTTTCAGAAAATGGTAAGTCTATTTCAACTGAGGATGCAATGGTTGACTTGATGGACATAACAAATTACCGAGGAAAATTTCTTGAGCGTCAATTGAATTATGTTTTAAAACGTCACAAGAAAAAAGGGATAGAGCATTTTGATGATATTAGTTTTGCATCCATTTATTATAACAAGGAGGAAGAATGATATTAAGTTGGTTAAGTGGTAGTGTAATATTTTTAAGTATTGTTGCTCTTGCATTTGTAATCCAAGGCATTCGAAAAGATGTTGAGGGTGCAGTGATGGGTGGGATTGTAGGGATGTTGTTGGTGGGTTTTATTGGGTGGGGGGTTTTAATGACTGCTGTGAATGTCAAAGAGACTTCCAAAAGTATTGGGTATGCTCACAAATTTGTTACAGATAAGAATCTTATCATAGAACTTCATAATGGACGCATTAAAACATTTTCGGACATGAAATATTTGAACAAAGATATTGATGTTATAGAAATCCATAAAACCAATTCATATAATATAACATCAGTTCATTTTTATCTAAAGGTTAAAGAATGAAACCAATCCAAGTAAGTATTGACAAACGGAATGTTGTATTGAATGATAATGATTATCTTGCTCAAGGTGGGCAGGGTGTCATATACATCAAAGATAACATTGTATATAAAATATATCATGAGATGGATAAATTAATTCCTGAATCTAAAATAGATGAGCTTCAAGTTCTCTCTGATATTAAGAATGTTATTGTTCCATCAAAGTCAGTCTACCAAGGGAATAAACGAGTTGGGTTTATCATGCGGTATGTCCCCAACACAGAATTCCTATGCAAACTATTTGTGGGGAATTACAAAAAGAGAAACAAAGTATCTCCTCAGATGGTAGTAGACCTCATAATAGAAAAACAAAAGACATTACAAAAGATTCATGATAAGGATGTCATTGTTGGTGATTACAATGAAAAGAATTTCCTTACCGATAAAGCATACAAAATCCCATACTTCATCGATGTAGATTCTTATGGCACAAAATCATTTAAGTGCAATGCTATAATGGAATCTGTACGAGATAGACAACTTCCATTTGGAGATTTCCAAGTATCTTCTGATTGGTTCAGTTGGGCAGTTGTCGTATTTCAAATGTACACAGGGATTCACCCTTTTAAGGGAAAACATCCAGACTATAAGAATAATGAGTGGTCAAAGAGAATGGACGATAATGTATCAGTTTTTGACAAATCTGTGCAAGTTCCAAATTTCGTAGATTTCAATGTTATTCCTAAGAATCATTTGGAATGGTTTAAGCAAGTCTTTATGAAAGGTGACCGTTCCATTCCTCCCCTACCAACGGGAGTATCAAACATTAAGGTCATAACCAAATTATATGTTGATGATAAGTCCGTAGTGAAACCAATATTAATGTTTGAGTATGATAAAAATATATTAGACCTTGTGTATCGAGGTGGTGTTAATTATATTCTTACTGAAGATGGGGTGTATAATAACAAGAACCTTATTATCAAATTCAATGCCGAGATTGATAATGGTCATATATTATTTACACCGACATCTGATATTGTTGTAGTAACAAAAGCAAATGGTATGTTATTTGTATTCAACGAAAACAAAGAAGTTATTGGTAGAATAATATGTGATAAGTATTCTGTATTCAATAATTCCATTTATGCTGTGACTGAATCTGGAGTGATTGAACACAATGTGATGAAACTGGGTAAGGTGAAATGTATACCAAGAAATATATCTACCGTGAATCATAAGTCAGCTCAGATATATGACGGTGTTGTTATTCAAGACATCTTTGGAAAATACTCAGTATTAATCCCATATGAGCAGGGGAAGTGTCTTAGAGTCAAAATACCCGAATTAGAGGGCTGTAGGGTTCTTGATGCTAAACGCCTTGGAAGATGGCTCTTTGTCGTTTATGAGAAGAGTGGAAAATATGATTGTCTTACTATCTATTTTGATAAGAAGTTTGAGAGTTATCAATCGAAGGTTGATGAGCATGTGGACTTCAAGAGTATTAATGTTATATTAAAGGATACGAATATGATTGTCTTTAATAAGAACGATAATGATTTGGAATTGTTTTTTGATTTATCGAGGACAAAGAAGATTGAGAATACTCCAGTGAATAGTGATATGGAATTGTATAATGGAAAGGCAACGAGCTTTGTCAATGGCAAAGCTGTGTATGAATTACAAATGAGGTAGTATGGATTTTATTAAAATATGGAATGTGATAAAGAAGTTCTGGGAAATACTTACTTCTCCAGTTAAAGTTGCGATATGTGTGTTTGTGCTCTTACATTTTTTTATATTTATGGCTGACATTAATATATTTCAAAGGGTGCCATATGCGGGATTTTTGTGGTTTGTCATATCTGGTTTCTCTTTTATTTCATATTTCGCTGCAAAGGATATGTGAAAATATGATTGAAAACTTTTTAGATGGAATTAAAAAACTGTTAGATACACTTAAATATAATGTTAGTCTTCGAAGAGCTTTCATAGGTTTTGTGCTAACATTTTTTATTATGTGTATGGGTGGGAATGAAATGTTCACTCCTTGTATGGGTACAGGTTTTGCATGGGCTGGTGTATGGATTATAACATTTTTAGGATGGCTAAGTGGTGAGTAAAATTTGGAAATCTATTAAATTAGAATATCGATTATCTGTGATAGGAGCCATGTCCATAGTTTTTATATCATTCATGGGTGGTATTAATATGTTTGAACGAGGTGGTGATGGTGTCGGTTCATCATGGCTTGTATTATTTATAGTTGCTGCTTTTGGGTATACTATTGGATATATAGCACGGGATATTGAGGAGGATAAATGAGTAAGATAGTTTTGATGATGGGATTTCCAGGTTCTGGGAAATCTACATTAGTGGCAGAAGCATTATCTCGACATGAAGAGATTGTGGTATTGAGTCGAGATGATATTAGACAAATGTTAAATGGTGGTAAATACAAATTCATTCCCCAAAGAGAACCATTGGTTAATCAAATCATTGTTAATGCATTGGAAGATTGTATTGACAAGGGTTATGATGTCGTTCTTGATGAATGTTGTGTGAATCAAAAATTCAGACATCGTTGGCTTAATACAGTAAAGAGTATTGGAGATAAAAAAGATGTTCCTATTAAGACGATGGGTATATGGATGGATACACCAGTTCATGCATGTAAAGCCAGAAGAAATATGTTTACAAAAGGTTCTAACGAGCCGTGGGATGTTATAATAGAGAACATGGCGAAATCATGGGAAGACCCCAATCCAAATGATTTCGATGAATTTGTAAGAAAAGAATACGATAATGTTCTTTGGAATAGAGAGGAATCATAATGTGGTATTGGTATGGGATGTTGATTCATTTCTGTTTGTTTGTACTTGTTATGGGCATAATACCATATGCTTGGTATATAATTGATGCGTCACGATATTATATTAAACATGGAGAAACTGATACGCATCGTGCCCCTAAATTGATTAGAGATGTTTTGGATTGGTTTTATGATGACAAACATGAGGACACTTGGTTACCTGGTTATGTTTTCTTAGTGGCGTTATTAGGGACAGTAGCATTTCCTATTAGTATTGTGGTGCATGTGTGGTGGGCAACAGTTAAATATTTAAGATATGTAAAGGTTAGGAATGAAAAAGGATAAAGAATTATTGTTCTCTGTGACAAAGAAAGATTTTATCGTTGAACCTTTCAAAGATTCTGGTGCTGGTGGACAGCATCGCAACAAAACGATGTCTTGTGTACGAATTAGGCATCCAGAATCTGGAGCTGAAGCTGTTGGGACTGAACACAGAGAACAAAGCAAGAACAAAAAATTAGCATTCCAACGAATTTATAAATCTAAGAAATTTCTATTGTGGTGTGATATTAAAGCTGCTGAAATAATGGGTAATGAAACTATAGAAGAGAAAGCAGAGAAAGCAACCACTAAAGCGATGAAACCAGAAAATTTAAAAATAGAATATGGGGAGAGTTTTGAATAAATATACATTTACTCCGTATAAATCCACTGCTGAATGTCATGGTTGTGGTTGTAAGTCAAGTAGTTTAGTGACAGTAAAGTCAGAGAAAAAGACTGCGATTATTTGTGGAAACTGCAAAGATTTGTTGTTGTCACTACAAGATGAAGATTCTAAAGAAGAATCAATTGAAATAACAAGTGAGAGAATTAATGACGTAATAGGAAAGAGAATGTCATATGGCAAGAGCTAAATTAGATTTAACTCATATGGATTTACTTGTATTAGTGGATTTGATATGGAAATCTCAAAATACACAAGTTTCCTTTAAAAAGGAAACACGAATGGATATTCATGATAAGATAAAAAAATATCTTAACCAAGTTCCTGTTAAAATTGGGAAGGAAGAATCATGTCAAAAAGACCGAAAATAAATTTAACATATGGAGATTTAAATGTTATTGCTGATACAATATGGAAAACTCAAAATCAGCAATTGCATTATACAAAAAAATCACGGATGGATATCTATAATAAAATAAAAACGCTATTTGGAGAAACTCCAGTGAGAATAACAGAGAAAGAAACAAAAGATGAGTAAAAAGTTTTACACGTCAGATTTACACTACGACCATGCTAACATCATAAAGCTATCTAAGCGACCATTCAGTGGACTAAAGGATATGCAGGATACAATTGTTCAACGGTGGAATGGTGTTGTTAAGGATAGTGATATTGTATATGTTCTTGGGGATACTTGTTTCAGTGCTTCTTCATTTATTGATATGGTAGAGAGATTGAATGGGAATATTCATATCATTAGAGGGAATCATGATGACAATGCTATATCGAAAGTCAAAAAGAATTATACCATAAAGAATATAATATATCATCGTGATATTCTTGAAGTGAAGGATAGTGGACATAATGTAATATTATCTCATTATCCTATTCATGAATGGCATAAATGGTTTAGAGATGCCATTCATCTTTATGGACATGTACATGGAAATAAGATAGGGATAAAGTCAAAGAAGTCTCGGAGTTTTAGACCTCGTGCATACGATGTGGGTTCAGACTTATGGGATTTTACTCCAGTGACATTGGAACAGATATTAGAATCAGAGAAGGATTTAAGTTGTACTGACTGTATGCATTATGACGTATGTGCATATGTTGACCAGTATAACAGACAGAATTGTATTTATTTAAAATAAGGAGAAGAGATGTTCGATTCAACAGATGAGAGTTTTGAAACAGATGTGACAAGTACAGAGATAGTAATTTTTGATGTGTGGGCTTCTTGGTGCCAACCATGTAAAATGTTTGCACCAATCTTTGAAGGATTGGCAACGAAACTGAAAAGCTACACTGATATTAAGTTCTTTAAGCTTAATGCAGATAAATGTCCATCTATTTCTGCTAAATTGAATATCACATCAATTCCATCAGTTCTTTACTATAAGGATGGAGAATTGGTTGAGATGAAAAATGGCATTCAAACTGAAGAGCAAATGATTGAGATGATAAATGGATTGAGAAAAAAGAAATGAGTATAATGTATTATGTTGCATGTATGATAATAGGAATAGTTTTATTTCGGTTAATCCTTCATGATAGACTTCCGAAAGAAAAATTGAAGTTTCATTATACATGCTTCATTACATTTGGATTGGTATGTTGTGTTGTTAGTAAGATTGCGACAGACCATTTGAAATCTCTTTCGTCAGCTCCTCTTGCGGTAACAACTACTACAACGAAAACAATTACACCAGAAGGTGATACTATAGTTGTTAAATCTGTAGCCACAACAGAAGAACGGGGAGATACATTAATCACAACAACAAAGTATTATCGGAATGGTGATGAGTTATGATAATATTTTGGGACAAAGTAGGGATGATTAAAAGGGAGCAATCCCTTTTTTTGTTTGACAACAATTTAACCATAAGGTATATTGATGGAAAAGATATTAGTACCATTAGTTTTATCCTTAATAGAAATCGGATGTGTATTTCTTGCCAAAAAGGTTGTGGATAAAATTGATAAAAAGAAAAGGAAAAATAATGGGAAAGATGAATAAAGACCAGTTGGGTAATAGGATGAAGGGATATGAAAGAGTATCTCAAGCAGTTCTAACGCCAAGGATGCCAACAATCATACGAGTTGATGGTAAAGCATTCCATAGTTTGACTAAGGGAATGGATAAACCATTTGATGAGAAGTTCAAAGAATGTATGATGTACACCACAGAGATGATGTTTCGTAATATTGATGGAGCAAAATTGGCATATGTTCAATCGGATGAAATATCAATATTGTTAACAGATTATGACAATATTGATACATCTCCGTGGTTTGGGAAGAAAGTTCAGAAGATGTGTAGTATTGCATCTGCGTATGCAACATATTTCTTTGGTGTAAAATTCAATGAACTCTTCCCTAAATCAAAAAAGTATGGTATATTTGATGCAAGGATATGGACACTCCCAAAAGAAGAAGTGACCAACTATTTCATCTGGAGACAAAAGGATTGTAATAGAAATTCTATTCAGGGATTAGGACAAGCACATTTTTCTCACAAAGCATTACAAAAGAAAAGTTGTAATGAGATTCAAGATATGTTGATGCTCGAAAAACAAATCAATTGGAATGATGCCCATACATACTTCAAAAGAGGTGGTTGTGTTTATAAGAATCTATCAGTAGATGTTATTGAAAGTGAACGAGTTATTATAGATGATGACATTCCCATTTTCACTAAAGATAGAGAATATGTTGAGCACTTAGTCCAGCTCGATGTGGGATATGCAGGAACTAAACATATAAGATATCATGCAAAAGAGATAGTTGATTTAGCAAATTATCTTTTTGAGGATGTTCCTGTTCCTAAAGAAGCGGTTGAAAAACTCAAAAATGCTATGGTGGCACAAAGAGATGAGGATGATGGGATGAAAACTTTATTGTCTCCTAATTCGGAACCAAAGTTTTTATTCACATTAGAGAGCTTGAAAAAGTATGATTTTGAGCTTAATGAAGAAACTACCATATCAGAGCATATGACAATAGAAGTGTATGAAAGAGACTTTGTTATAGCTCATTTCATGACCACGGATACTCATACACAACCACTTCAGGTATGGTACAATAACAAGATACATGCTTATGTATTTGGGAATCACAGTATGCAACAACTCTTAGAAATTGATAGCAATGTGAAGTTTTCTATCTATAAGAGTGAGGCTCGTGATATTCAAGAGAAGAGAAATAATACAATTAAATTTGAAGCACCATCCAAAGATGACAAAAAGTCGGAATAGTTATTGACATCGATATGTCATTAAAATATATTATAAGAAATGATTTAGTAATTTAGCAAGCGAGGCAAAGATGAAAATAGTTTATGATGTAGATACCCAAAGAGATTTCATGGACGAAGAAGGAACCCTTCCAGTACCAAATGCTGGAAGTATAAAAGATAATATCAATAAGGTTCTTGAAGCAGCAAGAATGAATGATATTGATATTCTTGGTAGTGTTGATGCACATGAAGAGGATGATAAGGAATTTGAATTATATCCTGCTCATTGTGTGAATGGTACAAACGGACAAAAGAAAATTGCAGAGACTATTGTTAGTCACTCTGATAATATATATTACGTTCCCAACAACGGGAATGGTGTTGACCTTAGCGTATTTGAAAGCTCAACTCAAATGTATTTTGAAAAGCAATCTACTAATATCTGGGACAAAGCTGATGGTCAACCAGACAATCTTCAAACAATTTTACGACTTTTAGATGTTACAGAAGTTTATGTAATTGGTGTATGTACAAACATTTGCGTGTATCAAGCGTGTAAAGGTCTCCTTGAAAGAGATTATAAAGTAACATTAATTGAGGATTCTGCTAAAGGGATTCAACTGGATGGCACCACACCATTTCCACCGACGCATTGGGATGCCATTAATGATTTGGGTTTATTTGAAAAATTTAGAACTATTACAACAGAACAATATGTAACTGAAATAGAGGGATAATATGAATTACAAAGTAGTAACTGAGAACATAAGAGTTAATATAAAAAATTACATCCAAAAAGCGGGATTAAAAAGTCTTGTGATTGGAGTGAGTGGTGGAATTGATTCAGCAATTTGTTGTGCATTAGCAAAGCCTGTGTGTGATGAACTTGGAATTCCGTTACATGGTAGAAGTATTTCTATTGAATCCAATAAAGAAGATGAGGTTCAAAGAGCAACGGCTATTGGAAATAATTTCTGTACCACATTCAAACATATTGATATGTCACATATTTCTATTCTCATTCGTAACTTCTTCGAGGTAGATGAGGGAATGGAAGATGTTAATTTAACTTCTGATAATGTTATGAAAAGAAACATTCGTAATGGAAATGTCAAAGCTCGTTTACGTATGATTTCATTATACAATCTTGCACAGCTTCATAATGGAATGGTTTTGTCTACTGATAACAGAACAGAACTTGAAGTTGGATTTTGGACATTGCATGGCGATGTTGGTGATTATGGAATGATTCAGAACTTATGGAAGTCAGAAGTGTATGGATTATCAGAATGGCTTGCTGATAATGAGATGACCAATGAAGGTGCAAAACATGCATTGAGATTGTGTATTGAAGCTACTCCAACTGATGGTTTGGGTGTGAGTAATTCTGACCTTGACCAATTGGGTGCGGACTCATACGATGAAGTTGACACAAGACTTCAGACATTCTTAGGTGGTGGAGCTACTGAAATATCACATCCAGTGATTCAGAGACATCTTAAATCTCAATACAAACGTGAAAATCCATATAATATTCCTCGTAATGTTATATTAAAAAATGCATAGATGATGGGGGGTTTCCCCCATCTTTAAGGAGTTTTATGAAAATAGGAATACTTGGTGGGAGTTTTGACCCACCACATAGAGGGCACCTACAAATAGCAGAAGAACTCATCCATAACCAATATGTTGATAACATTTGGTTTCTTCCTTGTTTCCAATCCCTTCATGGTAAATCATTAACACATCACACTCATCGATTAGCGATGCTTCATGAGTTAGTTATGAGTAGTTATATGAGTAATAGAATGACAGTCTGTCAATGGGAGATACAGAGACAAGCATCTGGTAGGACATTGGAAGTCATTGAAAAAATGATTCCATATTTCAAAAATCAATTTGAAGACATTGATGATGAGTACTATATGATAATTGGTGAGGATAATGCAGAGAACTTTAATAAATTCCGAGAATGGGAGACTGTTGTGAAGAAGGCACCATTCATTATCGTTCCTCGTGAAAACCATGATTATAATGGGGATTGGTCATTAGCTGATAATGAAGCAAGGGACAAGCATTGGTTTGAGCATGACCCACATATCATAGCTGAGATTAAAATAGCTGGATATTCTTCTACGATGGTTCGAGAGGGAATTAAAGGGAAGGGTGAGAATGGAATTCCTAAAGAAGTGTTCTATGCAATCCCTAATGGATTATTCAAATACATAATTGAAAAAGATTTGTATGTATAATGATGAATGATGATGAATTTAGTAAGCTCATTGATGATAAGCTTGCAAGTGGGGAATGGACTATTGATGCTAATAACAATAATATAATAAAAAGGGAAAAGGTAATGAGTAATACTTTAATAGATAGTGAAGTAACACAAGATTCTCCGAAAATAACAACGGAGGATTTAACAAGCAAGGCAGGGCTTGTAAACCATTTATTAAAATCGTATGGTAATATATCATCGTTGATAGTTATATTGGATTTATTATTCAAAGGGAAAAATGAATCTAAATTGTATTCTTATATTAAACGTGGTATATCTATTGGTGTATTTGGGTATGATATGTATAATAAGATTAAAGATTATTACAAAGAGAAGAACTCTACGGTGAGTGATGACAAGTCAGAGAAGATTGCAACCATCCTTGAGAAGAGAACAGCTTGGACATATAACATAGATTTATTTCCATTCAGTCATGAAGTAATAAAATGGTTATTAAAATCACCTAAAACTGATAACATAAAAATCATTAAGTATTATCAGTTGGCATCGAATAAATCATTCTCATATTTAGAAGATTTGGATGGAATGAAAGAGATTTCTATTTTAATAGAATATCAGGACATAAAGGTGGTTCTTGTCTGTGAAGTGTTTACGTTATTAGGTGAAACAACAGCACGTATTTTGGAGTTATATGGATATGATATAGAGTGTAGATGGAGAGAAGAATTTGTTTTAGAGGTGCAGAGGGATTATTTAACAACATTGAATCTTCAAGATAATATATTGTATTATGATTATCAGATATCAACACGAAAAAGGACTTCTGATATCGATTTCGATTTTTGTACATTGAATTTTCCGAAGTTTAAAAAAGAAATCTCTTCTACCCTTGACCACGGGCTTCGCAGAGGTTATATTCTCGTAGGTAACCCTGGGACTGGGAAGACTTCAATCTTAATGAGATTAGAGAATGAGTTAAGGAAATACCCATTTATCTATGTTACACCAAGTAACATAGACAATGAGAATAAAATCAAAAGTCTTTTCACGTTCATACGAACATTAGAGCCATGTGTTGTTGTTTTTGAAGACATGGATTGTTATGAGCTTGGAGATAAAAATAAGAAAACTGGTGTTCTTTTAAATTATATTGATGATGCTGATTTAAATTGTGTCTTCATTGCGACAATTAATGATTCATGTAAATTGAATTATAGTATCTGTAGACCAGGTAGATTTGATGAAGTCAAAGAAATTTGTGAACCATCAGATAATGAAAATATATACAAGATAATGAACACTCATTATGTTAGACAAACAAAGTGTATTAAATTCTATGAAAATAAACTTTTTATCAAAGATATCCCCGTTGATATGTATGATAAAATGAAAGAACACAATTTAACACAGGCACAGTATTGTGAACTTGTACAGAAAGCGATAATACAGAACAAAGAGATAACTGTGGAATCGCTTTCTGAGAGTTTGGTTGATTTAATCAAATCAAAAGAATCTTTAGAAAAATATAAAAATGGGATATGTAAATGACAAAAGAGAATAAACAGAAGATGTGTAGTTATTGTGGTGCTATTGACAGAACAGTCAACAGATATCTATTTGATGGTCTTTGCAGTGAATGTACAGATAAATCATTAAATGATGATGGTTCAATATCAAAGTATGCATCTGCTAAGAATGAACAAATACAAAGGGAGATGGTGGTATGAAAGTATTGGATGAGAATGTTGAGCGTAAAGGGAAGTTTCTCGAATTAGTATCAAGACAGTATTCTGATACCCAAGGCAATATTAAAAAATGGGAATATGTACGACGACCCAATGACCAACGAGCTGTTATCATTGTAACAAATGTCGATGACAAGTTAGTAGTCATTAAAGAATTCAAAGTCACTTTAGATGATTATGAATATGGTTTTCCTGCTGGTCTTATCGATGAAGGTGAATCTCCAGAAGATGCTGCTCGAAGAGAATTGAAAGAGGAGACGGGATTAGAAATTACTGAGATATATAGTGTCTCTCCTCCAATATATTCCAGTGCTGGACTTACAGATGAAGCTGTGTATATGGTATTCTGTGATGCTACTGGAGAACCTACACAGGAATTCAATGAAGGTAGTGAAGACATCGAAACTCATTTAATGGATTATGAGAGTGTACATGATTTAATTAAAACACCAGATGTTAAAATTGGAAGTAAAGCATATTTATCAATGTTATTATATTTAAGAGATGTACGGAGTTTATAATG
>CEPX01198118.1_pt1 | contig 19619 bp, 25 predicted proteins | sample 361361 | NCBI WGS metagenome assembly CEPX01 (sample SAMEA2619974, study PRJEB7988) | marine metagenome | biome: marine biome (ENVO:00000447); feature: mesopelagic zone (ENVO:00000213) & marine oxygen minimum zone (ENVO:01000065); material: "saline water (ENVO:00002010), including plankton...
CAATAGAAATGAAACGCATGACATTCTTTATAAGTTCTTGCTTGATCTAATCGTTCTAGACTCTTCACCCTCACTACTGTGGTGAAATTTTCATCATCTAATTTCTCAAGTCTTTCTTGTAAGTTATCTCTTAGATATTGATAGTTATTTATCTGATAAGAACTACTAGGGTGACAATGAGCAGGTTTCACTTGAAAGTTGTGAACACCAATCTCTTTTGTAATCTCACCAAGTCCTTCTATCTCATTTATATTTTCAGGCATTAGAAGAGTTTGGACACCTATCTGTACATTATGTCCAGATAATTTAACTTCATGTGTGCAAAACTTTATGTTGGAAAGAACCTTATCAAATTCATCTCTATGTACTCCATGAATACTAGAGAATGTTTCTGGAGTTCCTGCATCAACACTAAATCGTAACCAAGATAGGTAAGGCAATGTTTTTTTTAATGTATTTAAGCGTGATCCATTAGTAGAAAGTGCTACCTTAATTCCTAAGTCATGTGCTGTCTTTACAAATAAGGGTAAATCTTCATGTAGGGCAGGTTCACCCTCTCCTGCAAAATAGATTGACCTTACACCAATTTCAGAAGCAACTCTCAATGTCTTAACAAACACTTCTGCATCAAGAGAATCATTTTTATGGTTTATCCAATCAAGAGTACACTGTACACAGCGATGATTGCATTTATTTGTTATTCCAACTTCAATATGTATAGGATAACAAAAACCTGTAGTTTTCCAAAGAGCAATCCTTGTAGGATGCAAACTTAATTTGTGTGTGTCAATTTCCTTAATTCCCAATTTTGTTCTCCCAATAAGCTAATAAATCTTTGAGTGTTCTTTCAGTAGAAATAACTGGAAACCATCCTGTAAGCTCTCTCATTTTATCACTGTTTAGTATCTGTATAGGTATATCTATTTTACGGACAAGACTTTCATCAACTACCTTCTCAGCTTCAATTCCTGCTAACTGCAACATCATATCAATGTAGAATTCTATTGTGTTTACTTTGTGACCGCTTACATGATATATCTCACCATTGGGTATTTTACCATCCATGTATTTTATCATCAATTCATAGTAAGCTATTACTACATCTCGAACATCCATCACAGCCCTCTGAGAATTAATATTCCCTACTTTAAGTATGGGTTCTTGTAATCCTTTTTTCATCTTTGCTATTTGTTCAGCATCAGATGAAATTGAATAACAAGATGGTCTACCTGCTCCTGTATGTGATCCTGCTCTCACAATAAAAGCATTCAACTTGTCCTTTTTTGTTTCTTTAAGTATATATCTGTCTGCTTCAGCTTTTGATACTCCATAAGGATTGTTTGGGAGCATAGCAAATGTCTCAAATATTTCCTCTTCTGAACATTCTCCATAAACTTCTGGAGTAGAGCATTGCATTATCACACTACCTGTTCGAAACACCTCACACAAATTCATAGTTCCTGTAGCATTAGTCTTATAATATAACTCAGGTTCTTTAAAGGATGTTGGAGGGTGTGTTAATCCTGCTAAGTGAAAAACACCATCAAAATTATATTCTCTTAAATATTTGAATGTTCTTATATCGCATAGATCACCCATTACATATTGAATACCATCAACTGCACCAAGAGGAGAATTGTGCAACATTCCATATACTTCGTGATCATTAGCTAATAAATACTTTGCTAAGTAGGGAGCTACAAATCCTGATATGCCTGTGACTAGAAAACGCATATTAGTTCTTTCTTCCATTCCCATCAACTAGATTCTTAATAATTAATATAAACTAAATAACTAATTTATATTCCTCGTTTATAAACATAAAATGTGCTTTCCCATTTTTCTACAAAATTCCACTCTTTTTTCCAAATGGGTTTTGTCTTCACTTGTCCTTCATGACTCCTAGCATACATATGAATATTATCTGTTGTTTTAAGTATCTCTACAAGATATGGAAAGCTAGAATCAGGTATTCGTATTTCAGAAGCCATTTGTATAATTCCACACCAATCAAAAAGATGTGTCTTTGGCAACTTAGTAATTTCAACTATAGGATATTGTGCTTTAGTAATAGCTTTCCCTGCACCCCTATGTGCTAACAATTGATAATCAGTAGCAAAATGATTGCACACAAGAGAGAACTTTTCTGGAACACCTTCTAAAACCTTATTTTCAAGTATTCCTTCTCTCTTATAGTTTCTGTTTATTTTGAAATAGTCTTGCCAATCTTCCCATCCACCAGTTTTAAATTGATCATCAGCATATCTATATTTTGTCTGCATGACATTGAAACCAAGTTCTTTTCTATGTGCAAACTTAAAATAGTTAGTAGATTGATTGATATTTAATGAACGAATTTTACTTCTTTTCTCTTCTGGCACATTCCATATAACACCATTATGAATATAGTCTTTTATGTATTCATACTCTTTATATACTGGCCAGTACACTGTATGACCTTGTTCCATCAGTTTTACAGCAATCTTTTGACAAAAGAAAATGTCCCCGAATCCTGCATCCTGCTCTATTAGTATGTCCATTAAGTTCCTATTCTCTCTGCTAAGTAATAATATATAGGACTTTCTATATAGAATTCTGTTTTTAACAGAGGAAGTAGTTTCTTACTGTAATCATGATCCTCTCCATGATCTTTATCTGGAAATCCAACTTGTAACGCAAATTCTCTTTTCACTGGATTCAAATGATTGGGGTTTCTAAAATATTTTCGTTTACCCTTCCTATCTGGATCAGGTTCATCATACCAGTGTTTATACTTCAATGAGTGGTATGTTCTTTCTTCTGTAGATTGTATTTCTTTACGAGTCATTAAAAGATGCATACCAACCACATCTATACCAGTTTTAACCGCTTCAAGAACCAGAGCAATGTAATCGTCACTGACTTTATCATCATCATCTATGAATGCTATATACTCACCATTGCATCCTTTGATTAATTCGTTTCTTTTCTGCCCTGTAGATTTCTTCCCATTGTCTATGTTAATGCATATCTCCACTCCCTCAACTAATTGAGGTTCTAGAGATTTTAAAAGTTCATCTAGCATTTTCTTTCTGTTTGTTAGAGAAGGTATAAGTATTGACAAAGTATGTGTTACATGTTTATTCATGGTATTAGCAATCCTTTCAGTTTATCATGATCCTTTTGCATTAACTCACCTTGCCAGTTTGTCTCCCACTTAGTTTCATCTCCTCCAGATTTTGTACGAGCTTGTCTATGGGTTTCATCTTGTGCCGATTTCCTAGCCGCAGGATGCATATGTTCAAAATATAAATCCTCCCTATATTTTCTTCTGTCTATCCTTGTTGCCAGTACATCAATCCAAGTATCATGATAGAACACATTAGTAAGCATTTGAACAAATTCTCCTAAAGCGTCTGTCCATCTTCTATGAATAAACATGTGTGTGGCTAATTTACCATGTTGAAAACCATCCTCACCATACACCATCACCATCTTGTCACTGAACTTATTTATTTCATCCAGCACTTCTACATCCCAATCTTTTGTTCTGTAAATGAAATCATCACTGCTCATTTGGATCACATCACCAGTAGCTTGTCTCCATGCACTATTCCAGTAGTTGCCATGACATCTTTGTGCAGAGATAATACAAACTTTTATATCTATTCTATCTGATAATGGAATTAATGCTGTAGCAGATTCCATATCATCATGATCCACACAAATACAAACTTCAATATTCTCAGGATATCTTACTGTTTTAATAATTGATTCTACTAATCTACACAAATCTTTTGGTCGTTTACGAGTTGGCATAACTATTGATATAGTTTTAGCCTTTTCTATTGTATTCTCTTCGTCTGTCAAAACTGTTTTCCTCCCACAAACCAATTTATATCTCTTGGTCTAGGTTTTCCATGAAAGCAAATCACATCTACCATAGGATGTACTTTATTTTTACAATCTCGTTTATATGAAGCTAAATTAATATGATCATTTATTGAGTGTATGTAAATATTATTTTTTTCTAATTTATCAACAATATAATCTTGTTCCCATTTATCATATTTCTCTATATAGTTTGTAGGTAATTGATCTAGTATAAAACTAAAATCACCATGCCAAGCCATGATACCAGAAGCAAATTTTCTTTTATCACTAATAGCTTCCATCATCCAAAAATGTTTCTTTGCATCTGAACTAAATTCTATTGCTTTAAGTAATTCATCTATACGATTAACGATTATAGTATCTAAATCAAAATAAACCACTTGTCCTTTAATTTTAAAAATTTCTAACTTCGCCCAGTATGTTTCTAAACCAATTGTTAATGGCAGAATTTTGATATTATGTGCAACATCAAATTTCTCTAAGTTAGTAAGAATTATAAATTCAAATTCATAAAGTGAGTTCCTTCTTACATTCTCATACAATTTGTTTGCATAATCCCAACTATAGTCCTCACAACTTTTGAGAACACACACTACTTTAATCATTACAACATTCTCCCACAGCTTCTTCTAAAGGCATTTTTTCAAAGTCCTCTATCCTACTGGTTAATGATGTGTTGATTATCCTGATTCCGATTGAATCAGTATCGTGTTTGATCTCTGCGAATGCTTTAAGCATTCGTTCATAGGGGGAGGATTTTACTTTATTAAGAATTTTATGTTCTTTATGCCAATTATCTTCACCATCAGCTTCCATAAACATATCAAATCCTATTAAAACTATATTTTTTGCACCTAGATGAACAGCTAAGTTAATAGCTGCTCCTCCTGATGACTTATTCCAGTTTACTAATTTTGGATTTCTATTTATTCCAAAACCATTTTCTCTATCAACTGTCTTTATCCAATCAACTTTGTTTTGTGGATGACAACAAATTACCAAACCACTAAACTTAGTTATTGCATCTACATTCCAATCAAACCATCTTGTATCCCCATAGAAGCATATATCAATCCAATCTCCCAATTTAAAAGAATCATTAACTCCTATAACTCTTTTATCATGAATACAAGATAGGTCATTAGAAATAGCTTGTAGTATTTCACCTTTATTGGTTTCGTTCCATTGGAGACCAGTTCGATTGAGACTTTTTCCACCACCGACTATGAACACTGTAGAATCTGGCCATAATTTCTGAACAGTCCAATAATTATCTGTTTTTACCATTTCTTATCTTTTACTGTTCCAGCTTTCTTTGATAATTTTATAGCCTTATTGTAATCCAGAGTCACATCATTAATTCTTTTACCAGTTTTTATACTGACAACATCATATTCCCCATCTGCGACTTTCTCTACTGTGAAACCATATACAGGTTCATCTACTTCTTTTCTTTCGTCTTTTACTTCTACAAACTTGTCTATAGCACTGCCAAGTTCTTGTCTTTCACATTCAATCACATCACCTTCTTTCATCAATTTATTGAGTAAAACTTTATCTGATTTTCCTCTAATAATTGATCTCTTCCAGTAATGTCTTGCACCTTTTCTTACTCTAAATTTCGGCATTTGAATAAATCTTCCTTTCTGGTTAAAAGAAATATTATAAAACAGAATGGTTACTGTTACTATGAACTACATTTACGAGATGTGAACAATACCGCTTCTATTAGCCTGTGTTGATCTAATTTGCGGAACAAGGATAGTCATAACCTTGAAATTTACTTGCATTCCACCTTCAGTATCCCACTGTACCGTAGTAAGCGGAAGACCTTCTACTATTCTAACAACAGTACTTTGCATAGAAACAAGTACAACATTGTTAGCGGTTAAGAAATCAGAAACTTTAACTCCTTTTAATCCATCAAGCTCCAATATCCTACTTCTAATTGATCTTGGATATTGTGTACTAAATTCATCATCAAGAACCGTTTCATATGCTGTTGGTATATAAAGCATAAAAGGGCCAAAATGACGATCATTAATTAATGCTTGTTTTGCATTAAGAACATCAGTTAAAATTTCTTGTCCTGTTTTACCAGAAGCATCCCAATTCTGTGAAAGTGATTGAGTATTTCTGTCAGGATGATCAGTGTAACCACGAATAGTTCCACCATTAGTACCCATAGAGTACGCACTAAGTCCATTAAAGAGAATATCTTCAGCTTTCTCAGCGACTTTCCTAGAAGCTTCTTCTGCCATTGTAAGATCAAGTGGTTGACTAGCAACTCTATTTCTTGAAGCTTCAATTTCTCTAATACTAAAACCGAAATCTCTATGAATGATTGGTAAAGGCAGATAATTAGTATCAACTTCAAATCTGTCTTTTGCACCTCTACTTACACCATCCATATTAACTTCAGCACCATCTGTATCACTGATATCTTGCCACTGCAATACAGTACTACCTAAACCTCCACCAGTACGGACAAGTCCTGCACTAATAAGATCGTTTACCCCACCTAAACGCCTGTGGGCTTCTTGTAGAACAACTGTGTCTATATCTTTCCATTCATCATAAGTAAGAACAGCATTAGTTCTTAAAGAAGAAACATCCATTCGGTTAAGCATGAGCTTTTCAGCCACTCCACCATAACCTGTTCCTGCGTTGATAACATCAACTTTTACGCCTGTTTCCATCGTTTTATTTCTCCTTCGTTAAATTATGATTGCTATGATTCTTCCATTAGAAGAGTTAGATGATGCTGAAAGGTCTTGTGCCTCTTTCGCAACCGCTATAGGTGTTCCAGATGCCCTCTTAATAAGCTCACCATCTGTACTACCTGCTTCTAATTCATCACCGATTACTACATTCTCACCATCTGAAAGGAATGCATAAACTTCGTCACCACCATTGAAAATACCATACTGAACTTTATCACCATCAGCATAAGCAGTTCCAATTTCATTACCAATTAGAGAATTCTCTAATGCGAACATTCTTAAAAAGTTCAGAGCATTACCTGCTTGTTTTTGGATAGTATCTGAACTTGTGAATTCGCAAAGATGTCCGGGAGTGATAGCAGCTTCTGCTTCTTTCTCTCCTCTAACTGGATTGCCTTTAACTGTAATAGTTTTTGGGGCCATTTTTCATCTTCCTCCTAATCCATATTAAAATTATTTACTAATTTTTTTCCTTGATTAACTCTGATAAAACTTTAACTACAGGAACACCACTACCATCATGCTGTCTCTCACCTATTTTTGCTACTTTAGGTGCTGAATCTGGACTATTCCCATCATAAGTAATAGGTACATTACCAAGTGTAGCTAGTTCTTTCAATTCTTTTAAACTTTTCTCTTCAAGTGTTTCCTTAGAAAAAGGATTTCTAGTGTTTGCAAGCAATGCATCAACAGCTTTTATTTTTTCCTGTTTATACATTTCAACACCATTTTGAATGAAATCTCTATCTTCTGGAGTAGCACTTTCAAGAAGTTCAGCATAAGTCAGTTGTGTTCTTTCTTCTTTCACTTCTTCCTCCTGATTAACTGTTATTTCTTCTTTCACTTCTTCCTCTTCTTTCTTTTCATTAACTACAAGTTCTTCTTCTTTGCATTTGCAATCAACAAATTTAAGTACATTGTCGAATTTCTCTGTTGTCATAGCAATCAAAGAATCTCTGTCTGTTTCATCATACGGAGTCTCCTCATTAGCTATAAGAGTTTCAACCAATTCTTTTCTTTCCATTACCATCTCCTCAATTTTAAAATTCTTATTTACCTCTAATGGAATAAATTCCACCTTTTCTCTCACTTCTATTGCCTCTCCTTTGATCTTTACTTCATCATTACTTGGTTTTATCGAAAACTTCTGACTGAACAATTGAGTACCTTCAGTAGAGAGTTTCTCAAAAATAAAGTAATTATCAAAAACTTCCCTTAAAAAATGCATAGTACCATCAGTATCCATTGTATTCACTTGTTGAAGTAAAGCCTCTCTAAGCTTACTATGACTAAGCTCATTAATATAAAAACCTGCTTTCTTAATTTCATTTACATTTATTTCGATCTTTTTCTCACCTCCTTCAGTGTCAATTGTTTCGTCTTCAATTCCTTCTTGCACTAATGAAATAACTTCTCCTTTTATATTTAAACTACAAGTTTCACATTTTCCTTCATCCCTAATACCGCAACCATCTATATAATTACATGCTCCTTCATCATTTGGAAGTATTGCTAAATGATCTGGAATAATATCCATAATAGTTCCTTCAAATTTTTCTCCATTCCACATACCTTCGGTATTATCAGATTTACTGAAAAATCCTGTAGACACTTCTAATTCTTCCCCTTGTTTAATTTTAACTAATGTTTCCACAGATATTTGACTAAGTTTTTCTATGTTAAACCAACCCTCACCCTTTAATTTACCACCTTCGTAAAATACATTTTCAAAAGTTCCTACACTCCACTCTTTCATAATTGTGGGATTTAATGCGGAAATATTATCCCCACCAATATTAGGATGATTTATAGTAAGCGGTACACCATTCCATTCACCTGCTGTACGCTGTATCTCAGCCGATGAATGTAAAACCGCACCACCACTGCCATTATGTACCCCTTCCACCAATGCAACAATAGGGACTACAATATAGGATACTCCTTCTTTTATCTCTGTACGAACACTAAAATTTTGTATTAAATTAATTGTTAATTCCATTTTGTTTGTTTTTTTATCAAAAGCCGTTCCACAAACCCCTCCTCTTTGATCAGAATCTGGAAATTCCTTAATCATTGTAGGATTACTCATACATCTACTAAAGAAATTTTCTTTAGTTTCATCTTTTTTGGGTTTTGGAATAGGCATTTTACTCTCCTTCTAGCCTTTTTTCAACAGACTTTCCAACTAAAATTATGCCCATGAGACCTAATATACCTTCAAGTACCCCTGCAGGTATATCTATCCCATAACCAATAACTATAGCAGTTATTAATGTGGAAAGCCCAGTTATAAATGATCTAGATTTCCAAATACTTTTCATAAATCACTCCTTACTGTGTGGCTTCTAAAAGAGGGTTTACATCCTTATTAGCCTTGTCTGTTGTTGCTTCATCAACTTTAAGGTCTAAACCAGAAAGGCTACAACCTGTCAAAACCATAATACTTATTGCAAAAATCGCAATGAATGCTAAAATTTTCTTCTTCATTTTCTACTCCTTATAAAGTTTGTCCTATTATATTAAAATTTCCATCCTTATCAATGCGAAATACTAAAAATCTTCTGTCATCATACATACCCACTTCTTTACTGCCTGTATATATGTTCCAATCCATAGACATAGCTCTTAATACCCATTTTAATTTATATTCATCCTCTAAACAATGTAACCAACTAAAACTGGTATAACAACGAAGCATAGGTCTATCACTTTCAGGATTATCACATTCAAATGTAAATCCTAATCTTTTTGAAACTGTATAATCATTAAATAATTTAACAATTTCTTCTACTTCCTCTATTGTACTACAATAAGGAAAGTTATCATCCTCGTCAACAAGATTTTCCTTTTCTTCTTTTACTTCTGAATTACTTAATCCAATATTAGAGGTTAATAAAACGCAAAAAAGAAATAATATACAAAATAATAAGTTCTTCCATTTTTTATTTTTTAACTTTGTTGGATTCATTTTCCAGTTGTATTATTCTCTTTTCTAATTGTTTATTATCTTTTTTAAAATGATCCTTTTTAAAACCATTTGAAGCCATTACACTGAAAATAACGCTTGTAATTACACCAACGCAAATGAAAATCACACCTATATTTGTCCACATACTTTTTTTCAGTAATCCTGTTGTTTTTAAAGTGGTTTTTATTCTGTCCACAGCAAGTACTAAACCATCGTTCCCATTACCATATAATGTTTCCTTTAAATCATCCTTGTCATTCTCACAATTTTCTATTTGCACCCTATGAGTAGTTACTTGTTGCTGGAACATTAATAAAATTTTATTCAAATCATCAAATTTAGTATCTATTTTCTTTTCTATCCGCATTAATTCACTACTCATTGATGATCTCCTTGAAAATCTCAGGATGAGTCTCTATAAAGATTTTTTGAGGGGAATCAGGATTAATATCATGAATTAAAACAGTACCAAGTTCTGTTACTAGAAAATTAATGGTATTGATTAGATTATTATATTCTTTAGTTCTCATAAGAAAACTAGACGATAATTCCTCTTCTCTTGTCGGCAATTTTTTTACTTCATAACCTTTACTCATCTTCAACCTCCGCAGATTGTTTTGGATTGTTATCCATCCCAGCAGGATTAGTATCAGAACTAGGTTGACCTATTTTTGTTCTAATCGCACCTGCGGACTTCTCTAAAACCTTTTTAATTAATTCTTGATCAAAATCCAAGATTTCTCTCATATATATTTCAAATGGTAAGAAATCAAAGGCATCTATAGCATTAAAGTATGTTGCTATTGCTTTAGAAAATATCATAGCTATTTCAGCTTTTTCTTTTTCAGACGGAACAGCTATTGGTTTCCATTCAACCTTAAATTTTGCTTCCTTTAAGATATTAAATTTCTGTAATCTTTTTATGAATGGAATAATAATGTTTGGAGTTATAAAATTCTGTCTTCTCTCTTCCAATCTCTTGTTCCATGCTGTCTCATCTTGTGAAGAAGCCAATTCTCCTCTTTCACTTCCTATTAATATTCTTTTTGGTATCCCTGTTGCACCAGAAATAAGCGAAACATACACATCTATATGATTAGACGGATCAGCCACTTGTGGAGCTAGATTTTTAATGTCCATTCCTTGCAACTTGAGTGTTCTTTGGAAATTGTGCATATACTTTTCAATATCTGTCTCCATTGTAGATTCTGCTAAAGAAGAATCTAAAACAGCATCTTTATCAAGTATAAATGCAAGTCCTGGTAAAGCACCTCTCCAGAACATTTCTGCACTTCCACAACTTACTAATTCAAGATTTTTTAATTGATTAAATACAGCTTCTAATCTAGGAACACCAAACACATCATCTTCCAATAAACCTTCTGCAATATGAATTATTCTAGACCAATGCACTAATCTAGTTTTTGTACTAGCTCTATCTGTAGCATTTGTAATTGTTTGTATTTCGTAAAGTTCTGGAAGACCAAATCTTTCATCATTTATGTTCTGAACAAATGTCTTTATGGTGATGCTTTCTTCTTTATAAGGTCTTAAAAAGAGGAGTTCTGTAACATTTCCTACAGGCTTATCTAAACTACTCCCATCATTAAGTCCTAGAAGAAGACCACTAAATCTTCCTATACCACTAAGTTTATCTACTCTAAGTAAATAATTAAGAATCTTCTTATCTTCTGCTAAAGCAGACCACTGTTCTTCGAATTCTGTTGATTCATTCTCATCATTCTCTACAATTCTGGGGGAAAGTCTCCATGATTCAGTAACAGGTGCTTCTATAATCCTCTTAGCTATATCACCACGCTTATATTGCTCCCAAAAATGTTTAAAAGTTAATGAACTCTCAAATCCTAACGATTTATAAATATCCCTATCATCTGTAAAAGATTTTCCTGCCCTTTGTAAGAGCTCACTTCTACCTTGAATAGAATTCATAAAACTTACAAATTCTTTTTTATTTACTGTTATTTTATCTTTATTTTTTGTTATACCCACCCCATACTCCTGCACGACCTTTACCGATTAACATATTAAAAGCACCGCTTGCACAATCTACAAAATCTTTTCTTAATCCCATAGGAAATAATTCATGTTGCTTGATAAAATCAACATTCCAAGCACCTTTTATCAAATAAACATTTCCTATTTCCACTTGTGTGGCGTAGGGTTCTGCTCGTAAAGCTTTACTTCCTGTAACTTTGTCTTTTTTAACAGAAAACCCTACTAAATTTTTAACTGTATTATCGGCTGACTCTAAACCACCGCTTCCTGGTTCTTGTTCAACGCCAATTAATACCTTTTTGCCGTCATTTTTAGCTACTTTTTTTATCATTTCTTCTCTTTTAGTAGCTTTCCATAAACCTGCAACTAAATGTTCTATTATAAAGGAATTGTTTTTCATTTTATGCATCAAACAACCCCCTGTAAAAGCTCCATCTTCAGTTCCACCCTTATCCCAATAACGCACACTTCTTATTATTTCTGTGGGATGGACATTATTTACATAACCAAAATTATTTACTTCAAACAAACCCCCACCACGAACTGAAGGTCTCTGTTGAAGTTGTCCTGCTATAGCATATTCAGAAGCTAATTCATTTTCTAATTTAGAAAGTTCGTTTTCCCCATAGAATTCCTTCCAAAGTGGTTCTCCATCAACTGTTCTAGGATCAGAAAATCCTAAAGATGTTACACATTTATTTTCTTCTTCATATCTTGCAGGAAGTCGTAAATGAACATAATCAGAATTTTTTTCAAGAATATGTCCTGTTAAATCACCTTCATGAAGTCTTTGCATCACAATAACCTTGACACCAGTATTAGGATCATTCATACGAGTAGACATTGATTCATCCCACCAACGCAAAGTACCTTCTCTGATTATATTTGATTCCGCTTGTTTAACATTATGAGGATCATCACATATAATATGATCTCCTCCCTCTCCTGTTACTAAACCACTTACTGATGTTGCAATCCTGTAACCTGTTTTGTCGTTCTCAAATCTAGTTTTCATATTCTGGTCAGACTTGATACGAAATTTTCCTCCCCATCTGGAAGTAAACCACTGGGATTGCAGAATTCTTCTGCATTTTAAACTATCTCTAGTAGATAATTCTTGTGCGTATGAAGAAAATAACCATCTTGACGAAGGATTAGTTATCCATGACCAACATGGCCAAAAAACAGAAACGGCTAATGATTTCATGTGTCGAGGGGGCACATTTATTATTAGGTTTTTAATTTCTCTTCTAGAAACAGCCTCTAGATGATTACAAATCGCTTTTAAGTGCCAACCATAAATAAATTCCGTTGTCGGTTCTAATATATGCCATGCTTGTTTTATAAACTCTAACAAACTTGTTTCAGCAATAGCAATTTTAACCACTTCTTTTGATGGTAAATCTTTTACTGTCTCTTCTGTTATATCCAATCTCATTTATATTCTTAGGTTGTTATAATTTGGTGGATTTAATCGCCAGCATCACTTCTACATGTTTAGTCATTTATTATGCACTTTGTTTCAGGTTCAGAGTCTGAATTAAAATATTCTACCAATTCTTCTAACATTGTTTTATACAACTTAGTAAATGAATCGTCAAACTCATTAATGTCTATTTCATATAAAAGCCAAGTCTGGGTCTTGTCAGGATATTCCTGACCGCAGATGATATATACCTCTTTCAGCCCTTTTATTATAAAGATTATTTTTTCCAGTTTATTGTGCACAACAGCGTGTTCGACTTCCCTGTTAATATAATGTGTATAAGTTCTGGTGTTAATAACTTCAATCCAACTCATGTCCACACCAGATTCTTTTATGCACTCTTTAGAAGTCTTGCTTTGGTACAAAGGGTTTTTATCGCCAGCAAAACAATGGCTGGTTATTGAAAAGAACACAATGCTCAGAAATGTTATTAATAGTTTCTTAAACATTCTTTGTCATCCCCCTTACTTATATTCCGATGTTGTTATAATCTGGTGGAGGCAACTTGCAAGCTGATCAACCATCTGTTCATTGTAAGTCTCCTTCGGACAATGTAACTCATTAAATATTATATGAATCACCTCATGCAGATAAACCTGTTCAGTCTTGCTTTCAGGTCTTCTTAAACTTTTATGATCTTGTAAGATAATTTTATTTTTGTTGAACATTGCCACACCCTGACTGTCAGCACCGTCTTCATGATCGTCATGAATTTCAACAGTGTAGGTTTGCCCGAACAACTTAAATTTTTTAGGTATTCTCATTTTATTGGTATATGCAAATCACGAAATTTCTGTGCCTGTAACTCCTGATATTCTATGCTAAAAAATTTAAGCCTTTTCTTTGACCTCCCAAAAATTTTTCGTTTACTTACAAATTCACATTTATAACAATTCTCTTCATCAAACACACAATAACCACAATCCTTCTTCAATTATAATACCATCCTAAATAATCTTGGATTTTCACCATTATAAACAACCCCACAACTTACTATAGGTCTATTTCTGAAATCTTTTCCATAAGCAAAAGCTAAAGCTTTTATATTGACACCACAACCAACATTCATTCCAAAAATACAATCCTTATGAGAAGCAGTGAAAGCAATTCCTGCAAAAGAATGGGAATGTCCCATCACAGTGCTTTGCCTATTGCTTATTGCAAGATTAAGGTGTGCTAGTTTACCAGAATTTCCTGTTCCATGTTGATAACGAACATTATCCACTTCAAAACTAAAATCATCTTTCCATCCGTCAGGAAGTTTCCAAATTTCTTTATAAGGTTTAAAACACCGTCTAGGAAGCCCTACAGTTTTTCCTTTACGATCTACAAGACAATCATGAGACCCTTTTGTTAATCTTAATTTTGGAAATGCTTTAAACCAATCTTCCAAAATTAGATCAGTCCTCTCCATTTCTTGTAAAGGAGACCACGCATTCGGGTCAACCTCATGGTATGAGATTGCGTGATTATCTACTAAATCACCAATATGAATTACTGTTCCACATTTTTCTTTTCTTTGAATATCAACACAAAAATCTAAATAATCTTTATGTTCAAAAGGAATATGTGTATCGCCAATTACTAAAACATTTTTTTTGTCATATTTTATTTTCTTAGAAATGATTTTTTCCTTTAAAAAATTGTAATCCTAGTTTAATATATCGTTTAACTTTAAAAGTTTAGGCAATCCAAGTTTCTTCGCCTCTTCCACTTTTAAATTGAGTTGTATTTGATTTAATATATTTGTATCCCCTACTTCTTTAAGAATTCCTAAATTTTTACAGAGTAATTCGAGAGCTTTTAACTTATCATTAAATTGTATTTTCTTTTCGTAACCAATAAAATGTCTTTCTTCTCCTTGACCTTCGTAAATTTCTACAACTGTTATAGATTTTATTGCGGAAGCTTCTGCAACAGTTAATTCATCCATAGATTTAAGAGAACCATCTTCTTTAAAAAATTGTCTTGGATCAGAGAAACCTATTCTCATTAATTCAGAAAGAACTTCTTCCTTCTTTAGATTGACTTTTTTAGTAAGTTCTTTTAATTTTTTATCTATCGCAAAGAGAACTAATTTGTTATTTTTTATTTTGGTTGCTTTATTCTGTAATTGAGTCTCAGTCTCACACCCTTCTCCTCCTGCTTCTAGGTAAGCAGTTCGATTATTCATGCTTTTCACCCATTCTTCAACGAATCGTGTTTGAAATGGGGTTAAACCTGTTCTAGAGTTCTTTTTTTCGGTCTTTTCTAAGATATTTGTAATATCTGGTAATTTTCTTTTCATAATAATTAATTCAATATAAGTTACATTGAATTACTTTAAGTTACATTGAATTACTTTGATTTAACTTGGTTCTTACTTATTATACAAAAAAATTTAATAAATGTCAAGTTTTTTCTTGACAAAACATAAAAATGTTAGTATAATATAGTATATTATAATTTAATCAGTTTTTAGGAGTTTTTAATGGATAATCAACACAAAAGAGAACATAATTTTAGAGGTCAGAGAATGGAATTAATCTCTGTATATATTCCCAAGATTCACTTGAGAATGATGAATGAAATAGAAAATGAATCTGAAGAAATTAACAGAAGTGTAATCGTTAGAAAGGCGGTGAAAGAATTTCTTGAAAAATTCCATGAAGAAAAACAAAACCGAAATAGCACCTAACCCCAACTGCAAGGATTGTTTTGGGAAGGGAAAAATTTTAAGAACCTCCCCCATACCCAACGCAAATAAAAATTATATAAAAAAGAAAAATCTTCCTCCAAAAGAAATGGTAAGAATAGGCACTCCTTGTCATTGTCTCAAACAAAGGAAAATAAAAGAGGATTAATGAAAGAAAAAGAAAACCGTACTATAGAAGATATAATTAAAGAAGGTGGTTATAAACAAGAACATGTTGAATTTGCTAATATGATTATGGAAATATTAACAGTAAGTGGAAATTGTTTGGGACATTCAACAATAGCCGATTTATTAAACATAATTCACTTTACACATTTAATAGCTTTATTCAACAATGGGATAATTAAATATGACAGTGATGATCCAAATGATGCTACTGTTATGAATTATTCGGCTATGTTTGCTAAAAATATAATGTCATTTAAAGAAAAGACTAAAGGAGACAGAAAAACATGACAACATTTCTTAATAAACAGGAAATAAACGAAACAGAACTAGAATTCTTAAAACATTCTAACTGGATTGAAGCAGAGCATAGTCATAAAGCTCTGGAAGATGCCCACATTGCTTGGGAATATCTTAAAAAACAAGAAGATTTCACTTTAAGAAATATTTTAATAACTCACATGTTAATAATGAGAAGACTGAACAACAAAATTGCAGGTAAAATAAGAAGCTGTGATGTTTGGGTGGGGGGCAAAAAGAAGATATTTACTTCACAAAAATTAATTGAAGATGACTTAAAACACTTATTTGATTGTATGGAAGCTTCTGTTAATGCTCATCTCAGTTCAAAAACTGCGGAAGATGTTACGAAACATTTTCATATTGAGTTTGAACATATTCACCCATTTACTGACGGAAATGGTCGTATAGGCCGTCTTATTCTCAATAAACACAGGCAATCACTTGGTCTACCAATTTTAATAATACATCAAGGTAAAGAACAATATGAATATTACAAATGGTTCAAATAAATGTAGTATGAAAAAGAAAGGAACAAATATATGGCGATAAAAAGTGTTTATGTTTGTGATAATTGTAATAAGGAACAGATTTTTAAAACATCTCCCATACAATTACCAAAAGAAACAGAAAATTCTTTTATACATTTATATAATCCAGATTATTCTGGTGAAGGGATTCTTGTTGGTGAGCAACATTTTTGTAATACTGAATGCATGTACGAATTCATAAATAAAGAAAAGGAGACTAAATGAACGAACTACCAACCCTATATCAAAATTTTATACATTTAAGCAGATACTCACGATGGTTGGATAACAAGAAACAGAGAGAAACATGGAATGAGACAGTTACAAGATATATAGATTTCATGAAAGGACATCTTGAAGATAATTGTAACTACAAAATGCCTAATACAATTTATAAAGAGGTTAAAGAATCCATCATTAATCTTAAAGTAATGCCTTCCATGAGAGCACTCATGACAGCAGGTGAAGCACTCCGTAGAGAAAATATAGCAAATTATAACTGTAGTTTCATATTAGCTGATAAAATTAGAGCTTTTGATGAAATGCTTTATGTTCTCCTTAATGGTGTGGGGGTGGGTTTTTCTATTGAAAGACAATTCATACAGAAACTTCCTGTGATGGCAGAAGAATTCAGTGATACAGATACTACAATAGTGGTTGGAGACTCCAAAATAGGATGGGCTAAAGCATATAAAGAACTCATCTCACTTTTATTAGGTGGGCAAATACCTAAATGGGATTTAAGTAGAATAAGACCTGCAGGTTCTAGACTCAAAACTTTTGGTGGGAGGGCAAGTGGGCCGAATCCACTAGATGAATTATTTACCTATACTACTCTTACCTTCAAAGAATCTGCAGGTCGTAATCTTACAAGTTTTGAAGTACATAAACTTTTCTGTAAAATAGCGGATGTAGTTGTAGTGGGCGGTGTAAGAAGAGCTTCACTTATATCTTTAAGTAATTTATCTGATGATCGTATGCGACACGCTAAATCAGGACAATGGTGGATAACTAATCCAGAACTCGCTTTATCTAATAACTCAGTTTGTTACACAGACAAACCAGATATAGGAATCTTCATGGAAGAATGGTTAGCTCTTTATGAATCTAAATCAGGTGAAAGAGGTATATTTAATAGACAAAGTGCTATCAAAAGTATTGAGAAGATAAATGAAAGAGCAGGTAAGGAAAGAAGGGAAACAAACCATGATTTTGGAGTAAATCCCTGTGGTGAAATCTTACTTAGACCAAAATCCTTCTGTAATTTATCTGAAGTCATAGTAAGAGCAAATGACAACCCAACTACTATCATGGAAAAAATTCGAATTGCTACAATTTTAGGAACTTGGCAAGCGTCTTTAACTGATTTTAAATATGTCAGTTCCAAATGGGTAGAAAATTGCAAAGAAGAAGCTCTTTTAGGTGTGTCTATGACAGGAATTATGGATAATGCTCTGACAAGTGGAGCTATGGGGGAACAAAAACTCATCAAAGCATTACAGAATTTCAGGGAATACGCTACTGAAATAAATAAGGAATGGTCTAAAAAAATTGGAATTAACCCTGCTTCAGCCATTACTTGTGTTAAACCATCTGGAAACATCAGTCAGTTGGTAAATTCTTCTTCTGGAATACATGCAAGACATTCCGAATATTATATCAGGTCTGTAACAGTCAATAAAAATGATCCTATAGCACAATTCATGATAAGTAAAGGATTTACTTATGAACCTGATATAACAAAACCAGAAACGGCTTTAAGGTTTAAATTTCCTATAGAATCCCCAAAAAATTGTGTGACCAGAAATGATAAAACCGCAATAGAACAACTGGAACTCTGGATGATTTATAAAGATCATTACTGCGACCATAACCCTTCTTGTACTATTTATATAAAAGAACACGAATGGTTGGAAGTGGGAAGTTGGGTGTATAAAAACTTTAATAATATCAGTGGAATAGCTTTCTTACCCTTTTCAGAACACAGCTACAAACAACCGCCTTACCAAGAATGTACAGAAGATGAGTATAAAAAGATGGTCTTACCCGAAAATGTTGATTGGGCAGAACTTAGCAAGTTTGAAACTGATGATAATACGGAAGGAAGTCAAATTCTAGCCTGTTCAACCCCTCAAGGATGTGAAATATAAACAAAGGAGATTAAATATGATTGTCTCAAAAATCTGTAAATTCAGTATTCGGATTATTCTTTACATGTTAAGTTACAATTGTTATGTCTGGTGCTTCTCTTACTTAGCTGAACTTGATTTCGCTGGACATTCTGGTTCTAAAGGTAAAGGAAAAGAATAAAAATGGAACTTATAATAATAATAATCTGTTGTCTTGTCGTAATTCGTATTTTATATATTCTTGAAAGATATGATGATTAAGTAAATATTGATTGTATTACAAGAAAAGAGAAAAACTCAAAAATTTATATAATAATAATTGGAGATTATTATCATTATATAAATATCATATTATTTAATACAAAAAAGGGGGGTAATGTCAAGTATATATTACTTTTTTTGTATTAAACTAAATATCATGCAATTCCTCGTATTATAAAAATCCCAAATCATCAAAATTTTTATATTTTTAATTTTCCCCACCCAATCCTTTAATCCCTCTTAACTTCCCTCAACCTTTCTCATATCATCAAAATTCTCATATCATCAAATTTTACCTTAAAATATACAAGTTTACTATATCCTTATAATAATTGAGAATCATTCTCAATTGCACAGAAAACAAGGTAATAGGTATTATATTAAGTGTTATATAATTATAATAATCAATAGTATTTTTTCATATATTATTTATTATATAAGCAATACTTATATAATAAATAATATATAAGCAA
>CEPX01001874.1_pt1 | contig 19617 bp, 25 predicted proteins | sample 361361 | NCBI WGS metagenome assembly CEPX01 (sample SAMEA2619974, study PRJEB7988) | marine metagenome | biome: marine biome (ENVO:00000447); feature: mesopelagic zone (ENVO:00000213) & marine oxygen minimum zone (ENVO:01000065); material: "saline water (ENVO:00002010), including plankton...
GGCTAGGATCGCTTTGATTTGTGCTTCACTCATACCCCTGCCTCCAGTTCTTTAGTCCCGAATGCCCAAGTCCTGTAAGGGTTTCAAACTTTATCGTGAAAAGCTCATCTAATCCAATAGGTTCGCTTCTAGGATAAAAGATACTGCACAACTCTAAATTAACAGGTTGGTTTGCTTTATTGATAGATGTTACCCAATTCATAATGACAACGCCTCCTTAATTTCCTTTTCGCTTAAACGCTCTAACAGTATAGCACAAACTTTCACTTCAGGCGGTTTTAACGCTTTAGATATTTCGTTACACATATTTTTCGGTTGTTAGGATTAGTTCAACTTAATCCGAGGGTAAGAAATAACTTAGCCTCGAACCAAGTAAGAAAGCTTTCTATGGGAATGTCCACCCTACAATTCAACTTTTTAAATTCAGGGTTCAACATGTCGTTCGGTCCCTTAACAGGTAAGCCTATTGGGATTTGACCCATCATCTGACAACGCCAGCCCTTACGCGATACTTTGTATAAAAGCACTGGAAGCTGTTCTTCGCCCGTCTGCTCTGTTGTTTGGTTCCACCACTTGTCAAGGGATAGAGTTGCGCAGTTCTTCACTTCTATGGCCAACCAGTCGATTCCTACGATGTCATAACCTCCCTCTGCAGACTGCATAGCGTTACGCTGTAGCTTTGGCACCTCGCTAAATCCTTCAGGTTCAACCATTTGAACTTTCGCATATACCTTATCAATAACGGGTTGCAAGATCCTGTTGATTTCTTGTTCACCGCGTTTCCCTTTATCGCGAGAATTTATTTTATTTTTTTTCTTCTCTTCTTTAGGAATCTTAGGGTTTTCTTTATCTATTGCATTCTGCTCTTTCTTCTTGATAGCTAACGATCTACGATATTCTTTATAATACTCATTAGCTAATTTAGACACAGAGCGAGGCCAGCTTTTAACTTGCACGTTTAAAAGTTCGGTTTCGTGGTTTTGCTCAATAAATTTCGCAAGTGTGCAATTTTTATATTTCTCAAAGTTATGATAGATATAATGCTCTAACTTAACTATCATGTGAGCTGACATAGTGAATTCTCCCTTCTTAATATAGAGATAATGCTCTCTCATAAGTATTGCCATTAATCCGGTATTGTTCACGTCTCCGGCTTTAAACTGCATCTCTGTAGAGCCTGCTTCGATTTGTTCTGATAATATGTTTTCTTCTGTTGTATTCATGTGCTTTGTATGTTTTTGGTTAATTATTACTTAATGTGATGAAAATATGAGATGGTCCCGAGATGGTCCCGATGCATTTTTGTTGATTTTGAACGACTTACAATTCAATCGGGGCCACCCTCGGACTACCTTTAAATTAACTAACTTACTAATTAATAATAGATTATAAAATAGATAGATACCAAAAAGGTGGTCCCTGGGTGGTAATGGAGAATTATATAAGAGGTAAGTAAGTTTATTACTGTTTTTAGAGGTGTATCTGTTTATATCCCCCATATCAGGATCACCTATTTTATAAAATATTGACATACAATTGCTTAAGTGATTTTGAGCTAGTATTTCAAAATACGCACCTATTTGTAAGTTGTTGAACAGTATCATTTTGGTTTTATTTGAGTTAGTACTGAGGTGGTCCCGATCGAGTAGCAAAATGGGACCACCTTTTTTAGAATTGGTTTCCGGTGTAATAAAATCCTATTCGTTGACGCGACAAACTGAGGCTTTGAACAGGGTCCATTTTCTGTAAAACGTTAGCTTCTACTAAATCATCGAGTGCTAATTTAAGCGCTAAGGTGGACCCGCGCCTATCATTTTGAAAGGAACTGAGCTTTTTTGCTCTCTTCCTGATGTAGGAGAATGGAACAACTTTGTGTTCTACTGAGTCCTTTGGCCCCTTCGCTTTCAAGCGCTGTTCAGGTGTCATTTCTAGATAGTCTTCAACGATCTTTCTTAATTGTGGCTCATAGTTATGCTCTCCTGTTCCTACTTCACCGCGCGCAAACTTACCGTCTATTATCTCGCAATCTTTCTTTACGAAGTCCACTGCCCATTGTGCGCTGTATGGATCAACAACCGGATTATGCATGTTAACACCTACAGCTATTAGACCTGCGAGCTTTAGCGCCTTAAGGTGCGCTCTGTTCCACAATTGTTTATTAAGATCTTTACCTTCGTTAATCTTTACGTCTGCGAATTTGTCAAAAGCCTTTAGTATCTTCTTAGCTTCGGGGCTAATATCTACTTCCATGTAGGTGCTTTTCATCTTGGAGCCGATAGCCACAGTATACAGATTATTCATGCTCTGTATTAGGTTCTTATCGGGTGGAGGTGCTTTATCTTCTCTACCTTCTGGGCGCTTACCTGTATAATGAATCATTAAGAATCTAGGAATTAAACCTTCTGCAATGTGCGAGGCGCTAAGTTTTGCAAAGAACGTTTCCGGTGTAGCTTCTCCAAATATGCTTACATTGGGCGCTTTAACGCATTTAGTATTCTTGTCTGAATCACTGTAAACTGACTCTGTTAATATGCGGTCGAAACCTGACTTACTGTATAAATCAAGTAGGGCTTTCTTAAGCATAACCTGCGCGGGTGAAGCATTAATATCACACATTTGCTGTAAAGTTAAACCGAATTCACCAAGTACACTATAGAAGCAGGGCTTGACATCTAAATGCCTGATTAGCGCTTGACCTGAAGCGAATGTGCCTGGACCTTGAAAATCTATTACCTGCGGGATAGTCTTTTGACATGCTGCAACAATCTTATCTATACCAACGCCTGCGCCTTCTTTTCCGCTACCTGTATCTGCTAATAGTATGATGTATTGGTTTAGGCCCGTTTCTGAAATGTTATACGCTCTGCCGCAAATACCTGCAACATATGCAATCGCGCCTGCTAATGCTACTTCTGGAACAGGGCGTTTAGCTGCAGATAATATGTAACGCGCAACGTCTCCTACTAGGCCTGGGGGAAAAACTAGCGCCTCTTCTTGCTCCGCAGCAACGGTTTGAACAGCCTGAGAGGCGCTAGAACAACTTTCCATAGGTGTTTTAACCGAAAGGCTTACCATATCCTTAAGGTCGCCCATGTCAACTAAAGCTGGTTGCTGCGCTCTAAATTTCTGCAATGCGTAGTTTAAATAGTCGTCTCGTTGTGCTTTTTCGCGTTTTCCTAGATCGGAAAGCCTGAAGATTTCTCTACATTGCGCGTTATCCCTGGAGTAGAAAGCAAACATAGACATAAGAGCATAATCGGCTTCACTTTGGGATTCGTAATCAGATTTCCAATCTCCATTAAAAAGCTTATCAAATTTGTCGCCGTTTGCTGCATTGTGTGCTACCTCCCATAATTCTTCTAATGTATAAACGCTAGTGCCTTCTATTAGGTCCGCGCTTTGATCGTTACCGCCCATCTGCGAAAACATATTATTAACTAATTCGTTACCGTCTGCGATAGGACTGTTCTTTAAAACATCGCCAGTGCAAATCATATAGCGCGAATCACTATAAACTTCTATATGATCGCGTCTAACGCCTTTAGGAATAGCGCCGCGCACAATCATATGAACGCCTTTGCCGCTTATTGAGCGTTCTTTATATGTGTCTATTGATCTGAATACTTGCGAGTGAATTTTCTTCTCGTTTTCTGTTGGCGTATCTAAATCTATAAAACAATAAGGATCTTCTGCAGATAAAACATAGCCTACAGGTTGACCTGAAGCTACTGCTTCTGCGAACGTTGACCACGTTGACGGGTCTGTTGGACTAGCAAGTTTATGGGTGCGCGCGTTGAACGGCGACTTACCAGGACCAGCATAGACCCATTGATTACGGTCGCGTAATTCTTGGGGTATATTTTCTAACATAGTTTTTCGCCCTTGATAAATTCATAGACAACTTGCATACGATTAACCGACGGGTCAGGTATCATCCCAAGTTTAATACGATTAAGCCACGAATGCGGAACGCCAGTATGATAAGATACTTCTACTAGGTCTGCGGTCTGTAACAATTTCGTTGTTTCTACAAATAAAGAGCCTTGTTCATTTTTATTTTCATCCATGTTTGAGCTTCTAAGAAGTATAAACATATTTGTAAAGCAAAAAAATAATACAAATAAATTTGACAAACGAATAAAAATAGTTTTCTATCCAAATCATCGCCAATTCTGGCACACGATAACACGACTTAGAAACACGACTTATGAATAAAGAAAACAATACTCTATTGACTAGGCAAGAGGTTGCTGATCGCTGGCAATGTTGCACTGCAACTATTCGTCGCCGTCAGGCGTCAGGGCAATTACCTGCTGTGATCTTCTCGCAGAATAGTATTCGTTATCGTTTAGAAGATGTAATGAAAGTTGAATCTGGAAATAGTAATTCAGGTGTAAGCACAATAGAACTTACAATTAAAGAATCGGCAGGTTACAGATTTAACGCAAATCTTTTAAGTTACAATGGTTCGGGTCCAGATTCTTTAAATTTCCCTATGGTAATTATGGAACGCGCTTTAACTATAAGCCGCGATGATTATAGCGAATTAGCACAAGCATACAGCGATATACAGAAAATAATATTCCCAAACAAATAACATTATGGAAGATAAAACAGCACCGCAATTAGTCGACGAACTGATTAAAATAACAACATGGCAAGCTAAAGCAAAGAAAAGAAAAGCGGCTATTGAGATTGAATTAATCAAACGCAAATTTCCTAAAAAGAAGCAAGGTTCTAACAAATTGCGAGAAAATGAAATTGTGTATACTCTTACCTGCGCAATGGATAAGAAGGTTGACGAAAGCGCATTAGAGGCTGTATTAGAAAAACTACCTGAAGGATCGAAAGATCGTTTGTTCAATTATACACCCAAGCTAGTTGCTGCAGGCTATAAGGAATTCCCCGAACACTTGCGAAAGATAATTGACCAAGCGCTAATAATTACACCTAAAAAAGATGCTCTTAAAATTGAAATACACACTGAATGAAATTTCTACAAGAGTTAGCAGAAGAAGGTTTTGCAGTAACCATAATAATGCATTTCAACGCAGGCTTCAAGGTAGGATTCGGACACAAGGACGCAGGACATATAGGAAAACAAATATTTAAAACAGCAGAAGAAGTAGAGCAATGGTTAATGTTGGCGGCAGTAATCGCAAAACCTAAATCTAAATTCGCAGACAAATACAGAAATAAATTACCAAACATTGAGGACAAGAACTAATGGCTATAAACTTCACAACTACAGAAAAGTCTTATATTATGAACGGCGTTAAGATGTTGGTATATGCACCGTCAGGACTAGGTAAAACTATGTTAGCTGCAACGGCACCCGCGCCAATCATTATAAGCGCTGAATCGGGTTTGCTTTCATTATCTCCGCAGAATCAAATGCGCGTTTATGGTAAGCAAATCAACATTCCTGTTATGGAGATAAATAACGTGCAAGATATAATAGACGCTTACAATTGGTTTCTATACGATCCGCACGCTAGCCAATTTCAAACTATATGTATAGATAGTATTACAGAGATAGGCGAACAGGTTCTAGCTAATGCAAAGCTGCAGGTGAAAGACCCGCGCCAAGCATACGGCGAACTAATAGAGAAGATGAACGACATGCTCAAGTTGTTCCGCGATCTACCTGGTAAACATGTTTATGTATCTGCAAAAGAAGAAAAGAATCTAGACGGCGCAACAGGCGCTTATTTATATGGTCCGTCTATGCCAGGTAGTAAAATGGCGCAGCAGTTACCCTATCTTTTCGATGAAGTTTTTAACCTGGGAGTTTCAAAGAAAGACGACAAAGGCAATAGCTTTCGTTATCTAAGAACAGCCCCAGATTTACAATATACCGCTAAAGATCGTTCGGGCGCTTTAGATGAAATTGAATGCCCCGATCTTAACCACATAATAAATAAAATAATAAATAAATAAAATGACTGAAAAAAATACAGCAATGAACTTCAACGCAAACGACGTTGAACCAGCAAAAGCATTCGAGCCGTTACAAACAGGTTGGTATAACGTTACAATTACAGGTAGCGAATTGAAACCAACAAGTAAAGGCGATGGGGAAGTATTGCATTTAGAGCTAACTGTTCTAGATGGTGAATGCGCAAACCGAAAGGCTTTTGCTAGATTAAATAAAAAGAACAGTAACCCTGTTGCACAACGCATAGCAGACGAACAGTTGAGCGCAATCTGTCACGCTACACAAGTAATGCAGGTTACTAATAGTCAGCAGTTGCACAACATACCTTTGCAAGCAAAGATTCAGTATGTGGGCGAACGAACTGAAATAATCAACGAAGCTACAGGCGAAACTAAAACCTACGAAGCTAGCAACGATGTAAAAGCATACAAGGCTGTTGAAGGCGGCGCTGCTGTTGCAGCTCCTACACCTGGCGCACCTGTTACGCCACCTGTAGCACCTCCTGTTAGTGCGCCTGCGGCTCCTGCTGTGCCTCCGCCAGTTGCACCGCCTGCAGCTCCACCTGTTCCAGCAGCGCCAACACCGCCGCCTGCGCCTGAACCTGTATTCCCTCCTGAAGGATGGTTGCCGCACCCTCAGTCAGCAGGTTATTTCTATAAAGGGCAGGAATGCGTAACAGAAGCCGAATTGCGCTCTCGTTTTGCAGCGCCTACACCGCCTGCAGCAGGAGGAACAAAAGAAGAAGCACCTTGGGAGGCATAATTCAGGTTTGTTAATCCACCTGATAAGGGGGCGCTTTTCTTTCCTTTAGCGCCCCCTTTCCCACCTTTTAAATAAAATATTATTACATATACATGAGAGCTGATAAAACCCTTGCCCGCATAGATGAAACTTTACAAGAAGACTTTACAGAAGGATTCCGTAACCACCTTGGCGCGTCGGTTATCGGAAAGGATTGCCCCAGGGAAATCTGGTATAGTTTTAGATGGTCCCTTAAAGCCTCTTGGGAGTCCCGTATGTTACGGTTATTTGCCAGGGGGCACAGAGAAGAAGCGGTTTTTGGTAGTCTTCTTAGACGTATAGGTTGCGATGCTTGGTTAGAGGAAGACGGCAAGCAATACAAATGCTCAGATGTAGAAGGGCACTTTGGCGGTAGCTTAGACGGCGTTCTAAAAAAGGTTCCCGACATACCATTAAACGCACCTTGTTTGGCAGAATTTAAAACGCATGGAGATAAATCATATAAAGCTTTATTGAAGGACGGATTAGTTGCTTCTAAGTATCAGCATTATGTACAAATGCAAATCTACATGCATAAGAAAAACCTAGAGTATGGCTTGTATTGCGCTGTAAATAAAAACGATGATTCGTTATTTATGGAGATTGTTCGTTTAGATAGAAGCGTTGGCGAACAGTTTATCAATCGTTCTAGAGATATAATTTACGCAAAACGCACTCCTAAGAGATTAAGCGAATCCCCTGGATATTATAAATGTAAGTTTTGTGACTATTCAGATATATGTCACTTTCCTAAAGCGCAGGCTGAAAAGAATTGTAGAACATGTGAACATTCCTTTCCAGTTAAAGACGGTAAATGGGATTGTGCCGCTAAAGCCTTAGAAATAAGTAAAGAACTTATGGTTAAAGGATGCGAGTTTCACGAATTCATTGAGGATTTTAAGGGATGAGTGATTTAATAATAGAACAGGTGTTCGAATGGTTAGTTACAGCTATAATATGTTTAATATTATTCTATTTTACACTGATGTTCTGCTTATTTGCGGAGTCTCTTGCACTTAACCCCGAATTAGGCGAAATACAAAATTTTATTAAAGTATTTAAACTAATGACATTGCAATGACACCTCGCTACTACCAGTCAGATGCAAAGAAAAGCATTTTCCGTTATTTTGTTAAGGATAAAGGCAACCCGCTTGTTGTAATGCCTACAGGAACAGGTAAGAGCCTTGTTATAGCCGACTTTATTAAGTCCGCGTTAACTTACTACCCTACTACCCGTATACTAATGGTAACGCACGTTAAAGAGCTTATAGAACAGAATATGGATAAGCTTGTTACTATTTGGCCCAATGCACCTGCAGGGATATACAGCGCAGGATTAAAGAAGAAGCAAGCAGGTTATCAGATAACTTACGGCGGTATTCAAACATGCGCTAAGAAACCTGAATTATTCGCTTCTACAAATATAATATTAGTCGATGAAGCACATTTGATTCCCCACAAACAAAACACCGTTTACCGCAGATTTATCGACGCTATTAAAAAGTTTAATCCTAAAGTCAAGGTGGTAGGTTTCACAGCAACGCCTTACCGATTAGGTCAAGGTATGTTAACAGATGAAGGCGGAATTTTTACAGATATTTGCTACGACATAGCAAGCATGGATGCATTCAATAAGTTGATTGCTGAAGGCTACCTATCGCCGCTTGTTGCTAAACGTCCTTCTATGGAACTGGATGTTAAAGACGTTAAGTTATCAGGCGGCGATTATGTTTTAAATCAATTGCAAGCTGCAGTGGACCAAGACGAAATAACAGAACGCGCAGTTAATGAAATAATAGAACAAGGCGCGGACCGTAAGAAATGGTTAGTGTTCGCTGCAGGTGTAACACACGCTTGTAATGTCAAAGACATGTTCGACATGCGAAACATACCTTGCGCTGTTGTCCATAGTAAGATGAAGGACGGAGAACGCGACCAACTTATTAGCGATTTCAAAGAAGGTAAGTTTCGCGCAATGGTAAATAACAACATACTTACTACAGGGTTTGACGCGCCCGATATAGATTTGATTGCGGTTTTACGTCCTACGTTATCGACTAACCTTTGGGTTCAAATGTTAGGTAGAGGCACGCGCCCCCTTGAAGGTAAACAGAATTGCCTAGTTCTTGACTTCGCAGGTAACACTAAACGCTTAGGACCAATCAACGACCCTGTATTGCCAAGGCGTCGTGGTAGCGGTGGAAAAGGCGCGCCTCCTATAAGACTTTGCGAGCATTGCGGCACATATAACCACATATCAAAAACACACTGCGAAGAATGCGGCGAAGAATTTCCTAAACAAACCAAACTGAAAGAACATGCTTCAAGCGAAGAATTGATTCGCAAAACTAAAGAGCCTGAAATACACGTTTTCGAAGTTACTAATATTGTGTATAATAGACATCCAGGGCGCAACGCACCTGATAGTTTGAAAGTTAGTTATACTTGCGGAATGCGTATATTTAGCGAATGGATGTGTTTTGAACATGAAGGATTTGCAGGAAAGAAAGCGCGCGACTGGTGGAAAGCTAGAAGCGAACAGCCGCCACCTGACACAATAACTACAGTTTTAAATAGAATCTCTACCTTAGACGCACCTGCCTTTATTCGTGTGCAAACCAATCAAAAATATCCTAAGATTATGGATTATAGTTTTGATGTTAGAGGTTTCCCGCCGTATGACGTTCCAACAGTTATTGCAAAATGAAATCAAAACAACCTATTAAAAACGGCGTAGAACTTCCGCGCGTCAACACTGCTTACGCTAGGGTTTGGGATGTTGCAGACGAAATATCTATAAAAAAAGGTCGCCCTGCAGAACGTTCTGAAGTATTAAAAGCCTGTAAGAAGAATAAGAAAATTAACGACGGCACCGCTAGAAATCAGTACAGCCAATGGGCCTTGTTTCACGACGTAGAAGGATTCTTAAACAATAAAAAACAACCGAACACCGATAGATTCAAAACAACCATTGATTAATTTACGCCTGTAGCCAGGTGATAAAGTCGCTCCCTAGTTCTTAGTCGTGTTTGAACAGGGGGCGCAACAATTTATTATGTTAGAAAAATTAAAGTTTGTAAAAGGCGCAGTAGCTACAAGGGATTTCATACCCGCGCTAACGCATTTCTTGATACGCGACGGCAGGGTTACAGGCTGCAATGGTGCAATGTCGTTATCTTCGCCTATCGACATGGACGTTGACGTTGCACCAAACGCAAAACAGTTTATAAAAGCAATAGACGCATGTTCCGAAACTATTTCGATGATCATTAATAAAAAGGGTCGTTTAATTGTGTCCAGTGGAGCATTCAAAACGTTTATTGACTGCATAGACTCCAATACTATACCTGAATTTACAGTTAGCGGAGAAGTTACAGAACTAACTCGCCCTATTCTACCCGCGCTTAAAACTTTAGAACCTTTTGTTTCTCAAGATACCAATCGCCCTTGGTCCTGCGCCGTATTGTTTAAAGAAGGCGCTGCTTATTCAACTAACAATATTACAGTCCTTCAGTATTGGTTAGGTTATTCGTTTCCTAAAACAATGACAGTGCCTTATATTGCAATTAAAGAACTTCTGCGCATTGGTTTAGAGCCTGTAAGTTTTCAAATGGACGCAAAGCAGATTACATTTCATTACGAAGACGGTAAGCGATTGACCACAATATTGCAGCTTCAAGAATGGCCCGATATTAATAAACTTCTAAGCAGACAAAACGACGCAATTCAAATTGACCCAAATCTATTCAAAAGCTTAGAAGAAATAAAACCCTTCTTAGAGTTTAACAGGCGCGTATATTTTAATGAAGGTAACGTTTCAACAACTCCAGACGACGAAACAGGCACAATTATAACAACACCTGCTTCACCTGGAAAAGGATGTTATAATTTAGATCAACTGCTATTAATTAATAAGGTTGCAAATCGTTTCGATTTCCGTAGTTATCCCGATCCCTGCTATTTCTATGGCGATAAACTGCGCGGTATGATTGTAGGCATTATGCTATGAGAAAAGACGCAATAGGTTTCTTTTGGGCTGATACACCCAAGACCAAAGTAAAAGCAGAACCGCCTGAAAGAACTTGGGAAGCTCCAGACTATTTGCCTAATTTTGAAGAGGCTAGCGCTTTCAAATACGATGAGTTAACGAATGATGAAATCGTTAGGGCTGCAGTAGAAGAAGAAAAATTCTTACTGGATATTGAGGTTTACGAAAACTATCTATTGATACTGCTAGGATCTATTAAAACAGGTAAGACAATATCATTTGAAATGACACCTGGTAAACCTTTAGATACTAAAAAGCTCCTATGGGTTTTAAAAGCGCTCACTACAATAACCTTTAATGGTAATTTTTACGATTTTGTTATAATTAACGGCGCTCTGCAGAACAACGATAACAGATTTCTAAAGATGATGTCGGATCGTCTTATTATCGAAAAGATAAGAGCAAACGAGTTGTTACGGGAATACAAAATACCTAATCTAAAGTTCAATACAATTGATCTAAGAGAAGTTGCACCTGGCACAATGACCAGTTTAAAGATATACGCGGGCCGAATACATGCAAAGCGACTAGCAGACCTCCCGTTTCACCCCAATTCAACGCTTACACCCCCTCAAATAATCGTTTTAAGGTGGTATTGCTACAATGACCTTAGTTCCACCTTCAAACTATATATGAAGCTACAACCAGAGCTTGATTTGCGTATTGAAATGGGTAAAGAATACAACACCGATTTAAGGTCTAAATCAGACGCGCAAATTGCTGAAAAGGTAATTAGCAAGGAAATTAAGAAACTAACAGGTAAGTTTCCCAAACGACCCGACGTTTTCCCAGGGAAAGCATACAAATACAATGTACCCCACTTTGTTAAGTTTGAAACACCCGTAATGCAAAACGTATTAGAAACCATTCGTAACGCGCCTTTCATAGTTAAGGATAGCGGTAGCATTGCCCTGCCCGAACAAATTAAAGAACTTAAAACAGTTATTGGAACAACAACTTATAAAGTTGGCATTGGCGGACTTCACAGTTGTGAAGATGGAGTTGCACATAGAGAGGATGAAGATTGTTTTCTTGTGGATAGAGACGTTGTTAGCTACTACCCGCGCATAATTCTAAATCAAGGTTTATATCCAGAACACTTAGGACAACCGTTTTTAGATGTTTACCGATCTATTGTTGAACGCCGTCTAGAAGCTAAAGCAAGAGGCGATAAAATCATTTCCGAATCTCTGAAGATTACTATTAACGGTAGCTTTGGCAAACTTGGTTCTAAGTATTCTATTCTATATTCTCCACAATTATTAATTCAAGTTACTTTAACAGGCCAACTTTCTTTATTAATGTTAATTGAGCTTTTGGAAACTCGAGGTATTCCTGTTGTATCAGCTAATACTGACGGCGTTGTTATCAAGTGCCCCAGGACTAAGAAAGCTGATCTAGATGCTATAATAAAGTATTGGGAATACGAAACTAGCTTTGAGACTGAAGCGAGCCATTATAAAGCTTTGCTTAGTAGGGACGTCAACAACTATACCGCTTTAAAAAATAATGGTAGCGCTAAAGGTAAAGGGACAATGTGTTTAGTATCTGAAACGCAAAGCGGTTGTAAAAATAATCCTGTTAACGAAATTTGCATACATGCGATAAGAAAGTTTCTATGCGAAGGTGTTCCTGTAGATATAACTATTAATTCTGCCACCGATATAAGCGACTTCATAACCTTGCGCAGTGTTCGAGGCGGTGCTGTTAAAGACGGGGAATACTTAGGTAAGGTTGTTCGTTGGTATTACTCTACTAATTCCCCTGGCATAATAATATACGCTGCAAGCGGCAATGCTGTTCCTAGAAGCGAAGGCGCAAAACCTTTAATGATGTTGCCTGATTCAATACCTGAAGACTTAGACAGACGATGGTATATAGATGAAGCTCTCAAAATGATAGATGAAACTGGATACAATAAATAACTATGAATAAGAAAATAATACAGATAAGCAGGACTACTAACCCTGGAACACCTGAAGTTGTTATAGAGCGCGCTGTTTGCATTGCAAATGACGACGCACAAGCGCTTGAACTAGCGGATTGGCGCGGCAGAGACAATGTTAGAATAGATACTCTAACAGTTGGCGAATCGGATTTAGAACCTATACTACTGGCTAAAGAACGGGTAGAGTTTCCGACACCCGCTTAAAATAGAAAGAGCCGGTCCCCAAAGCACAAGCGACCGGCTCTTTTCTTTTTTTTTGCTGCACCTGCCAGGGTTACGACAAATTATTTAGTAGTTACTTTAGCTGCTCCAGCTCCGAATAAGAAACCGCTGATAGCAGATAGCATATGAGGGACGTAAGGGGGCAAAACAAATCCTGTTGCGGTAGTTGTCTGTATCCCACCGCCTGTTTTAATTAAACCGAATAACCACGACTTAACAGGCATTTCGTGCATTACAGTAACCGGATAATCGCCAAACATAGCTAAAAGCAAACCTAGGAAAGCTACGCCTATGACTATGATGATCACAAATCGCCTTGTAACGGCACCCCATCCAGATACTCGTTTAGCTGCGTCGTTTTGATGTTCGTTGTTCTGTTTCTGCGCTTTAATCCCAAGGGTAGCGACTGCCATAAAGTCAGCCTGCTTTTGCGCCTGCATACGGATATAGTAACCCATGGCCGCACCAGCGCCCATAGTTATCATTTCACTAGGTATTGAGTCTAACATAGTTTAAGGGGGAAACGCTGCGTCGAAATCATAAACGCGCTCATCGTAGTTTGTAGAAGTTATTGCAACTTGCTCGCCGCCTTTTTGCGATTTCAAGAATATTATCTTAGCGGTTAGAAAAGGTTTAGTTACAGATCCAATTTGAAATGTAGGTAATTCGAAAGCAGGATCAAAAACAATATCATCAAAACTTTCTTCTGTTGAATAGTCAATTGAGCCGTATTCAGCATTATCGGTAACTTCGAAAGGACCGTATACACCGCCAAGCCTTGTTTTAATCATCATGTTATGCGTTTCCGCTATCTCAAATTCAGGCGGATTTTGAACAACTATGGTTTTGGTGTCGGTATCAATTGATACCACTCTTCCAAATTGTGACCATTTAGGGACATCGTGCCCCACTAGAATGCGATTTCCGAAATTAGGAAGGAAACCTTCAATATCTGTGGCAAATTTTATATTGTCGCGTTCGTATCTCTGTCCAGATCTTCTACGCATTCCTAATCTAAACGCGTGCGTTTCGTCAGTAACGCCTTCAAGTCGTATTCTTTCAGGATTTAAACCGCTTTCGTCAGCCAATGTGCAAAGAACTGTTCGAGGCAGCCAATCTCTATAGTTAGTATACTCTATTTCAACACCATCGTAAGAATCACCAGCATTTTCCATGCTAACCTCTTGAGAGAATGTTTTAGCAACCATGTTGTTAGGCTGATACATTGCCTTAGATTCTGTCTGCAGGACATCGCGCCAAATAGTAAAATCTGTTCCATCAACAATTATTTTACCATTGAATACTTTAGCTACTGTATTCGCTGCTTCGCGAACAGATGCGTCGCTTTCCATTAACCAATTAAACACAATACCGTCGTTTGCAACTTCTGTTCTCATTACAGCAAGTTCGTCTAGCAATATGTTAATATCGTCAACATTTCCGTGTTGAGGTTCTCTTAACAATGAAATAATTGCATCAACAGGCGAATTTGTAATTTGTAGAGGATCGAAAACCTTTGTAGTTTCGTTGTATACGTCTAACAACCTTTGGAAACGTCCGTTAATTCTGTTCTGAGTGTTGTTGTTTATTCTATTGGTGGCTTTTAAAGTAACCGCTAACACAGTTTGATTAGTGAAAACATCCCCGCCAGTATTAAAACTTTTAACTCTCACCAAGTCAATTTGGTGTGCTGCGTCCGTTAGGGTATCTTTGGTGTCAGTTCTACGTGCTTGAAATTTATACCTGCCTGAAGATAGACCTGTTATGTCGTGAGATTTTCTTATAACAGTAGTTGCTGAACCAGTAATTGAATATAGAATAGGAGCCGACCAACCGCCAACATCGTCGCCGTTATCGTCGATTTCGTGATAACGCGCCTCATAGTCTATTGTTAATGAGGTTAACGGGGTTCCTTGTTTATATAGACCTCTAGGCGTTTGTATATCAAATTGAATTTTCGTAGTTGTGGAACCAACTGAACCAACAACGTAAGCGGTTCCCCAATCCTCGTTTTCAGGCTCATTGGGTGCAAATAACTGAACCTGGTTAACTTCCGCCGCTGTTTCAACATTAGGAGCGAATGCGGTTACAGGCGTTCCAGGGGGATACATTACATAAGAAGCTCCGCTAAAATTACCAATAGGAGTATCTTCTATTTTTATTTCATCTTCTGTATAGGTACCTTCGCCTACACAAAGCAATGCGTGCAATATCTCATCGTTCGATCCGTCAAATGAATTCCAAGGACTTGCCGCATTACTAGGCCAATGTCTAAATTTTCCAAAACCCACTTCTATGGATTGACCAAGTTTAGTTTTGTTCTGCTGCCCCGCTATGCTAAAAACAGGCGCTGCTTCAGGCGTTGAGGATATGTTACCTACAGAAGGAACAGACGGAGAAGGTGCTAACAGAACGGTTGCTACAGAGAGAAGCGAAACCGCAATAGCCACAATTGTAATGGGGTCAACACCTCCTACAACTGGCACCGTTGTTACAATTTCTTTTTCTTTTAAACGATGTTTAGACCATTGGTCTCGCATCATAACTTTACCGTCGATGGTGACAACACGCGGTATTTCAAAAGGGCTTATTTCAGTGTCTAGCTGCTCTCCCAATGGAACGCCTAATTTTAAACGCCCATATCTATTGAAATCTAAATTCTGCTGATCAACTATCTCTATTAAATTTTTCATGCTTATAAATCTTGTATTCTTTGTAACCCAATAGATTCAAATGTGATAATTTACTTACGCCAGTGTTACATTTTCGAGTTGAATGTAGAACATACCCGCCTTTCATATAGTAACCGACATGATTAAAAACGTTATGAATTGAAGACATTGCTACACAATCGCCTTCTACAGGGTTAGAAGTTTCAACCCAATCTTGCGCTTCGGCCTGCTTCTTTTTAATCATATTAACTAAAAAACGCATGTCCGATATAGATACAGCAGGAAAAATAGGCAACGTGATGTTTAACCTGTCTTTAACGCAAGCTTGATAAAGACCCCAGCAACCGCCGACCTCTTCCCATGTCTGAGCTAAATATTTAATTGTCCAATCTTCACCCATTATCTTAACCCTGGAAATAATTCTTTATTGTATTTTTTAGCTATCATAGGAGTGTTCACAATATCCTGAATAGTTGCTTTTGCAACAACACTGTCGATAGTTATTTTAAAATTTGTTAAAAGCATTCGCAAAGGTCGCCTTGCAGGAATAGTAGGTTCGCTTAACAAATATTGACGATAAACTAAATTAACAGGCGTTTTACTGTGTTTAATTTCGTTAATGAAATCGCTAGCCTCTAGATTAATATTATCTATGCGAATTGCCATTTGTTGCAATCCTTGGGAAGCGGTAGCGGGTGTTTCAACCTGGAAACCTGCCCGCAGAAATGTTTGCACAGTAAAGCCGTCTTCTAAGGTAAAATCATGCTCCTGAAAATCTCTTACATAGAAAAGCTCTGTCGCTGTATCAACATGATTAAGCTCTATTGTATCAATTAGAGGATCGTTCTTTTTACCATTCGCAAGCGCTTCACGCGCCGCGTCTTCCCAAGATGTAGTCATGTTTTAAGCTTCGTAAGCAGCAATCGAAATTTCTTGTGCAACTATTTCTTTATAGTGCCTATTGCTCAAATCCTTTGGAACAGTATATAATGCACCGTCTATTGTTACGCGCATTTCTGTTTCCTCTTCGTTAATGTATTTTGCGTTTTCTATTAACATAATTTTTGTTTTGGTTTGGGTTAAAGTTCTGCATCTAGGTCTATATCAGCACCGAACTGAAAACTTGTTGCGTCTGAAACTACATTACCTGCGTCAAGTGATATTCTATGCCCTGAAGATACGCCGGATACAAGCACCGTAGAACTGGAAGTGTTCGTTGTGTTTGACGAATTTGCTGTTGCTGAAACTGCCCCCCTCATTCGCTCCGGTAACTGTTCTGTTCCTGTAGCAGTTGTTGCACCTGTTTTATTCCAACCATATTTTTGAAAGGACTGTTTTATAAAATACCTATGACACAATCTTAAAACTTCATTTACTAGCAGATTCTCAAAAGTTGTTTTTTCCGTTCCCGCTTCCATTTGCACTTGGTCAATTTCAACATAATTTCCAATAGATGCGTTTCGGTTTACAGAACTTGACGTTCCCATGAAATTGCCTGTTTGCCATGCGTCCGCTGTTGTGTGATAAGTTGAACCAACAGCCAAACTAAAGGAAACGTGCAACCCTTCCCCATTTGTATAATCCCATGTTCCGGCAGAAGGGAAAGCGGGTATTACAATTTCAACATCCTGCCAAGTATCAGCGGCTAAAATATCAATTTCGGCAACATAAGTTCTATCGGGCGAAGCGTTTCTAAAAGCAAAAGGTAACAATCCTGTTACGTCTGATTTTACACGACAAGAAAAAGTTGCACCTGCCAACAATGGGACAATATTATAACCTTCTATCTTGTGAACAATTTGGGTCAAGTCACCTGCCGCAACTGCCGCGTCCGCTGTCGTTGCTTCTATGCGTAAAGCATTCCTTCCAGTTGATTCCCCTGTAACTTTTGAACCTGTATGAACTGCGGTTGTATTATTCCCATAAATCCATCTGTCAGCCATGAAAGTCTCGTTTGCCATTGCAGCAAAACTTGTTCCACGTTGCCAAGGGTTTGTTGCGAAGTCGCCGCCAATGATCTTATTCTTTCCAGCGGAACCCCCACCACTTGAAGCTTGCGCGGCGATTGCTTGCGCTGTTCTAAGTGAAGTCAAAACCTTTGTGTTTTCTGTTCCGGCTTCTGCTTCAGCTTGTGAAGCATAAGGACGGTTGAAATCAAGGCTTTGTTTGACGCGCAAAGAAGTCATTACCTTACTATTTTCAACACCCGCTTCAGCTTCGGCCTGACTTGCTAAAATCTGACCTGTTATACTGTCAATATCATCCTGAGCATTTTTTAAGAATTTCTGCAAACTTGGGAATACTTCTGCATCTTGGTTTGTCACATCTTGAGTGTCGTCAAATCTTGTGAAGTCGTCCATCACCTGACTTGCTTCTTCAGCCATTACTGTTGCTGCTTCTATTCGTTCTGCGTTTGTTGCCATTGTATTGTTTAGTTATAGTTAGTTTTAAAATTATGCATTTTCCATGTGCAACGGTAACGTGTCTCTTGTGTAGACATCAATTTTAGCCGCTGCAACTTCAAATGCTGCTAAATCAAAAGTATCGCAAGGGTCTGAAGGGTCGCCTAAATCAGTATATACGCTAAATAAATCAGGAGACAGTGTAGAACTGTCTAAGAATTCTAATTTAAAAGATACTCTGTGAAATAAGTAATCCAAATAAGCGTGTGTGTAAACAGCACCTACAATGCTAACTTCTCTTTCCACAAGAATACCGCCATCAGGTAACCCCGAACCACCCAAAGGAAGTTTTATTAAAAATGATAACGTGCCTTGCTGCAGGGTGTTCATAACCCAATTGCGCCAAAAATCCATTTCAGGATGTGTAAGTTTTAGATTAGCGCTGACAACTTCTTTTTGTAGAGAATACCGCTGTCTGCTGCGAGTTTCCCCTGTATCCATCTGAGTGTTCGCAGTGAACGAATCAACTTTACCGCGATACTTTATATCAAGTTGAGGTAAGGCGCTCTTACTAGGATCGTCTGCGCAATGTGGATATACTATAGTAGTTGCCATTAGTTTATTCTAGTCGATTTGAAATTATCCTCTAATACTGCGTTAAGAACACCTTGCCCTGTTTTAATGTCAGCAGCTAAAGTTTCTTCGCTAAATTCTTGTCGTCTTTCGTCCCTGGCTTCTTTTACAGCAGCATCAATAATTATTCGAGCGCGTCTTCCCTCATCCTCTTGTTCAACTCGAACGTCTGCCCCTACATTATTGATAACTTGAACCTGCATGCCCATGCGCCCCCTGTCGGCCGTTGTGCGCGTAGATAGAACGTTCATAGGACCACTAACTAACTCGGGTCCATTCTCACCAACCAGACCCATTGCGCCAGGAGGTATTAAACCGCCGTGCTCTCTCGCAGAGAAATTAGAACCGCTAATTGTTGAAATGATACCGCTTGTTCCCGCTGCTACCGAAGCAACTGCGCCAATATTTGCAGGGAAAGGTGCGGAATTCCAAGCTTTAGATAACGCGCCTTGGATCTCCATTATAGCTTGCGCAACCTGGAAACCCTGGTTAACAGCGTGCAAGCCTTTCATAATGCCTTTTTGATCATCAGCAAACACGCCTGCGATTGTGGTTAAATTTCCGAACAAATCTTGAGCCGTTTTTAAACGCGCTTTGGCTTCTTTATCAGCCAACTTTTTAGTATCGTCTGAGTGTTTCTTATCTAACCTAGTTAAAAGCTTGTTTCTTTCTTCAGCGGTTAAATGTTCTGCGTCTGTAATTATCTGCCTTCTGTCGTCGTGGTGTTTCTGCAGACGTTCAAGTTCCGTTAAAAATTCTTCTTCAATTGCAGTAACCTTAGCTTCGCGCGCCTCTTGCTCTCTTTCCAATTCTTCAGCTAATCTATCTTCTAAACCTTCAAGCAAAACTTGCTGTCTTGCAGAACCTTCGCGCGTATTTTCTTCAACAATTCTAACGCGTTCGTCGTGTTGCATCTGAATCAATTCACGCTCTGTTGCTAAAAATTGTTTTATACCTTCCAGGTTTTCAGCT
>CEPX01198263.1_pt1 | contig 19591 bp, 23 predicted proteins | sample 361361 | NCBI WGS metagenome assembly CEPX01 (sample SAMEA2619974, study PRJEB7988) | marine metagenome | biome: marine biome (ENVO:00000447); feature: mesopelagic zone (ENVO:00000213) & marine oxygen minimum zone (ENVO:01000065); material: "saline water (ENVO:00002010), including plankton...
TCGCCTTTCTTTATACTACGGGCAGCAGCAATCCAAATCTTGCCTTTGCGGATAATTATTTCGCAGTTTGGATCGCAGGAATTGTTAACAAATCTGCCGTCGTTGTAAGGAACATTGCCGTCTATATCATATTTGCTGTTTAATTCAAAAATAAAAACAGAGCTTTCATTTTCTTTTGCTTTTTCAAGCAGTTCTTCTGAACGCCTGTCGCCTTCTTTCTTGGTTATTTTCTCACCTTGGTATTCCATGATATAAGTTCCTTTGCGAATATTCTTTGCTGCAAAGACTCCGTTCTTATGGATTTTTGATTTTGTTATGGAGTATAATTTAGGTTTTGACATGCTTTTTGGCTAATTGAAGCTGCTTATATCTTTTTCTATGGTAGAAACCTATATAAATCAGCAGAAAATTCCATTAGACTATGAAAATAAGCGAATTAACAGCAAGGCAGGGAAATGTTGAAGTAACAGGAGAAGTTACTGAGGTAGAAGAACCTCGCACTTTCAATAAAGCTGGGAAAGAAGGAAGAGTTACTAATGCGATTCTTAAGGATGACTCTGGACAGATTAAGCTGAGCTTGTGGAACGAACAAATAGATGCGGTAAAGCAAGGCAGCAAAATAACCATCAAAAACGGTTATGTAAACGAATGGCAAGGAGAACTTCAGCTTACAACCGGAAAGTTTGGAACACTTGAAGTAGGTGAATCAGCAGGACCAGTTGAAGAATTAAAGGAAGAAACTCCTGCTGAAGAAAAAAAGGAAGAACCCAGCAGTGTTAAGGAAGAGAGTTTAGGAGAGTAATCGTTATTTCTATCAAAAAGAATTTAAATGCCTTCTTAACACAAGTATAGTGAAGGGAGCGTAGTTCAGCCTGGGAGAACACACCGCTGAAGCCGGTGACGTCCCCGGTTCAAATCCGGGCGCTCCCATTGTTAAATAAACTTTATAAATAACAGCAGATTACGGTTTAATGTTGGGGATGGTAATGAAGTTAACTCTCGCAGAGCCTAAATATTTGAAAGATAGCATATCAATAATTTCTGAGCTTGTTAATGAAACAAGGATTAAAGTAAGCAGCGAAGGTATTGAATTGATTGCAATGGATCCTGCTAACGTTGCTATGATTGTTTTCAAGCTTCTGCCAAGCGCTTTTACAGAGTATAATGTTGAGAAGCCTGTTGACATTGCGATTAACCTGGCAAATTTCAGGCAGATATTGCGAAGAGCAAACCCAACAGACACGCTAAGCATGGAGTTAGCAGATAACAAACTGAAAGTGCAGTTAAAATCATCATCAACAAGAACATTTGACCTGCCAATAATTGACATTGAGGAAAAAGAGCAGAAAGTTCCTGAGCTGAAGTTTCCGGTAAGCATACAAACTTCTTCAATGGTTCTAAACGAAGCTATTGGGGATGCTGAAACAGTAGCAGAATCTGTCAGCTTCATGGCTGAGCCAGGAATCTTTGCGCTAAATGCTGAAGGAGACATGAACAAAGCTGCCATTGAAATAAAAGCAGACGACACTACAAAGATAGAGGCAACTGAGAAAACAGATTCAAAGTATTCTGTTGAGTATCTTAAGAAAATGATTGAAGGAAGCAAACTGGCAGACAACGTAACAATACAGTTCAATAAAGACTATCCATTGAAACTAACATACGCAACAGTTGACAAAGTAATGCTCAGCTTTATTCTCGCACCAAGAGTGGATAATGAATAAGTAAAGACAAATTTTAAAAACTAATAACTAATTCTTACACTCATGGAAAACGTTGTCATTCTAGGGAGTGGGATAGCGGGACTTACTGCAGCAATTTACAATGCTCGAGCTAATCTGAAGCCTGTTGTTGTTTCTGGAATCAAAGAAGGAGGGCAATTGATGCTGACAACCAGTGTAGAGAATTTTCCGTGCTTTCCTAAAGGAATACTTGGGCCTGAGATGGTAAGCAAGGCTCGCGAGCAAGCTAAAAAGTTCGGGGCAAGGTTTGAGGATGGAGATGTTAAAAAAGTTGAAGTTAAAGGGAAAACTTTTGTTGTAACAACTGATGAAGGCAAAATAGAATCAAAAGCAGTTATAGTTGCTACAGGCGCCAGTGCAAGAATGCTTGGCCTAGAATCTGAAAAAAAGTATTTTGCAAGAGGAGTGCATACATGCGCTACATGCGATGGAATTTTCTACGTTGGAAAAGAAATTGTAGTGATTGGAGGAGGAGACAGTGCTATGGAAGAAAGTTTGTTCTTAACAAAGCACGCGACTAAAGTAACTATTATTCACCGCAGAGATTCATTCAGAGCTTCAAAAATAATGCAGGAAAGGATTAAGAAAAATAAAAAAATATCCGTAATTTTTGACAGTGTTGTTGAAGAAGTTCTTGGAGATGAAGGAAAAGTAACAGGCATTAAAATAAAAAATGTTAAAACAAATGAAGAAAAAGAAATGAAGACTGATGCTGTGTTTCTTTCTATTGGGCATATTCCAAACACAAAATTTCTGGAAGGGGTTGTTGATCTTGATGAGCAAGGCTATATCAAGACAGAGCATAACATGCATACAGCAGTTCCTGGATTGTTTGCAGCAGGAGATTGCCAAGATCGCGTATACAGGCAAGCTATAACAGCAGCAGGCACAGGATGTCAGGCTGCATTAGAAGCTGAGAAGTATTTGGAAGCTTAACTATTTTCTAAGCATATGAGTTTTTTCCCATTCATCCAGCTGAGTTTCAAGGACATGATCTTTAATTTTTTTAGATTTTTTCTCTATTTTATCGCCAAATTGTTTTCTCCAGTATAAACCAGCAGCTACACCCATAAACAAGCCAGAAATGTGAGCAATGTTAGCTGTACTACTCGGATAAAATATTCCAAAGATATCCTGGGAAAGCCAGACAATGCCTGCTATAAGCATAGGCATAGGAAGGTAATGGATGTAAATAACCATGCCTGGCCGTAATGCAACTAATGCTCCAAGAATTGCGTATATAGCTCCTGACGCACCCAATGAGCGAGCATAAGGAGAGAAAATATTTACAAGTATTCCAGCTGTAATAAAAAGCCATAAAATACGGCGTGCTCCAATACGGCCTTCAAGGATTAACCCGAACAAAGCTAATGCGAACAGGTTATTGAGCAAATGAGCAGGACTGCCATGCGCAAACACTGATGTTATCAGCCGCCAGGGTTCTATCCACTTTAATTCGTTTATAAGAAGAAAAGGCTCAGTTGAGAAGATTTGCTGCAGGGCAAAAACTGCTATAATTATTCCTGAAAGCCATAAAGCTATGAAGCGCATGTTAAACAATAGGGAATATTAATATAAATAATTAGCTAGTTTGTGGTTAAACACAACCCTTTTATACGGTTTTGGGTTTGCTTTTGGAATGAGAATTTACAGATTGCTGTTATTGTTTGTTATTGGTATTTTGTTTGCACAAACAGCATTAGCAGGAAGCGGGCATACAACATTGCTAGCTACTTCAGAGCCTTTTGAAGGCGGTGTTACTGCTGATTTATTTCTTGAAACAAAGCCAGGCACTGGGAAGATTTTTATCGAATCCTTTCCGCTTACAAAGGTAGATACGCAAATTTCAACAAGGTTTGCAAAAGAAGTTGCGTGCAGTTATCTTGGCAAAAGCTGTGATGAGCTTGACTTTTTTTATACAATAAAAGCAGATGCTGTAATAATAGGAGGGCCGTCAGCAGGAGCTGCAATGGCTACGCTTACTGTAGCTGTACTTGAAGGAGTTGAATTGAATGAAACAGTTGCAATAACAGGGACAATTAACTCTGGCAATGTTATCGGGCATGTTGGAGGAATTTCTGAAAAGATTGAAGCTGCAAGCGATGCAGGCATAAAAAAAGTGCTTATTCCAAAAGGTGAAAGGTCAAATTTTGCGCGCAATATAAGCATTGACATGGTTGAGTATGGAAGAGATCTTGGAATAGAAATAGTTGAAGTTTTTAGCCTTGATGAAGCAGTTCAAGAGTTTACAGGGAAAACTTTTACTCCAGATGATGAAAAAATAGAAGTTGACACTAAGTACAGCGAAGTAATGAAAGAACTTGCAGCAGGACTTTGCAGAAGAACAGAAAGGCTTAAAGGAAATGTTGAAAGCAGTTCTATTAACAGGTCGCTTGAAGACGCGAAAACAGTAGCAGAGAATCTTAGCCAGCAAGGAGTTGACGCTACAGCTAAAGGAAGCTTTTATGCAGCAGCAAGTTTTTGTTTTGGAGCAAATGTCAGATATAAGTTTCTTGATTTAATTTCAGAAGAACTTAGTGATGAAGATATTCTGTCTGAACTTGAAAACGTAAATGAAAGAGTAGATGAAATCAGAAAAAATCTGAAAAACGCTTCAACTGTTTCAGACGCTCAAATATTAGCCATAGTGCTTGACAGGCTTACTGAAGCAGAAAGACATACAAACGTTAGTGCTACTTTATTAAATCAGCAAAGAGTGAATAGCATTTATGAACTTGCTTTTTCCATTGAAAGAATTGAAAGTGCAACAGCCTGGAGCCAATTTTTTGAAGTGATGGGAGAATCAGCAATAACAGAAGATGTTCTTAAGAATGCATGTATAAGCAAACTAGCAGAAGCGCAGGAACGAATTGAATACGCTTCAATATTACTTAGAGGTGTGAGTGAGAGCTCAAGATTAAGACTTGCAGAAGCACAAGCGTTTGTTGAGACTAAAGATTATGTGCAATGCCTGCACAAAGCAACACTTTCAAAATCAGAAGCAAATACATTGCTCAGCGTGTTTGGAGTAAGAGATGAAGAAATTGAAGAAATAGTAGACCGCAAGCTTACCGCTGCTCGAACAAGCATTGCAAGACAAAAAGAAATATTCCCAATAGTAGGATATAGTTATTATGAATATGCAAACTCATTAAAAGACACAGATAAGTATTCTGCACTTCTGTTCTTAGATTATGCGCTAGAATTCAGCAACATTGACATTTACTTTAAAGACAGTACAACACAAGAATTAAATGTTACACAAGTTAAGACTGCAGAAGAAGCAACACCTGTTGCATTTTACTTTATAGCTGGCATTGCGCTAGGCATAGTTTTAACAATTGTTTTGAAAAAAGCAACTAAAAGAAAAAAGAAAAGAATTCTAATAAATAGAGCTAAGAAAAAAATAGTTTCTAAATAAGAAAGAGTATAACCCTGGGAAAGCTCCCTTGCGAGAGCTTTCCTGGGCAAAAAGAGGTGATTAGAAAATTGCCCCAAACTTATATTGAATATAGAGTGGTGTAACTACTATTTAAGTGTTTCTATTCATTAGCATACTAAAGTAGTGACATGAAAACTAATATGTTTCAATATTGAAAGTAATTATTTCAGATAGATTTAAATAAAAAAACAAGTGTTTTGTGTTTATGAGCTGTGTTGTATGCGAAAAAAAGGCAATTGAACATATTGATTTTTGCAGAAGTTGCCTAATGAAAACAATAGAAAAGCGCACCAGAAAGGAAATTTCAAAAAATAGTGTTAGAAATGCAAAAATTCTTGTAGTAAATGATGGAAATTGCAATGGCGAAGTTAATGCTTACTTGATAAAAAAGATTGTTACTATTACAGATAAAATTAATTATGCAAAAAAGATGCGAAATAACAAAGATTATGATTTTATCTCGGTTTCTGATACAGCAGATGATGAAGCTAATCGCTTTCTGGAGTTTATGCTTAATTCAAGCAAGGAAAAATCTCCAAAAAAGATAATTAAATTGCTAAAAAAGTCTCTGAGCAGTGAAGTATTTGCTTATGCAGAAATAAAAAGAATTAAATACAGCAAAAAGACTAAATCTTCAGAAATTAGCTTGCTTGACAAGCTTGAAGAGCAGTATAAAGGCTCTAAACAAGGATTATCTAAAGCTTCCGAGAAACTAGAATGGTAAAATTAGGAACAAAAGTAATGCAGATTATATATGGGGAAGTTGTAGTTAGCATTCTTACAATAATTGTATCATACGCATTCTTTACCAATACCACTCAATCTATAATAAGAAATGTTGTTATTGTAACTTTGGTTTTCCTAGCTGTATATGTGTTATGGATAAAAATGTATGGCAATTATGGAAAGATGTATAAAGCCAGATTAACAGATGAATAATCCGAAAATCTTCCGGTTTTTTCTAGGCAAAACATATTAAGGACTAGTTTCTTAACAGTTAAATGAAATTTTTTACATTGGTTATATTAACAGCAGTGATTGCCAGCTGCACAATAACAGGAAACATAGTAGATGAAACACTTCATGAAGAGCATTTCAATAATACAGTCTTATTTTGCGGAGATTGCCTGGAAAAACTTATCAGCTATATTGAAAATTCAGAAACAGTTGAGTGTGCATTATACAATACTGACGAAAGAGTTGTTGATGCTGTTGGTGATAAAGGCACTATAATTACTGACAGCAACAGTAAAATCAGAGGCAGTAATGTAATAAAAAGAAAATCTTCTGGATTGATGCACAACAAGTTTTGTGTCTTTGATAACAGCATTGTTTGGACTGGTTCTTTCAACCCAACCAAAAGGAAAGCTTTGGATAATGTGATAATAATAAACTCAACCTTATTGGCTAATAATTATTTGGAAGAATTTGAGGAATTAAAAAGCAATAGCAGTATTAAAACTACTACTACCAAAATTATTCTCAATAACACTTTAATTGAAAACTATTTTTGCCCTGAGGATTGCAAATCACAACTATCTTCTTCAAGTAGGTATGGCACTGCATTATTTAGAATTACGAATTTACTCTCCAACGCTAATGAGAGCATATATTTTATGGCTTATTCTTTTACTCATCCTACGATAGCTAATGAGTTAGTGATTAAGAAATCAGAAGGAATTGATATTAAGGGAATTATTGAGAAAAGCACGACAGGCAGTCAGTACTCTAAGCATGAAATGCTAGTCAACAACGATGTTGATGTAAAGCTTGAAAGCACAAGCAAGCTACTGCACCATAAGGTGTTCATAATTGACAAGGAAATAGTGATAACTGGGAGTATGAATCCAACCAAATCTGGTGTTGGTAGAAATGATGAGAATGTGTTAATAATTCATGATAGAGATGTTGGTATGGAATATTTAGAGCAATTTGAGATATATTGGAACGCTAGTTAGTAATTAGGAACAATGATGGGAAGTATAACCAGCCTTGCTATTAGATTAACAATTGCTATACCAAATATCCGGTCTGCAATAAACCACGCAAGACCTATTAAAGCTGCTTTCTTTGTTTCCTGTTTATAAAATATCTTTATAGCAAAAGCATTGACCAGAAACATCACAATCGAAATTATTATAAAATGCAATATTATAGGTCTTAGATCTACATTGGGCGTCGGATACAACTTAAATACTACAAACATGATTAATCCTGCCACTGCTGCTGTTTTAAGTGCGGTAAGAAACTTATCTTCCATAAGCTTAAACGCTTGAATTAGTTTAAACAATTTAATTATGCCCCATAAAATTAATACGTTTACGGCAATAGAAACCAAAAGTAATGAAACATCTATCAAAAGTGGCATTGTTTACATTTTTATTCCTATGTATTTAAATCTTTTGAATGAATATTTTGAGGGAGCATAAATTTTTTAAAGTATAAAAATATGTTTTAATAATTATGAACAAAGGGATCGCTGATTCTTTAGTTGACGTAGAGTTTGCAAGATTAAAAATATTTATTAGAATTCTTCCATTCTTAGCTACTGTAATTGCGATAGTTAGTATCTCAGTATATGTTCTAGATGATAAGTTTAAAGATTATGCAATATTTATTCTGGCTGGTTCTTTTGCAGTTGGGGCAGTTGTAAATGTGGTAGTGGATAAGAAAGTCAAGAAGATATTTAAGTCGTGCTGAATCCATAGTATAGACATAACGCCCTTTTCGCAACAACAAATCCGGCTCCTCTGAAACTTACTTTCCAACATAGGTGGTGAATCGAGAATTACTTTTCTGTTCTGGTAAATAATTCCCAGTTGCAATCTCTGTCCTGAAGATGGCTGCATTGATATTTTGCAAAATAAAATAAGTGAAGCAGAAAACAGCGTTTATTTTGCAACTTATTCTTTTACGCATCCAAAAATAGCTAATGAGCTGATAATTAAAAATTCTAGTGGAATGAAAGTTAAGGGAATAATTGAAAAAGGCAGTAAGTACTCGCAATTTCAAACTCTGAAATCAAACGGGTTGGATGTAATAGAAGACAGCAGCAAAACGATACTGCACCACAAATTCTTCGTGATAGACGAAAGAATAGTGATTACAGGCAGCTTTAACCCTACAAGGAATGGCGATACAAGAAATGATGAGAATTTTTTGGTGTTATATGATGAGGAGGTTGCTGTTACATACCTTAACTATTTCAAAAGTTTGTTTGGATGACAAAACTTTATAAAACACAGCAGAAAACAAGTTTTATGGTTGATATTGTTATTGTTGGGAGCGTTGCCCTTGATACAGTTAAGACTCCTTTTGGAGAAGTTAAAGAAGTTCTTGGAGGAGCAGCCACTTACTCAAGCTATGCAGCCTCTTTCTTCTCAAAGCCAGGAATAGTTGCTGTTGTTGGAGAAGACTTTCCTTCTGAACATTTAGATTTGCTAAAAGGAAAAGAAATTGACTTGAATGGAGTGAAGAAAGAGGGGAAAACATTCAGGTGGCAGGGTAGGTATGAGTATGACATGAACGAAGCCAAAACACTAAAGACTGAACTTAATTCTTTTGAAAACTTTGAACCAGAGCTTCCTGAAGAGTATAAAAAAACAAAATACGTTTTCCTTGCAAACATTAATCCTGAATTGCAATTGCAAGTGCTTGAACAAATAGAACAGCCAGAAATTGTAATGCTCGATACAATGAATTTATGGATACAGACAAAAAAAGAGCAATTGCTGGAAGTTATAAAAAAAGTAAATGTTTTGTTGATGAATGACAGCGAAGCAAGACAATTGTTTGAAACACCAAGCCTTGTTAAAGCAGCAAGTTCTGCACTAAAACTCGGGCCAAAGCATGTAATAATAAAAAAAGGCGAGCACGGCGCGCTTCTTTTCACAAACAACAGCCATTTTAACGCTCCAGGATATCCTCTTGAAGTGATAAAAGACCCAACTGGATGCGGAGACAGCTTTGCAGGAGCACTTATTGGATACCTTGCAAAATCAGGTCTTGATGAGATAAGAAAAGCAATAATTTACGGAAGCGTAGTTGCTTCTTTCAATGCAGAAGACTTCAGCTTAAACAGGCTAAAGCAAATAAGCAACGAAGATGTATATTCCAGGTATAAAGAATTTGAAAAAATGAGAGAATTCTAGAGTTTTATCACAGTTCCAATGCTTTCATTTCCTAAAAGCGCTTCCTTAATGTTATTTTGAGTGTTTCCATTAACAACCTGGCAGGTTAAATTGCTCATTTTAAGAATCCATTCAAGCTTGCCTTTCATTCCTCCTGTAACATCAGCATCTTTGGATTCTTCAGCTGATATTTCCTTTAACTGTTCTGCACTCAATGATTTTAATAATTCAGAATTTTCTTTTGAAGGGTCTGCAGTGAACATGCCATCAACATTTGTTGCAAAAACAACTTTAGACGCATTAAGCTGGGATGAAAGATTGCTTATTATTTGGTCTCCAGATATTATAGAGCAGCCTTTATTGTCATCAATCGCCGGAGTTCCAAACAAAACAGGAACCATTCTTTTGCTAAGCAGGTTATTAATTAAATCTGTGTTAATTATGATTTTTCCATCTGTGCTTGTTGTAGTGGAAGAAAGCTGGAATGGGAAAGCAGGAATGTTTTTTTCATTCAATTCTTTGCAGATAAAGCTGTTTAACTCATTCATTAAAGCCTGGCATTTTGATACTGGAATAAAATCATCAGAAATTCCTTGCGCTAACTTGTGCTTTGAAGAAATAGGATGCCCATAAGAACCAGCACCATGAACAATAACCAAATTAAATTTTTGAGCCTGAAGAGAACTTGCTATTTCTTCAGAGATTCTTGATAAGTTTTGCTTATTCAAAACCGGCTCAGCTTCAGACTTCTTGGTGATAACCGAGCCGCCTAGCTTGATTAGTGTTGTATTCATTCTATACCTAGCTGAAGTTGTGGATATATTTGGTGCACAAGGCTATCTTTAGGAACAAGTGATTCCATAAAGCTGCGGACAGCTTCATCAGCTCTTTCAAGCCTTGCTAAAATATAAGTTTCTGTAGTTCCTTTACTTGCTAAAATAGTCAACATATGTTCGAAACCAATATTATCATCTCTAATACGTCTGAATATTGGTCTAAATTCACCAAAGGGTATTTCATCAAATATTTTTGCTTCTTCTGACACTTCAGTAAATGAAACTTTGGTATATCTTTCAGGGTGAGTCTCTTGAAGTGAATATATTTCGTCAAACGCTAATTTTAACTCAACAAGTCCATTAAAAATTGGATAGGCATAATCAGCACCAACTCTAACACCGCTAACAGTAGTAAGTGGTTTTGCTTTTCCCATAATATAATCATACTCATCAACATTTAAATCCCATGTAAACTCAACTACATGTGGGCTATGCCCTTCATAATCTGAAGGAACAAGCGGTACTTTAACATTTCCACGCAAATACCTGTTATCAGCTATAGTATGATCTCTTATTCTCATAAAAAAACCAGGTTCAACATTAAAATAATGATCTGCGCAAGTAGCTGTTCTGGATTTATTCGCAACTATACCGTACAAACGTCTAACCGCTCTAGCCAAATCTTCGTGCACTCTTACTTCTGTTTCTATTTCAATTCTGACTGTAGAAACAGAACTACTTTGATCAAGAATAAATTCTAAAGGATCAATTTTACTCATCAAAAAAGGGGTTGGAAATAGTTTTATAAAGTTTTCTCGGAGAAGCGATTTTCAACTTTATCAATAGCAACTCTCAACCAATAACTGTAATTTTCAGGATTTGCCTGGATGTCTTTCTTTAGCTCTTCCATTTCAACCCATTTCCAGGATTCAACTTCTTCCGGATTAGAAGTTGGATTACCATCATAGTTGCCTATCAGAACATGGTCAAATTCATTCTCTGTAAGGCCATTGTCAAATTTTGTTTTGTAAGTAAAAGTAAATGCTTCTTTTAGCTCACAGTCAAAACCCATTTCTTCCTTTAAGCGGCGATGAGCAGCTTGTTCAACTGACTCGCCAAGCCTTGGATGACTGCACACAGTATTTGTCCATAACCCTGGAGAATGATACTTGGATTTTGCACGCTGTTGTAAAAGCAACTTGCCTTCTGAATTAAATACAAACACTGAAAAAGCTCTGTGAAGCTTTCCGTCTTTATGGGCTTGAAGCTTTTCAGCTGTTCCTATTTGCTTATCATTTTCATCAACTAATATTACTTCTTCCATACAAATTTGTGTGAAGAATTGGTTTTTAATTTTTTCTCTCTTTCTTCACACATTTATATTAAGTAGAATAACATACATAATAAGTTAAATAAGTGTTAAAAAGCATTAACTTTATAAATATAAATACATACAAATTAAGTGCAGAATGAGTAAAATTCCTTACAAAGCGCTTGAAAAATTTGTTAAAATATTTCAGAAAGAGTATAAGGTAGATTTAAGCGAAGTTCTAAAAGAATTAAAAGAAATCCCTAAAGAAATAGAAGTTCCTGCTTCTGTTTTCAGCAGAAAACTTAGCAGTCTTGAAACCATTTGCAAATATCTCAAAGAAAATCTTGGTTTAAGTTATCATGAGATTGCAGAACTTCTCAACAGAAATGACAGGACAATTTGGATTACTTACAGGAATGCGTCTAAGAAGGTGAAGTCAAAATTTGTGGTTAAAGATACAAAGTTAATGATTCCTGTTTCAGTTATCGCTAACAGAAAGTTAAGTGTTCTGGAAGCTATTGTTTCTTACCTTAGAAAACTCAAGTTAACATACCATAAGATAGCTGTTATTCTGAAACGAGATCAGCGCAATATCTGGACAGTGCATAGCAGAGCTAAGAAAAAATGGAAAAATTCCTAAGAAAAAGACTGGAAGAGCTTGTTAAAGAACAGGCTGAAGCAGAGAAAAAGAAAGCTAAAGCAGCTAGTCTTATAATCAGCCTCAATGAAAAACTGGCTCAGAATGCAATAGTTATTGATGATTATTCTGAAGAGCTTGCAAAACTTAAAGGCACTGTTAAGAAATTTGAAGATACAATAGCATATTACAAAAACAGTATAGAAAGTGCTGAGAATACTTTGGAAGGGCATCAAAAAAGTATTGTGTGGGAAAAGATACTAAAGGAAACATCTTTGTTAACTGCTGCTGCAAGCGTAATATTAACAAGCTTGATTGTAGTTCTGATATGGAGTTAACAAGCAAAAACATTATAAAAAATCGATTTTTCAGTTTTTGCATGGAAACCAATGAAAACTACGCAGTAAAAGACATGAACTTGGCAGAACAAGGACTTTTGAACATTGAATATGCAGAAAGCCAGATGGGAGCACTGCTTAAAGTAAAGGAACGCTTTGAAAAGGAGAAGCCACTTGAAGGAATAAAAGTAGGAATGGCTCTGCATGTTACCAAAGAAACAGCTGTTCTGGTAAAAACCCTTATTGCAGGAGGCGCTGATGTTGCTATTTGCAGTTGCAATCCGTTAAGCACACAAGATGATGTAGCTGCTGCGTTGGCTAAATCTGGCATTAAAGTTTATGCTTATAAGGGAGAGTCAAAAGAAGATTACTATAACTTTTTAGACAAAGTTATTGCATTCAAACCACAGATTACAATTGATGACGGTTGCGATTTAGTGACAGAAATACATAATAAGAATCCTGAGTTGATTGACGGAATTATAGGCGGAGCAGAAGAAACAAGTACAGGAGTCATAAGATTGCGAGCTATGGAAAAAGACAATGCATTAAAGTATCCAGTCATAGCTGTTAATGACGCAAACACAAAACACTTGATGGACAATATAAAAGGCACAGGCCAATCTACAGTAGATGGTATTCTAAGAGCAACTAACACCATCATAGCTGGGAAAAACTTTGTTGTATGCGGTTATGGTGAATGCGGAAAAGGCTTAGCAAAACGAGCGCAAGGAATGGATGCTAATGTTATTGTTACAGAAGTTGACCCATTCAGAGCATTGCAAGCAGCTATGGACGGGTTTAGAGTTATGCCTATCAAAGAAGCTTCAAAAGAAGGAGATATTTTTGTTACAGTAACTGGCAATAAGAATGTGATTGATATTAATCATATGAATTTAATGAAGAATGGGGCCATTCTAGCAAATTCAGGACATTTTGATGCTGAAATTAATGTTAATGAGCTTGAAAAAGTTGCAAAGGATAAAAGAACTATACGTGAATTCATGGATGAGTACACATTAGCAAATGGAAGTAAGATTTTTATCTTGGGCCAAGCTAGGTTGATTAATTTGGCAAGTGCTGAAGGCCATCCATCAGCAATAATGGCTATGTCTTTCTGTAACCAAGCTTTTGCTTGCGAATATCTAGTTCAAAACAAAGGAAAACTAGAACCAAAAGTTTACGTTTTGCCAAAGGAAAAAGATGACGAAGTTGCTCAGCTTCAGTTAGAAGCAATGGGCATCGAATTCGACACTTTGACGGAGGAGCAAAGTAAATATCTCAATTCTTGGCAAGAAGGCACCTAAGAAAGTATCCTGTAAAAAACGTCAAATATTGGGGTGTTGGTTGTTACCAGGAAAAAGTCTGCTTTCAAGTCAAGGCAAGTTTTGTTAAGGTTTGAAACGTGATTGCCAAGCTGAGATTCGTACTGTGAGATTAGTCTTGGGCTTACGTAAGTGCGCAAGATTTCATGAGTTTCTGCGTCTTCAAGCTTAACATCTCCTGAAATCTCCAACTCTTTTTCGCTTGGGTCAAGCACTTGAACAAGCTTTATGTCATGGTTGCCAAGCTTTAACAAGCCTTCTTTTACTTCTTCTGGATCCAAAAGAAAATCAGATATTATTATGATTAAGGATTTTGTGCCAAGAAGCTTGCTGTACTTCGCCATTGCATCAAAAAACTTTGATTTACCCTTAATCTTGACTTTATTGAGATGGTCTATCATTGTTGCAACGTGCTCCAAACCACGGCGAGGCTGGAAAACATCAAGACTGTCTGAAAAAGTAGCGAATTGGAATCTCTCATGTTCTTTCAGAGAAAGGTAAGCAAATCCAACTCCAAGCATGGAAGCGTAGTCAAATTTCTTTGGCTTGCCATAATTCATGCTCGCACTGTCATCTACTATGACGTGCACAGTCATGTTTCGCTCCTCTTCATATTTTTTGATGTATAAGTGGTCTGTTCTGGCATAAATTTTCCAGTCTATCTGCCTAAAATCATCGCCTTCAGAATAAATACGGTGGTCTTTAAGTGTCGAACCACTGCCAAGATTTATAGATGCTTTGTTGCCAAAATATTTAGAAGTTACACGCTTGCTAAGTATTAAATGGAACCGGTCTAGTTCTCCTAAGAAATCTGCAGTAATCATTTTTTGATTTTATCCAAAAACAGTTTTACAGCATCATCAGGGGTCATGCCTTTTCTTTCTGCTTCAAAATTAAGGATAAGTCTATGGCGCAATACAGGATATGCCATAGCTTTTATGTCATCAGAGCTAACATGATTTCTTCCATTGATCAAAGCTCTGGCTTTTGCTGCCACAATAAGACCAATTGAAGCACGAGGGCTTGCTCCATACTCAATTACATCTTTCTTATTTCGCGTAGCTGTAATCAGTTTAACAACTTCCTGCTTTAAGTCAGTAGCTACAGGAACTTGCCTTGAAAGCTGCTGCAAAGAAAGCAAATGGTTTTTGGTCATAACAACCTTAAGACGCCTTTCAGAATGTTCGTATGCATACTTGTTAACAACTTCAACTTCTTCATCATAAGTTGGATAATTTGCTTTTATTTTTAGCAGAAAACGGTCTGACTGAGCTTCTGGCAAAGGATATGTTCCTTCTTGCTCAATAGGATTTTGAGTGGCAAGAACAAAAAACGGCTTATCGAGCTTGTAAGTAGTATTGCCAACAGTAACCTGCTTTTCCTGCATTGCTTCCAGCAAAGCTGACTGAGTTTTTGGAGTTGCACGGTTTATTTCATCTGCCAGAACAATGTTTGCAAAAACAGGTCCAGGATGGAATTTGAACTCACGACTGCCGCCGTGCTCCTCTATAACATAAGTTCCTGTTATGTCAGAAGGCATCAAATCAGGAGTATGCTGGATTCTGCTAAAGCGCAAATCCATTACTTTAGCTAATGTTCGGACAGTAAGTGTTTTCGCAAGCCCAGGATAGCCTTCAAGCAAAGCATTGCCATCAGAAAGCACAGAAACCAATATCTGCTCTACAACACGGTCCTGGCCAACCACAACTTTTCTTACTTCTGAGAAAAGCTCTGAAAATATCTTCTTATAGGCAATCATTTCCATTTAAACTTTAATAAACAGAAATATAAAGGTTTCTGTTTAAGAACCAGCCAGCGTGTTAAAGTAGTTCTTCACTAATTTAAGGTCTTCCTTTGCAATTTCTTCTTCAAAGCTTTCTGCTGCCACAGCTTGGATTTCAGAAGGGTAAGACTCGGAGAAATCAGGGAAATCAGCTTCCTGGATTTCTCTGATTGAGAGTTCTGTTCCTGCAGGCCTAATCCTTATTTTGATTTCATCATCTCCAAGCTTTACTACAGTTGGCTTTCCGTAAATATCATCACTGGTTTTCTTCAAGCCAGTATCCTGGCTGCCGACTGCAAACCGTATCTTTGAGCTGCCTGAGCCGCCTGTTCCAGGGCCTTCTTCTGCTTCCTGTGATTCCTGATCAACTAAGTTAAAGTTGAAATTAAGCACTCCAAAAGTTACTGGAGAAAGCAATAATATCAGAAATGCCAAAGCAACTATTCCTATAGATTTCATATAAATCTTTCTTTCATTAAGAAAAGTTGATTCTTCAACCTGTCTTAAATCATGAAGAACTTCTGAGTGAAGCTCTTTAACAACAGGATTTTCTTCAGTTGAATGTTCTGCAGCTGTCCTAAGCTTTTCATCTAAATTTTGGTATTTTTGCTCAACAAGCTTTATTTTGCTCAGTTTAAGCTTCTTTCTCAAAACATAAACAAAATAAATCAGAGAGATAGTTACAGGATATATAAGCGGAAGGTTGAAAATAGAAAGCACCAGAAGCAAGATAAGAAACAGAAGAATTGTGTTTATTGAAGTATCAAATATAATCAGATTGTTAAGAGTGTTCCTCACGTCAGCTATTGCGTTTTTGAATGCTTTCATCTTAACACGTATAATCCGGATTAATCTGCTTATTCAGGCTGCAGATGTCATCGTTTAAGGCGTTAATCCTGTTTTTCTGATTTGTAACAGCGCTGTCAAGATCTGCTATTTCTATGTCCTTTTTGAGGATGTCATATTTTGCATCAGACAATTCAGATTCTGTTTGCTCCAATAATACTGTTGTTGAAGCAAGCTTTTCCTGAGTTGCTGTAAGCTCTGTGTATAGTTTGTCTCTTTCAGCTTTAAGCCTGTTATAGAGTTCCTCAAGCTTTTTCTTATCAGTTGACTTAACTGAAAGCTCAGTGGTTGTACGATTAAGCTCAGTAAGTTTTGTTGTGAAGTTCTTGCTGATTTTGCTCAGCTCTTCTGCTGTAGTCTCATATGTTTCTGAAATATTCTTAAAGTTGCTCTGATAATACGTAGTTAAAAGGACAATCGAAAGCAGAACTATAAGAACTAACACCAACATAAGCAAATTTACGTTTTTTCTCATATATGCCATTTTTATTAACTAAAAGTGTTAATCATTTATTTGTTTTTCCCTCTTGCACTCTGCGAACAGCTATTTCTGCCAAAAATACCAAAAGAGCTGCCAATAAGAATATCCAGGAATAAGAGGAAGGCGCAGATATTATGCGCTTTGAATCGGATTTTACTTTTTCCACTATTTCTTTTACATCCTGCTGGCTGAAAATTTTCCCTCCTGTAATGCTTAATGCCTGTTCAAGGTCAGGATTCATGCCAGTCATAGCATATTCTTTTTCATAATTAACTGATGCAACAGCATCAAAAAACTTTGCTGAGCCAGTTTCTTCAGGAGTAAAAGAAGCTTCATACAATCTTTTGCCTATTTTTGAGAATTTCAAAGAGTCATGCTCAGGAAAGCTTCCTGATACAACATGAATTTCCATCTTATCTCCGAGATGAATATCTTTTATATCAACATCAAATTTCTTATTTCTGCTTAAGTCTCCAATAGCCCAATTAACAGACCTTGTAATAAGAGCTGAATTCTTAGAAGAAAGCAATTCAGAACCCCAAGCAGAACCGTCATCTGTGGAAATCGCTACTATCCTTCCAAGACCAAGCCTTGAAACAGTTACAACAGGATTGTTGTTGTGGGTTGCTACAAGCAAGTCTGCATTAGGCTTTGGAACAACCTGATTAAAGCCGTTAACTTTTGCTGAAATTTTCAATCCTCTTGTTATGAAATGGTGAGAGTTTACAATCTCAAGTGAAAAAGAAGAGCCAGAAGGCGAATCTTCTGATTCACCAAAAAGAACTTTAAGACGTTCTGTTTCATCAGGCTCAAAATAATAGCCATTGCCTGTATTAGCAATATCCTGCATGTGCTTACGATTAGTGCCTTCACCAACTCCAACAGCATATACTTTAATTCCAGTGTTTGCAGCTATCTGCGCATTGTGCAAATCATCTGCATAGCTTCCTGATTTTCCGTCAGAGAATATTATGATGTTTCTGCTTCCTTCCAAAGGACCAAGTATTTTTCTTGCTGCTTTTATTCCTTCATCAACTCTTGTGCCGCCTTTGTATACCAACTTTTCAATTCTTCCTCTAATGTAAGCTTCGCTTCCAAGAATTTTTGTTAAGTCTGAAACTATAAAAGCATCTGTGTTAAATGCTATGACAGCTACTCTATCATTTTTCCTTAAATCATCAAGAACTCCAATTGCCAATGCTTTTTCAACTTCTTGAACTCTTGCATTTGCTCCTTTTTTAAAGCCTGCTCCGGTAGAACCTGAGATATCTATTACCAAAACAATGCTCACATCATCTTTCTTGCCTTCTTTGCCTTTTCCAACCCTAACAGGAAGCATTCCTTCAAAGAGCGAGTTTCTATAACCTCCTCGGTCATACGAATTCTTCCCTCCAAAAACAACCAATCCATTGCCATCAACCACATAATTGCTTAACTTGTTTACATCAATTTCAGATTCACGCATGTCATCAAGAACAACTGCTGAATAACTGTTAAGATTGCTTTGAACACTGCTAACAGATGTTGTATGGTATAAAGATGTTAATATGTTACTTACAGGAGCTGAGTCTTTTCCTACAAAAAGAATTTTTGGTTTTGGTTCGACTTTAACAGTTTTATAAAAAACATTGTTCTGGTTGAAGAAATCAGTTATTATTACTTCTGCCTTTATAGTATGGTAACCTTCAGCAAACTTTTTTGTAATTGATGCAACATTACTGCCTGAATAAACACCATTAAGAACTTCTGCATTATTTATAGACACAATCAACCTGTATTCTCTTGTATTGCCAACTTGGTTTACAACTATATCAAATGTGTTTTCCTCTGCATTTGTTGTAACCCTAGACCCAAAAACCATTACAGATGTATCGTCTTTATTTACCTGAAGGTCGACAGCGCTTATTGTTGAATTCAAGCTGGACGCAAGCACAAGCATATCGCCCAAGCTCCTGCCATAATTATTATTGCCATCGCTTACTAACAAAATGTTATCATCGCCATCATTTGCCGCTATCAAAGCATCACCGATTGCTGAAATATCTCCAGAAGCAAATGTTTTAGAACGCACAGGAATGCTTTTCTTAAGCTCATTCTCCAGGCTAGAAATTCCTGAAGTGTCAAAAATACCCATTGAACTTGAGTTATCTATTAGTAAAGTCAGAGTTGGATCTCCTGTTCTTAAAACAGTTTGAAGAGTGAAAGGAGAAGCCATTGCTATTATCAAAAATATAAAAATAAGTGAGCGGGAAATTAAAATAAACGAGCGTTGCTTAACTTTTTCTTGGAAAGTTTTTCTTGCCTGAATTTTTTTAAATTTAACAAAATCTTTTCTTATTATTAAAATAAGTGCTGCAAGAACAGGCAAAATCAGCAAAAGCAGTTTAGGATTTTGAAATTCTACCATTATAAATCGCCTCTGAATTTTATATAAAGCAGCTCTGCAAATATCAAAATAGCAGCAAGAAGCGCTAAAAGAGAATCAAAACTTTTTGTCTCTGTCAACTTTGACGTTTCAATAGTTATCTGTTTTTCCTCTTCAGAGAAAGCAGTTGCATCAGAGCTCACTGAAGATTCGCGAATGTTAAGGAGATTGGCTGCCACTTTTCTGTCATAAGTATAAAACCCTGCCTTGTCTAAAAGCAAGCGGTCTGTTTTTATTTTACCAAGCGGAGTATCAACAGTTTGTTTTTTTATCACATCAATTCTTCCAGTCTCAAAGTTAAAATTATCCAAGTTCTCTGTTTTTGCTAAAAAGTTAATCAGCCTTGACCAAAAT
>CEPX01046414.1_pt1 | contig 19552 bp, 18 predicted proteins | sample 361361 | NCBI WGS metagenome assembly CEPX01 (sample SAMEA2619974, study PRJEB7988) | marine metagenome | biome: marine biome (ENVO:00000447); feature: mesopelagic zone (ENVO:00000213) & marine oxygen minimum zone (ENVO:01000065); material: "saline water (ENVO:00002010), including plankton...
ATATTTTATTGATCGAATTGCCAAATTTCATTTAGATTTTGAAACTATTCATCCTTTTTGCGATGGCAATGGCAGAATTGGCCGAGTCTTAATAAACTATCAGCTCCTTAGGCTTGGTTTTCCAATAATAACTATTCGCAATAAGGAGAAAAAAACATATTACCAGGCATTTAATGATTATCAACAAAACAAAAACACAAAAATAATGGAAAAAATAATTTTTTTAGCTTTAACAGAATCTTTATACAAAAGAATTGCTTATTTAAAAAGTAAACAAATTATTACGCTTTCTGAATATTCTAAAAAAATAAAAAAACCAGCTCCAGTGATTTTAAATGCGGCTCGCAGACAAACTGTTCCTGCGTTTAGGGAAAAAGGTGTTTGGAAAATTAATGCAGATTTTAAGTACAAACCAAAAAAGTAAAAAAATAATTTAAGAGACGGCAAAATCAAGAATGATTAAAGCTACTACAGAGTGATTTAATCTGCGGGTTTAATACCTATATTCAATTTCTACTTTTTTATTTTTACCAGCTAAACGGCTAAAATATAAATTTAGCCGTTTAAATAATAAAAAGCGGACACTTAATGTGCCCGCATTATTTTTGGTTTAGCTAATTGAATCTTTGCCAGAACTCACTTCTCTCAAATGCCGCTGAAAAGCTTTAGATAATTGCTCTTCATCGCCTTGTTCAGGCAAAAAAATTTCATTAGCTTCTGGAGCGTATAGCACCACAAGATTACCAATAGGCAAATCAACTTTACTCTTAGTTACTTTTAATCCTAAATTTTCCAAACCCTCTTTAATATCAAAATCATCCGCTGGAATCATCACAGGTATGAAAGCCCAGCCTTTAAGTCTCTGTCCCACAGAAAACTCGTACCTCTTATAACAAAGCTGATGCCCTTCTGGAGCATCCAACACAAACCACTGGCCCCCAGAAAATATATTAGGAGTCTCTTTTTCATAAAGCTGCATAACTTGCTTATAAATAGCAGAAAAATTACTTTTAGTTTTTCTGCTAGGCTTTCTATTGCTTTGTCTAGGCATTATACCACCTCCTTCTTGCCAAATTAACACAAAACCAATATTATGTAAACATGCCTAAAAAAACATTAATCCTAATAATCCAAATAATTTTAATATGCCTATTATTAGGTGTTTTGTTTTTACAGGCCTTTTTCCAAGAAAAAACTGTAATTATAAATAATATTAATCCAAGGCTGGATATAAACGGCAATATCATAGATGCGCACGACGGTGGCTTAATAAAATTTGGAAAAAAGTTTTATTTATATGGTACTTCTTATGGAACTGGCAATGGCATGAGTAAAAATTATTTTACTGTTTATTCGTCTTATAATCTTGTAGATTGGAAAAGGCATGGCCAACTCATACCAAACCTAAAACCAAACAAAAGATACAGACCCCATGTAGTTTATAATTTAAAAACTAAAAAATATATCTTGTTTTATAATTCATATTCTGGAACATCTTGGAATGGCCGTATTACTGCCGCAATTAGCGACTCACCAATAGGACCATTTACAGTGCAAAATTCCAGTATAAATCTTAAATATAAAAACCCAGGTGATTTTAATATTTTAGTAGATCAGGATAATCAGGCATTTATATCATATACTGCAATTTCTAAAGATCATCAGAATTATGTAGAAAAACTAACTCCTAATTATCTTAATTCCACAAATAAAATCAGCAAACCAGTTGGGCCGAAAGGTCACGAAGCTAGTATATTTTTTAGGAGAAATAATATTTATTATTTAATAATTAGCAAAAATTGCTGTTTTTGCTCGAATGGTTCTGATGCAAAAGTTTATACTAGCTATCATGCTCTTGGTCCATACGAATTTCAGAATAATATAAATCTTAATTCACAAGGCAAAATTATTATTCCTGCACAGCAGACTTTTATAGCTGAAATTCCTAATAAAAATGGAATCCAATATTTATGGATGGCAGATCTTTGGTTTTCATCTCCTGATGGTAAAAAAGGTGAATACAAATGCGGAGACAAATTTCCAGGGACTAAAGCACATGATTTCCAATATTGGCATTTATTAGAATTTGATGCGTTTGGGAATATTAAAAATTTAAAAAAATTTATTAATAAATTTCAGATAAAAATCAACAAATAAAAAAAGCTGGGAGCTTTTTTATTAGGGTCCAAATACTGCAATGGCCACACAAACAGATATACAAAGGCTAATAGATAACGAAGATAAAGCTAGGCATCGCATGGCTCGTTTAAAGTCTGGCATATTAGTTTGCCTTGTAAAAAACAAACTTCTTAGGTGTTGAGCCAAGGCAACCAGAGATATACTCAAATAGGCGGCTGATGCATGATATGCTATTAAACCAAATACAAAGCAAAGTGCACATAAAACTTCCATTATTCTTCCTCCTTTAAATTTTAGCTCCCAGGTGTTTAGTTTTGCACAAAAGCAAGGCAGAATCAATATTAAGCCTTGAGGTAATTGTCTTGACAAATCCAATCAATTTTGTATAATTATTTCAATAAAAATAAGGATAGGAGCTTGATAGTCATGGATAAGTCTTCAAAACTTACTATCATAATGGATAGCGAAGAGCCGGAAGACCTTTTAATTTACTGTGGAAATGATTTGGTCGATATTTTTAAAGACAAGGTTAATTCTCTTTTGGAACATTATCTTGACCAACAATTCCTTCAGATATTTGTAGTAAGTGGTGTCACAGAAGATAATCAAGGTAGAAAAGGATTAAAGGTTTTGTCCCGTACAACCATTGGTGTTGGACCTTTGAAGGAGATGTGGTCTTTATGTGCAAGAAAAATAGTTGATCCTGTTCGCAGTCGGGTTAGGAAAGGAGCAGTAGCTGCTGTCTTGCTCCACAATCGTCTAAATGGGGATGCAACGCCAGACAAAAGTGACATCAAAATTATCAAGGAACTGATTGCCGATGCAGGAGAATGGGGCAAGGTTCTCTTTGATTATATTATTGTGGCAGATAATAAGTACTTCAGCATGCGAGAAGCAGGCATGCTATAAAATAAAGTACGAAGTTTAAAGGCGAAAAACTTTTTCGCCTTTTTTATTGACAAAAGAATATTTATATGTTATACTGTATGACGTATAAAAATAAAAAAACTGGGGGTAAAAACTCATGGAACAGACTAATACAGGAACAGAAAAAAATAAAGGGCCAAGCATTTTAATTGTTTTGTCTCTAGTCATCGCAACATTAGTTTTGAGCATAACAGTAACACTTAAAATTACCAGACTAAGTGAAAAACCAGCTTTTGTAAAAAATTATATTGGCTGGTTTAATGTGGAATATGGGAGAGGCGAGAAAGCAACTTGGGATCAAATGCTTGGTTATGGAACTGTTGCGCTGCAGGACCATGCTCATAAAAGCTCGCAATGGTTTGCATGGCTAGATTCTGATGCAAGGTTCCATATTGTGTTTGATAATTTTTTCCCTACACACAATCTGGGACAGATTAACAACATCAAGTTTTTTGTCGAAAAGAATGAATATAATTGGGAATTAGAGTGGAAGAACTTTTTCCCGATTATAAAGACTGAATGGGTTGCAAAATGGTCAAATCAGGAAAATCCCGGCCGAGTTGGACCTGAAATACTACCACGAGCTCTTGCGCAAATACAGGGCAATGTGCCAGGTATTAAAAAATTTAAAATCAAATATCTACAATAAACAATGCTTTCCCCAAAACTGTTATTTTGGGGAATTTTTTATTTAATAATTACAAGCCTTGCATTTTACAAAATCTATGCTAAACTAATATATATGCTAGGAAAACGTAAAAAATCAAATATTATAACAACTCATAAAATTCATACAAAAGACACTGGATCAAGCGAAATCCAGATTGCTTTATTATCTTATCGCATCACAGAACTTACAAAACATCTTAAAAAACATAAAAAAGATCATCATTCTCGAAGAGGGCTTTTAAAAATGGTCCAAAAACGCAAAAAACTTTTAACATACTTAGAAAAAAATAATGAAAAAAGTTATAATAAGATTATAAAAAAATTAAAATTAAAAAAATGAGCGTAATAAAACACAAAGAACAAAGAATAGCAGTTTTAATAGATGTACAAAACATGTATCATTCTGCTAAAAATTTATATAAAGCAAAAGTAAATTTTAAAGAAGTTTTAAAAACTGCATCAGCAAATAGAAAGCTAGTTAGAGCAATTGCCTATGTTATAAAAACTGAATCAGGCGAAGAATCTGCTTTTTTCGAAGCTCTAACAAAAATTGGTTTAGAAACAAAAACCAAAGACTTGCAAATTTTCCCTGGTGGATTTAAAAAAGGCGATTGGGACGTTGGCATTGCTATTGATGCTGTACAGCTTTCAGGCAAAATTGACGCCCTAATCTTAGTAACTGGAGACGGAGATTTTATACCTTTAGTTGAATATTTACAAGCCAAGGCTGTGCAAGTAGAAGTAATTGCTTTTGCTAAAAGCGCTTCTGCAAAATTACTAGAAGCAGTAGATGATTTTGTAGATTTATCAAAAGACGCACGGAAATATTTAATCAAGTAAATCCATGAGTGGGCATTCTAAATGGTCAAAAATTAAACATCAAAAAAAAATAACTGATGCTAAGCGAGGCAAGGTTTTTTCAAAATTAAGCAAGCTCATAACTATTGCGGCTCGCACTTCTGCGAATCCAGATGATAATCCCAGCCTTCGCCAGGCCATAGAACAAGCCAGATCTTCTAATATGCCTAAGGCAAATATTGATAGAGCCATAGACAAAGCACAAGGCAAAGACGGAGAAAATTTAGAAGAAGTAGTTTACGAGGCTTTTGGCCCAGAAGGAATAGGCATTATTATCAAGGCCTTAACTGATAACAAGAATCGGGCTTTAGCAGAAATCAAAGCAGTTTTAAATAAATTTAATGCCTCTATAGGGGCGCCTAATAGTGTTGCATGGATGTTTGAAAATAATAAGCCAAAATACCCTGCGCAAATTTCTAATAAATCAAGAGAATTAGGGGAAAAATTAATTTCTGAATTAAAAGAATTAGACGACGTTGATCAAGTTTATTCTAGTTTGTAGCTTGTCTTTTATAAAATCTTTATTATAAACAGGGAAATCAAAAATGATTTCCCTGTTGTTGTTTTTTTATTAGCACTTACAGCAGTCAACTATTGACATTATATTCGAGATCCTGTATGATTTAATACAGGATGTTGTATATATTAAATCCAATAAAATCATGAAAAAAATTGAAGCAATTCAAGTATTACAAAAATCTAATAAAAAAATATTTACCTTGCCTGACCTAAGGAAGCTTTTAAATATTGAAAACGATAATACAGCTTATAAACAAGCTGAAGGGCTTATTAAGTCAAATATTCTAAAAAGAGCAATAAAAGGTGTTTATTACTTAGTCATGGACAGTCCTTCTGATTTTGAATTAGCAAATTTTATTTACCAGCCTTCATATATATCATTAGAATCAGCATTAAATTATTATGGTATTTTAATTCAATCTTCTCAACAAATTACATCTATCACTAGCAAATCAGCAAAAAACATAGAAGTTGATAATAAAGAATTTACTTATGCACATTTAGATCAAAAATACTTTTCTAATTATAAGCAAAGCTTGTCTAAAGATAAGCAAAGCTTGAAATCTTCACTTCGTTCAGATTATAAGAAAGTTGATAGTTTTATTATTGCTACGCCTGAAAAAGCTTTGATTGATACAATGTTTTTTACTTCTATTGGTAGAAGCCATCTGAATCTAGACGAGCTAATTTTAGACTCCATAAATAAAACTAAATTCCAAGAAATTGCTAGTAAAATTTCAAATCGAGCTTTTAAAAATTATCTTAAATTAGTAAAATTATGATTTCTCAAGATCAAATTAATGAACTTTCTCGCATATGGGAAATAGACAAAGATACTGTTTTACGTGAATATATTCAAGTTGTATTCCTTAGTATTTTTTATACTCACAAACAAAGCGAAAAAAATTATTTTAAAGGGGGCACAGCTATTCGTCTACTTTTTGGTGGGGAACGTTTTTCAGCTGATTTAGATTTTTCTACTAAATTATCTTTTTCAGAATTAAAAAATTTACTTTATAAAACATTGAAAAATATAAATCTAATTATTCCTGTGATTTCATTTAAGAAAATAAATATTGGCAACAAGTCTTTAAAAGCAGTTTTGTCATATCAATCGAATGCAATGCAATACCCCCTAACAATTGATCTTGATTTTTCCCACAGAGAAAAACCTTTTACCTCAGAAGAAACTATTTTAAACTCTGATTTTCCTATTAATTCACGTTCTGTTATTCGCCATCTTGGTTGGTCAGAAATTTTATCTGAAAAAATTAGTGCTTTTGTATGCCGAGCAAAGGGCAGGGATGTTTTTGATTTTTGGTACCTTTTAGATAAAGGAATTAATATTGATTGGAAAATGGTCAATAAAAAACTTAAATTTTACAACAAAACAGCAAATATTTCAACTATTATTAATAAAATAGCAAGATTTGATGATAAAAAAATTAAAAATGATTTAGAAAAATTTTTACCTAAACATAATAGAAATTTAGCAGTTAATGTGAAAAAGATGCTTTTAGATAAGCTTTGCTCTATAAAAGAATTTAATATAAAAGATAGCCAGGATTTGAGCTATAGCAGAATGCCTGGAGGCTCATTTCATAAAACGGAAAAATTAATTTATGATTTAGATAAAACTAAAATTATTTTAATGACTCGCGAGAATGAGAATAAATTACGAGTAGATATTATTACTCAAGATAACGGAAAGCGTCATGGCTGGATTAGAGTTAAAGCTAAGGCTGGTATTAGAAAATTAGATATTATTGAAAAAAATAAAAGCAAATTTAAAAACAAGTCTTATAATTATTTAATTAATCATAAATTTAGTGATTAATTAAATAAAAAAATTATCTTAATTCTGAACCGATTTTGGTTCAGGATTTTTATTGCCTTGTTTTTTAACAAACTCATTTATTCCTATTTTCTCAAAACTTGGTTAATGCCTTGACATAGACATACCTAAACTTGACTTTTAATCTTTTTTATGTTATTCTAATATTGCCCAAAATTAGACAGGAGGAAGTATAAAGATGATACCTATTGAGTCATTTTTTGATTCTAGGAAAATAAATCAAATTTGGCCAAAAGTTGTTTGCAATAATAAAGACTTTACAGGACAAATTGAGCAACGAAAAAAATTACGTGAAAGCCTTGAGAATGTAATTACATTATTGCCACGGCCAGATATAAGACTGGATATGGCTCTTAATCAAAGCTATATAACAGCAGAGCAGGCCACTAAGCTTTATAAAAGCTTAGGTAATTTGCTTGATAATCAGGATTATAGACGTATTATTTTTTATTTGCCATTTGAATTTTTGCCAAATAGGCAATGTAATTATACTGACAAAGAACTTCAGAAAGCATCAGAGCGATTTTTTCAAACATATATGCAGGCTTGGCAAGAATTGCTCACAGTACATGATGTACGAGCAAATTTTATTGATGGTGATGTATTGGAAATTGAACATCGTAATAAAGATTTACCTCGAGTGGTAAAAGCTGTGCATCTTACACCAAAATTAGTTGAAAAAAATTGGTTAATGGTTAAGGATGTTATTATGCTCCTAGAGAAAAATACTGATCAAATATTAAAAAATAGCATTGCTGATACTTTGCCTGTGCTAGCTGATCTAGGATTACTTGTAAATCAAGACATTCAGTTAATGCAGGAATCTAGCGATTGGCTAGTTCGCAATATGGCTCGTATTATTGTTTCAAATATAGAGCACAAAAACAAAAAGGCTAAAACTTTAAAAGAAATAACATTTTCATCTATTCAAAAAGAATTAAATGAAAATTTTTTCAACATAAATGCGATAGAATATGGCCAAATTACAGAAAAACGAGAAAAATGGCTAAAACAGGACAAAAAGAAAAAAGTGATTCAGATCTTGGCGCAAGATATGAGCAAGGCAATTATTAATAGCAGACTGACCAACGATGAGGTGAAGATTTTTTTTAACGCCGAAAGTGTTGCTATTCAGCAGGTTTTAATTGAAGGAATCAGAATGGCGATTGAATCTGTGGCAGTTTCTGATATTAAAGCATCAAAGGCATTATATGCAAGATATCAGGAGATCCTGCTAATGCTTTGGAAAAATCATGATTCTAAAATAAGAGAAGTATTGTCTAAAACATTTCGTCGCTTCCATGTATTAGGTATTGTTCATAGTCAGCAGCTGGAAGAGCTAGATATTATTTTTCCTTATTTAGCAGGCCCATTTTCTAAAAATTTAGAGTTAATAAAACAAGAAATGAATGATACACAGAAAATGGCTAGCGCAATTGAGCTAAACCTTGAATTAGCTCAATTAACATATCCAGTAGTGCTGGTGTTTGGTTCTTGTGTTAAAGGATATGGAGAACAAAGCGCAGATATTGATATTGCTGTATTTGTTCGGCCAGGAATATCTTTTGAATCTAGGCCAAGATTGCAAAGCTTGCTTAAAAAAACTTTTGCACACCCCAAAATTGGAGATAACATTATTGAATTTTGGCTAGAGAAAAAAAAGGGTTATTTAGGAGTCCGTGATTTCAACCTCCCAGATGCGGCGCTTGGTGAAAGCTATTGGACTCATGTTCTGTTTGGCGCTGATTGGCAAGGAAACAGAAAAGTTATATATGAGCTATACGAAAAATTGCTAGTTCCTTATATGCATAAGACTAATAATGCGAGGGGTTTATATTTAGAAGAACTAGAGCGAGATGCATTGCAATATCGACTTATGCATAAAGGGTATGAACGTTTTTTCCCAGCATTTGGCGGCATTAATACACCCCATGCTGATGCTATTGATAGCCACAGCATGTTTTGGGATTCTGGTTATCGTGAATTAGCAACAAAACTTTTTGCAAACAAAGTGTTTTTGCCAAAAATTTCTAAACAATAAAGAAAAACCGAGTAATCAAGGGTTACTCGGTTTATTTATTATTAATTCAGAAGCGAAGATTCTCTACAGCTCTTCGCTGTTGTTTTCCACAATATTAGCACCTATACCAGAGAGGCCATTGCTTATTGAACCATTCTTTTTGGTTGAATTCTCGCCTTCTAACTGGTCCCATGGAATTTGGGATCCAAGCATAAATAAGGCGCTAAAATATTGCAGTTCCTCATTGCCAGCTGGCTGATCTTTCACTTGCATAACTGCCAATACAAATCGCGTCAAATTTGTTTCCAATCGCGGGTACGTAGCTGAAACTGCAACACCCAGTTGGCGAAGCATCTGGTCGCGGTTAGCAGCACCAATTAAGGTTGGCAAGCGTGAATTTGTTAACGTCTCTTTAATCTTAGATGCATCATACGCAAGTGCTGCTGCGATCTGAACACCTGTCCCAGCAAAAACCTTGTTAATGGCATCTGCTACTGCATCAGCATAGTCGCGCAGAATTCCAGTATCTGGCGGCTGCATCATGCCAGGAGGCATAACGCCACCACCACTACCAAGGGCGGCAAGGGCGGCGTTCATGGCTACGGCTGGATTAGCAACGCCTTGTAGCCACGATTCCTGCCAAGACTTTAATTGTTCATTAAAGCTAATGATAGATGGCCAGAGGGATGTATCGATCCGCTCAAAGAGTCGTTTCTTTCGAGCCTCTGTCACATACGTACCATCAAGGCCTTTAATAGCTGAAAAAATATCAGCGTAGCTTCTCCGCGTCATTTGCTGGCGAAGCTCGAAATATTCTGCATCAACTTGCTCCTCACTTTCGTCAGCAAATCTTTCCATTAACTCTACTAAAGTCTTTGGGATGCTAAAAAGACCAGCTTTATGCGCAAGTCCTGCACGAATCGCAGAGATTACGCTTGATTGATCAATCTTGAGCACACCGCCTGTCCGCAGCGCCTCCAACCATGAATCATCAGTTGGAACTGAGGGCAGAACAGCATCAAAAGTAACCGCATTGACTGCATTTGGCGTAGCTGTAGCTGCTGCAGCGGGTCCAGCTGCGTCAGTCCCGGGCAATGCAAGTTCTTTCAGCAACATTCTGGCTGGCCCTTTTTTCATACCATACTCAGTCAAATCTTCCTCTTCTAATGTAGACAGAGCTTCAACTGTCTCTGCGCCAAAGTCTGTCTTAATTTTCTCGATCACATCGTCCTGGACACCTAATTCTTTCAATCTCGCTGTTACTTGGTCATTGACTGTTGTAGGTTCTGAAGCAACGACCTCAGACGCTGCTTCTTCCTTAACTACTTCTGGTTCTTTGGTTTCTGGTGTTTCTTTTTCAGTCATTTTTATTCTCCTTTTTCATTTACTTACAAATTTTATCCAGTTCAGTAGGGCCAAATGAAGCCATGCGAACTGGAACACCTATTTTTTCATTCAATACATTAGCACAGAATGAGAAAAGTTCATCTCGATCTGCATATAATGGAATTTTATAAGACATAATCTCAGGCACACAGCGCTTAAGCTGTTTCCCAAGATTTTCTTGATATTCCAATTGTTCAGCATCTGTACCGCGCCTAACCCTGATTTCTCCGGAAGGCGTGAAATATATTTGATCTTCAGCACCAGCAGAGTAGCGGTCGCACAAATGCCAATTACCATTAGTTTGAATTTGATCAAACCAAGTAATGGCTAGGCCATCAAACGCATCTGGACCACCGCAGATCTCGATTGCATAGCGCATCAAGATAAGATCCAGTGGTCCAACGCGCACTTCTCCCTGATAGCGGTTTTTCATTTTATGACTATCTGGAAGAAGTTTTTCCGTTATTACTGGATCAGCAGTTGGCATAGGTCCAGCACCGTGACGAATTTCGTAAGCACGGCGCACTGCAATGTTTACGACTTGTCCCTCGTAACCAGCCTTATCTAGCATTGCATGCATAAAGCATGGCAATGTGCGAATCGCACTAGTATGCGGATGAAAACCGTGAAAATGATCGGTTAATATTCCATGCGAGCTTTCTACCACTGCCACGCCATCTTGAGTAAAAATCTCGTTCTTAAGATAATCGTGACCAACAATCTTGGTTCGCCTAGCAACCTCTTGGCAACATCTTACATTATGATCAAGAAAACCATCATCATAAAGAAAATTAATCTCTCTTGTAACAGCTTCTTGATCTTGTTGTAGAAATTTTCCGTGAAGAATTTCAACTAAATCATTCTGCACCTGCTCACGAATAGCAGCTAGTCGCTCGCGCAGGCTGCGCTGCGGCAGCAATAAGTCACGAACACGAAGTATTAAGTCAGGGAAACGTTTTGAATATCGATACGCTTCCCCAACACCAGTACCAATTGTACCTCTTGGGTTTTTGCCTCGCGCCATTTCTTTTAAACGCGAAGCAATCTTATGATAAGGTGAAGCACATAAAGCTTCTTCATCTATAGTTAATAGATCAAAAGCATTATAAATGCCATGTTCATATCGCAAAGCTTCTGCTTCATTAAGAAGCCCTTCAGGTAAAACTATAAATCTAGAAGAAATATGCGTCTTAATGCCCTCTAGTGTACCACACCCCCACTGGCTGAATGCAAAACGTTCGCCTCTAGAGGTGCAAACACCATGGCTTCCTTGAGCACCACCAACTTTAATAATGGTGTGGCTATTCATCATGGTTGAAATTTTATGCACCACACCACCTTTGCCACCATCACCCGGACCAAGATCAGTGATAGTGTAAACTTTTTCAGTCATTAGAATCACCTTGCCTATAGCCAAGTAATGCCATTCGGCTTAGTCGGCTTTGGTTTTTCTTCTGGCACGTCATCACTACTTATAGTCTCTTCCGAACCAATTGGCCAAAGGTCGGTCTTTTCATTAAATAAGTCACCTTTTTGAGGACGCTTATTAAAGTTTGGCAAATTTGCTTGTGCTCTAATCGGAATATTAGCAACAGATCGAGTTATACTTCTAGCATCACTTGTATTAACATTATTTTGTTGCAAAAATTCCTCAACTTGTTGAAGATCAATCGTTCCCTCAGTCAGGCCTATTATAGCAGCCTGTACTTGGGGGAGCAGTTCCGTGCTCGGAAGAACTACTACTCGCTCAGGACCAAATATTTTAGCCCAAAATTTAGTTGTGTCTTGAGCACTTTCAACCTGCAAAAAGAACGCATGCGCTCGTTTCAATAGATCCTGAACGATTTCTTTAGTGGTTGGCAAAGATTGTGTATTCATTTGGTGCCCATTTTCAATCACCTTTTCGAATACTTCTTCGCTATATATTCGGCGAAGTTGACGTTCATCAAGCCAATCACGAGCTGGCGCATCAGAAACTGTAAAATCGTACCCTTTAAGACTAATCTTATTTATGTACGCTGAAGTTAAATATGCAGATCCGAAAAGTCCATAATGCGGATCTTCATCTCTGTCTCCACCGTCTCTTTCTGGAACCATAAGAGTGAGTTGCTCAACAATTTTTTCAGCTGTCATCTCAAACTGCGGACGACAAAGAACAAAATTATCTTGAATATCACCAAAAATTCCAGTGGCGATCTGAAGATCATAACCAGGAAGCATCATGCTCCACAATTCATATGCATCAGGCAATACGCGTAATGCAACATCAACATTGTCACCCATACTACCTGTAGTGTCAACCCGAGTTTCAATTGGTATTGGAGTGCCAACTGTGAGCCCCCAAAGGCTATTATCTTCTTGTTCAAATCGCGGCAGGGAACGACGTATCGCTCCATATCCAGCTGGATCAACCAATTGATGGAGCTTACCTGTCTTACGAGCTTGCTGTTCTGCCTTGACAGTTACAGACCCCCTTGTTGTTACATACCGCTTTACAGCACTTTTGTAAGTTGTTCTGGAAAGTGTTTCTTTGCCCATTTTTATTCTCCTTTTTAACTTAGTGGTTTTACAGTAAAAGGATAAAATCCCTTCCACCGCAAATCCACTATTTCATAAAACTTTTCATGCGCCATATCTGCGCTAGACTCACTTCCGCGAGTTAATTGCAGAAGATAGTCAGTGTATTCTGAAAAAACTTCTTCCTCTTCATCGTCTGGAAAAATTCCTTTTTCCGAATCACCACCCAAGACAGCGATAACTGCTTGTGCTACTTGTGCAATTTCCTGGCGCTGAATTTCGGCTGGAACACCTTTGTCATGTATCTGAACAGCTGTCCAGTCTAGAATCAACACATAATGTTCTTTTGGCACAATCAGAATATTACCTCCATTTACTAGATTTACAGACATATTCTGAGTGTGCACAAAATCAAGCAATTTCAACAACTTACCCATGATCCACGCACTAGTGCGCAAATCAACTCGTAGATTATCTTTAATAGTGACATTTATTAATGGCACTACATCATTAATCTTTTTAACGTTTCTAAAGGCAAGAATGTTAACACGTCGACTTCCCTGTTCTTTATAAATAAAACTGTCTATGAGCTCAGGAAAGCCAAGATCATAATTGAGCTGATCTTTTGGATCTGTTTTTACACTCGCATACTCATCTTCAAGCGCATCAGAATACTGCTTAAATGTTCGCAAAATATAAGTAGCGCGATCAAGCAAGTTATTCTCTTGATTAGTTATTACAATTTGAAACAAGCACTGACGTTTTGTCTCTGCCTGCTCACACAAATAAAGCCGATAAGTATCTGCATCTGCCACTTTATCACCTACATGATAAAGACACGAATTACTTTGCACTTCCATTATTTACCCCCTCTTTCTTTTATTATTATTTTGTAGAGAACTTAATATAAAAACGTCGTCATTAAAAACGACAATCATATAATAGCATAGAAGTATTACTCTGTCAAGTTTCCCAAATTTAAATTCAAATCCCTATTGCAACACCAAAAATATCAACCAACTCACTTATGTTCATAATACAGCATACATATGTTATCAAACCTCTTGACATCTTTTAAAATTTCAGCTAGTATCACTCTTTAGTAAAATATTTAATAAAATAATTTATTGTCATTGCGAGGAGAAATGACAAAAATATATTATGCAAATAAAACCATTGCGAGATAATGTAATTATTAAACCAATGCCAGAAGAGCAAAAAACAGCTTCTGGAATTGTTCTTCCAGACACAGCTGAAAAAGAAAAACCAGAACAAGGCCAAGTCATAGCTGTTGGGCCAGGACGAACAACAGATGATGGCACAACAATAAAAATAAACATACAAAAAGGAGACAAAGTTTTATTTACTAAATACGCTCCAAATGAAATAAAGGTCAATGGAGAAGAATTTTTAGTAGTAAAAGAAGATGATATATTAGCAATAATTAATTAACAATAAATTCATGGCTAAACAAATTAAATTTAATGAAAAAGCTAGAACAAGCTTAAAAAGAGGAGTAGATAAATTAGCAAACACTGTTAAAGTAACTTTAGGACCAAAAGGGAGAAATGTAGTTTTAGACAAAGGCTTTGGCGGCCCTACTATTACTAATGATGGCGTAACTATTGCAAAAGAGATAGAATTTTCAAATAAATTTGAAAACATTGGCGCAGAAATTATTAAAGAAGCTGCCACTAAAACTAATGATGCGGCAGGTGACGGCACAACAACAGCAACAATATTAGCTCAAAAAATAATCTCAGAAGGTTTAAAAAATATTGCTGCTGGATCTAATCCATTAGCAATTAAAAAAGGGATTGACAAAGGTGTTTCAGCAATTGTCTCTTCTTTAAAACAAATCTCTCGCAAAGTAAATAATAGAGAAGAAATAGCGCAAGTAGCAACTATTTCTGCTGATGATTCAAAAGTAGGGGAATTAATTGCTGAAATTATGGAAAAAGTTGGAAGAGATGGAGTTATTACTGTTGAAGAATCAAAATCACTAGGATTAGACAAGGAAATAGTAGAAGGAATGCAATTTGATAAAGGTTTTGTTTCTCCATATATGATTACTGATGCCTCTAGAATGACTGCTCAATTTGAGAATCCATCTATTCTTTTAACTGACAAAAAAATCTCTTCTATTTCAGAAATTCTGCCATTACTGGAAAAACTAACTCAATCTGGAAAAAAAGAAATTGTGATCATTGCAGAAGATGTAGAAGGCGAGGCTTTAGCAACGTTGGTTGTTAATAAATTGCGCGGCACTTTTAATGCTCTAGCAATTAAATCACCAGGTTTTGGAGATAATCGAAAAGCAATGCTTGAAGATATTGCTATTTTAACTGGAGCACAAGTTATTTCTGAAGAAAGAGGCTTAAAACTAGAAAATACAGAATTAAATCAACTAGGTTCTGCTGATAGAATAATTTCTAATAAAGAAAATACTACCATAGTAGGCGGTCATGGAACAAAGCGTGATATTGAAAAAAGAATTTCTCAAATTAAAATTGAAATGGAACAAATTGATTCTGAATTTGATAGAGAAAAATTACAAGAAAGATTAGCTAAATTATCAGGTGGCGTTGCTGTTATTAAGGTTGGAGCCGCAACTGAAGTTGAGCAAAAAGAAAAACAACACAGGGTTGAAGATGCTGTTGCCGCAACCAGAGCTGCTGTTGAAGAAGGAATTGTTCCAGGCGGTGGTGTTGCATTAATCAGGGCTATGAATGCCTTGCCAAAGGTTACTGTTTTAAATGATGATGAACAAATTGGATTAGATATCCTGCAAAGATCTTTAGCAGAGCCTTTACGGCAAATCTCTGAAAATGCTGGCAAAGAAGGCTCTGTAATAGTAGATGCTGTTAATAAACTTAAATCAAGCCAAGGTTATAATGCAGCTAAGAATAAGTTTGAGGACTTAATCCAAGCTGGTATTATTGATCCTACTAAAGTTACAAGAAGTGCTTTGCAAAATGCTGGTTCAGCTGCTGGAATGCTTTTAACTACTGAAGCTGTTGTAACTGATGAGCCTGAAAGCAAAGATTCGGCTCCTGCTATGCCCCAAATGCCAGCTGGCGGAATGCCTGGGTATTAAAATCTAAATTTCACATTATGCTTAGCAAAAATCCCGAGAAACCGGGGTTTTTGTATTATATCTTATTGCTAAAAATATTTAGATTTGCTAAACTGTAATCTTATGCAAAACAACGAAACAATTACATTATTTGCTGAAACGAATTTTCGCGGACAAAAACAGCAATTTGGCATTAAACCTGATGATAGACGCAGGCACTCTTATATTATAGGTAAAACAGGCATGGGCAAAACAACTTTAATGGAAAACATGGTTATCCAGGATATCCGCAATGGCCATGGACTCGCAGTTGTTGATCCACACGGAGAATTTGCTGAAAAAATGTTAAGTTTTGTTCCATCATCAAGAGTTAATGATGTAGTTTATTTTAACCCAGCTGATTTGGATTTTCCAATTGCTTTTAATGCCATAGAAACAGTTGACCCAGAATACAGACATTTAATTGCTTCTGGTTTAGTCGGAGTATTTAAAAAAATATGGGCTGATTCATGGGGCCCTAGACTAGAATACCTTTTGCGAAATGCTATTTTAGCTCTCCTAGAATATCCAGGCTCTACTTTGCTTGGAATCATGAGAATACTAGTTGACAAAGGATACAGAAAAAAAGTTGTTAATAAAATAGAAGATCCAGTTGTAAAATCATTTTGGGTAGAAGAATTTACTAAATATCCAGACCGCTTTGCCGCGGAAGCAGTAGCGCCAATTCAAAATAAAGTTGGCCAGTTCTTGTCTAATCCTTTAATTAGAAACATAGTAGGCCAAGTTAAGTCATCTATAAATATGCGCGAAGCAATGGATTCTGGAAAAATTTTAATTCTAAACTTATCTAAGGGCAAAATTGGAGAAGACACTTCTGCTCTTTTAGGCGCTATGATGATTACTAAGCTACAATTAGCAGCTATGAGTAGAGTTGACACTGAAGAACAGGATAGAAAAGATTTTTATCTTTATGTTGATGAGTTTCAAAATTTTGCCACAGAGTCTTTTGCTGGTATTTTATCAGAAGCTCGAAAATATCGCTTAAGCTTAATTTTAGGACATCAATACATTGCACAAATGCCAGAAGAAGTACGTGATGCTGTTTTTGGCAATGTTGGCACTTTGATTTGCTTTAGAATTGGAGCGGCTGATGCTGAATTTTTAGAAAAAGAATTTGAGCCTGTTTTTACAATGAATGACTTAGTAAATTTAACTAAATATCATGTTTATTTAAAACTAATGATTGATGGAATGGCAAGCAGGGCTTTTTCAGCTACTGCTCTTCCGCCTTTTGAGCGGCCAAAAGAAGATCATGTAGAAAAAATTATTAAAGTTTCAAGAGAACGTTATTCTAGAACAAGACAGGAAATAGAAGATAAAATTAATCGCTGGAGCGGCGTTGCTAAATTAGATAAAAAAATTGCCCAAGAGAATAATGCTAATTTTAGTGAAAATTCTTCTCAAAGACATTCCCCTTTACCAAGGCCGACTAATAATCAAAGGCCATCCAGGCCTGCTCGCCCAATGCATCCTGCAAAATGCTCTTCTTGTGATATTGATATTCAGGTGCCTTTTGTGCCTGATCCTAAAAGGGATGCTTTTTGCAGAGAATGTTTGGATAAAAAAAGAGAGGAATGGAGGCAGGCAGGACAAACGCCAAAATAACAAAATGACATCTAGCAAATTAAGACAAAAATATTTAGAATTTTTTAAGTCTAAGGGGCATGCAATACTGCCCTCATCTTCGCTTGTGCCTGAAAACGACCCAACAGTTTTATTTACAACAGCTGGAATGCATCCTTTGGTTCCTTATCTTATGGGTGAAAAACATCCAATGGGTAATAGATTAGTAAACTCACAAAAATGCATTAGAACCCAAGACATTGAAGAAGTAGGAGACGCAACTCATTTTACATTTTTTGAAATGCTTGGAAATTGGAGCTTAGGTGATTATTTTAAAAAAAAATCTTTAACATGGAGCCTTGAATTCTTGACTTGTCAAGAATGGCTTGGACTGGAAAAAGAAAAATTAGCTGTTTCTGTTTTTAAAGGAGACAAAGACGCTCCTCGCGACGAAGAAGCCGCAAAAATTTGGCAAAAGCTTGGTATTTCTAAAAAACGTATAGCTTATTTACCAAAGAGTGAAAACTGGTGGGGTCCAGCCGGGCAAACTGGTCCTTGCGGACCTGATTCAGAAATATTTTATTGGACAGGAGATAAAAAAGCTCCTAACAAATTTGATTTTAAAAACGAAAAATGGGTAGAAATTTGGAATAATGTTTTTATGCAATATAATAAAAAAACAGATAACACTTTTGAGTTATTAAAACAAAAAAATGTTGATACTGGATTTGGACTAGAAAGAGTCACAGCAATTTTGAATAATAAAAAGAGTGCTTATGAAACAGATCTGTTTGAGCCAATTATTAATAGAATTAAGAAGCAGGAATTAAGAATTAAGAATAGAGAAATAAGAATAATAGCAGATCATGTAAAAGCTAGTGTATTTATTATTGCTGAAGGTATTGAGCCGTCTAATGTCCAGCAAGGATATGTTTTGCGCAGACTGATAAGAATAGCAATGAGATACTGTAGCAATCTTGTGCCATTAGCACAAGAAGTGCAAAAAATATACAAGGATATTTATCCTGAAGTTAATAATCCTGAAATACTGAAAATTATAAAATCAGAGCAGGATAAGTTTAATAAAACATTGGATCACGGAATGCAAAAACTTAATTCTTTAAAACGAAAAAATAAAAAAATTACTGGAAAACAGGCTTTTGATATGTATCAAACTTATGGCTTGCCATTGGATATAATGAAAGACGAAATTCAGGTTAATCAAAAAGAGTTTGAAAAAGCTATGAAAGCGCATCAGAAAATGTCCAGAGCTGGTGCTGAGAAAAAGTTTAAAGCTGGGTTGGCTGATAATAGCGATCAAACTATAAAATTGCATACTGCTACGCATTTATTATTGGCTGCGCTTCGAGAAGTTTTAGGGAATAATGTTAAACAAGCTGGGAGCAATATTACGCCAGAACGTTTAAGATTTGATTTTACTTATCCTGAAAAATTAGGCGAAACTACTTTAGAAAAAGTACAAAGCATAGTTAATCGTGAGATACAAGCCAAGCTCCCAGTAACTTGTACTGAAACTACTTTGCAAAAAGCAGAAAAACAAGGCGCTTTAGCTACTTTTAAAGGAAAATATCCAGACAAAGTTAGGGTTTATACAATAGGTGAAAAAGATTCTTGCGAAATCTGCGCTGGGCCTCATGTTAAAAATACTTCTGAGCTGGGAAAGTTTAAGATTATTAAACAAGAATCTTCTTCTGCTGGAGTACGCAGGATTAAGGCTATCTTAGAATAAACAGGCTTGTTTTTAAATATTTTTTATGCTATTATAAGACCTTATGAAAATATTGGTTTTTATTATTTTAATGGCTTTTATAGGGCTTACTTCTGCAGTTGGAATTATTTTATTAAGCCTAAATTTCGCTCCAGACCAAGCTGGATTCCCAGAAAAATTTTTAATAATCGCGAGTTTATTCTTCTTAATATCTAGTATTTCTTGTTTAATAAT
>CEPX01005346.1_pt1 | contig 19539 bp, 23 predicted proteins | sample 361361 | NCBI WGS metagenome assembly CEPX01 (sample SAMEA2619974, study PRJEB7988) | marine metagenome | biome: marine biome (ENVO:00000447); feature: mesopelagic zone (ENVO:00000213) & marine oxygen minimum zone (ENVO:01000065); material: "saline water (ENVO:00002010), including plankton...
TTGAAGAAGATTCCCGTTTTCTTTTTTTCACCATTTCTTTCACATCTTTTATATATTTTTAACAGAAAGTTGTATTTATAAATATTTTGAAAAAGGCACTGGCAGGATTTGAACCTGCGAATAACCGCTCTGCAGGCGGTCCCCTTAACCACTTGGGCACAGTGCCATAAGTGAAAAGGAAACTAATTTGTTTATAAGTTTAACCAAACAAGCCCTTAAACCAATTTATAATACTCTCAAACCATCCACTTTTCAAAGTATCGCCTTCAGGAAATTCATCACTGGGAGTTTCACCCTCTGGCAAATTTGCAATCACACATAGAGTAGTGTCTGTTTCAGGATCATAAGCATATTCTAAACATCCTTCTCCAGGTTCAGATGTTTTAGGAGGTAAATTTACAGGAACTCCTAAATTTCCTTCTACTTCAATTCCCAATTGTATCAGATGTGATGGTTCCGCCCAAACAATTTGTTCCTCTTCATTTACTAATTTTTTTGCAAGGTTCTTTTCTTCACCTTCGGGCACATCTACAGTTGCTACTTTAATCATATCACTCCATGAGTCTACAGTCTCACAGTTTGACTCTTCCTCTACATACAATTCTTCTCCAGTCCCATCAGGAGTTTGTACAGGGCCAACAGTACTTCCGCACACTTCATATAATTGTAATTTTAAACCATATTTTCCTAAGATTGCTACTGCTTCTTCTTTAGTTGTATCGTCACTAAATGAAAAAACCATTTGTCCAGACACTATACTCCTATCAAATTGTGCTAACATTCTCGCTTCCCTTTCTGCAGGTGTTTCAATTTCTGGCGCAGACTTAACATATTCTTCTTCAATATCTCCTTGGGCAAGAGCTAAATGCATAGAAATTATCGCTAAGAAAACCACAATATTCAACCTAATCATTTTTTTCACTGTCCCTCCCTATCATAAAGCGGACCCGACAGGATTTGAACCTGCGACCTACAGCTTAGAAGGCTGTCGCTCTATCCAAACTGAGCTACGGGTCCTTAATGATTCTAACCTGCTTTTGTGTTTTAAGCTTTTCGAATTACCCTACGACGGAAAAAATAAACAATCACAACAAGAATTAATATAATCCATATCCAATAATTATTTAGCTTTTCATCTTCAACTTCAATAGCAAATTCTATTTCCTCATCAATTAATCTACAACACATGGATATGAATAAACTAGCCAAGAAATGGCAGAAAATAAGGCAAAAAAAAGCTAAACCAGGCAAACCTGCAATCTTCCTCGAATGACACCAAAAATATTTAAAGAAGTTTGATAATCTAATTCTTGTTGGGAGGTACCACCATGGTAGACATACTCAAACGTAGTGGGAGAAAGCAAAACTTCAGCCTTGCAAAACTCCAAAAGGCAATCGACAGGGCGGCAAAAGACGCCAAAATGCCCGTAGCAAAAAGAAAAGAGCTATGCAAAGAAATTGCAGAAGGTATAAAGGGGTCTCTTAGAAGAAAGCGTTCAATCTCTGCAGTGGATCTTCGTAGAAGGGTTTTAGGAAGACTAGATCGTCGTTCAATAGCTACGTCAAAGGCATGGAGAAAATTCGATAGAAGAAGGCATTAGTCTTCTTCAATTTATTTTTTAGGCACATACATTAAATTAAATAATTGTTCTTCAATATCACTAGCAATTATATTAAGAATTATCTCATCCCTACGTCCATAACTTTCTTCATAATATTCAATTAAAGGCATTAAATCAAAAACAAAGTTCTCTTCTGTAACTGAGGCATCACAATAATCATCAAAACTTTCATACGTAGTATAAATATTAGTTTGTACCGGTGCAGATTCCATAAATCCCTGTCCAGCAGTAGAATATAATTCAACGGCAATGTTTTCACAATCATTAGAAAACTCTAATATAATCTCCAAAGATTCATCTTTAACTTCCGCATTCTTAATAGTAAAACTATGCTTCTGCTCAGGAATAGTATCAACAATTTTAATTAAACTATCTCCTGAAGATTTAATCAAAAGGTCATTAGGAGTTCCAGAATCAATTCCTTTCGGAGCCTGAGCACATCCAATTAGAAAAATACAAAAAACCAACAAGATAAATACACGTTTCATAAATTTCTAAGAATGTTAATCATATTTAAATCTATTTCTCCAAATCATCAAGAAATCTCTTCAAGGTCTTGGGAACATGTTCTATCTGTGTTTTCAGTAAATGTGCAGTCTTCTCCAATATCTCCTTATCGCTTAGCTCCTCCTCATCTCCGGAATAAACAATTTCAACAGCTTTTTTCTTTTTTACAATATCTTTCCAGAATCTGAAAACCTCTGCAGATTTTATAGCAACTCCTTTCTTTCCCACACCCAAAATATCTGCAGCTTCCTTGAGTAGCTTATCTTCCCTACCAGATTCTTTTTCTGCAGCTTTTCCAGCGACATATTCAATCCTCACAATACTATCACTTATTTTGCTACTCTTCAATATTTTGATCAAACCAGTTTCAGAAGTATTGTTCAGATGAGTGCCCCCACATGCTTCAACATCTACTCCAGGGATATCAACTATTCTCAACATCTTTCCAGGAACTGCCCCACCTTGATAAATCTCAACCCCGTATTTGTTTTCAGCTTCTCCACGTTCAAAAAAACCTTTGTTAATATTTATTTTTCCCTCAACGATTTTATTTGCCTCTTCTTCAATTTTAGCTATTTCTTTTTCACTCAATGCACTATAATGAGTTATATCCAATCTAGCCTTATCAACATCTTTATGTGCCCCGGCCTGGTTTATATGGTTTCCAAGAATTCTTTTTGCGGCAGCATTCAATATATGTGCAGAGGTATGATGCTGAGCTAATTGGAATCTCCTTTCTTTATTTATTGAACATTCCACTCGCTTGCCCTTTTCAAAATTACATTTCTTTTCCAAAACATGAACCATAACATTTCCTTCTTTCACAATGTCCACGATTTTATTGCCATCTATAAAACCTTCATCACGTAATTGTCCACCACTAGTTGGATAGAAATAAGTTTTGTCTAAAACAACAAAATTATCATCACATTTCAAAACTTTTGCTTTGAATTCAGTTACAGAGTAATCATCATAATATTTAATCTCCGTAGCTACAACATCTTTTAACTCAACATCCAATTTCTTCCTAGTAGCATGTTTCTTTTCAATCTTTTCATGTAAGCTAGCCACCAATCCATAAAAATTTCCAGGAACTTCAACTTTTTCACCAATTTTCTCAGCTTCTTCTCTTATCAGCTCAGGAGAGATTCCTTTTTCATCATAATATCTTAGCAAATCATTTGTTCCAGTCTTCCCCCTACCAACAATATCTTTCACAATTTGTCTTGATTTCTGTCTAGTAGATGCATATTTATCGACTTCAACATCCAATATCTTTCTAACATCTTCAAGATTTTCACTCAATTCAGGAAATATTACCTTAAGGTCCCTCGCATGCCATTCACAAACATCAAAAAGATTAACATTCCAACCATATCTCTCTATAAAATCCAATGCTCTTCGCAACATGGTCCTTATATTGTAAGCCTGTCCGGAATTACTTGGGAGAGCACCATCACTCAACAATATCAATAAGGCCCTAGTATGCTCAGCAACAGAATAAACCCCTGCTAAAGGCAGGATATTCTGCCTTAAAGTATCAACATCAACTCCAACCTTATCAGCCACTTCTTTCCAGGCCTTAGAAATATCATCAACTTCATCAGTATTCAATCTTCCAGCATGCGGAACATATTTCTGAATCAAAGATTTATCGTGATCCATACCAGTTAAACTAAACAATTTCTTCAAAACATGTGGAAATGTTGCATCATAAATCGTATTAACTCCTTGGGAAACCCATGCGGTTCTTTCCATCCCCATCCCCATATCTAAAATCTTCAAATTCAGCTCACTAATTCCTCTTTCAGTTTGCTCATACAACATGTAAACCTGTGTTATAATCTCCAATCCGCCAACAAAAAACTCTATGGAAGATCCAAAATTGCCCCCTCCTGCCCAAGAATCTTCATGGCAAATTATTTTATCATTACTCACACCCATTCCATCATGCAACCATTTTAACATCTCTCTAAAAACTTCATCCTGGTCCCAATTTTTCTTTTCCACAAATTGGTGCTGCCCAATCATATTGAAAACAGTATTATGTGATCCAGTTATTCCAACATTATCAATATCAACAGTTCTAAAACAAAATTGAGGTATTACTATTTTTTCACTAGGAGCCTTGGCCTCACCACTAACAACATAGGGCTGAAATGCAGCAATAGAAGCATTTGTAAAATCCATTGTGGGATTCCACCTAGCAACAATGGGATATCTCTTAATTGAATCATATCCAAAACCCTTAAACATTTTTGAGAACTTATGCCAAACTTCTTGACAGTCTAGGCTATTTGTAGCGGGACTTTTTCCAATAAATCCAAATGATTCGCCCGGACTGCAAATAGGATCTCCACAAATATTTCTTGAAGAATCGGTAGACCAAAACATCCTCTGACAATTAGTACACTTAATTCTATGGAAGCCCTCTTCTTTAAGAACGTTTATTGGATAGTACTTCCCAGGATCCTTCGAAAAGATGGGCAAATACTTCTTTTTTAGTTCTTTATCATTGAGCATATTTCAATTTCCGAATAGAATTATTTAAACTTAACCATTTAGACGCAGATTCCAGCAGCTTCTCCCTCAATAACAGTAACCCAACAACCCAAATGTGCAGAACTTCGCCATTGCGTACATCTTCCAACCACATTCTTCCCGCGCAGAGATTCAATTTCAGAGATATCCACCTCTAAATCACAAGAACCCTCACACTCTCCCATGTCAGTACACTCTTTTCCCCCGTCATTTGTCGGAGGATTACAAGTATAAGTATTTGACATAGTTAGATGCCATTTCCCTCCAATGGTATTACATTGGCTTTCAGAAAGCTTATCTGGGTCAAATTGTTGTTCACACGAAACAAGAAAAACACATAATAGCAAAAAAATTAATCTTTTCATTATTCAGGTAGGATTTTTCCAAGTCTATCAATTCTTCCCCTAATATCATCTAACTGACTTTTGAGACTTTCCTTTTCACTAAGTCTCTTTGCCTTTTTTCTTAAATATCCACTATCTTTATTTTTAATCCTTTCCACTTCTTTCTTTATTTGTTCAATTGGTTTAATTTCTCCTCCCATTTCCTCAGATAGTTCTGTTTGCATCAATGTCCTCATGTCCTCCCTCCTAGCATGCACCTTTTCATCCTCAGGAATTTCAGGTAGACATTTTTCAAGAGATTTTAACATTTTTTTTAATTCAGAAAGCCCATTCTTAATTTGAGTCTTTATTTTCTTCTTATCCTTACTTAATTGCTTGAGATTTTCACCACAAATTATTGCATCAGTAGATACAACTGCACATTCAAGAATTTCTCTTCTCAACTCAAGGGGCTCATTGAGCCTTGCGTGTACTGACATTTTAGAATCAAAGCTCAAAAAGTTTTTTGTCTATTCCTATTAGACTTTCCTTTATTTTATTTAATGAAGTTTCACAATTGCTAATTTCCAATTGTTCCTCCGATTTAATTTCATTTAATCTATCAAGCATGTATTCAACTTCCCTTATTTTTTGTTTTAAAACTTCTATATTGTTCATTGCATCTTTATAATCATCAATCTGAACAAAAACAGGTCTATTATCCATTATTTTTTTTGGAAGTTTGAATTCCTTTCCAAGATTCAATTTAGAACCAACTTCTCTCCTAACTTCAGGAACCTTTTCAAATGAAACTCCCAAATCTGCGGAAGGAACTTCATCTTTTTTGAATGGAGTTTTAAAATCTTGAGAAGAATCTTCTATTGGAAGTAAATCATCAAGTTTTTCTCCAGGCACCCTTTCATTGTAAATAGGCCTTGGCTTAGTAAAAGATGGCTCTCTTGTAGGCATTTCCATATCAGCGTTAGGCAGTGATTCACTAACATTTTCAAAAGGAGATCCCATTTCAGGACCCTTCTTATCAAAAGCAGATTCATAGGAAGGAAGTTTTGGTCCTTTTCCAGGCTTATCGGCTAACCAATCTTCATCCGGTTCAAATTTAGGTAGCTCCGGAATCTTAGAAATATCTCTCTTTTTTTTCTTACCAAACAACCCCATTTTCCATAACTAAGGTTCATAAAGACCTTTATTAACCTTTCTTTTTATACCCCTTTTTCTTAGTTCTCTTTAATCCTTTTCTCAGTTCAGTCATTCCCAACATGAATTTATAAAAATCATCTTCATCAACATTAACAACACCCTTTCTCAAAATCTTATCATGTCTTAATTCTATTTCTTTCAGCTCACCTTTTTCTTTATTTGTTGAAGCATTTCTTACAGCATCCTTCAGATTAAATTTTTCTATTTCACCACCATAGAAAAGATTCTTTGCTTGAGTATAATGTTTTTTCTTTATCAATTCTTTCATCAGCTCAAGTTTATCCATACCAAGTACTTCTGGTTTAGGCCTTAGTAATTCTTCTTTTTCCATTTGTTGTCCTATTCCCTTCCTCTTAATACCTTTAGATTTTTCCAGAACTCCAAGATAATTACACAAGTATTGCATAATCTTATCCAATGTTTTCTGATTTTTCTTATTTACAAATGTTACAAGTTGAGAGTACAGCCCAAAAAGCTCGATATATCCTTTCCTACTCTCCACCAGTTTACCAGAAATAATATAATTATTCACTTTCTCAGCAGCCCTATTAAAATCTAAAATCAATTTGTTCTTTTTTACAGAAGTTTCTCCCATCTTCTTTCCTGCAGATTTTTTAATTTTAGCTTCAATTTTTTTCTTTTCTTTCTCTCTTTTTTCTACTATCTTCTCATCATACAATGGTGCAGGCGGAATATAGAATACTTCTTTCTTTTTACTCCTTCTTCTCATTCCTCCTTCAAGCGATTTTTTCAATAATCTTTCTTTTTTCTTTTTTCTTTCCATATATCTTTTTTCAGCTCTTAGTTCTACGTCCGTCTTTAATCCCACCTCATACTCTCGCCAGAATAAAATAATTATTGCCAATATCATGAAGAAAAGAACATACCAATAATAATTTCTTGTAGGAATTTCAACATCTGGAGGAAAAAAGCCTTCACTAACAGCAGGACTTTCTACAAGATTAAGACTTACATCTGGTAAAAGTCCCTCAGAACACAATTTAATAGATCCTTCTTCTTCTATACTTACAATTATACAATTTTCTTCAACCACAGCAGAAACATCTTTTTTCTCACCCCCGGGACAATCTATATCTTTCAGAAGATTTCCTAAAACAACAATATCTTGTTCCTGTAATCCTCCCTCCATTAAGCAAATCAGATTATCATTAAGTTCTTCTAGAACTTCTTCAGATTCAATACTGATGTTTATATCTTCTCCTTCACCTTTAATTATGACTAAATTACCAGTAATCTTTTCATTAGCTTTGCCCTGATTATCGGAAACTAAAGCAGATAAACCAAATAGCACTAAAAGTACAGAAATCAAACATACAAAGATGCCCGCAATTCTCAAAGAGTCTATAAGTCTATTTTTCCTTGGTTTTTCCTCTTTGTAAGACTCCATTTTAAATATTTAAAGACATAATCTCCGGTATTATATTTGAACAAGATGACGCAATTTTAGAAAGTTCTACCTTGAGATCTCTTTCAACATCAGCATCACGTAGATTATTTTTAGAAATATAAAATTCATTTAATGTTTGTTTTTTATACTCACAAAAAAGTCTATAAAGGTTATCAAGAAGTTTATTTATCATTTTAACATTTTTGATATCTACTTTCTTTTTTAATGCTAACTCACACACTTCTTCTAAAGAATCACCAATTTCTTCAAGAATTGAGATGATGGAGTAATACTGAGGAATTTTTGCTCTTTCAACTATCCCGCCCTTATTTATTATTCTAAAACAAAAATCACATAATCTATTTATTTTTTTATCAGAAATTTCTTTTATCCTTTCCAAGACAACTCTATTATCCGCTTCCATTGCATCTTTCATATCACTTGAAGTATTAAGGAGTGTAATGAATATTCTTCTCAGTGTGTTTAGGAATTCTTCCCTATTAACAGAAGATATTTCTTTCAATGTAACATAATTACTTTTCTGGACCATAATCTCAATTCCAATAAGATTATCAACAGCAGAGTTTATCACATCTATAACAAATAACTTTTTCTTTTTGTTGACATCTATTACTTTTTCTTCATCAAATAGAAGTTTAATCTCATCACATCCACTCCTATATGCCGCATAGAGATTATACCTAATCAGATTAGCATTCAAATCACTGAGATCAATCTCATGTGGTTCTCCTTTCTTGAGTTTTTGAGATTCCAAAAGGAGATTTGGTCCATTTTCAGTAATATTTATTTCATCACCCTTTTTTACACCAAATTCCTTCACCCATTTACTAGGAAGACTTACCATGAGGGTGCTAGGGCCAATGAGCGATACCTTTCTCTTTCCCATAAGATTCAAGATATCGTTTAAATTTAAATATTTATGTATATTATAATATTATAATTATTATTATAATTTAAGGATAATTCTTTTATGGATTTCCGAATATCTTCCATCCTATCCGAATATCAAACAGAATAACCGGAAAAAGAGGTAAAAATGAAAATAACAAAAAAGGACATTCAAATAACATCTCATCTGAGGAGAAATTCCAGAGAGATGTTAACGAAACTATCAAGAAGAACAGGTATACCTGTATCAACAATATTTGATAGGATAAAATTACATAATGGAGGATTCATAAAAAGGAACACCACATTAATAGATTTTCAGCTCCTAGGATTTAACAGTAGAGCAAAAGTAATATTGAAAGTAGAAAGATCCGACAGGGATGAACTAAAAGATTATCTAAAAAGACATAATCACATAAATTCATTATATCGAATTAATAATGGCTATGATTTCATGTTTGAGGCAATATTTAGAAACATGAAAGACCTTGAAGATTTTATCATGTCATTAGAAGAACAATATAAAATACTCAACAAACATATTTACTATGTAATAGACAATATCAAACAAGAAGATTTTTTATCAAGAGATGACGCAATAGACATAGCTTTCAAATAGAAACAACTTTATTAGGATTAATATTTATTCCCTTGCTCTCAATAGTCATTTCCATAGTCTTTTCAGGAATCTTCGTGCCTCTCAGTTTAAGAACTTCCAACGCCCTCTCCCGTTTACCCTTTTTCTTAAAATGGTGTAAAACAATTATACCGTCTGCTTCAAATTCTAATTCTGCTTCTATTTCATCAGCATCAACTTTTGTAGCTTGACTTGTGAGTACAGAAGTACATCCCCATTTTGTAAAAAGATCAAATAAGGCCAAAGATGATTCCCTTTTAGATAACTTATTAGCAAATAACATTGAAAAAGAACTTATAGAATCAACAACTATTCTCTTCACATTCATCTGAGAAACTAACACATCCAAAGTTCCTCCTCCTTCAGCAGTAATCTTTCTGACTTGTTCAGGAGTATATTCTAAAAACTTCAATAAGCCAGTACGCTCAAATCTTTCTAATTCCCATCCAAATTCAGAAAAATCCTGATATAGTTTTGTTTTATCTTCTTCAAAAGTTATGTACACTCCAGCTTCACCTTTATTCAGGCCATCTACTAAGAATTGCATGGCCATCGTAGTTTTACCGGTGCCAGCATTACCTGCAACCAGATTAATCGACCCTTTTTTGAACCCTCCCCCTATCAACTTGTCAAGACTGGGGATTCCAGTACTCACTCTCTCAATATTAACCATACTAATCAGAATCTAATTTCAACTATAAAAAACTTTCAGTATTCTAAAGGGTGAATAACCCTCCAAGAAGGGCACCAATTACACCCCTTACTATAAAAAACAAAGATATTGTGAGAATTATCAATATTGGAGCATATTTTAGACCGGCCTTTTTCTTTCCCTTTGAAATCAACCCTATTATCATTGAACCCATCACAGAAGAAATTATCATCGACATCATAGTATATTGCATTACAAACGTAGGATCAATAGTAACTTCTGAGAAGCTTATAGGTATATCTATATTTCCAGTGGTATCTGGAAGTTCTACTTGAGCAAAAACATTCTGCATAATGTCTATTAAGAAAGTACTCAGGCTGAATAAAACAGGGGCACCAAATCCAATAGCTGCAAAGATAAAAATTACATAAACAAGAACATTGGATCTTATTCTTTCATCAATTAACTTCTGCTGTCTCAAATTAGATGCCGACTGAGAAAGTAAGTCCACTAAAGAACCACCACTTCTCTGACCTGCAATGATGAGCTGCACAGATTTAGAAAGTTTATCTGATTTTATTCTATTACTTAAATCCAAAAGCGCTTCACTAAAATCTTTACCAGTAGCAACATCTTTACCAGTTCTATTAATTTCATCTTTGAACCTTCCAAACTCAGGTCTTGCGGCAAGTATTAATGATCTATCCAAGGTATAGCCTGCTCTAAGATTGGATGCCATCAATTGTAATAAATCTGGCAATAAATCTTCAACGAACTTACCCCTTGCATCAGCACTCAATGAAAGCCAAGTGTAGGCTATTATTTGTGCAAGAAAAAAAGCAACAATGAACAAAAAAACAAAATTCAATTCTATAAAAAAAGTTAAAAAAAGAGTTATAACAAATGAAGATACTAAAGTGAAAATAGATACAAAAAAGAGGTATCTTTCAAGAGGAGTAGATACATCTGCGTAAAGTAATAATTTTCTATAATTTTCTCTTAGTTTTTGAGGGTATAATCTTGCAATCAGCCTTATCATTTTAATCATAACTCATAAGAGTAGGCCTCCTTGATTTGATCATCCCCATAAAGATGATTTGTAAAAAGATGGTAATAATCAGTATACTATAGAATATCATCTTGACAACATTTTCCTCCAAAGCTATGAACGAAGAAAGAACGATTATGAAGGTTGTTCCCAATGAAGGGGCTATAACTGCAATAAGCATATAAAAAAGAGCCATTGGACTTAGTTGTCCACCATATTTCTGTATCTGAGTTAATTGTTCATCAGAAATCCCATTTATTACATCTTTAATCAAGCTAGCAATATCTGCACCAGTCTTCATACCATTTACCATCTGCCACAATGATCTTCTAAAAAGAACTGATGGATTTCTTAAAGCCATATCTTCCAAAGCATCTATCTGGTCCCTTCCAGAATTTATTTCCTTCACGGCCTTCCCTATTTCATTAGAAACTTCACCATAACTCCCATTAGATATATTTACCAGTATGCTGAAAAGAGGAACTCCAGCATTTAGTTCAACATGCATATCTTGTAATGCAGGTAAAAGATTTTGTTCAATAAGTCTAACTCTTCGGTTTGCAACAAGTTTGGGATAAGCCAATTGTTGAAAAAATATAAAAAAAGTTATAATCACAGCAAGCACTGCCACAGTAGTCATCCCTGCTCCCAATTTTATCGCGGGCAGAGACATGATAAAAAGAAAAACAAACATCAACAAAGAAGAAACAATTGACATACTTATGTAATCTATACCACTCAATCTAGACTCAGCCTGCTTAAGATGGATTTCTATAATGGGAAGCTTTCTTTCAAACCTCTGTGCAATACCTCTAAAATGTTTAGATAGCCCGTATAATTTTTTCTGAGGTAGGACTGAAAAAGGTATCTTGATCATTGTTAAACATTCTCACCAGCACCAGTCTTATCAACAATAGACTTTGGGTCTATGTAATATTCTCTTATGAGTGCTCCAACCTCGTTGATGTCCCTAACATTCCTTTTTACCATCCAATTTATTATTTTCTGTTTTTCCAACAAATTTCTGTTTATGTCATTCATAGACATTCCAGTTAATCTACTAAGTTCAGAATAAAGTCTTATGGGTGCAGAATGCTCAACTATATCGTCTTTTGAAGCCCGCCATCTGTAAAGGATATTTGGTTTCACCGAAGCTCCCTTTTCATCCATTGAAGGAATAAACTCTCCAACCTGGAAGGTTCTTCTATGCCCAAGTCTACGATCTCTAAACATTACAACATTCAGATTTACTGAGGAGAGAAGATTTCCTGGTACTTCAATAGGAGGATTTACAAGACGTTGTATAGTTTCACCAACAGAATCTGCATGTACAGTAGCATATACCGAGTGCCCAGTATTCATAGCTTCAAAGAGTACTTCTGCCTGTTCCTTTCTCCTCATCTCTCCAAGAATTATTCTATCCGGCCTCATACGTAAAGAATTTACAAGTAAGTCAAGCATTGAAACCTCTCCCTTTCCTTCAGGATTAGGTTGCCTCACAGTTAAAGGACACCAATAAAGAAATTTAGGTAATTGTAATTCTCTTGTATCCTCAATGCTTACTATTCTTTGGTTTGGAGGGACAAATGGCATAATCACATTCAAAAATGATGTTTTACCTGAAGCAGTACCTCCACTAATCAAGATATTCATTTCATACTGAACTGAAAGCCATAACAAGGCTAATATCTCGGCAGTTACTGTCTTATTTTTTACAAAGTCCACAATAGTCCAAGGATCCCTTGCGAATTTACGAATGGTAACAGTATGTCCTTTTGTAGATATGGGGAATAGCACAGCATTTGCTCTGTCTCCAGTAATTAAATGGGCATCAAGAAGAGGATTTAATGCACTAATTTGCCTTCCAACTCTTCTACCAATTATATTGGCATAATTTAATATTTGTTCTTCATCAGAAGGAAGTATATTTGTTTCAAGCCATCCATGTTTTTTGTGGTAAACTCTAACTGGCTCCTTTGAAGAAGTTAAGACTATTTCTTCCAGATTAGTATCACTCAAAAGATATTCAATTTCTCCAAGCCCAAGCATCTCTTGCATTAATACATTTATTATGAAAGTTATAGTTTCTTCAGAAATACTAGAAACCCTCATTTTTAGAAGATCCCTCGCCTTTTTTGTAAATCTCTTTTTTAGAACAGTAATAGATTCGGGATCCAAAATTTCTTTACTACTTATTGCTACTTCAGAAATAAGTCCTTGTTTTATATGGTCTATTAACGCCCTAGTTGCGGGACTTGTTGAAGGCACAGAAACAAAGTAATTCTTACTAAGCCCTTGACCCCCAATTATGGATACATCAAGTACAAGCTCATCAGTTTTGATTTTATACTGATCAATTACTCTTCTTTTTCTTTTTCCCTCTTTTTCCGGCGTAATTCTACTTCACCCACAGTAGGATAATAAAGTGTGATTAGGCCCTGGTCTTTTAATATCTTTCCCCATTGCTCAGCTTCACTCTCAGAAATACCAAAAATACCACTGATTTCTGCAGTAGTAAGTTTTTCTTTTTCATTGATAAAATCTAGAAGTCTATCAATGTCAGTCTGGAAAGCACCAGCGCCTGTAGAAGGTTTTTTAGTTTTAAGTTCACTTTTTATCCCAGATAATTTTTTCTCCCTTATTACTTTATACACTCTTTTTTTCTTACTCAAACTTTCTTTCAAATCAAAACCTAAGACTCCAAATGACACAACAATTAGTAAAAGTAAGGAATAGTAAAACCAAACCATACTGAGCTTTAGAGTTTCAAGCCAATAACCAATCAAGAAATTATCAGTAACAATTAAACCACTAAACAAAATCACAGCTACTAGAGAAATGATATAAACTGGCTTTATTTTCATATTTTTCTTTTTATCAATACTAGAAAATACTTCTTCCACTTTTTCTTTTGGCCAGTCTGAAGCAAGACAGGCTTCAGTAATTTTTTCCTTAGGAATATTCTGTTTTATTGATTGTTTGATATAATCTCTTAATTTTTCACTTTTTTCAGTTTCTTTATCCTTAGCGGTTTTTTTAGGTTCTTCTTTTTTAACAAGTTTGGGTTTTTCCTTTTCAACTTCTTTCTCAATAATTTTTCCTTCTACCTTAGCATGTTTCCTTAATTTAAAAATAGCTAGAATTTTACTAAAAAATGTAAATTTTAACTTTTTACTACCTTCAACAACGGGAGTAGGTTTAGTTTTCCCTTTTTTAGAACCATAATATGTCCATTCAATATCTTCTCCAGCTTTTTTTGTCATTGCCTTTGAAGCAATGGGTTTTGCTTTTTTTGTCACCGGCTTAACTGTTTCTTCAATTTTTCCTATGCTAATTATCTCAAAAACAGAAAATCCAACAATCATTACTCCCAAAGTAGCCGCAAATATGGCATATATGCTATTTGTGTTGAGAAAATAAAGCGAAGAAAGAGCAGTAACTATGCCAATCACCAGCAGAACTTGAAAAAACCTCTTCATTCTAAGTATTTCATACTCAAAATTATTTATAAACTATTTGTTAAACAGCATACCCTCTCTACTTAAAAATTATCCAAGATAGTGTATTCTCAGGTCTTCAGCACTAGTCTCTAGTTTAGGATATGAAATATTATAGACAGTGGGACTTACAAAGTCCATAAAAAATCCAGATTTAATATCTGTTTCAGGTTTTAGACTTATTATTATCTCTATTTCTGCATATTCATCAATAAGATTATTTTGATTTGTATAGAGATAATAGTTCTCAAATGATTGAATCACTGAGATTTCAGGAAGCATTATCATCAACCCTTCACTAGTTCCTTCTACACTAGGTTGCGAAGTCAAGTTCACCCAATTGAAAGCAAGAGTTCGATTTTTATCGCCAACAGTCCATTCTGAAGAACTTAAATTTATTTCAAATATTGGTTCAACAAATTCAATATCCATTTCCTCAAGCGAAAAAGAAGTATTTTGTCTAAGATCAGAATCATCAAGTCCAAAATAATTTTTAAAACTCACATTAATACAACTCTGTCCAGAACAACTACTTGGGATTCCTCCAGCATGCTGGGTCACATTCAATGGCACCATTTTATCACTCCTATAAGTAAAATTTATGGCAACGGTGTTGGAGGTATTAAATCCATTTAAGTAAATAGAATTATAAGGATAGGTTATGAATTCTATGTACATATGGGGAGTATGTCTCAAATAAAATCTAGAAGAATTTACTAAAAATGGTGGTGTACCGTCAAAAAAAGCAACACTTTCTCCAAAAAGAGGAAAGTCATCAAAATTAACAAATGGTTTAGTTCTATTGGCAAATATTTCCATCTGACTTTTTATTTCTTCTTTTTCTTCTTTTAGAAATGTTTTATTAGAGAAAGTAGTTTTGATAGTTATTCTCCCTTCCTCTTGATCTATTTCAAGCAGATTATCATCAAGTGCATATTTCATTTTTGATACACTCTTAGAAATAGATGTTTCAATATTGTACATTCTTTCAGTTTCTGCAAATTCTTTAATCCTACTTTCAGAAGTTTCAGAATTATTCAAAATAACATTTGCAAATGCCAAAATTGTAAGACTAACAAAAATTAATCCAAGTGTTAACAATATTCCTCTTTTCCCACGAGATATTAAGTGAGCCATATTTTAAACCTCACCCTGTGAAAACCTTCAAAATGATCATTAGCATCAAAAGCAGCATACCACCTTTCCCCGGCCCCAACAAATCTATCATCTGGAATCTGTCTTTCTGTGGTCAAATCATAAGCAGAATCATCTAAAACCTTAATCCAATTTACATCATAAATATTAACTCCGTCCCCCGAAATAACCAGTTGATTAACTCCTTGAGCAAGTTGAAGTGGTTTTTTAGAAGTATAAGTACATGCGTTGTTCATACATATTTTGGTCATTTCAATCGTAGTTCCTCCAATTCCAACATTGAGTTTAGGCACACCAATAGGTGAGTTTACTTGGGCATTAACCTGCACATATAACTCTCCTCCTTCATTCAAATCTTCAGTAGATACTGTCACGGGAGTGGCGCAATTACTAAGACAGTCACTTTTTTTAGCATCCTCTAATTCAACCATCATATTATATCCAGTCGGAAGATAATGGGAAACATTCAATGATCCTTCTGTAAGGCCATCATCAGGAATGTATTGTGTATTAGAAGTAACTTTCTCAAGAGCCCCACTCAACTTTCCAAACTCATCAAACATGGCAATGGTATCATAGCCCCTCTTCACTATCTGTGTTTGAGAAAGAGACTCTTTAGAAGTAGTTGTAAAATAATAAGTAGTATTTATCAACATGATAAGAACAATTGTGGCAGCAATGGCTCCATCCAATGCAAAAATAATTCCTTTTTTCTTGCGCTTATTTTTCAAGTTCATGAGCTCAAAATCACCTCGATTACTGCAGGTTTATAATCTCCAGTAGGAATTTCTTCATACATTATATTTCTTGCAAGATTTACAGAGAATTTACTACTTCCAGAAACTCTTCCAAAAGTATACACGTCACCACCAGTAATATTTTTTATCCTAATCCCCAATCTATACTGTCCAGCATGGAATATCTCTTTAACATTCTCCTCAGTCAGATTAGTCAGAGCATAGGTTTTATTATAGGGAACTCTAAAATCTCCTTCCACCAACCCCACATAAGCAATGGCATCATAATTAATGAGCTCCCTAGTGTAAAGAGAATCCCAATTAGCAGGACTTCCAGGTGTTTTCAATAAAAAGTCAGTAATCTGAAAATTTTTAATTACCAAATCATCATAATCCATACGATTAACCAATCTCACATGATAAAGATTCCAAAGAACTGAAGTGATCGTTATTAAAACAATAAATATTCCAATAGCTACAAAGAGATCAGTAACAGCAGCTTGCCCTTTCTTAGATTTGATCAATCTCAATACCTCCGGGGGAAATAGTGTATCCTACTTCAAGTACAACGGAATTAGACACCAACTCCTTATCTCCAATAACTGTAACAACATATACAACATGTTCTCCTAAAGAATAAACCTTAGATGTAAAAGTTATTTGATTCTCATTAACAAATTCAGATTCTATTTCTTCATGGTCCAAAAAGACTTTACTAGTCTCCTCAAAATTATCTCCCATTATCTTTACATTCACAATTATTTCTGGAAGGACAAGTTCTCCATTTTCATCAACCTCTCCAGGGGATACAACAACCTTTGCGGGATTGGGATCCAAATAAGCTATACTAGGGGGGCTTCCAATAAACAATCCGCCTTCAACATTTATTATTTCTATTACTCCTCCACCTACTTCGGAATCAGGAACAGATGGCAATAATGGGACAATGATTTCCTCCCCATTAGACAGTGTAGTGATAAGAGTATTATTAACAATCTCGAAATCATATTCAGATGGCACACTTAAAGAATTTCCCGGGCCTAAATTAGAAACGGTCTCTATCGCGTTTGACAGTTCAATGGCTTTTTGTACTCTATTTTCTATACTCACTCTTTCATTTAGATTACCAAGAATACCTGCGATAAAAGGCACAGAGATGGCCAGAATTAATCCCACCATAATCAATAACTCCATAGAGCTCAATTGCCCCTTTTTATTTTTTTTATTCATTTTATTGACTAATTGATAAAACTCCTCCAACATTGTTCACCTTCCAATTCAATCCGGTTTGGTCAATATAATCTTGATACAAATTACCGTTGAAAGTACAGATTACTTCTATTTCCTCAGGAGAGCTTGTAGAAACATCTCCAACAATAATGAGTCCAGTGGTAAATACATCAAAATTAAAAGTAGTCGTAAACTCAGAACTATATCCCTCTCCTAATGAAGCAACCCTTCCTAGAGCATTCGAGATCATTATACAATCACTCCTCTTATCAACCGTATCTCTAGCTCTTTCAACATCGATTTTCCTATCAAAAGTCACCGAACTTAAAAGAATAAATATTACCATAAGCACCCCAATAGAATACATTATTTCAATGCTTATTTGTCCTTTTTTAGATTGATGTTTCATCTTTAACCTCCCCAAGAGATATTAATTGAACTTTCATTCATGCTTTTAACTCTCAAGTGATATGTTCCGGGTGTATTAGGTATATCTCCATGTATTAATGGTTTTACTGAAGCATGTATGTCAGATATTCCTCCAAAAAATTCTGCTTCTAAAACTATCTCGCTTATCCCTCCCTGAACATTTATCAACTTAGCACTTTTTACCCCATTTGGAACAGTTACTATTATTATTTCCGTTGTACCAGGTCCAACAGAATGAACTGCATCAACAGCTTTCGATAATCTGCTAACATAACTGTCCAACTGACTATTCCTCACAGCATTAGTTGTTTCTTGCATTGAATAATGAACTAGGGGAATAAAGAAAAACAACAGGATTCCGGTGAGGATAACGTATTCTACTCCGGCTTGACCCCTTTTTACACGCATAATCCAATTGAGTACTCAAATATATAAAAGGTTTTGCTTAATAAATGCCTCTCAAATTTTGAGTTTTTAGGGCATTTCGGCAAAAAATAAATGTCATGGCAAAAATAGAAATCAATATAAGTGATTAGAACGTAATTAAACAAAACTATGGAGGTGTTTTTCATGAAATGTGATTGTCCAGCATGGATGAATTGGGTTTTTCTTCTCGCAGGTGTACTATTTGTTGCAGGAGATTTAGGCTATGGTCCAGGATTATGGGGCGTAGGCGTATGGCATTTTTTAGTTCTGATGTTCGGAATTGCTCAAGTTGCTAAATAAATAATACTAAAGAGGCGGACTAAGTCCGCATCTTTTTTATTTATAATAAGTTCTTTATTTTTCCAAAATGATAGACTTTGTCTTCTACCGCATAGACTTCAAAATCTTTTACACCTTCTTTGAGATATGGGCTCAAGAATTTCTCATTAGTCACATCAGTTCCAATAGTTAACATACTAAATGAGGGCATTACAATTAAAATATTTTTCTTCCACTTGCCTTTCAAAAAACATTTATATTTCTCCCTTGGTTTCTCCGGAAAACTTACTGCAGGATGTTCATGACCGATGATAACAACCTTAGAAGGAATTGGCATCAATTTATCACCATGGCAGATCATGATGTCATTCACAACATAGGAATTCACAAGTTTAATCTTCGATTTATACTTTTTTAACACGGGCTCAAGAAGAACATCATGATTCCCTTTAACTATCACTATCTCATATTTATCAACAAGTTCTTCAATAAGTTTAGTTATTGAATTCCATTCCTGTGAAGAAATCCTTCCAAATTCATGTTTAATATCTCCATTAAAAACTATCTTTTTCACACCATCACAATTATCAAGGATATACTTTATTCGGTTCAATATATCTTCAGTTTGAAACCTGGGCACAAGAACCCCTCCACGATTTAAGTACTCTTCCTGCCCCAACTGCAAATCTCCCAATATCAATATATCCCCGTACTTGAGGGCTAGATCAATGATTTCAATATTTTCATGGATTTCCATTTTAAAATTACATTTCCTTTGGAGCAATAATTCCAAGAAGACCAAGGCCAGAACATATGACAATTTTCACACAATCCGCAAGTAAGATCCTCAATTTCTCAACTTCCTTGTCATCAGAGATAATCTTATGTTTGGCATAGAAACTATTAAACATCGAACATAAA
>CEPX01004471.1_pt1 | contig 19527 bp, 20 predicted proteins | sample 361361 | NCBI WGS metagenome assembly CEPX01 (sample SAMEA2619974, study PRJEB7988) | marine metagenome | biome: marine biome (ENVO:00000447); feature: mesopelagic zone (ENVO:00000213) & marine oxygen minimum zone (ENVO:01000065); material: "saline water (ENVO:00002010), including plankton...
CGTATGCAAGAATTCAAATACACATTGCGGCAAGAATGGAAATTGTGAAGATTGCACGCAATCAGAAAGATATTTTTGCGGGACTGGCTCAGAAACTAATAAACTTATGGTTAATGAAAAATATTGTAATATGAATCAATGCTTTGAGAAAGCGGATATAGCAGCAGATGTTGCAGAGGACTGTGGTGAAAAAGCTCCTGCAGATTTAAGTTGTAATCTACTTAAAACAAAGGTGATTGGAAAATACTGGAAATGCGATCTTTTTGATGACAATTGCAGTAAAAGATTAGTTAAATGGGATGTTGAAGATTGTGATTATGGCTGTTCAGAAGATGGAGGAGCGCATTGCATGACTAATGAAGAAGCATGCTTCATAAATGATTCTGCATGTTTCCCAGGTGTTACTAATTGTTGCAGCGATACATGTAAAATGTTAAATTGCGGATATCAGCAGGAAGGTGATGGATGTATTTTAGGCAGTGATTGTGGAGGAGATCTTCCATGTAAAATGTTAAGTTGCGGACTTCAACAAGCAGGTGAAGGATGTATTTTAGGCAGTGATTGCGGAGCAAGTCTTCCTTGCAAAATGTTTACTTGTGGAAAACAACAAGCAGGTGATGGATGTATTGCACATAGTGATTGCGCTTCAGGATTACGATGTGATTGGTTTACATGTACAAGCTGCAAATCAGATGGCTCAGGCTGTCTACTTGGTGCTGAATGTTGTTCATCACTTCAGGGATGTAGAATGTTCTCTTGCGGCTGCCAACCAGATGGTTCTGGATGTCTTTCAAGTGACGATTGCTGTTCAGGCAGCACTTGTAGTTGGTGGGAATGCAAATCATAGGAAGGGATAAATGAAAAATAAAAATATAATGTTTGGGATGTTGGCTTTAATTGCTTTAGCTCAGCTAACTTTAGTGTCTGCTCTTTCAATTGATATAGACATGAAAGAATCTTTTGATATTGGTGAAGAAATTTTATTTGACTATACAATTGTTTCAGATAGTTCTCAGGAAATAAAATATATTCCTTCAGTTAACTGCCCAACTTCCCCTCTCCCTTTATTATTGATTAAAACAGCCAGGTTAGAGGCAAATGTTCCTCTTACGAGAACTTATACATATATGTCAGCTGTCAGCGATAATATAGAGCCGCAGACCTGTACTGCTATAATAGGCATTATAAATTATGAAGAAATAGCAGAAAAAAAACAGTTTTTTATAAATACAAACCCAAGTTTTGAATTTAGGACCTTAGCCTGTAAAGATATAAATTGTAATGAGGAAACATTAACTTTTGTTAAAAACGAGGATATCTATTTAGATTATACATCAGAAGTAGAGGAGCCCCTAATTAAAGCGATGTTAACCCATCCTCAGGGTTTTGATGAAGAAATATTTTTACCAACTTTAATAGAAGCCAGACAAATTGGAACTTATACATTGGAAGTAAATGCTTCAAAACAGGATTATAAGACCATAAACAAAAAAATACAGTTTGGAGTTATAAGAAAGGAAGCTAAGATAGATTACATTTCTGTTAAAGATATTTCTGCTTGCAATAATAATGGAGCTTGCAACTATGGTGAAAACTATTTTAACTGTCCTGATGATTGCAGTTCAGGAAGAGAGGACAATTATTGCGATAAGGCAAAAGATGGAAAATGCGATAAGGATTGCATGTCTGGAGAAGATCCTGATTGTGAAAGAGAAGAAGCAGTTTCTCAGGAAATTGAAGAAGCCAAAGAAACTCTAAAAGAAGAAAGAAAACCCCTTGAAGGAAGCGTATTATCTTTTATAATTCCTATTATTGCAATTATATTGATAATTATTTCAATTGTTTACTTTAAATTTTTTAAGAGAAAAAAGAAATAATAATTGTTTTCTTATGAACATTTTATTATTAACAGCAATGTGTCAAAAACCATTAGTCAAAGACTAGTAGCATAATGTTATAAAAATTGTAACATAGAATGGTTTTTGACGCTCAAAATTCCATTTATTTATATAGATAAGTGGAATTTTGTTGTTTAAAAGAATTTAACTCTACTAATATGCTCTCTTCAACAAGAGTCAAAGACTTAGAAAAGCAAGGCTATAGGCTTGTAGGCAATCATAGTGCTATTAAAGTATGTGATTGGAGTAAGCAGGCAATTAGATGCGAAGGTACATGCTATAAGAATACCTTTTATGGCATTAACTCCCATAGATGTATCCAGATGACACCTTCTTTCTGCTGTAATCATAGATGCCAGTTCTGCTGGAGAGATATAGATTTTACACAGGATAAATGGAAAGGAGAGGTTGATGAGCCTAAAGCTATTGTTGACGGCTGCATTAAGGCTCATATTAAATATTTGCAGGGTTTTGGCGGCAGCTCAAGAAAGGACAGCAAAAGATACATGGAATCACTGAAACCTTTGCATTTTGCTATTTCATTGTCAGGCGAGCCAACACTTTATCCTAAATTGCCTGAATTAATCAAAGAAATACATTCAAGAGATATGACTTCTTTCCTTGTTACTAATGGCACTAATCCTGATATGTTAAAGAAGCTGTTAAACCATCAACCTACACAGCTTTATATCACGCTTCCTGCTCCTGATGAAGAAACATACAAAAAGGTCTGTAAGCCATTGATAAAAGATGGTTGGAATAAGATTAAGGAATCTTTAAAGTTATTATCAAAGTTCACCTGCAGAAAAGCAATAAGAATGACTTTGGTTAAAGATATTAATATGAACAATCCAGAAGGTTATGCTAAGCTCTTAAAAGATGCTAAACCTGATTTTATAGAGCTAAAAGCATATATGTGGGTTGGTTATTCAATTGAAAGGTTAAGTATTGAGAACATGTCAAGACATCCTGAGATTAAAGAATTTGCAGAAAAGATTGTAAAGCTAACAGATTTAAAGATTATTGATGAAAAAACTAATTCAAGAGTTGTTTTGTTAATGAAAGAAGATAGGAAGGATAGAATTATGAAATTTCTATAGGAAGGTTTAAATAAATCATTTTTTAATATATTCTTAGAATGAAACAAACTCACTCTAAACCTATTTTTTTAACTATTTTAATAACTGCATTATTTCTAATAACAGCTTGTGAAGAACAACCTTCTAATATTGAGCCTGTTAGCAATGAATGCTCAGAAAACTCTGATTGTGTTCCTGATTCATGCTGCCATGCTGATTCCTGTATTCCAGCAGAACAAGCTCCAGACTGCTCTGGGATGATGTGCACAATGAATTGCGAGCCAGGAACTTTAGATTGTGGGCAAGGGAATTGTGGATGCACAAATAATAAATGTAAGGCTGTATTCAACTAATCACTTAACCTTAATCAAATCTCCTATGGTCATAACTTCATCTTCTTCCTGCTTGATTTCTTCTTTTTCAACTTCAACAATCTCAACAAGCCTTATTTTAAGCAGTTTCTCAAGTTTTCTTGCCAACTCAATGGAAGGCTCAAGCTTTCCTATCTCAAGATGATGCACAGTTGATTCTTTCTCAGAAATATTTTTAGCAAATTCCTCTTGTTTTAAGCCTAACTGCTCCCTTTTTTTCCTAATTATTTCAGGATAGTTAGACACTATAGAATCTATTATCTCAGGCATAGCTTCCTGTTTTTTTTCTTCTTTCAGAATCTTCTTTTCCACTTCTTCTGAGCGTATTTCTTTTATTACTTTACCAAATTTTGCGCAGTTGTCGCATACATTTAGCTCAGTATCCTCTACTTTCGCCAGAAAAAGACTTGTTTCAGTTCCGCACAGGTCGCATTGAATTTTAAACACCCTCAGAGTAATGTTTGTTAAAACGGTTAGCTTTAAATAGCTTTACTTAGTAAGCTTTATAAATAAATCCATACTCTAGAATATAATAGTTAAAAATTAACCTTAAAAATGGGATTTTACAAATATATAAGAAAATTATGGTACAGCCCTAAGGAAAACATGGCAGAGCTATGGAAAGCAAGATTAATAGAATGGCGAAAAGAGCCTGCTACTGTAAGAATTGACAGGCCTACAAGGCTTGACAGAGCTAAATCTTTGGGTTATAAAGCTAAACAAGGCTATGTTATTACAAGACAAAGGCTTCTTAGAGGCGGAAGGCAAAGACCTATTATAAAGAAAGGCAGAAAGCCAAGAAGGTTTACAAGAAGAAAAGACTTAGGCTTAAGCTATCAATCTATCGCTGAAAGAAGGGCTGTCCAGAAATATCCTAATATGGAAGTATTAAGTTCATACTGGGTTGCTAAAGACGGCAGATATTTTTGGTATGAAGTTATTTTGGTTGATAAAAAGCATCCTGCAATACTTGCTGATAAAAGAAGCAAATGGATTGCTGAGAAACAGCACACAAGGAGAGCATTAAGAGGCTTGACAACTGCTGGCAAGAGAAGCAGAGGCCTTTTGACTAACAAAGGCGTAGGTGCTGAAAAGCTTAGGCCTAGCAGAAGAGCTAACCTAAGAAGGTCGCACTAAAGATGAAATTTCCAAAATTAAGAAGAACTTATTGCAAATTTTGCAAGAAGCATACTGAACATAAGGTAGGTGTTACTAAAAAGAAGTCTGCTAGCTCTCTAAAGAGAGGCGCAAAGCAGAGAATGAAGAAAAGAGGGAAATGTATTGGCAAGGGCAACTTAGGAAAGCTTTCTAAGGGCGCATTAACCAAATGGAAAAGATATAACAAGAAAGCCACTAAGAAGACTGACTTAAGGTATGAATGCAAAGAGTGCAAAAAGACTCACACTCAGAGAAAAGGCATTAGAGCTAAGAAAGTTGAGTTTAAGTAAGGTAATTATTTATTTGCTTTTTCTATTTTTTTTCAGCCTTAATTGATTCTAAGAACAAAAAGTTTAAATACTTACATGTAAGTTAAGATAGTGAAATTAAATGAGGATTGAGCTAAGCAGGCATGCTTTAGAACAGGCAAGGGAAAGAGGGATAAGCATAAACGAAATTAAGAGAACTATTGAGAGAGGCACAAAGCACCTTCAGGAAAGTAACAAGATTATAGCAGATTATGCTCATATAAGAATTGTTTACAAAATAATAGAAAAAATCAATTACATCATAACAGTTATGATACGGATACCAAGGTGATTAACATGAAAAAATGCCCATTATGCGAGAAAGGAAATTTGGAAAGAAAGGTAGTTCCATACAAAATATATGATATAGAGATAGGTAAATTTCCTGCTAATAAGTGCAGTAAATGCGGTGAAGAATGGTTTGATGAGAAAACAGCTTTAAAGATTGAGAAACTTGAGAAAGAGAAAGGCTTGTTTGGCTTGTCAAAGAACAGCAAAATCAGTTATTCTGGGAATTCATTGATAGTAAGGCTTCCAAAAGCATTAATTAGGTTTATGAAGCTTAAAAAAGAAGAGCCTATTTCAATTTATCCTCAGGGAAGGAATAAGATAGTGATAGAAATCTAAATATCCATAACCTGTCAAAAATGCCCTGCACTAAAATCTTAAAGAGATGCCAGAAACTCGAAGAGTTTCTTAGTATGTAGGGAATTTTTGAGCATGCTCAGAAATTTACTATCATGTATTAAACAAAAGCAAGCAGAGCTTGCCACCAATAATAGATTGGATAGTAAATTTCCGACATATTTAAATAACTCATATTTATACTTTAAAATAATGAAACCTTATAAACCCTTGGAAATAGAGCCTGAAATCCTTAATTATTGGAAGAAGAAAGGCATTTATGATAAAGCCAAAGCAAAGAATAAAGGCAAAAAATCATTCTATTTCTTAGACGGCCCGCCATATACAAGCGGCAAAGTACATATTGGCACTGCCTGGAACAAATCGCTTAAAGACAGCTTTCTCAGATACAAAAGAATGACTGGCATCAATGTTTGGGACAGGGCTGGCTATGATATGCACGGTGTTCCAACTGAGCAAGGCGTTCAGAAAGAAAAAGGGCTTAAGACTAAGGATGATATTATTAAATATGGTGTTAGCAAGTTCGTCAAAGACTGCAAAGACTTTTCCATAACCAATATGGAAGCCATGAACAAAGATTTTAAGAGGTTAGGTGTCTGGATGGGCTTTGAAAATGCATACAAGTCTATTGACAGTTCTTATATAGAAGGCGAATGGTGGCTTATCAAGAAAGCATATGAAAATAAGAGATTATACAAAGGAAAGAAAACAATGCATTGGTGCGCTAAGTGCGGCACTTCTTTGGCTAAGCATGAATTGGAATATAAGAATGTTACTGACGAATCTATTTTTATCAAATTCAAGGTAAAGAACAAAAAGAACGAATTTCTTATAATTTGGACTACTACGCCATGGACTATCCCTTTCAATTTAGGCATTATGGTTAACCCTAAGCTTGACTATGTCAGGGCAAAAGTAAACAATGAAACATGGATTGTTGCAAAACAACTTGCTTCTGTGTTTATTAAAGGCGTTGCTGACAAAGATTTCAAAATAACTGAAGAGTTCAAGGGTAAAGAGCTTGAAGGCACTGAATATGAGCATCCTTTTTCTGACGCTATTGCTGATTATAAGGAATTAAAGCAAAAATCTTCAAAGGTTCACACTGTTGTGCTAAGCGAAGAGTATGTTGACACTTCTTCAGGCACTGGCCTTGTCCATATGGCTCCAGGCTGCGGCCCAGAGGATTATGAGATAGGCCATAGGAACAACATACCGCCATACAATAACCTTACAGAGTCAGGCATTTTCCCTGAATCTATGAAAGAGTTCTCAGGCTTAGCTGCAAAGAAGGATGATAAATCATTCATTGAAGCATTAGACAAAAGGAATGCTTTGGTTGCAAAGACTTCTGTTGAGCACGATTATGCATTCTGCTGGAGATGCAAGCAGCCTATCATTTACAGGACAACTGAGCAATGGTTCTTCAAAGTAGAGGATATGAAGGACAAGATGAGAGAATTGAATAAAAAGATTAATTGGGTTCCTGAGTCAGCAGGCAGCAGGAACTTTGATTCCTGGCTTGACAATCTAAGAGATAACGGCATCACAAGGCAAAGATTCTGGGGAACGCCTATACCTCTCTGGGAATGCAGTAAATGCAAGAATATTATAGTGGTAAGTTCTATAAAAGAGCTTAAGCAACTTGCAGGAACTGTTCCTGACGATTTGCATAAGCCTAAGATTGATAATGTTAAGCTTAAGTGCAAGTGCGGCAGTGAGATGGAAAGATGCCCTGACATTTTGGATGTATGGATTGACGCAGGCTCTGCCTCATGGAACTGCCTTGACTATCCTGGGAAGAAAGAATTGTTTGACAAGCTCTTCCCTGCAGATTTCATCTTAGAAGGTATAGACCAGATCAGAGGTTGGTTTAATTTATTGTTCGTGAACTCAATGGTTGCAATACAGAAGCCTTCTTACAAGGCTGTTTATATGCATGGCTTCATAAACGATTCAATGGGAAGAAAGATGTCCAAATCTTTGGGTAATTATATTCTGCCTGATGAGGTTATAATTAAATATGGAGCTGACACTTTAAGGTATTACCTGATAAGCGCTGCATCTCCTGGCGTTGATTTGAGCTACAATTTTGAGGATATGAACGTTAAGAGCAGGAATCTTACAATATTATGGAACCTTCACAATTACCTTATTGACTTGTACAAGACATTAAAAGTTAAGCCATCAGAGTTGGAATATTCAAAGGTTAAGAAATTATTAGGATTAGAAGAAAAGTATATACTTTCAAAGCTTAACTCAACTATTGAAGAAGTTACTGATTTATTTGATAACTATAAGCTAAACGATGTTCCTTTAAAGATAGAAGAATTTTTCCTTGAGCTTAGCAGAACTTATCTCCAGCTTGTGAGAGAGAAAGCTTCCATAGGAAATGATGATGACAAGAAGGTTGTTCTTTATACACTATATAAAAGCCTGTCTGACTGCCTTGTATTGTTCACTCCTATTGCGCCTTTCATCACAGAAAAGATTTATCTTGACCTTAAAGATACTTTCAAGCTTAAAGAAGACAGTATAAGCCTGACTGAATGGGTAAAGCCTAACAAGAACGCTATAGATAAGAAACTTGAAGAGAACATGGAGATTGTAAGTGATATTACCCAATCAATCCTTTCAGGAAGGGAAAAGATTCAGAGAGGAATAAGATGGCCTGTCAAAGAAATTATCATAGCAACTAATGATACTAAAGTTACAAACGCTGTGAAACAGCTTGAAGAACTTGTCAAGAGACAGACTAATGTTAAGGAAATCAAAGTGCAGTCTGCTTTAGAAGGTGTAAAACTCAAAGTAAGGCCTGATTATGGAAAGATTGCTCCAGAGCATAAGGAGAACACTCCTAAGATAATCGCAAAGCTTTCAACTGACAGCCCTGAAACAATCCTTTCCCATATAGAAGAGAAAGGCAAATACGAATTCAGTGTTGATAAGGATAAGTTTGCAATAGAAAAGAAGCATCTTATTATTGAAAGAGAAATCCCTGATAAGTATGGCGAGTCTGAGTTCAGAGAAGGCTTTGTATATCTAAACAAGCAGCTTACTGACGAGCTTGAAGCTGAAGGATTCTCAAGGGAAATCTGCAGAAGAATTCAGGCATTAAGGAAAACTTCAGGCCTTGAAAAGAATGATAGGATTAGCTTGTATATCAAGACAGATGATGAGCTTAGTGAAATGCTGGGGAAATTTGAAGAGAGTATTAAAATAAAAGTAGGAGCTGATAAGATTAATATTTCAGAGCAGCCTCCCACAAAGAAGCATAAGAACCAAAGCGAAGAGAAAATCAAGGATAAGGTTATTGAGTTGTTCTTTGACAGGGTGTGATTATTGTTGAATTAGAATCTATAAACTTCTTTTCTATGTCCTATATTAATGATATATATTTTTAGTTTATTTTGTTCAATCTCATAAATGATTCGATATTTCCCAACTCTTAAACTCCAATAAGGAATTCCTATTAAATGTTTTCCCAATTGTGGATTTTCTTCAAGCTCTAATAACTTGTCAAGAATTCTATCTTTAATTTTTTTGTCTAGCTTAAGAATAGCCCTCTGAATTCTCAAAGGAATTATTACTTCATACCTCATTTTTTAATTGTGTGAGTGTAACAAACTTTCCTTCTTTAATTTCTTTTTTAGATTCTTCTATCTCTTTTTGTATTTCAGAATCAGTTAAGATTTCAATTGTTTCTTCCATTTCTTCATATTTATATTTAGGTATAGATATCATTTCCTTTAATTTTCTAAATTCATTAATTGGTAAAGTAATTGTATTGCTCATAGAGTCTTAATAATAAATAAGTTTATTTAATACTTTCGTTTATTTTATCTAACATTCCATTCACAGCCTTACTCCATCCCTTAGACCCAATCCCTTCAATTTTCTCAATTTTTGAACTTTCAGCATCAGTATGGCTACCATCATGCTTTGCAACAAGGTAAGCTGAATCTACTTCTTTTAGCATGGAAACATCATTTGGTGAATCACCTAATCCAATTGAAACAATCTCTCCATATTTTCTTTTATATAACTCCAATAAGATTTTAGCTGCTTTTCCTTTGTTAGAACCTTTTGTTATAGTATGATATCTTATCCCTCTAGTAGAACTAAACCTTTTTTCTTCCACTGCTTGCTTAAACATTCTCGCTTTTTCAGGGGTTTCATTAAGTATTTTAACAACATCTGCATACTGCTTGTTTTTCGCAAGCTTAGCTGCTTCAATTGGCAACCCACAATCTTCATTTATTTCTTCAGGTGTCATCTCGCTGAATATTTTAAATTCAAAAGATAATTCATTTCTAATCTTATGCAACATTTTAATGGTTTCATCATGTTTCACATTCAGTTCAATGAGTTTATAATTTCCAATTTCATTTTGATATTCAAACTCAAACCCAAAGAAATTTTTAGGAATATAGATTGCACTGCCATTCTCTGCAATGAACGGAAAGTTAATTCCTAACTTTTTATTATAAGTTTCAATTTCATCCAGATTCTTGCTTGTACAGAATGAGATTATTGCTTCTTGTTTTACAGCTTTGTTAAAGGCTTCAATTGAATCTTCATAACTATAAGTATCATGATCTAGGAAACAACCGTCCATGTCTGTAATGATTATTAGCTGCATATTGACTGTTAAAGTTGGATTGTTTTTAAACATTATGCCTATGAGATATATTTATATACATCTAAAGCCAGAATAAGCTATTATGATTCAAAACCTCAAAGAGCTATCTTCAACTCCTTTAAGAAGAAAAGCTCTTCAAATAATAGATTCTGGATTGGAATCAATAAATACAGAGAAGGTTATCAGTAACAATATAAAATTAAAGAATAACACTTTAAACATCAAAAACAAGAAGATTAACTTAAAGAAGTTCAAGAGAATTGTTATAATAGGCTTTGGAAAAGCTTCCTCTCTAATGGGCAAAGAGCTCGAAAAAGTTTTAGGCAGCAGGATTGATACTGGAATTATAATCTCAACAAAAGGGCTTAATCTAAAGAGAATAAAAGTCATAAAGGGAACTCATCCCATGCCTTCTCAAAAAAATATTAGCGCAACAAAAAAAATCATTGGTTTAATCAGCAATTTAGAAAAAGATGATTTAGTGATATGCCTTGTTTCAGGCGGAGGTTCTGCCTTGCTCTGCTATCCTAACATTCCTTTCAAGCAATATATTAAAACAATCAAGAAAGCATTCCTGTCAGGCAAAGATATAAACACCTTAAACAAGCTAAGAAAAAAATATTCTCATGTTAAAGGTGGAAAGCTTGCAGGATTAACCAAAGCAAAGATTGTCTCCTTAATCTTCTCTGACGTTGTTGGAGATGATTTAAACACTATTGCTTCTGGCCCAACTGTAAAAAAAGGATTAAAGAATGTTACCAACATTCTGTTATTAAACAACAAGGTCGCATTGGAAGCAATGAAGAAGAAAGCATTATCATTAGGATTAAAGCCAATAATCCTAACTAACAAGCTCAAAGGTGAGGCAAGAATCGTTGGAAAAAGATTAATCAGCTCCTTAAAAAACAAAAAAGGCAAGAATATTGCTTTATTATTCGCAGGTGAAACAACTGTTACCGTTAAAGGCAACGGAAAAGGAGGAAGAAATCAGGAACTCTGCCTTGGCGCTATTGAAGACATCTCAAAGCTAAACAACACTGCTTTAATCTCCATTGGCTCTGATGGTATGGATGGAACCAGCAATGCTGCTGGTGCATTGGTTGATAACAATTCCCTAAAGAAAGCAAAGACATTCAATTTAGATTATAAGAAACATTTAAAAAACAATGCTTCCCATTCCTTCTTTAAGAAAACTAATGAATTGGTCTTCACAGGATTAACAGGAAGCAATGTTGCTGATATTGGGATTATAATAAAACTATAAAAATGGCAGATGTAATATTTGATCCAGAAAAGAATAAGAAATATAGTATCACATCTATACTAAAAAACATTGAATCAGATAGAATAGACCTTCAGAACTATGGAAAACGTTATAAAAAGAAATTAGAGATTGTTCAGAATTTTCTTAATCACTGGCAGCGTTCCAGTAATTGGAAACAACTTGGAAAGGGATTATCAGAGGCAAAAGAGTTAGCATTTCTTGATTTGAAGATTGATAAGAAAGATTTAAGATATAACAAAAAGACTATAGAGCTAATAAAAAAGGCAATTAAAAACGAACCTGATGCTGATAAAAAAGGTATTTCATCAATATTGATTAGTATGGAGACATTAAACTCCGTATACAAAGAACTAAGAGAGATAATTAAAGCTCAGATTAAATGGTTCGAAAGCAACAAAGATTCGCTCTGGAAAGAGCACAACAATATCCATGCCTTTCTAAAACTTATAAGGAAAGAATCTATCTTATTAACGGATAATAATTTTGCTGGAAAAAGCATAAAAGAGTTAGTAGATAGTATCTATGCTCAGGTAATGCCATTGAAGTACAGAATTATAGAAAAGAGAGAGCTTAAAGGCGGATGGCGCGGCAAAGTAACTCTATGGAACATAATTGGAATGGATCCTGTAGTAGTTAAAACATTTGGGTTAAAACATTGGGTGATTGGCGACTGGGAAAAGAAAAAGGTAAAAGCTATGTTAAAGAGATTCAGTGATTACCATGAATCTTTAAGAGCTAAGGGTGTTTCTGTCCCTCCAAGAAATGTTGTAAGTGTTATAGGGATATATGAAACATTAGCAGAAACAAAAGGCATTAAGTTTACTGAAAAATATCAGGTTGCAATAAAACAGAAATATATAGGAATAAGCCTTTTAGATTTTCTAAATAGTACAAGGGATAAACAAGCTATTAAGCATGTTTGGGAGCAGGCACTTGAGAATACAATTAGGGCAACTTCAGGATACAGGGGTCTAAGATATTATGCTCATGATATTCATAGTAGAAATTTTTGTATATCTTCTACCGGCAAGGTCTTTTATATTGACCTTGAACCAAAGCGACTTAATCTCAGTGAAAAGATGATTTACCCTTTTAGATGGTTTCTTAGTACGGAAAAAAAATACAATGTCATAGGACGTGGGACTCTAGGAGGCATGTGCTCATATATGTTATGGCATGCTATTGGCTTCAATCAAGATCTTGAGGAATTTCTTATACAAATTACACTTAAATATCTTGAGAAACGTAGTCCTAAAGCTTACAAATTTATGGTTAAATTTGTAAAGAAGAAATTCTTTAGAGATAAGATAAATGAAGTAGTCAATATAATTGAAAGAAGGAAACAGAAAGAAAAAGAGAATAAAAACAATTAGTATCAAAGAAGGATTGGTATACTGTACACCTTAAAGCTTTTTCCTTCTAATTAATTAATTTTTCTGTTGCTCTAAATTATTTTTATTATCAAAAGACTTATAAATGAATTAGAATAATATTCTATATTATGAGAGTCATGTTCTGTGCCAGTGGAGGATTTGGGGAATTGACCCAGGGTCTTGCTGTTGCAAGGTATTTAAGGAAAAAGGGTGATGTAGCTTCTTTTATCTCAAGGGACGACTCATTATTAGAACTGATAAAATCTGAAGGCTTTTCTTCTCACAAAGTAAACTCTCCTGATGAATCCATTAAACTAATAAACGGCTTTGATGCAGACTTTGTTTTTATGTGCAACTCCAAGACTGCATATATTGGAAAATCAGCTACATTAACAAAGAAGCCGGCTAAGGCAAAGGTATGCTGTCTTGATTCAAACTGGCTGTTCTTAAATGACAAGCGTACTTGCAGGAAGAATTGCAATTTTACAAGCCCGGATTTCCTTGACAGAATATATATCGTGTTCCCTGATAACATCTATAAGGCTAATCTACATGAGAATGGCGGGCATTATAAGATAATACCTTTTTTTAAGGAAAAAATAATTGCTCCTGGTTTCATTCCAGGAGGCATAAGAATAAGCAAGAAAGAACGTGATAAGTTCAGAAAGAAGTATGGCATAGCAAAAGAAGATAAGATGGTTTTCTTATATTTTGGACAGAGATACAAGAAAATCAAACCTTATTTTGAAAAAGTAGTTAATGATATATTCTGTAAGCTGAACAAAAAAGAGAAGGTTTGGTTGATGACAACACATAAATTCAATATCACTGCTCCATGGTATATGCATCTCAAAAAACTATTCAAAGACGAAAGAGCGTTTGAGACAGCAATAGATGCAGCTAATTTAGTTATACAGCATCATGGCATGGGTACATTACCTAAATGCATCAGGCAGCAGACTCCTGTTTTATGTTATGTTCCAACGCTTAAAAAAGAACTTCCTTACTATGTACATTTAGAAACTTATGAAGTCAAGCCTTTCGTAAAGATGGGTGTTTGCAGTATGGTGGCTTATGATAACTATTTACTTGCTAAGGAATCTATCAAGGAATTACTATATAATAAAGAATTAATAGAAAACATGAAATGCAACCAGAAACTGCACTTTTCAAACGGAGAGAAAGGATGTTATGATGACTTAAAGGGTTTGCTTAGAAAAAAGAATACTAAGAGTAAAGCTAAATAAATTAAAAATTATTAAAAGAGGTTATTAGCATGTCTTCGTCAAAAAAACCATCTATAATATTACTGCCTCCTGCTGTCCCGGGAAGCCTTGGCGATGAAGCGCAGGTAGTGGTTGTTGTTGAAGCTATGAAGGCTAAGGGTTATAATGTAGATATTTTCTCTTATAAGAAAGATTGTAAATGGGGCTTAGGAAGTAAAGTATCCAGAATGGTTGATGTTGAGCCTCACTTTAAGAAGGATTTCATAACACCAAAAGAAAGCTTATCTAAATTATTTTCTAAGTATAAAAGATTCTATATGTTGGGCGCTGATATAATGGACGGATATTATTCTGTGCCCTGGAGTCTAAGAAAGATTAATATGCTTAAGACAGCAAAAGAGGCAGGATTAAAGACTGTCTTATTGGGAAGCAGCTTTAACCATGCTCCTAATCCAAAGATTATCAAGAGCTTATCAGAGCTGCCTAAGACAGTGCGTTTATGCGCGAGAGATCCTGTATCTTATAAGAGATGCAAGAAGTTTCTTCCTAAAAATAATTTTGATCTTGTCGCTGATGTAGCATTCCAGCTTAAACCTAAGTTTATAGAAATAGAATCACATATAAAGAAAGAAAAGCAAAAAGGAAGGCATGTTATTGGTATAAACATAAATTGGCTTATAGCAAGCAATATAGGCATAAGCTTTGACAAGCTCGCAAGCATTTACGCTGAGTTCATGAATAAATTATGCAAAAAGGATTTCTCGTTTGTATTGCTGCCTCATGATTTCAGGAAGACTAAGAAATCAATCAGCGATGTTGAATTCACTGATATTGTGCTAAGCAAGCTTGATGATGAAACAAGACAATATTGCTTTAGGCCTAAACTGCCTTATTCTGCTGCCCAGATTAAATATATAGTGAAGCGCCTGGATTTTGTTGTAAGCGGAAGGATGCACTTAGCTATTGCATGTTTAGGGCAAGGTGTTCCTGTTGCTTGTATAGTTTATCAAGGCAAGTTTGAAGGGCTTTTTGGCTTCTTCGGTCTTAAGAAACTTTTAATGGACCCAAAAAGCTTATTGAAAAAGGATAGCCTGTTAAAACAGTTCGAGAAGCTTTTCCCAAAAAGGAGAATGATTAAGAAGAAAATATTAACTAACCTGCCAAAAGTTATGAAATATTCAAGAAAAAACTTTATCTAATCCATTGCTTTTAAGATTTTCTTGGCAATACTTTCTGCAGAATAATTCAATAACACTTTCTTCTTGTTTCTGAGTATGAACTTTTTATCTTTTCTTTTGAGCAGGCTTTCAATTTTATTAAAGATATTTTTGTTAGCTTCATAAACATTATTAAGAAATTTTTTATCTTTAAGCTTAAGTATAAGGCTTAACTTTTCCTTTAAATTTTTTATGTCTTTGTAGTCTTCGCCATTGACAATTAACTTATCATAGAACACGCTTAGGTCTAAACCTTCTTCCTTGAAATCATCTGTGCTGTTAGAAAGGTTTCTACCAAATATTGGCTTATTGAATAACCAAGATTCAATGAAAAATAGGCCGAACCCCTCTAGCCTGCTTGTAGTAATTGCTGACTCACAGATATTGTAAGCATCACCTATTGCAAATTCTTCTATTTTATTATTTTTTACTATCCTATTAGCTAACAAGTCTAAGCCTAATGTAACAGGCAGCTTATTCTCCTTTACAAATCTTACAAGAGTATTCGCATAATCTTCTTTTTCCATACTTTTTTCAAAAAGGGTAACTAACAAATGATATTTTTCATTCAACCAAAGGTTTAGAAATTGCACTACAAATATCGCTTCTTCAACATTTTTGCGCGGAACAACTCTTACAGGATATAGAAGGAATTTAACTTTAGGATTCAACTTATGCTTTTTTATTATTGAATTTTTTAAGAGCATACTACTTTTTGTATCTTTTTGGAGAAGATTTTTATTAATGGGATTAGGAATATGAAATACCTGACTCTTTTTTATCCCATTTTTTAATAACAGATTCAAATCATGTTTTGTTAGCACAAAATACTCAATGTTTTTTGAAGGATAAATAATCTCACGCCATGAAGGAATTTTGCCTTGCCCATTAAATTTAAGCAGATTTCTAAAATTAGTCTTTCTATCTTGTGGAAAATCATGCACTCTATATCTCACTCTTTTTTTTGTGTTAGTAATAAATTTATAGAATGCATAAGTAGCAGGAGGATGAATTCCTATGATTGGATTTTCAATGATTATATGATCAACATCCTTTGTACACTTAACTAATTTATCATATATTTTATCTCCCATTTTTATATATTGGGAAACATTCATTGAATTAAAATCAGAAATTCTTTTTTGAGTTATGCCCAGTTCAGACAAATCAGTATAATTAAAGCCTTTTCCATCAATAATCTTTCCTATATAAGATCCTATGAAGGTTATTTGTACATTTTGAACTAATTTCTTTAAGGTTATAGCATTTATTCTCATAACAGAATTTACTCCTCCTTCTTCTCCTATGTTATAATGGATAAAAGCTATTTTCATTAGGATAAACCTCTATTTCCTTTTAACGGCTTTTGTTTATAAATAATTCGTTTTCATGAGATTATCTCCTTCAAAGATTCTACAATGCCCAGTACTCTCTCTTCTCTTATATATTCTAGGTTTACCCTAGGTTTACTGTTTAATTATTAACACAAGATTTATTAAGAACAGCCCATTTGACTCATTATATGAAGATTGATGATTGGTTTGATAAACACAAGTTCAGATGCGAAGATTTCAATGATATAGAACACCTCGTCAACCTCAAGAAAGAAAAGAAACAAAAGATTTCTGTTTGCATTCCTACACTTAACGAAGAAGAAGGAGTAGGAAAGGTTATAACTACCATTAAAGAGTCATTAATGGAAGAGCATAAGCTTGTTGATGAAATAATAATTATTGATTCTGGAAGTACTGATAATACCAAAAATGTTGTTATTGAGCATGGAGCAAAATTTTATCTTGCTGAGGATTATCTAAAGATACATGGCAAAGCAAAAGGAAAAGGTGAAAACCTCTGGAAATCATTGTACCTTGCTGAAGGAGACATTATTTGTTGGATTGACGCTGATATTAAGAATATTCATCCTCGTTTTGTTTATGGCTTGATTGGGCCATTGTTAACAAATGATAAGTTATATTTTACAAAAGCATTCTATCAAAGACCTATTAAGAAAACAGATGATATTGTTCCTTTAGGGGGTGGAAGAACAACAGAGCTATGCTTCAGGCCGCTTATAAACATGTTTTTCCCAATGCTAAGTGGATTTATACAACCCTTAAGCGGAGAGTATGCAGGCAGAAGAAAATATTTTGAAAAGCTTCCTTTTTTCACAGGTTATGGCGTGGAAACAGGATTGTTAATAGATATCCAGAAGAAATTCGGCTTAAGAAGCATTGCGCAGATAGACTTAATCTCAAGAATACATCGTAACCAGGATCTTACTGCCCTTAGCAAGCAGGCTTTTGGAATCATCCAGGTAATTTCAAAGAGAGCCAATACTCTTGGCAAGTTTATCCTTGTAAGGGATATCAGGCAAAAGATTAGAATTATTGAAAGAAGCAGGGTTAATGGAAAAATAGAATACAAGATTAAGCCCACTAAAATAACTCAAATGCAAAGGCCTCCTATCATAACATTAAAAGAATACAGAAAAAAGTTTAAGATAGAACCTTCTTGGTATGATGTTTAGAAATGGTTTAGCTTAAAAAAAGATTTCTTCTCTTAAAAAATAGTTTTGCCTGCTCTTTTATTTTCTTCTCAGCCCTCTCACTACTCATCTTCTCTGTTTCTTCTATAAAAGAATACACTCTCATAAAATACAGATAGCTTAATGCTTCAATCAATTTTTTTGAATGATTCTTCTTAACTTCTTTAAGAAAGGTATAAACTATTGCGCACCATGTTTCTTTATCTATATTTTCTTTAATATTCATTAATATTTGAGGAGAAAGAACTTTTTTGTATAAGCCATTGAACTTATTAATGCCATCAACCGCTTTTTTTCTTATTTTTACCTTATTAACCTTAAGATTTTGAGGTTTCCCAAGCTTGATTCCAAAAACAGGCGTACTTTTCACTTTAGAAACTTTGCTGATGAATTTCTTTGATTTTAATGTGTTGCTAAAGAGCGTGTCTATCACTTCAATAAACATTCTTCCAAGATTGGGAGCGCTTGATTTATGAACCTTAGCTCCTAGGCCGACTTGACATATTTTGAAGCCGCCCATTATTGCTGAAGTTGTCATAAAATTGTCAATGCCAAACTGGCCAGTACTCTTTCTCCATTTCTGTTTAAGCCAATAATTAGCTATTCTGCCTGAGAAGGAAAAGTCCCCGCCAATAGGCTGCCTTATGTCCATGCCAAACAACCCATAAACAATTGGATAAACTATATTGTTTGTTATTGTGCCATCATATTTATGCCTTGAATACAAAGGAGCGCAGTAATCATAACCTTTGAAGACTGGCCCAAGCATAAGCTTAACCCATTCAGGATTAATGCTTTTCAAATCAGAATCTACCACTATTGCAGCTTTTACCTTATGTTCTTTTAAGAACTCAAAAAGCATCTTAAATACATTTCCTTTTCCTGAAACACCTTTTCTACAGAAACTCCTCTTTTCAGTCTTTGTTTTTGCATTAAGGAAATACTTTCTTGTATTATCAACACTTCCGCCATCAACATTAATGATTGCTGCCTTTTTATCAGGATAATACTTTTGCAAACCTAAATCCACCTGTTTTGCAACAAAAGATATATTTTTTCCTTCATTATAGCTTGGTATGCCAACAACTATATCATATGTCATAAGCTAATTAAGAAAAAGATACTATTTAAGATTTTCTAATAGATTATTTAACAACAAGCATTCCCAAAGGTCTTTTATAACTACCAAATCCAAAGTTTCCTTTCTTGTCTGCTTTGAATTTAAAAGAAATAGTCTTACCATCAAATAATCTTTTTTCAACATCATAATCTTCAATAGCAAACTTATTTGTTTCACTACCAAAATATGTTATAAAGAAGTTCACAGATACACCTTTTTCTACAACAATTGTATCTGGTTCAATAAAATCATCAAATACTCTTATGTTATAGATTATCGGATTGTTTTCTGAAGATTCCAGATGTAGTTGGGTAGTATCAGCAGTATGTGCAATTCCAAGATAACTAAATAAGAATATAAATATCACACCTATTATTCCAATTCCAAGTCTTACCAACTTCATTTTATTACCATTCAAACACTGGCGGCCTGTTTACATCTTCCACTGTTACAGTTACATCTTTTGCAACTTCATTAACACCATCAGATGCTGTTACAGTCACAATATGTGTTCCCTCATCATCATAACTTGTTTCATATATAGATGTACTCATCCAGCCTGAATAAGTAACTGTTACATCACTGCCTTCAGGATCTGTCACAACTGGGCTTATTACCACTGGCTCTCCTTCTTCCACAGTTATTTCTGCTACTAATTCA
>CEPX01163265.1_pt1 | contig 19504 bp, 14 predicted proteins | sample 361361 | NCBI WGS metagenome assembly CEPX01 (sample SAMEA2619974, study PRJEB7988) | marine metagenome | biome: marine biome (ENVO:00000447); feature: mesopelagic zone (ENVO:00000213) & marine oxygen minimum zone (ENVO:01000065); material: "saline water (ENVO:00002010), including plankton...
TGATGTCAAGATGTAAACTCAAACAAGATATTGTTGCGTCATGGTCCACATGTTACTTTGATTAAGCACTTTGAAAAGATAACAGCCGGCAACTTTAGACACTGACCATGAAAAAGATTGATAGCAATCCCTTTGGCGCCCGAGAGAAGACAAAACATGCATTATATAGAGTACGCTATTGAACCAGCTTATAGCTGACAAACGCAATCTTACGGCTGTCAGGCGACCAGGAAGGTACATTGATTGTCCCTTGACCACCAAAAAGCTCAGTCAACACGGTGGTTTTTCCGCTCGTGATATTTATCATGCGCAGCATAACGCGCTTAAAGGGTGGATGTGATCCTGAATCAACCTCATCGATATAACTGAGGAATACAAGCCACTCCCCGTCCGGTGAGGGGTGAGGAAACCAGTCATTGTAATAATCAAAAGAGATTTGTTTCTGATTCGATCCATCAGGAGCCATGCGCCAGATTTTCATCCTGCCGCTTCTCACTGAATTAAAGTATATATATTTCCCATCGGGAGAGTAATCAGGACCATCATCAAGCCCGGCAGCATCTGTAAGGCGTACTTCATCGCCGCCTTTAGCAGGAATAACATATATATCATAGTTGCCATCTCTTTCCGCACAGTAGGCTAGTGTTTTACCATCGGGAGACCAGCCATGCCAATATGATGGACCCCTCGGTGTAATAAGCACAGGCTTACCGCCATTAACCGGGAGTGTATAAATCAACGATTTCTTGAGCACTGAATCATAATGGCTCAACACCAGTTTGTCACCGTCAGGTGATATGCCATGATCATTATTACAACGGTCAGCAAAATCAGTATGTATAAGCTCTAGGACTGGATGATCCATCGGCAATTTGTACAATTTCCCTTTGTAGTTGATTATAAAATACTGGCCATCCAAACTCCAGTTCGGCGCCTCAAAATGTGCTCCCTCTTCGTATACAACCGTTCGCTCGCGGGAGTGAACATCAATGGTTTCCAACCTACTGATTACCGTTGCTTCCTGCGCATTCAGATTCATAATTAATATTAGGGATAATGTTTTGTAGCGCATTACTCAATATTCGTTCGGATATCTAAGGTCCTGCGTTTATTGTATTCCATCCATAACGGTTATAATTACGCCTATCTATACAAGTGAGCCAAGCTTTTCCTGTATTCCTCATAAAATCGGTCGAGTTGCTCATCAACTTTAATGTTGCCGAGGACTTGATGGCTTGGCAACAACTCCGGTTTTATTCCGCTTGCTAACAGGCGTTCAGCCACCTCACAGCGTATCATATTGATGATCATGGCTCCAGATACCGTTGACGCCGGCCCCGTGCGCCATTCCAGCCCTTCCAGTTCGAGCACGCAATCACCGGGCGGACATTGATTATCAATTGTAATGTCGGCAACTTCGGTTAGCTTTTTGCCGGATGAGTGCCCAGGCTCAGACTGGTCACAGTGTTGACGGGATACGATTGCTATTACTGGCAACCCCCGATTACTTGCGCCCACAGCCATTTCAACTATTAACGGCCTGATGCCGCTGGAAGAGATAATAATCATTGCGTCATTGGAACTGAACTTAAAGCTGTTAAGGATTTCTTCAGCATAGCCCTCATATTTCTCCAGATGTAGTGGTCCCCTGAGGCCGTTGGTTCCCACAATTGAAGCGTGGTTGGACACAGCTTGTTCAACCAGGGCGAAGAAACCGGGAAAGCATCCTTGACGCGGTGTCATTTCTTCGCACATCATGCGGGAATGTCCAGCTCCGAAAAGAAACACTAATCCTTTGTTGCTGATGGTCTCGGTACAGATCTCTGCCGCCTTATCGATATTTGCGAGCTCTTTTTCCTTTAGTTGATTTATTAGCGTTACAGTTTTGTCGTAGTAGGCCAATCCAGCGCTCATGTCTGGTCTCCTTTCATCTGTTCAAGATAATCACTCAAGTTCCAGCTCTGAGATCGCCAGTGCGGCGCCCCCCAAGATACCCGAACCTTGATAGGAAGACATTTTTTCTAGTCTTATCCCTTCTTTTGGGATGAACGCTACCCTGGACTTAACACCTTCTGAGATTCGGGCCACAATTTCGTCATCCGCTTCTATCAATCCACCACCGATCAGAATCATATCCGGATCAAATGCAAACAGGAGATTTGCAATTAATACTGTCACTTCCTTCTCAAGTCTTTCTAGTATTTCTTTTGCAAGGTCATCTCCATGTGCGGCTTCACTATAAACATCTTTGAATCCGAAATTATGTGACGCATCATTTAGGCGGCTGCCCAGGCTGGTTTTGCGGCCGGTGGCTAATTCATTTCTTACCTTTGCAAGAATGCCTAAATGGGAGGCGTGCAGTTCAGCTGCACCGGGGTTTCCGCTGACATGATCTCCACCGTTAGGGTCATGGCTCATAAAACCAAAATGTCCTACAGCAAAATGTTTGCCACGAAGCAGCTGCCCGTCATGGATAATGGCACCGCCAATGCCGGAGCCAAAAGTTAGTCCAATAACATTAGAACAGTTTTTGGCTTTTCCAAAATGCGTTTCCCCGAGCACAGTGGAATTGACATCATTATCACACACGACCGGCCTGCCAAACCTGGATGCAAGATCAAACCCCAGCAATTGGTTTTCCAGATATTCCAACTTTCCTCTTAGCCAGATTACTTTTCCTTCTTCAACATCTATTCTGCCAGGACACCCAACACCGAAACCTGTGATATGGGATGGATCATCTAAAGTATTCCCAAGGTTAGCGACAGCCATATCCAGACTATCTACAAACTCTTCATAGGAAGAAATTGCACTGACCGGAAGTAAGTCTTTACATAGCATATTTCCTGATTCGTCCACAAAACCGAACTTGATACAAGTACCGCCAATATCAATGCCGCCATATATCATAGATCAGTTGAATCCCTGAATGGAAACATCACGACATTCGTGATTACTATGTGCTATGAGTACCCCACATTTTCTCAATTTCTTCCAGGCTGATTCCCTTCGTCTCTTTAACCATGGTCCAAGTAAACACAAATGCAAGCAGACAGATAAACCCAAACACATAGAATGTGCCACCGCCAAGCTCCTCCATCATGATGGGAAAAAGCTGAGTCAGGATGACATTGCCTATCCAAAGAACCATCGTTGCAACGGACAGGGCCTGCCCCCTTATTCGTGTAGGATAGATTTCAGAAAGATATACCCAGATTACCACACCGATGCTCATGGCAAAGGAAGCGATGAAGGCCATGATCCATAGCAACGCCCATCGTGCTCCGATCACATCACTTTGCATGCAGTATCCGACGAGAACCATGGAAATTCCCATACCGCCTATGCCAACTAACAGTAAGAACTTCCTTCCGGCCCGATCTACCAGGCTCATGCCGACGAATGTGAATAACAGATTTGTGATGCCAATGATTACTGAACCGAGCAGGGCAGAATCCGTTTCAAACCCTGATTCAAGGAAAATAGCTGGGCCATAATAGATGATAGTATCTATACCTGTTATGTGAGCGAAAAGTGAAAAGAGGATACCGACTATCAGGACCCTCCTCATTGAGGGATGCAGCAATTCTGTAATAGACGCTTTGCGTTCCGCCAGTGATTCTTTCACTTGAGCCAATTCTTGCTTCGCATTATCAGGCCCCGCGACAATGTTGAATATGGCCAACGCTTTGCTTTCTCGCCCCTGTCTTGTAAGCCAGCGGGGTGATTCCGGTATAAAGAAGAGCCCCAGCAGAAAAGCGATGGAAGGCAAGGTCTCAGCCACAAGCATGAAGCGCCAGTTGTTGGATCCCATATCAACGAGCATCCAGTTTGAAAAGTATGATAGGAGAATTCCCACAACGATTGCCAGCTGATTGAGCGCCACGAGGCGTCCCCTGATCAACGCTGGAGAAATTTCAGTGATGTACATGGGGGAAACCACTGAGGCAACGCCTACAGCAAGCCCCCCGATAAAACGTGCAATCACCAGTTCAGTAAATGATTTTGGCAATGCCGATAAAATGGCTGAAGCGGTGAACAATACAGCGCACAGGATCAACACTTTTTTTCTGCCCGCCCAATCGGCAATCGGTCCGGCTAAAACGGCTCCGATCACACATGCAATCATCAGATTGCTGACGGCGAACCCTTCCTGGTACACGTTTAATTGAAACTCCTGTTTGAGGAAAGGGATAGCGCCAGAAATTACACCGGTATCGAATCCAAACAATAATCCACCCAGTGCAGCCACGACTGAAAAAGATATAAGGGGAATTCTACTGCTGTAAGCTTCGTTAGCCATGCTTTAGTCTTTTGTTTCAGGAGTCAGGCTGTTGCTATTCCAGCGTTCCCCGTTTCTGAGCAGATGGTAAGGCTGGTTAATGCTTTCAGCTTCAGCGATAAACTCGTCCGGTGTTTCGCTGTTGAATTCAAACATGTTGTAGTGATGGGGGATTGCCATGCGTGCATTTACCGCTTTGGCCAGCTGTGCGGATTCCTTACCCCAGAGATTGCCAGAGACCCGCCGCTCAGGTTTACGGCCATTGATGGGAAGGAACATTACATCGATTTTCCATTGTGAAAGAATCTCTTCCATTTTATCGTATTGGACGGTATCACCACTGTGGTAAATCGTCCAAGGACCAAACTGAACCACATAACCCAAGTACAGATGATTGCCGTTCTTATCGGTTTCAATCAGTTCATGAGCAGAAGGAACAGCATTTATGCAAAACCTGTTTGATTCAATTGATTGTCCGGCATTGATGGTCAGCAGTCTTTCACTGGTCAAGCAGGATCTTTCCAGCGCAACATCTAATATTGCTACCGGGACTACTAAGTCCAAACCGGGATTCACCTGAACCAGAGGTTGCAATGTTAGATGATCCAGATGATCGGTATGAGAGTGACTCGATGTAACGACGTCAATAAAGTCAAGCTTAAGTGGATCAATTACTTGCTCTGACATCCTGACGTGCGGTTTATCTGTGTCAGCATATTTTTTTGTGAGTGAGTCAGAAAGGTACGGATCCATAAGCAAGTGTCTGTCTTGCCACCTGATGAGGAAACCGCTCTGCCCCAGCCACCAAACATCAAACGAGTCACTATTGGCGTTGCGCCGGTGAACGTCATTCAAAAACGAGTCACCGCTCAGTGCAGGTTTTAGCATTTGTTTATAATTCGCCCCTTACTGCGTGGACGCCGGCCACCATGTTTTCCAGTTTCTGCCTTGCGGCCCAGCGCGCCGTCTGGCTCAGTCCGCAATCTGGTGCAAAAGAGAGACGATCCGCGGGAGCGTATGCCAGGCATGCCCGCACCCGATTTGACACTTCTTCGGCAGGTTCGATGAAATAGCTTTTCACATCGATGACTCCTACCGCTACGTCCTTTTTCTTAGCTATTTCGGCAATGATATCCAGTTCTGAGAATTCACGGCTTGCCATTTCAACATGGATTTCATCAACTGACATTTCCAGGAAAGCTGGAAACATGGGAGCGTAGCGTCGGGGGCTAACGGCGCGTCCTTTGTAATTACCAAAACACAAGTGGACAGAAAGATGCGTCTTACCAACAACTGGTTCAACGGTACTATTAAAGATATTCACAAGTTTATCCGTATCTTCTTTACATGCGTAGCAACTCATGGACGGTTCGTCTACTGTGATTTCCTCACAACCTGATAGCACAAGTTTTTCCAACTCCTCTCTAACAATTTGGACGAGTGCTTCAGTAATGGCGTAGCGGTCTGAATATTGTTTATTGGGTAAAAGGCGGCCACTTAGAGTATAGGGGCCGGGAATACTTGCCTTTAATGTCGGTCCTTCAGGAGCCAGGCTCTTCAGGCGTTCAAAGTCCTGCGCTACCTTTAAGCCGTCAGGAGCAGAAAGTTCACCCACTATTTTGTATTTGCCGCGCTGATCGTGGGCTGGTGGACCGAATCGCCGCATGTTTTCGGGCGCCGTATCAATTCCTTCTAACAGACTGTAAAATGATAAGTTGAAATCCCGCCGGGACTGCTCACCATCCGTAATGATATCCAGACCGGCAGATAGTTGGTCCTGGATGACTGTGGTCACCGCATCATCAATTAGTTCTTCACGGTCTGACGCCCCGAATGCATCGATATTCCTAAAGGCGAACTCAAACCACCCGGGAAAAGGATAACTGCCGACTACGGTTGTTCTGAGCGGTTCTCTATTCACTGTTTATTAGTCTCCTTCAACATCTTAATTGGCCGCCATTGAAAGGTAGCTCTGATTATTCTTGATGAATAATTGTGAGTACTTCCTTTGTGAGGTTAGAGATAGTTTCCAAATCGCCAGAAGCGATGGCGCGCCTGTTAACGATCTGGCCAATTCCACAGGCCAGTACGCATTCAAGTTCCAGATATTTTTTCAGATTCTTTGCGGTAATGCCTCCAGTGGGGATGAATGAAATGTCAGGGTAGGGAGCACTCAATGATTTGAGTGTTTCGGTTCCGCCGAAAGGTTCCGCCGGAAAAAATTTTATAACGCTTATTGATATTTTAGCCGCTGCTTGTATTTCGCTTGGCGTGCAACACCCGGGTATGACGGGAATTTCCCTGTCGATACAATATTCCACGACAGCCGCATCGAAACCTGGAGAAACCATGAATTGTGCCCCTGCATCTTTTGCTTTTACCACTTGTTCAGGCGTCAAAACGGTTCCCGCTCCGAGGGTGAACTCTTCGTAGCGAGAAAATATTTCGATGGATTTCAAGGCGGCATCGGTTCGAAATGTAATTTCAGCGCAGGGAAGTCCCGCTTCCAGCAAAGTCTCCGCAAGGGCGGGCGCGATGTCCGCATCATCAATTGCGATTACGGGGATAATCTTCAGCCTCCCTAGAGTATTTTTCAGTAGGTTAATGAGACCCCCTGGCTCGCAGAATTATTCGGGGTAAAGTTGCATTCCGACAACCCCGAGTGTACAAGGTAATTCAAGGGTGTCCTTCGCTTACCGACCAGCCACCATCAACACTCAACACCTGTCCTGTTGTAAATCTGGACTCATCTGACATGAAATAGATGCTTGCAGAGTCCATGTCTTGGGGTTCGCCGATTCGGCCGCCGTCGAGAGGCTGTTTAGCGGCGATGTATTTCATGATGGCTCGGTCGGTCTGGGCTCGTCCAGACATGGGGGTGGCCACAAGAGCCGGTGCCAGCACGTTGAAGCGGATATTGTGACTGGCATAGTAGGCAGCCAGAGATTTTGTCAGGCCGATTGAAGCTGCCTTGCTGGCTGCATATGCGTGAGTTGCAAAGTGCTTCGAGGAGGGAGCAAAGCCCAGCACCGAACTCATGTTTAAAACTGTTCCACCTGTCTTCTGTTTGAGGAACTGCCGTGCCGCCGCGCGGTTTGAAAAGAAGAGAGAACTCAGGTTCAATCTCAACGTGACTTCCCACCCCGCGTCACTAATCTCGTGTAATGGACCATCGCCTTGGTTGCGCCCACTTCCGCCGGCTACGTGATACAGCCCGTGAAAACCGTGGAACTTATCCAATGCTGTTTCAATAGCGGCCTTTGCAGTCTCTGGTTCAGTCGCATCTCCCTCCATAGCTATAGCCGAATCACCAAGGTGTTTCTGTGCCTTGGCAACGTTTTCCGGGTTGCGGCCGACAACGATCACTCGACTTCCAACTTCCAGAAAAGCACGTGCTGCTGACAGACCGATTCCTGTTGTTCCGCCAATGACGACGATAACTTTGTTATCAAGTCTCATGACTGTTAAGGCACGAAATCCTCTCAGCCAGTGATCTCAGAAATGGGCACAGCCCTCTTCATCTTCACAGACTTGTAAGCCGCTTCCACCAGCGCCATGGTGTAAAGATTGTCCTGACCGTCCAGGAAAGGTTTTTCGATCATGATGTGTGGACTGTATTCGGCCAACTTGACTGTCCATTCGGCGTGCGTTTCGGTTGAAGGGCAGAGAACCACAAAGTCGGGTGTGGTTGTCTCCATACATTCATTATAATCTGTAAATACGCGGTCATCGGGGATGGAAAAGTTCCGGATTGACGCCTGCATTACGGCAGGATCCTCGTGACAGATGCCGACGATTTCCGCATTTGGATGTTCATGCACAAGCCGCAACTGATCACCCATGTGCATATGATTGAAATTAATGCCTGCGATGCGCCACGTTTTCATGGAGATTCCCCAGTTATACTTGGAAGCCTAGTCGTTGCCGCACTAACTTAACAGTTGAATTTAAAATATTACATAGAATACCAAACAATATAAAAGGGGGAATGATAAACCACATCGCAATAAGATTTCACTATAAGTTTGTGTCTTGATATTGACACAGTTGATTCTGTGGTAATTGCCAACAAAGATGGAACAAATAGGTAAAGAAGTAGAAATAACTTGACATTAGCAATTGGATTGGGGCAAATTCCTAGGAATGTGGGGAAGATATCTACAGGCTAAGAACCGATTTTATTGGAAAATCTAAGGATTTTACGGTAGTAAAGCGCAGCTTTACCCCGAGAATCAATTGATGAAATGGAGGACGACATAATGAACTTTAGACCTCAACTTCGCAATACAGTTCTTGCTGTTGCTTTAGTCGCAATGGTTTCAGGTACTGTGTTTGGCCAGACCGCAGGTAAGATTAGAGGAACCGTAACGGACCAATCAACCGGAGCGCCTCTTATCGGTGCCAACGTTCTTATTGAAGGGACAAGCATGGGTGCGGCCTCAGATGCGAATGGAGTGTACTTTATCTTGAATATTCCCCCAGGCACCTACACTGTGCGTGCTGAAATGATGGGGTATGGAGCTTTGGTGGAATCGGATGTCCGAGTACTCATTGATCTTACCACTACTGTCGATTTTGCCGTACGAGTTGAAGCCGTAGCAGGTGAAGTGGTGGAAATTGTTGCTGAACGCCCCGTTGTTCAGCCTGACATTGCAGGAACTGTAATCAACGTCAGTGGCGATGATATTGAAAATATTCCGGTCGCTTCTGTCAGTGCTTATATCAGTCAGCAAGCTGGGGTTGAGGGAGGAATGGTCATTAGAGGGTCCAGTATCAATGAAACAGCCTTTGTTGTAGATGGAATAAGTTCACGTGGTGGTAGAGATGGAACACCAACTACCACGCTGGCTCTGACATCAGTGGATGAAATGCAAGTCCAGACTGGTGGTATGAGCGCATCGGTTGGGAATGCACGTGGTGGTGCTATTAACGTAGTTACCAAAGACCCTCGCGATCGCTTTACTGCCGATGTACTCTATACTTTGACGCCGGCGCATTCCATGTCGTTCGGGGAGGGTGTTAAAGATGATGACGCCTACTGGTGGAGGCCATACAATGATTCGCAAGTCAACGCAGCAGGAACGGAAGGTGGAGCTTGGGATATTTATCAGCAATCGCAATACCCTGCATTTACTGGCTGGGACGCACATATCGAAACTGCTCTCGGAGATGCAGATCCTGATAACGATTTGACTCAGAGCCAGTGGCTGGAAGTTTTTGACTGGCACCACCGCAAGGATACAGAAGTTACCCTCCCTTTTTCAACACTTGATGCAACTTTAGGTGGACCGCTGTTTGGCAGTTTTCGCTTCCTTTTGTCATACCTCCAGAATCAGGAACCGTACTTCTATCCTCAGGCCCGCCAGTCATGGAATGAAGAGAGTATCCACGCTAAATTGATGACGGACCTTAGTCCAACGATGAGATTGATGCTCAGTTACAGACAGACAGGACAGACCGGGATGGCGCATCAAGCTTGGTCTATGATTAATGTTCCGTATCCGCAGAGAGGGGGAACCCCTTTATATCCTTGGGGATCAGGAGGTTCCGCCCCGACATTGACTTTCAGCAGTAATCAAGGTCTTGATGCTGCTGAAACTCTTATAAATCAGAATGGTGATCATGTAGGTAGAAGTGTCATTTTTGGTTGGGACAGATATGCTATCACGGATTATAATACAAATGTCTTAGGTGCTACGCTTACACATACGCTCAGCCCGACATCTTTTTATAATCTGACGTTTTCGCAGGTAGCTGAAACATTTCGTAGCAACCCAAACAGTCGAAGGGGTGCCAACAACAAGGCTCCCGACGATGGGAGTGCACCGTCTGTAATAAATCAGCTTTATGCTGAGGACGGATTGGAATGGACACCTTGGGGCTGGACATCTGACGGTATGAGCAATCCAGGAAGTGGTCTGCGTTTAGGCGGTCACTGGGCACGAGCCAGGGACACATCAGATGTAACCGCCACTAACATTGCTGTAGATTACACCAGTCAGATCAACAGCACGAACCAGATAAATGCCGGATTGTGGGTTTCTATGTATAACTATGATATGAATTTCGGATCCAGTGACTCGGTTATCGTCCATGTGGAGCGCGGTCATCAGAGATGGCAGAGGGAACCTATGCAGGCTGGTTTATATGTAGAAGATAAACTGGAGTTTAAGGGAATGATCGCTACGCTTGGTCTTAACTTCGAGTATTACAACCCAACGGGTGACTGGTGGGATTATGATCCGTACAATCGCGCCTTAACAGCTAAGTTTAAGGATGAGAAGAGAGATGAGGCTCTGTCCAGTACTCTAGCGACTGCGGAAACGCAGACCGATGTCAGCCCCAAAATTCGTATTGCTTTTCCAATTACTATTAACAGTAAGCTATACTTCAATTACGGTACTTACAGGCAGCAGCTTGCAGCTCAAGAGAGTTTCAAGATCTGGCAGGCTTGGAGAGGCGAAGTACATGAAATTGGTAATCCAAGCAGCCCCATGCCTAAGACAGTCAGTTATGAGGTCGGCTATGAACAATCTTTCAGAAATGCCTACCTAGTTCGTCTTGGGGGATACTACAAAGACAACTCACTGCAACCACGTAATGTATATTATCAAAGTATTGATTCTGAAGTACAGTACAGCATATCTCAGCCGTATAATTACAGTGATGTCAGAGGTCTTGAACTGTCCGTAAGTAAGAATATGGGAGATCTTCGTGGTTACTTCAACTATACTTATTATGTGAGTACTTTCGGTAATTTCGGTTGGGGTTCCCAGTATGAAAATACTGTGACCCAAAGAGAATACGAACGGACCTCAACAGATCACTATCAAATCAAACCTGTGGCTGAACCTTTTGCCACAGCCAACCTTGAATATGTGGCGCCGAAAAACATGGGATTTCTCGCTGACTTCCGCATTACCTTGAACGGTGGCTGGCGTTCAGGCCGGCACTTTACCTGGGTTGGTCCGGGCGGGGCAGTGATCCCCGGTGTAAACAACAATATCCAGATGAGGGATTTCCTTTACGTGAATGCCCGGATCAGCAAGAACATCCGGGTTGGCGGACTTGGACGTGTTTTGGTTTTTGCTGATATCCAAAACCTGCTGAACCTGAAGTATATGTACTTCAGCCCCTACAATCCACATGGTGGTTCTTTTGAGGGTACGGTTGGCGGAGATGACTGGGATAATTACATGACATCACTCCATATGCCGGCTTCATTCTGGGACGAGGTTAAGGAAAACGAAATGACGTACCTCAATATTGAAGGTGATGACGTCCCCGGCACATTTAGAGAGAGGGATGTGGATTTCGTGCCGATTGAAGTGGTTGCGACCGCGGCTAACTTACCTGCAACGGAGGAGTTGCCAAGCTTGATACAGACGGAGAATGTTCTCTACTATGTCCATGACACAGGTGATTATTACTTATGGGATGGTAGCAGTTTTGGTGCCGCGTCAAGTAGCCTTGTTAATGAAGTAAAAAGCGACAAAGCCTATATTGATATGCCTAATGAGTGGCACCGCACATTCCTTAATCCCAGAACAATTAGCGTAGGATTGAGAATAACCTTCTAGGTAAGAACATTATCGATAACAATTTTGGAATCATGATCATGACATTGGTTCATCCTAACCTTAGGAGATTGGCAAATGAAAGTTGATACTTACAGAACGCATGTTTTTACTGTTTCTGCATTCCTGTTAATTTTGTTGATGGGAGTGTTTAATGACGTAAATGCGCAGTATACCATAAAATGGCTGAATGTGGGAACTTTTCATAATTCCTATTCTGAAGGACTAATTAACAGAGAGGAAGAGCCGTGGGGTAATGCACCGCTTATGTATCCCGCCATCGATTACAACTCGGGCAACTCCCGGGCTCAGGCTTTCTGGATGGGTGCGGCGGATTTTACCGATGAAGATGGCCGCCATTTTGACTACAAAGTGGCCCATATTGGCCCTCGTTCGGGGGGTGATGTGCAGTTCTTCGCTCAGGAGCAGCAGATTATTAGTAAGTTTAACCCTGAGGTAACGGTAGATGGTGCTAAATCATTCGAGAAGTATGTCTATATTGATGAGGCAAATACATCCATGAAGTCAGATAGAATTATGAAAGTTTCCAATAACAGTCGCATAGGTGTTAAGGCGGAGATGACTGTTAATGCTTTCAGCCAGTCTTATCAAGATAATTACCATATTGTAGAATACAAATTCACAAATACTGGCAATGTTGATGATGACGATGATATTGAGCTAAATCAGACACTTAATGGTGTCGTTATTTTCTTCATTCACCGATATATGGTTCACGACGCATCCAGCTGGATAAGAGGGGGCGGAGCGCCGTGGGGTAAATTTACCATGAATGATGCGGTGGGTGATGGGCATGAAGACTATGATGTAGACTTCCGGGCTCAGTATGCGTGGGCAGGGCTGAATCCTGATAATACGGACTTCCAAGCTATCGGCGGTCCCATGATGTTCTCGCACTGGGCGGCGGCGCCTCATGATACTTCAGGGCGGTTGGCTGCCGCTCAAATGGTCGGTCGTGCTATCATTCATTCTGACAAATCAACTACTGATCAGAGTGACGACCCCAATCAGCCATCCACTATGGGTGTCATGGGGAGTGATGATCCGTACCTTGTGACGGATGAGTATAATGATGATCTGATGCAGATACAGTACGTAGACTATATGACATCAGGCCGGTTGTATCCGCACCATGCGGATGCCGTTGAGCCCGAGGGCAACTTCGATACACCCGCTAATGCACCCAACATTTTTAACGGTGTTTATGATGAGGGTGGCTGGTCCGTTATTGAGGGGCATGGGCCTTATGATATGGCGCCCGGTGAGTCTATCAATATTGTGGTTGTAGATGGAGTATCGGGCTTAAGTGAAAGGGCAAAATACGATCTTGGTGTGGCGTATAAGGCCGGTGGCGCGGATGACACGGCGGAATTACCGTATACTGTTGGAGGTGTTGAACACAGTATGACAAAGAATCAGTGGGCATTATCCTCTAGAGACTCGCTGTTCCAGACATTCGAAAGAGCAATCGCAAACTATGAATCTGGATACAATATCCCTGAGAGTCCTTATCCTCCCCAAAGTTTTACGGTAACTTCTGGTACGGATAAAATAAGTCTCGCGTGGGAAGCTATGTCGGGAGGACCAACGCGCACAGCGTGGCATGTTTACCGAGCCAAAAGTACATACAACTTTCCCGTCATCGGTTCTACTTCGGCTGAAGGTTTAGGCCATCAATTGATTGCAGAACTTGGGGCTAGTGAAAGCAGTTATGATGACACAGATGTGGAGCGGGGGATAGAGTACTACTATTTTATTCAGGCTGTGGGTGCAGTTAATGAGGATGACACAGGCAATACACCAACAGGTGTGAAGCTCAAGAGCAATCAGCATTGGACCCAGACCTTTCTGCCCGCCAGTTTGAAACGTTCTGCAGGCACTTCTCTTGATGCTATTCGGGTTGTTCCCAATCCTTTTCATCTTGGAGCGGAGGCTGAGATTCGCTGGCCGGATAAACAGGATAAGTTGGGATTCCTGGATGTTCCAGGCAACTGTACAATCAAGATTTATTCGCAATTGGGTGAATTAATAAGTACAATTGAGCATACGGACGGCAGTGGAGATGAATACTGGGATCATACAACCTCCTCCAGACAAATTGTCGCCAGCGGTCTATACATTGCACACATTGAGGACAATGATTCCGGTGAGACCACGACACGCAAATTTGTGATTATTCGCTAAGGAATAATTCCGATACTTAAAGAGTCCAAAATCAGAGGGAATCAGATGATGAATAAACTACTAAATAAAACACTACCTGTTTTCATGATACTCGGGATGTTTTGCTTCGCTTTCGCTCAAGATGATGGTGAAAGTGAAGATCTCGGCACGGATAAACTGGCACAGACAGGAATGAAGTTTTTGAGCTTTTCAGTAGATCCCCGTGCAGCTGCTTTGGGCGGTGCAATAACCGCGCGAACAGGTGGCGCCATGTCTATGTTCTACAATCCGGCGGGCATGGCACGTCTGAACAGTCTAAGCGTGGCACTGGGCTCAACACAGTGGATTGCCGACATCGCGTACAATGCTGTAAGTGTTGCCTATAACGCCTCAAGCGGAGGAAAGAACTTGGGTGTGTTTGGGCTCTCCTTTATGTCAGTTGATTATGGTGAGCTGCAGGCAACAGTTCGCTCAGATAGCGAATCTGGCTATGATGATGTGGGAACTTTCACACCGACAGCTTCGGCTATAGGGATAGGTTATGCCTTTGCTCCAACAGATCGGTTCTCTGTCGGAGGAAATGTCAAATTGGCTGCTGAAAAGTTGGGTGAGCCTATTATGGACGCTGACGGCACTACTGAGAAACTTGATATGAGTACAGTAGCATTCGATTTTGGTCTTATGTATAAGACTGACTATCGTAACCTGGTACTTGCCATGACTGCCCGTAACTTTTCCGAAAGCCTTAAGTATGCTGAAGAGAGCTTTGAATTGCCCTTGACCTTTAGGATGGGAGTATCGTTGGATGTTATTGAGAATTTTGTCTTGTCAATCGACAGTGAACGTCCGCGAGACTATTATTCAACAACCCGCATTGGCGCTGAATATGTCCTTTTGAATATGATAGCGGTCAGGGCCGGGTATCTTTTCCCATCTGATGAACAAGGCTTGAGCGTAGGCGTAGGATTCCAACCCACTATAAGCAGTTTGGGGTTGAGCGTTGATGTTTCGTACAGTGAATTTGGTGTGTTTGATAATGTAATGCGCTTTGCTGTACAGGCATCGTTTTAGTTTAGACGCGTTAGGTTTTCCAGCCTTAGTACCTAATTCAAGAATTCCTCAATCTCTCAGATTTGGGGGTTATTATATAGAGAAGTATTGGCTCATTTCTATCGGTATATTTTATTTACTCTAAAACCTATTAATGCCGCGTCATATCTTAATAATCTGCACCCTTTCGTGTTTTCTTCTTTATGGGTGCGGTGGTGGTGACAGATCACAGGCGACAAAAGGCGAGAAAGTTCAACAAAGTATCAGATTCACAGAAGTGACTGAGGAAGCTGGTCTTGGCGGATTCCGTCACGACAACGGCTCCTTCGGAGAAATGTGGTTCCCGGAACAAATGGGATCTGGCGCAGGGTTCTTTGATTATGATGGCGATGGCTGGCTGGATATCCTGCTGGTGGGAGGCGGTGCTTGGAGAAACTACCCGGTGAGAGATGTACAGGGCCTTTGGCTTTTCAAGAATAACAGCGACGGCACCTTCAGTGAAGTTACCAGAGAAGCGGGCCTCGATAGAGTGAGAGAATATGGTATCGGCATCGTTGCCGCCGATTATGATAATGACGGCGATAAGGATTTCTACTTTACCACTTTGAATGAAAACCTCCTTTTTAGAAATGACAGCGGTGTGTTTAATGAGGTTGGTGAAGAGTCTGGGGTTTCTGGTTATTCGGAGTGGAGCAGTTCAGCCATCTTTTTTGATGCCGATAATGACGGTTGGCTTGACCTCTATGTTGGTAATTACGCTATATGGTCTTCCGAAACTGATATCTGGTGTTCTGTGGACGGACGGACCAAAGCTTATTGTGCTCCGGAAACGTATCGCGGACTTCCGAGTCGTTACTACCATAACCGTGGAGATGGAACTTTTGTGCAACAGACTGAAAAGGCTGGCTTCCTTCCGGCACCCGGGAAATCTCTGGGAATAGCCGAACTAGATCATAATGGCGATGGGTGGTCTGATATTGTAGTGGCGAACGATGGCGAAAGGGATCTCCTGTACGAGAACAATGGAGACGGCACCTTTACGGAAAAAGGGACCGTTCTGGGTATGGCCTATGGAGAAAATGGCGAAGCCAGGGCTGGAATGGGAATCGATGTTGGTGTTGTCGATAGTAGTGGGTATCCGTCAATTTTTGTGGGGAATTTTTCGAGTGAGATGGTCGGTGTCTATCGCTACTCCGACAAAGGGTGGTTTATGGACCGAGCGGCGGTCTCAAAAATAGGCAGACCGAGTATCAATGTTCTTACATTCGGACTGTTGCTTTTCGATGTCGATTCCGACACCGATCTTGATCTGTTTCTCGGTAATGGTCATGTCTATCCAATAAGAGCCGCGCACCTTGACGGCACAACATACCGCCAGGCTTCGCAGTTATTTCTGAACGATGGCCGTGGGATTTTTAATGAAGCAAACCAGGATGTTGGCGGTGTATTGCTCAAGAAAATGGTTGTTCGTGGTGTTGCCATGGGGGATTATGATCGTGATGGCGATTTGGATATTCTTCTTGCAGAAAATAACGGACCCGCCCACCTTTGGCGTAATGATATGGAAAAGGGGAATTTTATTCGGGTCAGGTTGGAGGGACGGAAAAGCAATAGAGATGCAATCGGTTCGGAGGTGACTGTCAAAGTCGGACAGTTAGCCATGAAAAGGCGGGTTAGAACCGGATCCAGTTACCTGTCGCAATCCGAATTGGCAGTAACCTTTGGACTCGGCTCACATACCACGGTTGATTCTCTCATAATAAGGTGGCCTGACGGAGGGAAAGACACTTTTGCTGGGCTGACACCCAACAGGGCGATTCATATCATTGAAGGTTCGGCAAAAACGACAGAGATTGAATCGTCCATGAAGTCGGCGATAAACTAAACCAGCCCTTTCAATTTTGAGCGGTACTTTAACTTCTACTCCTTCTTTGATACGGTTGTTTTTCAAGAAAAAGAAGAATCGAAAGCAAAATTTTTTTATTCTTTTCCGTCTCAGCCCGTTATGGCTCATTTTCTTCGGTTGCACGATTTCCAGCGATTCCCCGTTTGAAACGTGGGAGGTGTATCAAGGCGATCCTGGCAGGAATCAATACTCCGCTCTCAAACAGATTAATAAGACGAATGTTAATCAGCTTCGGATAGCGTGGACATTCCACACGGGTGACGTATGGGGAGGTCAATCCCAAATCCAGTGCAATGCTATCGTTGTTGATGGTATTCTCTATGGCACGTCGCCTAAGATTAAGGTTTTCGCCTTAAATGCGGCCACGGGAGAATTGATTTGGGAATTTGATCCGACTGCTGATATGCACTTTGGGTTAAATGTAAATCGAGGAGTGACTTATTGGGAGTCTGGAAACGATAAGCGAATTCTGTTCACTGTTGGTTCCTTACTGATTGCCATTAATGCTGAGACAGGAGAACCAGTTAAAAGCTTTGGTGCGCAAGGGGTAGTTTCTCTCAAGATGGGATTGGGGAAAAGGGCATTGGATTTATATGTCGTTTCAACTACCCCTGGAGTGGTCTATAAGGATTTGATGATTATCGGAACGCGCGTTTCGGAGGGCCCGGATGCCGCTCCTGGTCATATTCGTGCTTATGATGTGAAAACTGGCAAAGTAGCCTGGATCTTTCACACCATACCGAGGCCTGGAGAGCATGGTTACGAAACTTGGCCTGAGAATGCACACAAGAAGATTGGCGGTGCCAACGCTTGGGCGGGAATGAGCCTCGATGAAATGAGAGGGATTGTTTACGTACCGACAGGTTCAGCTTCTTTCGATTTTTGGGGTGGCAATAGAAAGGGAAAAAATTTGTTTGGCAATAGTATTATTGCATTAAATGCCGCAACGGGCGAACGGATATGGCACTATCAGACGATACACCACGATTTATGGGACAGGGATTTGCCGGCTCCTCCGAATCTGGTTACGGTTGAACATCGGGGCATAAAGATTAGTGCCGTAGCACAAATCACAAAATCGGGTTTTGTCTTTTTGCTTGATCGGGACACGGGAGAACCGTTGTTTGAAGTAGCAGAAAGACCAGTAAAACAGTCGGACTTGCAAGGAGAACAGGCTTGGCCAAACCAACCTTTTCCTCTCAAGCCGCCGCCGTTTGCCCGCCAAACATTTAGAGAGAAAGATATCACCAATATTAGCCAAGAAGCCCACCACTATGTTAAGAGCATCTGGCAACAGACTCGTTCTGGGGAGCAGTTTATTCCACCTAGCACGGAAGGGACAATGATTTTTCCCGGCTTCGATGGAGGAGGAGAATGGGGTGGAGCGTCTTTTGACCCGCATAGTGGCGTGTTGTATGTTAATTCCAACGAAATGCCCTGGATCCTGACTATGGTGGATCTTTTAGATGATACGAGTGCGCAGGCAGGAGCAATCAGCGTGGCAACTGTCGGTGAAAGAATCTACAAGAGAAACTGCGCTATCTGTCACGGTCAGGAGCGCCAAGGCAATGTGACAGGGAACTACCCCCCACTGGTGGGGCTCGAAACAAAACTTTCAAATGAGGAGATTGTTGCAGTCATTAATAATGGGAAAGGGTTTATGCCGTCCTTTCGACAGATTTCACAAAGAAAAAAAGATGCTTTACTTGCCTTTCTTTTGGATCAGCAGGACGCGAGTGATTTTGACTTAATCGGACTTGATCTGGATGATTATGGAATCCCTTACTCACATACAGGCTACAACCGCTTTCTTGATCAGGAGGGTTATCCCGCCGTAAAACCGCCCTGGGGAACTCTGAATGCGATCGATTTGAACAGAGGTGAAATCTTGTGGCAGGTACCCTTAGGAGAATTCGAGGAACTAACACAGCGCGGTATTCCCAAAACAGGTACAGAGAATTATGGTGGACCTGTGGCAACTGGAGGAGGACTGATTTTTATTGGTGCCACGAAAGATGAATATTTTCGCGCCTTTGATAAAAATACGGGAGAAGAACTGTGGCAATATAAATTGCCGTCAGGAGGCTATGCGACGCCCAGCGTGTATGAGGTAGATGGCAGGCAATTCGTTGTGATTGCTTGCGGAGGCGGAAAAATGGGGACAAAACCTGGGGATACGTATGTGGCATTTTCTCTGCCTGAAGAATAATATGGTGAAATACCTTTTGAGCGAGCTTTTTTTTGATTATTATTGGGGTGGAGGAGTAGCAAACAGAGATTAAGTAAGAATTAGAAAAGAGTGAGGGAGGTTGATATGACTACTAGGCGTGAATTCTTAAAAAAGTCGGGCCAGCTTGCTGGAGGTTTAAGTATGATGGGGATCGCTGGAACTAAATTAACAGGATACTATAGTAATAGACCTTTATTCAAAATTTCGCTGGCCGAATGGTCCTTGAATAAATCAATGTTTGGGGAATCAAGGAACCTGGGAGGGAAACAATTTGG
>CEPX01175081.1_pt1 | contig 19503 bp, 26 predicted proteins | sample 361361 | NCBI WGS metagenome assembly CEPX01 (sample SAMEA2619974, study PRJEB7988) | marine metagenome | biome: marine biome (ENVO:00000447); feature: mesopelagic zone (ENVO:00000213) & marine oxygen minimum zone (ENVO:01000065); material: "saline water (ENVO:00002010), including plankton...
GTTGGACTTTGCAGAAGGCAAACTGTATCAGGCTATAGCACAGGGTAATCTAACAGCTATCATCTTTTACCTTAAGACTCAAGGCAAGGGTAGGGGATATATTGAGCGGAACGAGATAACAGGGGAAGATGGCAGACAGCTAACCACTCCAGAGGTAATATTTCATTTCTCATCCGAGAAAGTAATCAAGCCTCCTCGGAACGGGGAAGACAAAGAGGGAGTGCAGAAGATATTAAGTGACAATGGCGACAACGGCCATTAACGTACGCCCCTTTGGCGACGGAGACGGGCAAGAAGCTATCTTAGGGGACTACAGGGCTCGCACACTGGCGGCAATAGCGGGTACAGGTGGAGGGAAAACCGTTCTAGGGTACTGGTGGCTGTGGCTGCGGATGAAGAAGTACCCAGGCTATGGCTGGTTAGTCGCCGAGCCGACATTTAATATGCTGGCTAAGATATTACTAAACTCCTCCGACCCTAACAGGCCAACACTAGAGCAATGGTTTGAGATGGTCGGATGGCACCCTAATTATAAAGCGGTGGATAAGATTATAGAAACTGACTATGGAAAGGTTTATTTGGCTAGTGCAGATAATCCAGACACTATGCAAGGTGCAGCCGTTAAAGGGGCGTGGTTGGATGAGGGTGGTATGATGAGTCTAATCGCTCACCAGACAGCCTTACAGCGTGTGTCCTTATTTGATGGGCAGGAACTAATTACTACTACTCCCTATAACAGGGGATGGCTCAAGTCGGAGGTAGCTGACAAGGCCGATGGTGATTATATCCACGTTGAGACGTGGAGTAGTCTGGATAACCCCGCTTTCCCCGAAAGCGTCTATGAAGAAATGAAGAGCGGTCCAAATGCGATGCAAGGCTACCGCTTCCGCATGATGTACGACGCCGAATTTGAACGACCAAGCGGGATGATTTACGATAGCTTTAATTCTGAGAAATGTGTTATACCTCCGTTCCAAATACCGCAATCATGGCCTCGCTATGTGGGGATTGATTACGGGCCAGTTCATACAGCGGTTCTATGGTTTGCGAAAGCACCCAACGAGTACAAAGGCTGGCCATCTGGAACGTACTTTACTTACAGGGAATACTTAGAAGGGAACAAGAGCATAGCCCAGCATGTCAAGGACTTGAATGCTTTAGGAGCTGGCGAAGATATAGTTCGCAAGACGGGGAGTGCGGTGGCAGCTGAACGTCAATGGCGGCGTGAGTATAGTGAAGCTGGCTTCTACATACAGGAATGTAGTATCAACGACGTTGGAGTAGGCATTGACAGGGTCTATGCCTTGCATGCCCAAGATTTGATTGTTTATTTCAATACCCTGAAGCATACGTTGAGTCAGAAAGAAGATTACAGCCGAAAGCTGGACACAAGCCAGAACCCCACAGACGAGATTGATAAAAAAGCTCAATACCATTTCATGGATGCAGAACGATATATTATTAGCGATTTAGCTAGTAGGAGACCTATTTTTGAGTATAATTGACTGGGCAAAAAAGCTGAATTATAACTTTAGATTGGGTAAAAGTGGGGCGGCCTTTAACACTATGGAATTGCCACCTGCTTTGAATTATGAGCAGTATTTACGGATATATGGACAAGTCGGTTGGTTGTTTGGTGCGGTGAGTATTATAGCAAATTCTGTCGCTGATGTAAGTTGGCATTTGAAAACTGGAAAGAAAGGCGATCAAGAAGAAATCTTTGAACACCCTATGCTTGATATGTGGCAATATGTCAACCCGTTCCAGACTAAGTATCAATTTATAGAACTGATACAGATGTATTTGGGACTGGTTGGCGAAGCCTTTATTGTGCTGAATTTTAACCGTCTGGGTGTACCTGCTGAAATGTGGATAGCTCCGCCACAATTTATGACTATCATACCTGACCCTAAAATTTATATCAGCCATTATGAATACAAACGGGGCGGAAGTATATTAAGGTTAGAGGTTCCTGAGGTAATTCACATATTCAGCCCTAATCCAAATAATCCATACAGGGGCATCGGACCAAGTCAAAGCATTGCTGTCGATTTAGACAGCGAACGGTACGCATCTCGCTATCAGCAACGGTTATTCTACAACGATGCTACCCCTGGCTTGTTAATCGAATATCCTGAAGTACCCGAGAAATCAGAACGGGATAAAATACGCAAGGAATGGGACGAAATCCATCGGGGTTGGCGGAATGCTCGCAAAACGGGCTTCCTGTGGGGTGGTGCTAAAGCGAATACAGTAGCTCTGACTAACAAGGATATGGATTTTATGAACCTTCGTAAGATAAACCGCGAAACGATACTTGGTGCTTTCCATGTGCCGACCAGTTTGATGGGTTTGTCTGAAGTTGGGAGTCGTGCCAGGGCTGAAGCTGATGAATATATATTCGCCAAATATACTATTAGACCAGCTCTAACCCGCATTCAAGAAGCACTCAATGAACAGCTTGTGCCACTTTTCGACGAAAGTTTGAGATTTGAATATGATGATCCTGTACCCACGGACAGAACGACCATAGTTGAGGAAGTGTCGAAGCTAGTTCCTTATGGCATAATAACCCGAGAAGAAGGAAGGCGGAAACTCGGTTATAATCCTGAACCAGCCAAGGGCGAAACCTTTTTGTCGCCAATGAACTTGTTGCCTTCAACTGTCAAGATGCTAGAAAAGCATAAATCATTCAACGAAGAACAAAAGGAAGCACGTTGGAGGGTTTATGCGAGCAAATCAGAACGGGAGGAAGTGCAATTCAAGCGGCAGTTTAAAAAACTGTGGGATGTTCAGGCTAGAGAAGTCGCTGAAGCTTGGGAAATATCGCAATCACTTGACCAGTCTTTTGACGACTATGCCGCGGTGAAAGAATGGACAGAAAAATTCGAACCCTTAATCACGCAGGTATTTACTGATGCTTTTGAACTGGCGACTTCGGGAGCTGAATTGATGCCTACACAATCAGGCCGTCCCGCATTCCAAAGGAGCAAGAGCGAAGGGATAACGAAGGTATTAAATCCGTTAGCCTTAGCCTGGATTGCTAATCGTTCTCTTACCTTGGCGCAGGAGGTGAACGGCACTACCAAGAAAGAATTAAGGAAAGAATTGGCGGCGGGATTTGCCTCAGGTGAGAGCACCGATAAAATAGCCCGTCGTATTAGAAGTTATTACCGTAACGATTACAAAAGGCGTGCCGATGTAGTTGCTCGTACCGAAGTAATAGCCGCAAATAATGAAGGGGCGTTAGAAGGTTACGAGAATGAAGGTATAACCCAATCTGAGTTTTATGCGGCCTTAGACGAACGGACTTGCGAAGACTGTATGGGCTATCATGCCCAGGTTTATCCTATAATGGAAAGTCATGGAATAATACCTATACACCCAAATTGTCGTTGCACCTGGGTGCCTATAGTGGATTAAGGAGGCAAAGATAGTGACAAGAGAAATTGAACTTGGTAAACCTATTTATAAGACATTTAGGGCTGAGGTAAAGGAGGTTGATGTTCAGACTGGTATAGTGCAAATGGCTATCCCTATTTCCACAACTGAAATGGATCGCGATAATGAAATTATCGCTAGCGGGGCTTTCAAGAAGAACCTAGCAACCTTTATGAAGCGACCTGTTTTAGTGAGTTCGCACAATTACTATGACTTACGTTCACAAATTGGCGAGTTCAACAAACTCAAGGCGGATGAAACTGGCTTATTTGCTCATGGGCTTAAATATTATATTGATGAGGGGAACGAACAAGCTGATTGGGCTTTTAAGTTAGCGAAGAAAGGCATGGCAGCCTTTTCTGTTGGCTTTATACCGATTAAATACAAAGTCGGTGAAAAGGAGAGCGAGCCTAAGGTGACGTATGATGAGGTAGAACTATTAGAGATAAGTCAAGTTGTCGTGCCGAGTAACCGTGAAGCTATTCAGGGTGTGCGGAGTAAAGGTGTCGATAATGTTACTGAGAAGTTGCTTGAGGAAATGGAGAAGGATAAAGAGTTAGTCACCAAGCCTGAAGAGACCGAGAACTGGCTTCGCATTCCTATCAAAGAGGAAGAAGGTGGACACGATGGGCATCGTATCCGCACGTTAGAGATTGATAAAGATAAGGGTATTAGAGCTCTTTACTGTGACCAATGCAAAGCAGTGATTACATATCTCTTTGATAAAGAAAATGGATGGACAATGGAGCAAGCTCAAGAGTGGGTAGAGGAGCACTATAAAAATGTTATAGTCTGGATCAAAGAGATAGTTGTGAATGAGGCTTTAGAGATTGATCTCGATACATTTCCTGAATGGCTCGAGAGGCAGAAAGAGTTACCAGTAGAAAATGATATAAGTCAAGCCAATATTGCTGATGAACTGGATTATATTGCTATTGCCATTGACCAAGTGGGCTTAAATGAGGATAATATAGCCATAGCATGGGAAGCGGTGAGGACAATAATGCGTGCAACGGGTAACGACATACCCGAAGATATACAAGCGAAGGTGGGAGTTGCTCTTAAAGCAAAGAACAAGTCAAGGCTAGAAGAAGTTTTGAATTTAGTCCAAGGAGTTCTAAATAGTGCCGAGAACGAACCCACCGAACCCAAAGAGACTGTTGAAACTGAAGGACAACAAGCCTTAAAGCCTGGAGAGATAAAGGCTGTTGTAAAAGAGGTTATACACGAATTACGGGGCCAAGTAACTAAATAAAGAAAGGAGTTGAACTTATGGAAGAGGAACGAAAGGAAGAAATCAAAGCTATTACCACGGCTATAATTGAGGAGAGCGGTTTGAAGGGCGTTGTTTCTAAGTTTAAGCCTGGTGAGTCTGTTGAACCGAATGATCCTGAAGTTACGTTAGCATCCGATCCTAATGATCGGCTTATGGCTGATGCGAAGGGTGGATTTAACGATTTCGGTGAATTTTGTGCCGCCATTGCTGGTCACGGAAGGAAATGGTATGGTGATGCACACCTAGAGAAGTTAACTAGGTATCGTGAAGCCATCCAGAAGACCGCTGGCTATATGGAAGAAGGCGACATGGAACAGGGTGGCTATTTAGTGCCTGAAGAATTTAGGGCGGAACTACTAATAACACAACTTGAGAGTGGCATTGTAAAACCCCGTGCTCGTCAAATTCCAATGAGCACAAATCGCATCGCTATTCCTGCTGTTGCTGATGCTGACCATTCCAGCAATTATTTCGGTGGCATAGTCGTTTATCGGACTGGTGAAACATCACAGAAAACAGCGACCAAGCCAGCACTAGGTAGGGTTAATTTAACCCTTCACAAGTTGACAGGCCTAGTTTATGTTTCAGATGAACTACTTGAGGATAGTCCGATCTCGGTGCCACCTATTTTATCGGCTATGTTTTCTCAGTCTATTGCTTTTGAGGAGGATGATGATTACTTAATGGGTGGAGGTGCTAACCGTCCTTTGGGAGCTTTCAATGCTTCCAACCCGTCAATAGTTGCGGTGGCTAAGGAAAGCGGTCAAGCTGCTACTACTATCGTATGGGAGAACATTGCCAAGATGTGGAGTCGATTACATCCCGCTTGCCATAGGAATGCTGTATGGGTAGTTAATCCCGACTGTTTCCCTCAACTGGCTTCAATGAGCCTAGCCGTGGGTACGGGTGGTCTTCCTGTATGGATTCCTGCGAATGGTGTAGCTGGGACTCCGTTTGGTACACTGATGGGTCGGCCCCTTCTCTTGAGTGAGAAGATGCAAACCCTAGGCACTCAGGGAGATATTGGTTTGGCTGACTTTAGTCAATACCTAGTAGCTGACAAGGTTGGTGGTGGGCTGAAGACGGCAACCAGCATACATATAAAGTTCGACTACGATGAGACGGCATTCCGCTTTGTCCTCCGCTATGATGGTCAACCTTGGTGGTTGAGTGCTATCACTCCGAAGCGTGGAAGCAATACCCTAAGCCCGTTTGTTGTAGTAGCCGTCCGAAGTTAATTCCGTTATCTTAAATGATTTAACGGAGATTACCTATAATATATAATCATTACAAATAACCAGGACTAAAATTTCAAATAAGGAGGACTGATATGGGCAAACCTATAGCTGATATGCTCAACTTTTATAATTGCTGCCCGTCTAGTATCGTCGCAGCCAATGAGGATATATTCAATGGCGATCCCTCCAGCGATGTTGTTAGTATGGCAAAATACGAAGCGTGTGTCTTTGTAATTGTTAAGAATGCTGGTGCAACTGGAACAGCGACCATCACCGTGGAAGCGTGTGATGATACTACTCCGACCACATCTACAGCTATCGCTTTCCGATATAAGGTATGCACAAGTGGGAATACTTGGGGGGCTTGGGCAGAAGCCACTTCATCAGGATTTACAACTACGGCTGGTGCTAATCAATGCTATATTATGCAAGTCCTAGCTGAGGATTTAGGCACAAGTGATCAGTTTGTACGGCTAGTAGCCACTGAAGTTGTTGATAGTCCGTGCGATGGTGCTATTCTGTGTGTCCTAGGTAGCCCCCGATATGCGATGGACGTCTTACCTGACGTAACTAGCTAGAGGTAATCAATGGGCGACAATAAGCCTAAAAAAAAGAAGAAGGCTAGGGAAGCGAAATCCCTAGCCTTCCCTAGGCGGGATAAAATGATGAAACACCCGTCTATTCAAAAGTAAATTCATACAAAGGAGAACCCTGGAATGAAAACAGCTTTATTCTCTAGGAAACAATCTGGCGGTGTATTCTCGATTGAAGACCAGACTTTAAGCACAGGTGACCGATGGTTTGTGGATAGCAATACAGGAACAGACGGGGCTGGTTATGGTCAGAATCCCGACAAACCTGTAGCCACGCTTGATTATGCCATTGGTCTAGCAACTACTAATAAAGGCGACATCATCTTCGTTATGCCAGGACATACCGAAACTCTGACATCCAAAGTTGATGTTGACAAGGCTGATATAAATATTATCGGGCTTGGGAATGGCAATCACAGACCACAGTTTACTGTTAATGCAAATATTGACGGGATTGATGTCGGTGCTGCCAATGTCAGGATAACAAATCTTTACTTCAACGAGGGCACGAATGCCAATACTTCACGCATCAATATTGGTGCGGCTTTCTGTATTATTGAGGATTGTCATTTTGATTGTGGTGCCAATGATCTTGAAAGCATTACTATCGAGGATGAGGGTGATGATTGCACGATTCGCAGTTGCACATGGCGTGTAACAGCCGATGGGCCTGATGCTGCTATTGAGATTGAGCATGCAGATACCGTGCGGTTAATCATAGAAGATTGCTTTTTTGATGGTGGAAGCGATGCCAACGGATGGGATGTCGGTGCCATTAACTCAGGCGTAGCACATACGCTTTGTTTGATAAGGCGTAATGTAAGTCTGTATGGACCAGGCATTATTTTTTCGGCTGGTGCCACGGGTATCATTGCCTTGAATATTCTTGGGGAGGGCACTCTTGCAAGTATGCTCGACCCGGGTTCTTGCATGTGCTTTGAGAACTATGAAGCCGATGCTGTTGATCAAAGTGCACGGCTGATCCCGACTGTTGTAGCGTCTTAATAATGCTCACTCATTAAGAGTGGGGCATTACCTCTGGGGTAGGGGGTGAGGATTTATTACTTGCCCCCTACCCATCGTAATTAAATTATAGGGAGAATGAAATGGCTGGAACAAATACAATCACCTATGATGAGGTTGGTGTTATCAAAAAAGTAATTATGACCTGGGTCTCTGACGCATCTGGTGATGTAGATAGCACATTAACTAAAAAGCTAAACGGTCAGATATTGCGTGCGGTACACGTGCCTGACAGTGGTGGGACACAACCTACGAACGCTTATGATGTTACTATTGAGGATACAGATGAACTTGATATATTGGATGGCACAGGTGCCAACATCTCCAATTCTGCCGCTTCTCAATTTTGTCCATCTGTAACTGATGGGAGTGCTGGCAATCAAGCACCTTGTGTTGTATGTAGCACCCTAGAATTAAAGGTTGCCAACGCAGGCAATGCCAAGGGTGGTAAGGTTATTCTTTATATGAGGTAAAAATGGCCACAACTAAAAATTTCCCATATACTTTCCCGTTTACGTTCACAAAGACTGAGGCAAAAATGGGCACAGCATTAACAGAACTTTTGCAGATATTGAAAGGCATACGTTTTCGACCGCACGAGGATATAACGCATTGCCCGAATTGTGGCTGGAACCTTCAAAGACATCCTATAACTGGTGAAAAGCATTGTCCATTGGGCGATTGGCAGGAAGGTTTAGGAGAACATCGTGACTAACGCTTATGCAGATTTGACCACGCTAAGGTCTGAAAGTTGGATAAATATTACCAAGACTGATGAGGACACCCGATTACGGACGCAACTTGAACAAGTGAGTCGTCTTATTGATGATTTGACGGGGCGCTTCTTTTATTGTTGGGAAGGCACTATGTATTTTAATGGTGCAGGAACCACTATATATCCTGAGGATATTTTAAGCGTAACCACATTTAAATTAGATGAAGATGGGGATGGCACATATGAAGAAACTATAGCTACAACCGATTACGTGCTTTATCCCTTAAATGATACACCGAAAACATGGGCTGAAATTTCAAGCAATAGTGAGTATGGCGGGTTTGCTAGCGGGATAAAAAAGGGTGTGGAAATAAATGGAGTATTTGGTTACGGCGATGGGGAAAGTGCTTCGCCTTACCATGATGCTGGGACTGATGTTAACGAAGGTTCAGGAGTGACATCAACAGCTGTTACAATTACAGTTGATGATGGTACTCAATTCGCTATAGCTCAAACGATTCGCATTGATAGTGAACAGATATATATTCAATCTATCTCAACCCATGTCTTGACCGTTAAACGAGGCGTGAACGGCACCACAGCGGCCACGCACGCTGACGACAGCGACATTAACATTTATGATTATCCCGAGCCAATTAGAACGGCTGTACTGATAGAGACAACTAGGCTATGGAAGCGTAAAGATGAAGGCTTTGTTACCAAGGTAATCGGCTCCTCTGAAACTGGTATATTGAAAGTCTATGATAAACTAGATCCGTATACTGTACAGGTAATCGGACGTTATCGGAGATATGTGTAATGTTCGGGATTAAAGTTATTGCTGCTCATGTAGTTAAAGACTTAAAAGACAAACCTGTATCAAAATCTATTACCGATGGTTTACAAAAGTTAGTATTAAAAGTCGAAGCTTTAGCGAAGAAAAGCACTGTAGTTGATACAGGACGATTACGTTCTAGCATAACCCATAGTTTTGGGAAGAATGAAGCTCGTGTCGGCACCAATGTTGAATATGCTATTTATGTTGAATACGGCACGCAGAAAATGGAAGCTCGCCACATGGAAGGAGGATCAAAGGTATTAGGTCAAGGTATGATGGCATATACCATTACGCAAATGGACAAAGACTTACAAGATTTCGAGGTGCAAATAATAAAAGACGTTAAAGGGAAGATTGAGGGATAATGGGGCTTGAAGCGGTTGGAACTGGTCTAAAAACAGTTTTAAGTGACATCAGTGGATTGCGGATATTCGCACCGAACGAATTACCTGATGGTATCCCCGAGCTGCCCTGTTGCTTAATACTGCACGCTGGTACGAAATATAACCAAAGTTTTGGTGGAACTAGTAGTAAACAACAACATCGCTTCAGGGTTAAAATTGCTCTTACCAAACAGGATACACCGTCGGCTTTTAATAAGATACTTGATTATCTAGACATAACAGGTAGTTACTCGGTATATGCTAAGATTGAAGCTGATACTACGCTGGATGGTTCGTGTTCGGATAGCTGGGTAATTGAGGACACGGGTCAAGGAGGCTTTGTTTGGGGTGGAGTAACGTTTCTTGGCACCGAATTTTTAGTTGAGGCTTGGGAATAGGAGTTTGCAATGGGAGTAAAAGCGGCTAGTAATGCACAGATTTGGTTAGGAGGTTATGACTTGAGTGGCTTTGCCAACAAACTCACTCCAGAGTTGGTCGTTGAGTTGGAGGATGCCACAGTTTTGCAAAGTAGTGGACATATATGGAATGTAACTTTACTCAATGACAAAGTAGGATTTGATGCCTTTTATGATGTTGCAAGTGGGGCGGTAACGGAACGGCTAAATAATATGAGGGGAAATACCGACCAAATTAGCCTGATATTCGGCACAGCCCAGTCAAGTAAGGCAATAAGTGGGGATGGAGTATTCCAAGATACATATCCAATAGAGATACCTGTAGAGGGTTTGAGTAAGGTTGTCGGTGACATTAAATTCACCAATAAAGCTACTACGGGTTATTTACTCCAACCTAAAGAAACGAAGACCAGCGACGGCAATGGCACGGGTGTTGATGGTGGGGCTTCTAGTTCAGCTGGTGCGGAAGCTTATCTGCACGTTTTCGCTTGTGGCGGTGATGATGGACTAATTGTGAAGGTGCAAACTGATGATAATTCTAACTTCACAAGTGCCACAGATTTAATAACATTTACTACAGCTAACGGGATAACATCAGAAAAGAAAAGCGTAACAGGTGCAGTAGAAAGATATGTTAGAGCAAATTGGGCAGGCACGCCAACATACTCAGGCACTTTCGCCGTTGTTTGGTGTAGATTATAAAGGAGGATTGACAAAATGGGAGTAGAAGCTGGAAAGGATTGCGTGTTAAAACTGGATGATAGTGGGGATACCCAACGTACGCTAACCACGTATGTAACCAAAGTCTCCATGGATTTGAAAGGACATGGCTTAGTTGATGTAACGGCTATGAGTGCTAGCGGTCATACCTGGGCTAGTGACGAATTAGAGGATTGCACATTTAGTGTGGACTTCCTATATGACGATGGTTCGAACACGGTATGGGATGTGCTGACAGGTATTCGTGGTTATGCAACAGCCAGGGATTGGGAGATAGGTCCGAAAGGTAGCACGGGAGGCTATCCGAAATTAAGCGGCACTTGTTTCCTGGAAGGTTTGCCAATGGAGGTTTCGATAGGTGATGTAATTCGTTTACCCGGGGTACCCTTCCGTGTGAATGGCGCTGTTACAATTGGCACTTGGTAATCTTGACTATGGAGGTAGTGCAGATATGGCAAAACTGAAATTACCAGTAAGAACAGTTAGATTTAATTTAAAAGGCGATTATGAGGGCTGGTGGATGGATATGCGGACTAATCCGCCGATGGGACCATTTCTTGATGCTATAGTAGGTCTAAATAAAGCCGACAAGGATAAAGTGGAGGAAATACTTCCCCCGATGTTTGCCTTGTTGGAATTGGTGCTGGTTGATTGGAATGCTGTTAACGAAGAAGGCGATCCGTTAGCAAAAGGTTTAGAAGGTTTAAAACAATTACCAGTTGATATGTTGACTATCTTGGCTAATAATGTCGCTGAACAAGTTACACTCCCAAAAGTGAGCAATGGGACTTAGCGGAGGGCTTATTAAAGGATGGTAAGCCGTTGCCCGCCTTATATATCAAGGCTTCACTATGTCAACAATTCAATTTAACTCCAACAGAAGTCGAGGATAATTTTATGGAGTTGCTAAAGATGAGTGCTATGCTGAACATGGCTTATCAGCTTTTAAGCTCTTCGAAGGAGAAAAATGGCGGAAAAAGGTCAAGTTGATATTGTAATAAAGGGTCAGGATAAGGCTTCAAAAACCATGGGGATAATCGGCGGTAATGCGAAAGCCATGAGTAACAAAATCAGGAAAGCTGGTGCAGTTATGAGTGGGGTTGCTATTGGGGCTGGTGTTGGGATGGTTAAGCTAGTCGATGACTATAGCAAGGCTGGCGATGAAGTGGCTAAGATGGCCAAGAAAACTGGTTGGTCTGCAACAAGCTTGAGTGAAATGCGCTATGTCGCCTCATTAGCTGGCACTGACATAAAATCAATCGAAAAAGCTTCCAAAGGTATGTCTAAGGCGATTACTGGGGCAAGAGAAGGTCTGTCTACATACACTCGAGGCTTTGAAAGGTTGGGCATAAGTGTTACCGAGTTAGAGGGCTTGACACCTGAGGAACAATTTTGGGTATTGGCAGACGCCCTGGCTGACCTTGAGGACCACAACGATAAGGCGACCACAGCTATGGAGATATTTGGGAAAGCTGGTCAAGACTTGTTACCCATGTTAGAGGAAGGATCAGAGGCTATTGCCGAACAGAGGGAAGAATGCCACGAGTTAAATCTGGCTTTTAGTGACGAATCCGCCAAGGCTGCCGAGTCTTTTGAAGATAGTAAAACTAGGCTTGTAGGTGCTATGGTTGGTATTGGAGCTTCAATAGCCGAAGATTTAATGCCCCACATTGAGACCCTTATTAAAGCTTTGACTGAAAAACTAAAAGTAGTAATGCAATGGTTTTCTGAGCATCCCGAAATAAGAGATGCCTTTTTTAAATGGGGGGGAGTTCTTTTAATCCTAGCGGGTGTTGGTGGTCCTATTTTGATGCTTATTAGTGCCATGAGAGGGGTGATTTTATCGTTAATTGCTGTAAAGGCACTGATGGGGCTTTCTGGTTGGCTTCTGTTAGGTGGTGCTATAGCTGCGGCTGGTGCTGCGGCGATTGGATTGGGAGCAGCCTTAGGGATGGGACCTTTGGGGTTTTTAAAGAAGGATTCGGTCGTGCCAAAGCAATCGGGTGGAGGTTTTCCTGAAGAAATATTGCCAGAGCAATACGAGACTGAGGGTGGATCTGATGCTAGGCACGCTAAAGGTGTAGATTATAGCCAACACATGTACCCAGAGTCAATCATAAGATCAAGAAGGTTAGAACAGAGAGGGTTCCAATATGGTGGCGTAGTGCCTGGTCGTATAGGGGAACCGCAACCTATTATCGCCCATGGTGGGGAGCACTTTTTAGGACCTATTGGAAGACCGCAATCTGGCGGGATTAGTAGTGTTGTTATTAATGTATATGGTGATTTACTCACCGATGACGCATTGGAAGAAAAGATACGCTCAGCATTGATTAAGGTTCAAAATCGAAATGTTACGACAGGGATAGTATAATGGAGGGATAGTATAATGGCGAATGAATTTGCGCATGTAACTGTTGGAGTCCAATATACTCAAGCTGAATTCGAAGCTGTACAGAGACACAAATTTAATAGTCAAGCTACGGGTGATATAATGTATGCTTCATCGGCTGACCAATTATCAAGACTACCCAAAGGCACGCAGGGTTATCCGCTTGTCATGGGTGGATCTTCGGTGCCACAATGGGGTGGTTCTATACTTATTGAGGGCGGAACTTTTACCTTTAATGAAGCTGGTGCTAATTATGACTTTAGGGCAGAGAGTGTTAATAATCCTAATATGCTGGTAGTGGATGCGGGAGAAGATAGAGTTGCGATTGGAGGCGGAGCATATTCAGGTTTCATGAGTTTTCTGGAGGTTCAAGGCCATGCCAAGAGTGCTGATGCTGGCGAAGGTATAAGGAGAAGCTTATTTGGTAGTGATTATCAAGTAACTCCTGTTACCTCGGCTTCGATAGTGTGCACAGTAGAAATTCGTGAACCAAATATAGGCGGTGCTGTTAATCCAACTAAGGCGGCTTCCCTTTATGTTCTCAATGCCCCAAGTGAAGGTGCTTCTAATGCCGCTATTTGGGTAAACGCGGGCGATATGAAGTTTGGTGGAAGTGTTGACTCGGCCTCCGTGGCTGACCAAGTGGCTTTAGGTGGATATGAAATATCTGCTGGTAATCGTGCTTTAGCAATCAGCCAAGAGGCCGCTGTAGCTGTTGATACTGATGAAACTAAATTCTCCCATAAGCTACCAGTTCGTATCAATGGTTCTACATACAATATTATGTTGACAACTTCATAATATATGGGGGTAATGCGAAATGAAACGGTTCAAGAACACCACATTGATTGGGCAAGGTGGAAATAAGATCCAATACGCCAAACAAAAAGAGGGTGCGGAAGGTAGTCCATGTAAAATATGCGGACAGCCCAATTTAGAATGGGTTGATGCCAAACTTTATAATATCCTAGCTGTCATTCTTAATAATACGCCTATAAAAACAATGCCCGATAGTATTCAAGGCGGGCGGTTAGCTGATGTCCTGGAAGAAGTTGAAAAGAAGAAGTTGGCATTTATTGAAATAGAGGAAGGTGTGCATGATTGGTTGAAACCAATTGTAAAAGAAATAGCCCCGCCGATATTCCGCCTTGGTGCCCAATATATTTATGACCACATTTGCGGAGGCTTTGAAAAGGAACACCAGCCCGAAAGGGAAAAGAGCAAGGCTAGTTAAGGCTTATACTATTCGTTACTTATTTAAGGGGTCTAGATTTCGATTTGAGGGCTCCGTATTTACTAAAGAAACTAAAGTGAGTTAATTCGTGCCTTCTAAAGATTTCCCATATACTTTCCCGTTCTATTTTGCGGATTATACAAAGCCCGTTATTCAGGTGCGTGTGGCTTTTGGCAGCGACCCATTTGATATAGCGCCAACCTGGACAGATATATCATCTGATGTTATTGCTTTCACAACTAGGCGAGGCCGACAGCATGAATTAGACCGAATTGAATCAGGTACAGCCACGATTATATTAGATAATTCAAGTGGCAATTATTGGAATCTAAATGCTGGCGGAAGCTATTACCCGAATGTTTTACCTGGCAAGCGTGTTAATATCGGGGCTGATTTTCAAGGCACTAGGTATGACCTTTATACAGGCTTTGTGGAATCCTGGGCTCCTAGTTGGTTATCTAAGGGAGGCAAAGTGCCAATAGTTAGACTTACTTGTGCCGACCTACTTGCGAACTTGTCTAGGTGTTTAATCAACAGTGCAGGGTATGCTCAAGAAGTAAGTGGCGATAGGGTCAAGAATGTGCTTGATGATTTGGGCTGGGTCGAACTATGCGGATGGGATATTGATGCGGGTCAAACAATATTGCGGGCAACAGGTGCTTTAGAAAATGAAAACGCTTTGTCGCATTTACAGCTGTTGGAGACTACGGAACAAGGCATTGTCTTCCAAGCTCCTAATGGCGATATTGTATTCCAGGATAGGTATAAAAGGCTAAAGACACCATATACAGAAAGTCAAGCAACTTTCGGCGATGACAGCGGAGAGATGGAATATACAGGCTTAGAGCCGAGTTTTGATGCTACTTACATTTATAACGATGTTCGGATAACACGTGAAGAAGGCGCCGAGCAGACCGCGAGTGATGCAACTAGTCAGAGTACTTTCGGCAGGCGTTCTTTGGCACGTGACGGGCTTTTGATGATCACGGACGCTGTAGCATCAGACCAAGCCAACTATCTATTAAGCCAATATAAGGATCCAGCTTTACGGGCTCAAGGGCAAGAAATAATGCCCGAAGCCAATTTCACAAACCTATTTCCTAAAGTATTGAGTTACGATATAAGTACCCGAATAACGCTACGATTGAACCAAGCTAGTATTGATCGTGATTATTATATAGAAGAGATTGCCCACACTTACGATGCCCGCCAAAAATCATCAGGGTGGAAGACAACTTGGAAATTAAGTGATGCAAAACTAGTTGAATATTGGGCACTGAGTGTGTCAGGCTTTTCAGAGTTGGGCGATACAACTATGCTTGGCTTTTAGGAATTTATATGATAACGGGGAATTCCTGGTTTCAAAGTAGTTGGGCTATCAGATGGGAACTTAAGGTTGTATCAGTATTGGTACAACATAAATTACCTATTATTTTAACTGTGAGTAGAGCCAAGCCCTTATTGGCTTATGTGGATCATGGACGGTGGATTGTTAGATGTGAATGTGGCGGGGCTGAACTTGCCTGGGAAGAAGGTTTGATGCTGTGTCATTCCTGTTTCAATTCAAAGCAAAGACAGCAATTAAGGCGCACCAAATTCCCACCTAATAGGCAGGCGATTGAAGTATTACTTATGAAACGACCATATGAGAACCGTAACTGGTTTCCATATGAAACCTTAAATGATTTAGAGACCGAAAATCTGGCACATAAAAAGGAACTATTAGAGGTTTAAGATGGCATGGACGGCGCCGACAACAAGACAACCTGGCGACATAATAACCGCCGCTATTTGGAATACGGACCTAAAGGATAACTTAGTTTATTTGAAGACTGAGGCTGATAAGATTCCAGGATTGGCAAAAATAACTTGGATTGGAACAACGGTTAGCCTATTAGCATCGTTAAATGTTACCGCTAATGTTACATGGGCTAACATTGATATAACTGGTAGCTCAAGTGCTGATACTAGATTCGCTATTATCCTTTTGCGTATTCACTTAGATTCAATAGCTGGGGCTGGTGAATTTGGAGTGTTAAGCGTTCGTAAAAATGGCGATACCCCAAGCCAAATGCCTAGAATTTCAGTTGACGCAGATAATGGCGATATTGCTGGTGCAGACCGATATCAAACGGTCATTGTTGGAACCGATACGGGACAGATATTTCAATATCAATATGCTGAAACGGGCACACTTCAAGTGGATCTTTTTATTGATTTACTCGGTTATATTGAGGAAGTGCAATAATGGGTTGGACAAACCCGACGACAAGGACAAGTGATGAATTTATTGAGACCTCGGATTGGAACACGGATTTAACCGACAATCTCGATTATCTAAAGGCGGAAGTTGATAAATTATCTGGCACTCATCAAATAATTTGGAAATCAACGCCAGATACATTGTTGGATATTCCTGCGGGAATGGGTTATCAAACGTCCTCTATTCCCTGGACGGATTCTTCGGTTGCCTCAGAGGCTCCTAATGCTACGATCATTTGGATCCATATTGCGGCCGCAGTTAATGCTATAGCGGCGCCTGGCGATAGTGTTTCGCTTGAATTTAGGAAGAACGGTGATACACCCGATAAAAACCCTATAGTGTATATGAGTTTTGAAAATGGTGATACATCGGGGCAATACAATTATATTATAGTGGGCGTTGATAGTCAGATATTTGAATATAAAGTAACCCTATTAGGTAATGGTGAAGTTAGCTTTTTAGCATATCTGCTCGGCTATGCGGAGCCAGCATCATAATGTACTTTGAATTTTTAAAAAGGTGTTAGCTTAATAAAGCGACTAAGTGCGAATAAATTGGAGGTGTTGAAATGCAAGTAAAAAGCGAGGAAAAGGGGCAATGACCGAGGTAGCCGCTTGGGCTGGTATCGTCCTCTTATTTATTGGGAATGTGACTGGCTGGGTTATTATGATAGTTCGAAGTAGCCGCTCTGTTTCACGACGTGAAGGCGTGTTAGATCAAACTATTAAAAAATTACCATGCCAGAAGGATGATAAGTATGAACAAAATCTGGGATCTCTTGTCCAAGCGGTTCAACAAAACGGCAAGCGGTTAGACCGTATAGAAAAAGTTGTGAACTCTCGCCCAGACTAACCACAATCAATTTCTGACGGGTTTTAGGTCTTGGGAAGTACTAACTATTCAAACGACATTCTAATAGTGTTATTTTAAGGAAAGGGCTGGCTTTAATAGGCCAGCCCGTTTTTTTGTGCTCATTTCCAATTCTTTTGCCAATTTTGCAAAAAATAGTTAAAAAAAGGCTCTCAAGCACTTGACAAATGTCAACAACCTGTATATAATTAGGGTAATAAGTTAAAGGAGGGAGCCAATGAATGACCATCTAACCACAATATATAACCGCCGAATCAATCGCCTTACAGTAGAAATTGAACAGCAAACAGAAAACATTTACGAAAAACGACAGAAATTGGAGACTTTACTATATTGGCAAATGGCCAAGATGGATAAGAAGAGTTGGGCTTGCCAAGATGGCTAAGCAGAGTTGGATGCGTAATGGTATATGCTATAACTTAAAAATTGAAATATGAGAGGCTAATAATGAAAGCTAAAGATTGGGCTACAGAGTTAATCAACAAAAGAAACCGTCTATTGATAACAAAAAGAGGGCTGGCAGCCTTCACTTGGGTCGAGTATAAAGGCGACTGGCAACATTGGATTGATTATTGCAGGGCAAATAAAAACTAAAGGAGGTGAACACAATGGGAGACAGAGCACATATTTTAATGAAGGGTGAAGGTGTAAATCTGTATACACATTGTGGCGGTACTGGGCTTGACAGGGTTGTTTTATGCTGATCGACAGTATTAAGGCCAACCAAAAAGCAAGGGGATGGAATGCCACGGAATTATCACGACAACTTAGAATTAGCCCGAGCACTTGGAGTCGTATTTTGACTGGTGAAAGACGGATCGGCTTGCAATTCCTACGGGCTGCCGCAAAGACATTCCCTGAATTACATTGGGAAATAGCCAACTACGTTTTGAAAGGAGATAACCATGACGGTAAAAGGGACTGACTATTCAAAGTCGGCCATAGATCTAACCAATTCCAACGAAGTGTTAAATCTTCTCAATGAATACGGCAACGCATTGGAAGCTGAAGATATTGCCCAACAGGCGGTTTTAGAAACCGCTGAAAGCAAGGCATTTTATGATGCCCTTCATACTTCCAAAAAAGCTAAGGAAGCTGTCAAGGTTGCCATTGACCGTTGCGGGAGTTTTCAAGATGTTGGGAAAGGGCTCTATGCATTGAAACAGCGTAAAACATCAGTAAGCTATGATCCCGTTAGGGTTCGTGAGTTTATTCCAGATGCTGTTGCCATGGCCATTATTGAAACCGTGCCCAACAGGAAGATTGATGGTTTGCTCAAAGGTAAGATGATTACCGAGGAACAGGCTTCCAGTTGTCGCATTGTGGCAGAATTAGCACCAGCCTATATCATTGACATTTTAAAGGAGGGAACCGATGCCGATAAAGGGATTAACAAGACGCTTGCCGAGGGTGGGCAAAATTCATCTAGGGATAATGGCCCAAAACGCCAAAGGCGTAAAGTATCCAAAGGCAGTTGATTACTTTGTATTCCCACCCGAGCATCCGCAACACGATGAACTGGTTGCCGTGTTTGGTGATAAGCCTAAAGAACTCCGCATAGTATTTCCCCTCGATGAAGAAGGTAAATTCGCCAGCCAATTCTATCGCTGTTATTCCAAATCCAGGGGCCTAATTTGTAAAGGCGATGGTGAGATAGCCCTACGGATGGTTGATGCCCGAACAGGCAACATGGCTGATCGTGATACCAAAGAAGTGACCATGAAGGAAATTCCATGCCAAGGTAGGGACTGTCCTGATTACAAGGGGAAATGCAAGGAGTTGATGAACTTGCAGTTTATCCTTCCCGAGATTAGTGGCCTGGGCATCTGGCAAATTGACACATCAAGCATCAACAGTATTCGCAACATCAATGGTGCCGTGGATTTGATCAGAAGTATTTATGGGCGTGTTCGTATGGTGCCACTTATTCTTGCACTTGAGCAAATAGAAGTTATCAATCCCGACGACGGCAAGAAGAAGAACGTGTGGGTACTCAACATCAAGAGCACGGAGAAGATGGTTGAGGCGGCGGTTAAGGCCCGTATGGAACCGTTAAAACTAATAGCGGGCATGGGTGGAGCCGAGAACTTTGATGAAATAG
>CEPX01044728.1_pt1 | contig 19478 bp, 19 predicted proteins | sample 361361 | NCBI WGS metagenome assembly CEPX01 (sample SAMEA2619974, study PRJEB7988) | marine metagenome | biome: marine biome (ENVO:00000447); feature: mesopelagic zone (ENVO:00000213) & marine oxygen minimum zone (ENVO:01000065); material: "saline water (ENVO:00002010), including plankton...
CCGTCCATGAGATTCAAGGCGCTGGTAGTCTTGGGAAAAGCGATAACATCTCTGATCTGTTTCGCTCCGGCGAGAATCATGACAAAACGGTCAAACCCGAAAGCAATTCCCCCGTGGGGTGGTGCACCGTATGTGAGACCTTCCAACAAAAAGCCGAACTTATCTTTGGCTTCCTTCTCTGAGATTCCAAGCAACTCAAAAATCTTCAACTGAACGGCAGGATCATGATTTCTGATGGAGCCACCAGCGATTTCCCAGCCATTTATAACAAGGTCATAAGCCCTTGAGCCGGCACTTCCAGGGTCAAAATCGAATTTGTCCATATCTTCAAGAGCCGGTGATGTGAAGGGGTGATGGAGAAATGTCCACTTTCCTGTCTCTTCATCTTTTCCAAAAAGAGGATAATCTCGTACCCAGAGTGGTTTAAAATCATCATCACTGGCCAAGCCGTCCCGGTTTGCAATCTCCAACCGCAGTGCACCCATAGTAGTTAGGATAGTTTCTCGCTCTCCGCCAGCCACCAATAGTAGATCGCCTTCTCCCATCCCTAGTGATTCCATAATCTTTTGTCGCAATTCTTCACTAAAGAACTTTGATACACCACCGGAAAGATCGCCGTCATTACACTTCATCCAAGCCAAGCCGCCCAGAGGTGTCTTCTTCTCCTGAGAAGAAAATTCTTTTACAAAGGCATTCAGATCGTCAATCACTTTCCGTGAATAGCCTTCTGCATTAGAGACCACAATGGCTTTTGCAGTTTCTACGGACTGTAATGCCTTAAAATCTGAATCTTCAGCAAACCCAATAAAATCCACAAGGGGAAGACCGAACCGAATGTCAGGACTGTCTGTTCCATAAGTTTCCATGGTTTCCTGATAGGAGATAACCGGGAAGGGTAACTCCAAAGACAGATCGAGAACATCTTCGAAGACAGCACATACGAGCTTCTCAACAACTTCCCGGATGTCTTCTTCATCTATGAAAGACATCTCCACGTCTATCTGCGTGAATTCGGGCTGACGATCAGCACGAAAATCTTCGTCTCGGAAACATTTCACGATCTGGAAATACCGGTCATACCCCGCTACCATTAGAATTTGCTTATATTGCTGCGGTGACTGTGGCAGTGCATAAAACCGCCCTTTGTGGAGCCGGCTCGGGACGAGAAAATCTCTAGCCCCTTCTGGCGTTGCCCGCATGAGAATAGGCGTCTCAAATTCCACGAAGTTTTGAGATGCAAGATAGTTCCGCACAGTCTGGTAGGTTCTGTGTCTAAGAAGCATATTTTTCTGCATTTCTTCCGTGCGAAGCTCAAGATACCGGTAAGTAAGGCGAGTTTCTTCATTGGCACTGTCTCTGTCATTGATCATGAACGGCATTGGTTTCGCTTCATTAAGCACTACGATTTCAGTAACCTTCACTTCAATCTCACCGGTCATTAAATCTTTGTTAACGGCATTTTCCTGCCTTGCTTCTACCGTCCCTTTCACGGAAATCACGTCTTCCATGGATAACCGCTTCGCCGATTCGAATTCTTCAGGGTAGGTTTCCTCATTAAAAGTCAGTTGCGTAACACCGTAGAGATCCCGGATATCCACAAAAATAAGCCCCCCATGATCACGGCTTGTGGATACCCAGCCGTTCAGAGAAACATCTTCCCCCACCTGCTTCAAGGTCAAGTCACCGCATGTGTGTGTCCTTTTAAACATGTCAGAATCTTTTATGAGAAGTCAAGAAAGAGAAGTCATTTCTAATAAAGAAAAAGCCCGGGATCAAGAGGGATTCCGAGCTATAACCATTGGAAAAATTTTCTCCTCTGTTCTGATTCTATTTTCTCTCCTCTTCTAGTATCTTCCTTAATTCACTATCGACTGGAGACCTTCAGACGGTTTTCTGCCCGAGATAGAGCGGCCCTTGTGCGAACTTCATCTCCTTCTTTTTTTGAGAGGCGTGCCTTGGCCCTGTCACACGCTTCCTGAGCCCGAGGTGCATCAATTTCCCGAGCTTCTTCCACAGTTTCGAGCAGCAGTGAAACTTTTTCTCGAGTCACTTCTGCATATCCGCCACTCGTGGATAGATAGCTCATATTGCCATTATTTACCACTTTTATTTCTCCAATCGCAAGAGCAAAAAGCGCGTCGGTGTGACCACCCATGACACCAAAGAGCCCTGTAGTCCCAGGACACCGGACATATGAGACGTCACCTTGATCAAGCGTTTTCGTTGGTGTTACGATTTCAAGCTGGAAGGTGCTCAATTGGAAGACATCTCCTTAGCTTTTTCAGCAGCCTCATCTATAGTACCTACATAAAGGAAAGCCTTTTCCGGAATGTCATCAAACTCACCCTGAATAAGACGATCAAAACCGTCTACTGTATCCTCAAGCTTAACGTATCGCCCCGGGGTTCCGGTAAACTGTTCCGCCACAAAGAATGGCTGTGACAGAAAACGTTCAATGCGCCTGGCACGGGTTACTGTTAGCTTGTCATCATCCGAAAGTTCTTCCATACCAAGGATTGCAATAATGTCCTGGAGTTCTTTGTACTTCTGAAGAATCCGTTGGACCTCTCGGGCAACATTGTAGTGACGTTCACCTACAATCCTCGGATCAAGGACACGCGATGTGGAACTCAATGGATCCACCGCTGGATAGATACCCAACTCTGAAATTCGTCGATCCAGCACCGTTGTGGCATCCAGATGCGCAAAACTGGCAGCTGGGGCTGGGTCTGTAAGATCATCGGCTGGGACGTAAATTGCCTGTACAGAAGTAACAGATCCCTTAGTAGTGGAAGTGATCCGTTCCTGCAACTCGCCCATCTCCGTAGAAAGGGTCGGCTGGTAACCCACGGCCGACGGCATGCGCCCAAGAAGTGCAGACACTTCTGAACCGGCCTGGGTAAACCGGAAAATATTGTCTATAAATAGGAGTACATCACGGCCTTCCTCATCTCTGAAGTACTCTGCCATAGTCAGACCAGACAGACCAACACGGAGTCGCGCCCCCGGCGGTTCGTTCATCTGACCAAATACCATGACCGTTTTATCTATAACACCCGATTCCGTCATTTCAAGAAAAAGGTCATTCCCTTCACGAGTCCTCTCACCCACCCCTGAGAACACAGAATAGCCTCCGTGTTCCGTGGCGATGTTGTGGATCAGCTCCTGAATAAGAACTGTTTTCCCTACACCGGCGCCGCCGAAGAGCCCGGTTTTACCCCCCTTGGTGTAAGGCTCCATAAGATCTACAACCTTGATACCAGTATCAAGAACTTCCCGTGTTGTGCTGAGATCCTTATGTTCAGGCGCCGGACGATGGATGGGATAGATCTTTTCTGTTTTTGGGGCCTCTTTTCCATCGATGGTATTACCGAGAACATCAAAGAGGCGACCTAAAGTTTGTTCACCGACGGGAACAGAGATAGGATTACCCGTGTCTGACACAGTCTGCCCGCGGACAAGCCCGTCCGTGGAATCCATGGCCACTGTCCGTACAACTGAATCACCCAAATGTTGAGCCACCTCTAGAGTCAAAGTCCCTTCATCATTTCGATCAATTTCAAGGGCGTTAAAGATTGCTGGTAGCTGGCCATCTTCAAATGCCACATCCACAACGGCACCCATGATTTGTGATACTTTCCCAGTATTGTTCATTCTTTTATTTCCACCTTAATTTGTTGCCAATGCTTCCGCGCCACCGACAATCTCAAGCATCTCCTTGGTGATAGAAGCCTGACGCGCTTTGTTAAAATCTAGTGTCAGATTCTTAATCATTTCTTGAGCGTTTTCAGTAGCGTTATCCATGGCCACCATCCGTGCTGCCTGCTCACTGGCAAAGGATTCCAACAGATATTTCCACATTTGCACATTAAGATGCCGCGGGATAAGAGAGTGGACAATCTCCCCTTTTGATGGTTCATAAAGGCGATCAACCGCCTTAACAGAATTTTCCTCGTAGGTTAACGGAAGCAAGTCTTCCACGCGAATCTCTTGTGTAGCCACATTCCTGAACCAGTTATAGACCACACGTACCTTATCCACCTCCCCACCAGTAAAATGACTGACAATCTCGCCGCCAAAATCCAGGGCATGCTTGAAAGAAAGATCACTCCAGAAATCTGTAAAATCTTTTCCACTTTTATCCTTGATTGTTTCATAACCGCGGACCCTGAAGTGATCCCTTCCTTTACGGCCAATGCAGATGAGATCCACATTTTCTCGCCCGGTTTCCAATATTTCTTCTTCGGCCCGGCGTATGATATTAGCATTAAATGCACCGGCCAAACCCCGGTCGGAAGTCACCACAACCAACGCTTCCCGTTTTATTTCCCTCTCATCTAAAAGAGGGAGAAATGATCGATCTACATCTGGAAGGAGAGATGTGATTACTTCAGATAGACGGTTAGCATAGGGACGGGCCTGTTCCATCCGCTCCTGGGCCTTGCGCATTTTTGCGGCGGCCACAAGCTTCATGGCTTTGGTCACCTGCTGAATACTTTTGACCGACTTGATCCGGTCTCGAATGTCCTTAAGATTCGCCATGGCTTTTATCTAAACTGTAAAACCTTGCTTGAATTCGCCGACGGCTTCTTTGAGATTCTCAACAATTTCATCGCTGAGTTCGCCGCTGTCTTTGATATCGTCAAGAGTCGATACGTAGTTGGTCTCCAGATAAGAGAGGAACTCTTCTTCAAAGCGTTTCACTTCATCCAGTTCAATATCATTCAGATGTCCATTATTACCGGCCCAGATGATAGCAACCTGCTTTTCTACGGACACTGGAACATATTGATCTTGCTTAAGGACTTCCACCATTCGCTGACCAAGAGTAAGCTGCTGCTGTGTTGCCTTGTCAAGATCCGAGCCGAACTTGGCAAACGCCTCCAGCTCTCTGAATTGAGCAAGGTCCAGCCGGAGCATACCGGCAATCTTTTTCATGGCCTTTATCTGAGCATTTCCACCCACGCGGGAAACTGAGATACCCACATCAATTGCTGGGCGAACGCCGGCGTTGAACAGATTAGTTTCAAGATATATCTGACCGTCCGTAATTGAAATCACATTGGTGGGGATATAAGCGGAAACATCACCTTCTTGCGTTTCAATAACAGGCAGTGCTGTCAGGGAACCGCCACCAAGATCGTCGCTCAGTTTGCTGGCTCGCTCCAATAGGCGACTGTGAAGATAGAATACATCACCAGGGTATGCCTCGCGGCCGGGAGGGCGTCGCAACAGCAGAGACATCTGCCGGTAGGCCTGGGCATGCTTTGAAAGATCATCATAGATTACTAGGGAGTGTCTGCCATCATCGCGAAAAAATTCACCCATGGTGCATCCAGAGTAGGGAGCAATGAATTGCATCGGTGCCGGATCAGAGGCGTTGGCAGCTACTATAATGGTGTAATCCATAGCGCCGCTTTCTTCCAGCTGTGCCACCACTTGAGCAACCGTGGACGCCTTCTGGCCAATAGCCACATAGATGCAATAAACCGGGTTGTCACCGTCATGAGTACTTTTCTGGTTAATAATAGTATCAATGGCAATAGCTGTTTTCCCGGTCTGGCGGTCACCGATAATCAACTCACGCTGACCACGGCCGATGGGAATCATACTGTCGACAGACTTCAAACCGGTCTGCAAGGGTTCCTTCACCGGCTGACGCTGCAGTACACCCAGAGCCTTCCGCTCGATGGGTTGGGTTTCACTGGTTTCGATAGCATCCTTGCCATCAATGGGCTGACCAAGAGGATTAACCACCCGACCGAGCATTCCTTCCCCCACCGGAACTTCCACAACACGTTCAGTCCTTTTTGCAATATCACCTTCTTTCACTTTTTCGCTCTCACCAAAAAGGACTAACCCCACATTGTCTTCTTCTAGATTGAGTGCCATACCGAAAACATCATTGGGAAGCTCAACCAGTTCTGAGCTCATGACATTTTCCAGTCCGCTGACACGGGCAACACCGTCACCAACCTCCAACACTTCGCCTACTTCCGATACATCTATATCCAGATCGAATTTCTCAATCTCGGCTTTTAGCAAGTCTTTGATCTCGTCTGTATTAATATCCATGTTTATACTAATCCTGTTTCGTTTATATCAATTCGATCTTTAATCTCTCAAGTTGACCATGAAGAGAACCATCTAAAAAGAGATTATCCATGCGCAACTTAATCCCCCCGATTAGGGATTCATCTATTTCAGTTGACATTTCAACCTGTTTCGCCATGGATGATTCAAGCATCAGTGAAATATTGTTAATTTCATCTTCATCCAATTCTTCAGCTGTGTAGGCTTTCACCACCAGTAAATTCAGTTCGCGCTGCCGTCTCGTTTCTACCCAGCACTGAATGCCACTCATGAGGCGATATTCTCTTTTCTCAGAAAGGATACCAAAAAGTGTTGATACAAGCGGGTGAGAATTAATACCCAGCACTTTGCCAACTATAGCACCTTTCTGATCGCTTTCAATTCTCCGAGAATTGAAGAACGCACGAAACGAAGCATCCCGCTTTAACAACTGGTTAACAAGAGAAAGAGAGTGACACACCTCTTCAACTACTCCCATTTCCTTGGCAGCGTTGAACAGTGCTTCACCGTACTGCTTAGCTCTGCGGTTAAGCCTCATTAATCTTTCCTGCTTTGTCGAGGGATTCTTTAATAAGTGCCATATTCTCCTTTTTGGAAAGATTCTTGCGAATGAGCTTTTCAGCGACCTGAATGGAAAGTGTCGCCACTTCACCGCGAATGTCGCTAATAGCCTGTTCCTTCTCGACGGTAATCTGTTTTTCAGCCCGAGCTACGATTGTGTTGGCTTTCTCTTTTGCTTTCGTCTCAATCTCATCCCGGACCTTTTCAGCGGCCACTTTACCATCAGAAACTATGGACTGGGCTTCGGCACGTGCTTTGCCAATAATTTCTTCACCCTCGGCACTAAGACGCTCCAATTTCTGTTGTGCTTCATCAGCCTTTTCCAGAGAGGAACGAATCTTCTCTTCTCTCTCTGACAACGCCTTGAGAAGCGGCTTCCAGGCAAATTTTGCCAGAAGGGAAAAAAGCAGCAAAAAAGTGAGAATGGTCCAGACGTAAAGTCCAGGATCTAACTGAACGAGCGGATTATTCATTGTTCGTTTTCAGCTAATTAGCTGAAAAAGAGCATTGCGAATGTGAGGGCCTCACCGATGATGGCCACCCCTTCCAAAAGAAAAAGGGGAAGGTTTACGGCTGCAGTGATTTCGGACGCTGCTTCCGGTTGACGTGCGATGCTTTCCGCGGCGGCGGCGGCGAATTTGCCAATGCCGAGACTTGCACCAAAAACAATCAAGCCCATACCAAGCGGCAGAAAAGTTGTGGCTTCCATGTGTTGCTATCTCCTATTAATTAGTGATGAACGTTAATGGCCATCCCGATAAAGACAGCCGACAGTAGTGAAAAAACATAAGCTTGAACCAGCGTCACAATAATCTCTAATCCTGTTAAAGCTGAAGCTATTGGGACAGAGAAAGCGGCTATACCTAAACCGGCTGCTGTAGTATGAAATACTTCAGCGAAAATTGCAATAAATGAAAGAATTGCCAGAATGGCAATATGACCACCGGTCATGTTTGCCGCAAGCCGCATTGTAAGGGCGAACGGCTTAACAAACATACCGATGATCTCTATAGGAATCAGTATGATGTAAACAGGCAGGGCAAGTCCGTGTGGAACAAGATTCTTCCAGTGAGCAAAAAAACCGTGAGCCCGTGTACCAGCAATGATGATTGCAATGAATGTTATAGAGGCGAGAGCCGCCGTCACAACAAAATTGCCCGTTGCGGTAGACCCGCCGTGTAACAGATTATTCACAAAGGCGTGATCGTTGTTCGGTTCAACACCAAATACAAACCTCGCCACCGCACCGATAGTATCAAAAATGGGAATAAGACCAAGAGCATTGGCAACAAGAATGAAAAAGAAGTAACTCAAAATCAAAGGGGCCCACGTATCAACCCATTTGGGTCCCACATTCGGTTTTACAACCGAATCTTTGATAAAGGAGACCACCGCCTCCAAAACATTTGCCATACCGGTAGGTACGCCCTCTTTATTCTTGAGGTAAGCCCTTATGGGCAATATAACCCCCGTCGCTACAATAGCTGCCGTGATCCATAGCATGAGAACATGTTTTGTGATGGAAAAATCGATCCCAAAGATGGTGGGTAAATGAATAATGGGATGGTGAATATCTGAGTTGGAAATATGATGGATGATGTAATCACCCACCTGATCCATTACACTTCCCGAGGTATTTTCACTTCCCGCCACTGTTGTCATCCCGAGCTCGCGAACCTTTAAAAACTGACCTAATAAAAAACGCTTCAAGCACATGAAGCGTAATAAAATAGCCTATGAAGCTAATAAAAAAGGGGCGTTCATTGAAAGAAGAAAAAGCAACTATTCCCATCATATAAACTCCGTATATGACCAGTTTTCCAATGAATGATTTTATCATGAAAGAAGTCAGTTTACCGGGATCGCTGGTAAAGATGGCCTGAATCTTTGTGACTGTAAGTAGACCAATAACCAGAGGCACAATCATACCCAAGAATAGCTCAGAAATGTAATCTTTAATAATAATCCAGGAGATGAGGAACCAGGAACCAAAACAAAACACAATGAGAATAAAAGAGAAGCGATTTAAGCTCATCTATCACGCCAAATCACTTTCGCCATTTCGTACAGACCCACCACAATCCCACAGGCAACACCTATCATAAACCAGAGAGGAAAAGATTCACGCCACTTATCAATAAAATAACCGATACCTCCCAGAAGAATAATAGCTCCCGCCTGAACGTAAACTGCCCCGATATACGGACCTGCCTGACGCAATGATTCCGACATCCGCCGAAATGTACTGGTGGTGAAATTTTTGCTTTCCTGATTGGAACTCAATTACTGTATGGAGAAGGAGACTCTTCGGTCGGTAATTCAGGCTTCTCCTGAGCAACGGGTCCGTCAAGCTGACGTTTTTCACTTTCTGGAGGCGGTTGATTTGTACCAATATCACACCGCCCCTCAAAACTGGCCCCCTCCTCAATAACAAGCTGCTTATATACAATATCTCCGTGAACTTTGGAATCACCTCTCAAAACAACCTTCCCCGCCTGTACATTGCCATGAACAGTTCCGCCCACTGTCGCCTCTCCTGCTTCGATGTCACCTTCAATGGTACCGGTCCTTGTGACGCGAACTGTACCGGAAGTCTTTACATTGCCCATCACTTTTCCGGAAATGATGGCACCACCCTTCAAGACAATCTCACCAGTGATGACAGCGTCTTCGCCAATCATTGTTTCGACGTGCTTCTGATTATCTCTTTTCATCATCTTCCAGTGTCATATAGTCTGATCTATACTCCGCTATAAAAAACGCCGGGTCGACGACTTTCCCGTCTTTCCAGATCTCAAAATGCAAATGGGGTCCACTGGTAACTCCGGTCTCTCCCACCAGTGCAATCAGTTCACCCCGCTTTACGCGCTGTTTCTCTTTCACAAGATTCTGCACGTTGTGACCGTAAAGCGAAAAATAGCCGTTGCCGTGGGAGATAATGATCAGATTTCCATAAGGGTGATGCCAGCCAGAAAAAACGACGAGGCCATCAGCAGTTGAGTGAACGGCTGTCCGCACCGGTGCAGCCACATCCAGCCCGGTGTGTCCCTGATGGGTAGAGGACGCTCCTTCCGAGAATAACTGCGAAACAAAACCGTAGACAGGCACATGTGAAGGTACATTCTCCAGGTAAGAAACGGGAATTGTTTGAGGAAATTCTTCACCACCTGATGCAACAGGTTCTTTTGTGGCCGGAACGCCCATGGATTGCCTAACGTATATATCCATCTCCTGTATACGCTGAAGGTCGCGAATCATTTCAACCACTTCCTTTCTCTCGCTCCTCATTTTTTCATTATCAGCGTTCAAATCAGTAATTTGTTTGAGTTGACCGGCAGAGTATATGAGCGCAGTGATACCACCAACCACGGAAACAAATACAACCAGCACAAGAAATCGAAGACCGCTCCGACTAAGCCGAAACCGTCTGGTTTTTTCTTCCTTTTCCGAAACAAACAGAATTGTGTATTTATCACCAGCCATGCTTTAGTCTTCAATCTCTGAAAAAAGTTCCAGGAGTCGCTCGAGGTCATAGCTAGAAAAATAGCTGATTTCAATGGTGCCCCCTTTTCGCTTAGGGGTGATAGAGACTTTAGTGCCAAAAATTGAAATCAGATCATTTTCCAACTTTCTGATGTCTGCCGATTTGGTGAGCTTCAGTTTTTTCTGCCGCTTTTTGACGGGAGCCTTGCCGTTACTCATCTGCGTCACAAGTTCTTCCACAATGCGAACCGATTCCTGCCTTTCCACAATCCGTTTCCAAAGCAGTAACATTTGAGAGGTCTTTTTCAGCCCCAACAGGGCGCGGGCATGCCCGGCAGTGATTTCATTCTTCCGCAAGCTTTCAATCACTTCTACCGGCAACTTGAGCAGCCTCAGCGTATTTGAAATATTGGCACGGCTTTTCCCTACCGCCTTAGCAATTGCCGTATGAGACAGCTTATAGTTGCTGTTGAGCACGGCATAAGCTTCAGCCTCTTCCACGACATTGAGATTCTCCCGCTGGATGTTTTCAATAAGCGCCATCTCCATCATTTCAACATCGTCTTCGATCTCCAAAACATGAATCGGCACTTCCGTGAGGCCTGCCAGCTTCGCTGCCCGAAGACGCCTCTCTCCGGCTATCAGTTCATAACCTTTATTCCGGGTCCGCACGGTGATGGGCTGTATGATACCCTTTTCACGTATGGATTCAGCCAATTCCTTAAGGCTTTTTTCATCGAATTTCTGCCGGGGTTGATGCGGATTCGGAGAGACAAGTTTTAAGGGTACATGAAAGATAGGATTAGTCTGGGCCGACTCATCCGTCGTCTCACGAATAAGAGCGTTTATTCCTCTACCTAGCCTTTTTGTTGCCACGGTTAAGCATCTCCTGAACCAAAGTTAAGTAATCCTGAGCACCGGGTGAATTGGCTTCGTACAGTAAGATCGGTTTGCCGAAACTGGGTGCTTCACCAAGCCGTACATTTCGTCTGATAACGGTTTTAAACGTTTTCCCGTTGAAATATTGTCGAACCTCTTTTTCAACCTGTTTCGAAAGATTGAGCCGGCCGTCATACATTGTTATGAGAACGCCTTCAATATCGAGCTTGGTGTTCAGGTGGCGTTGTACGAGACGGATGGTCTGAAGTAATTGGCTCAATCCCTCAAGGGCAAAATATTCACACTGAATTGGGATGAGAACAGAGTCGGAGGAGGAGAGTGCGTTCAAAGTCAATAATCCCAGCGAAGGTGGACAGTCCAGCAGGACATAATCGTATTTCTTCACTTGTCTCTTAATACAGTCCCGGAGCCGATACTCTCTCGCCAACATCCCTACGAGTTCTATCTCGGCACCCACAAGATCATGGGTGCTAGGCACTAGATCGAGGTATTCTAAAGCTGTTTTCCTGATCCCCTTGGACATGGGCTTCTCCCTGATAAGAACGTCATAAATTGTCGTTCCATTGGGGGCGAACATTTCAGAAAGACCTGTGGTTGCGTTGGATTGAGGGTCCAGGTCAACGAGAAGCGTTTTGAATTCAGAAACAGCCAAGCTCGCCGCCACATTAATGGCTGTGGTCGTCTTGCCGACACCACCTTTCTGATTGGCAAATGCAATTATCTTTCCCATGCGATTCCGACGAAGTGAGGAAGATTAATTTAACCCGAGACTCATCCAGAAACAAGGTGTCTTACGACGACTTTCTCGTCGAGAAAGTTCCTAATTTATTCTTGCGGAGGCGAGACATCCCGCCTATATTGCACGCAAGATTTCCACCTTTATTTGACCGTGCGAAAACCCGTTATCCTTATTACCGGTGCCAATGGCGAAATCGGCCAGGGGCTGATCAAAGCTATTGCTGAACGTGACGATTCAAATATAGTGGCACTGGACCTGGATTCGCTTGACAGCAAGGTGAAACCAATGGTTCGGGATGCTGTGACAGCAAATATACTAGATACCAATATCCTTGAACGAATCAACGCCAAATATGAGATATCAACCATCTACCATTTAGCTGCGATCCTCAGCACTCGGGCCGAATTTTCTCCCCACATCGCTCACGACGTCAATGTGGGCGGTACGCTCAATCTTTTGAAAATCGCTGTGGAGCAAGCATCCAGTCAGGGAAAAGCAGTGAAGTTTTTCTTCCCCAGTTCCATCGCTGTGTACGGCATGGGCGGCCGTGAAGAAAAAGAGAACTCAGGTGCAGTAACAGAAGATCAGTACTGCCGGCCTGAAACCATGTATGGCTGCAACAAGCTCTACTGCGAGCATCTCGGAAGATATTATTCCAAATATTATCAGCGCCTTTCAGCTGTTTCCTCCGGTGGCATGATCGATTTCAGGGCTATCCGATTCCCCGGCCTCATCAGTGCGGATACGGTACCGTCTGGCGGCACCAGCGACTACGGACCGGAGATGATCCATGCGGTAGCGCAGGGAGAACCTTACGCCTGTTTTGTCCGGCCGGACACCACCATGCCGTTCATGACAATGCCCGATGCCATTTCGGCCATGGAAAGCTTCATGAAAACTGACGCCAAATCACTTACCAGAACGGTTTACCACATATCATCTTTTTCGGTCTCCGCCCAGGATTTTGCTGACAAGATTTCGAACCTTTACAATAAAAGTGAAATCTTATTTAAGGTGAGCGATAAGCGCCAGGCCATTGTTGATAGCTGGCCTGCGGAACTGAACGACATAGCAGCACGAAAAGACTGGGGTTGGGAACCGAGATTCGACTTTGATTCCGCCTTTGATAATTATCTGGTCCCGGAGATCAACAAAAGATATGGGGAATAAGTTGGAGAAATGGAGAATCCACAGAATATTCTCGCTTGGCCAATAGAGGATAAAGATGGATACGATTAAGCTGAGACTAACAGATGAATTAAAGAAAATCCGTGATGGAGGCCTGTTCAAATCGGAAAGAGTGATTCAATCCCAGCAGAGTGCCGAGATCACGGTCAACGACGAATCGGTCATCAATTTCTGTGCGAACAACTATCTCGGCCTGGCAAACCACCCGGACCTCATCAAAGCAGCTCAGGAGGGTATAAAGAGATGGGGTTTCGGACTCAGTTCTGTCAGGTTCATCTGCGGAACTCAGACTATTCATAAAGAACTTGAAAAAAAGATTTCACAGTTCCTCCAGATGGATGACACGATCTTATACACCTCCTGCTTTGATGCTAACGGCGGCTTGTTCGAAACCATTTTAAGCCCTGAGGACGCTGTCATCTCAGATCAATTGAATCACGCTTCTATTATTGACGGTGTCCGACTTTGCAAGGCAGAACGTTTCCGCTATGCCAATAGCGACATGGATGAACTGGAATCGACCCTGAAAAAAACACAAAACCACCGGACACGCATTATAACCACAGATGGCGTCTTCTCCATGGACGGGTTTGTTGCAAAACTTGACAAGATCTGTGACCTGGCTGAGAAGTATAATGCTCTAGTTCATGTAGATGACTCCCACGCCACGGGATTTTTCGGCCCTACCGGCCGCGGTTCCATTGAACACAGAAATGTCATGGGCCGGGTAGATATCGTCACATCCACCATGGGCAAAGCGCTGGGCGGTGCTAGTGGCGGATTTACTTCCGGAAGACAGGAAATTGTGGATTTTCTTCGTCAACGGTCACGGCCCTATCTGTTCAGCAATACGGTTGCGCCTGCCATCATTTGTGCCACTATCACTTGCCTTAACATGCTCTCGAAGACAACTGAGTTAAGAGATCAGCTTGAAAGTAACACACTTGAATTCAGGAAGCGTATGACCGAAGCGGGATTTGACATCAAGCACGGAGTTCACCCCATTGTCCCTATCATGTTGGGTGATGCAAAACTGGCCCAGGGTATGGCGGCTGATCTGCTTGAGAAAGGTATTTATGTCATTGGATTTTCCTTCCCTGTAGTGCCCAAAGGGGAAGCAAGGATTCGAGTACAGATCAGTGCTGCGCACACAAAGCAACATTTAGACCAGGCTATTAATTCTTTCATCGCTGTAGCAAAACAGCACAAGGTTCTTTAATATCACGTCCTGACGAAACGGTGATTTCGAAACTCAGTTTATTGGAGGAAAGGTTATGACTACATCCAGACGAAGTTTTCTGAAACGGTTTGGTGCAGTGGCAGGGGGAACAGCCCTGATTCCCGTCGCAAAAGCAGGTACAATGAAAGGGACTTCAACAAAACCGGTCCCACTGAGCAAAGATTCATCCTGGGCCGAGGTCCAGAACCAATTCATGCTGGATCCGGAGATTATCTATATGAACATCGGTACTGAAGGGTCTCTCCCACAACCAGTCTTCGATGCTTACATTGCTTCGCTTAAACAGTTTACCGCCAGCCCAACTGACGCTACTTTTCTGAATGAAGATCTCAACTACTTTCAGGAGATTAACAGAGAGAAGGTAGCAAGATTTATGGGCGCGGAAAAAGAAGAGATCGTTATTACTGGTAACACCGCCATGGGAATAAACGTGGTCCTTTTCGGCCTCGATTATAAGAATGGTGATGAGATCATTTCAACGCATCACGACCATGTGGCTGAACTGTCACCATCTAAGATCCTTGCCAAACGGCGGGATATCAAGTTTACACAAATAGCAATTCCTTCCCCACCGAGTGATAAAAAAGAGATTGTCTCCGCTTTTCGTAAAGCGATCAACCAGTCACGGAACAAGCCAAAGGTACTGCTCATCTGTCATATCAATTTCACCACAGGCCTTCGCATGCCTGTGAAAGAGTTGTGCCAGCTGGCCAAAGAGCAAAACATGATCTCCGTGGTTGACGGCGCTCACGGACTTGGCATGCTGGACCTTGACATGAGACAACTGGGATGCGACTACTATTCAACGGCTGGCCACAAATGGCTAAACTGTTTGCCTGGAACGGGTGTTTTATACATGAAAGGCGGCAGTAATAACCCCAGAGGGATGTGGCCTGTACTGACTGAGGTCTATGATATCCGAGATGAGAATGACGAACTTCTCGATATTGCCACACAACTCCAGGTGCGAGGACAGAATGATACACCCGCCTTTGTGGCCATGGTCGCCGCAATGGACCTTCAATCTGATTTAGGAAAGAAACGGATTGAAGAACGGGTGCTTGATTTAAATGATTATCTCAAGAAGCGTATCGTGGAAATCTGGGGTGAGAAAAGTCTTTTTGCTCCTCCCCCAGGTATAAAGAATCGAGACCTCTCCAGTGGTATGGCCTCATTCAACCCAAATACTAAGAGAAAGTATGAAAAAGAATATGTGGAGAAAATCTGGGAAAAGGTTTACGGAGAACATAAAATCTGGATCCGTTGGGTCAATTTTCTAGACAAACCTTCTGATATAAAGCGAGATAGAATGACCTATGCCCTCAGGGTCTCTACTCACATTTTCAACGATGTAGCAGAGATTGATAAAATGTTAAAGACAGTGGAGACGGTTGCTAATCAGATCTAAGTCACAGCGCGGAAAAATGATGTAATAGGATAAAACGGGCCTTCAGGATCGGCTTGTTGGAGCCCTTAATATCTTCAGTTATTCGGGCTTAATTCATACTTTTACCGATGTTCAATGTAGCTTTTTGTATCTGAATATGGAGACTTCTCAAAATGAAATGTGGAATCTTATTCACCACCTCATCAGTCGTTATTGTGATGATGATTCTTTCCGGCTGTGCTACCAGCGGCGAAAATGCTTTTTCTCCTAAACCCGGGCAGTTAAGCAAAATGGAAGCAACTGGAACAAACCCGTTTTATCAGGAAAGTACACTTTACTTCAAGTATCCTCCTTTTGATAAGATTAAGAACTCCCACTATGCTCCCGCTTTTGAAAAGGGCATGGCGGAACAGTTAGCAGAAATCGAGGCCATTGCCGGTCAGAACGATGCGCCCACATTTGAGAACACCATTGAGGCAATGGAAAAATCAGGCCAAATGTTGAATAGGGTTGCCACGGTGTTTTACAGCCTGGCTTCCGCCCACACCAATGACAGCCTAGAGGCGGTCCGAAGCGAAATGGCTCCAAAACTTTCTGCTCACAGCGACCAGATACTGTTGAACAGCAAACTGTATGAGCGCATCAGAACGCTTTATGATCAAAAAACTAGCCTCGGTCTCGATGCGGAAGCTGTCCGCTTGGTGGAAGAGACCTACAAAGATTTTATTCGTGCTGGCGCCAACCTGTCGGCCGATGATAAAGAACGCCTTAAGGCCATCAACGCCGAGCTTGCGACTCAGCAAACCACTTTCAGTCAGAATGTACTGAAAGAGGTGAACAACCTAGCTGTGGTGGTGGATTCCCGTGAAGAGCTTACAGGTCTTTCGGAGGTCACGATAGAAGCGGCAGCAAAGGAAGCGGAATCCCGTGACTTGGCGGGCAAATATGTCATTACGCTTCAGAACACCAGTGGTCAGCCGCCGCTTTCTTCCCTCGAGAACCGTGCCCTTCGAGAGCGAATCCACAAAGTATCTCTATCCCGTGGCAGCCGTGGGGGTGAATTTGATAATCGGGAAACGTTCACGAAAGTTGTACAGCTCAGGGCAAAGCGGGCACGACTCCTAGGGTACGAAAACCATGCCACCTACATTTTAGAGAACCAAACCGCCCAAACCACTGACGCCGTAAACAAACGGTTGGCTGACTTGGCACCAGCATCGGTTCGTAATGCCAACCGGGAAGCGGCTGACCTTCAGAAAATGATCGACGCCGAAGGTGGAAGTTTTATGCTCGCATCCTGGGATTGGGACTTCTATACAGAAAAAGTGCGGCAGGAGCGGTACGAATTTGATGAATCCGAATTGAAACCCTACTTTGAACTGGACAATGTCCTGAAGAACGGTGTGTTCTACGCCGCCACCCGCCTCTACGGCATCACGTTCAAAGAACGTACTGATCTGCCGGTGTATCAAACTGACGTACGAGTGTTTGAAGTCTTTGATACGGACGGAGTTACTCTAACCCTGTTTATTTTTGATCCATACGCCCGCACTTCCAAGCGGGGCGGCGCTTGGATGAATGCCTACGTGTCTCAGTCAAAACTTATGAAGACCAAACCGGTGGTTGCCAACCACCTCAACATTGTGAAACCACCGGAAGGGGAACCGACCTTACTCACTTTTGATGAAGTGACCACCGCTTTCCATGAGTTTGGACATGCCCTTCACGGCATGTTCTCTGACGTGACTTACCCCTCCTTTGCAGGGACTTCAGTACCAAGGGATTTTGTGGAATATCCATCCCAAGTGAATGAAATGTGGGCCGACTGGCCGGAGATTTTGGAGAATTATGCCGTTCACCATGAAACTGGTGAACCGATGCCAAAGGAACTTCTGGACAAAGTGCTAGCTACACAGAAATTTAACCAGGGCTTTGTCACAACTGAGTACCTAGCGGCCTCCTTGTTGGATCAGGCGTGGCATCAGTTGACGCCGGAGCAAGTTCCTGATGGAAATGGACTCCTGGCCTTTGAAGCGGATGCTCTCAAAACCGCTGGTGTGGCTCTAGAAGCCATCCCGCCCCGCTATCGGTCGACCTATTTTTCACACGTCATGGGTGGCTATTCTGCCGGATACTATTCCTATATTTGGAGCGAAGTGCTGGATGCAGATACAGTAGAATGGTTCAAGGAGAACGGCGGCCTTAAGCGTGAAAACGGTGACCATTTCCGAAAAACACTATTATCCCGTGGTGGCAGCGAAAAGGCCATGAAACTCTTTAAAAATTTCCGGGGAGCTGAGCCCAATATCCAACCTCTCCTTGAGCGGCGAGGTCTGAATTAGGTCAGAAATCTGTGGTAAAGGTCTAATATGAAGAGGTCAAAATATGTCAGTCTCGCGCCTTGAGCACATAACCAAGATCGGTGTTGAAGTCATGGGAGACCTAGCCGATAAACTGTCGGATCCCGAGGTGTTGAGGCTGGAAAATCTGGATACTGACCTGCGTCCTCCTCTATCCGCCATCGATTTCACAAAGCGCGCTGTAGATGACGATGAAGCCAACAGTTATCTTCCTTTCTTTGGCCTAAACCCACTCCGGAAGGCGGCCACAGCTCTGGTAGAACGTCAGTCGGGTCAAACCTACAACTGGGAAACAGAGTGCGTTATCGGGGCAGGCGGTATGTCTGGTATTCTTAATGTACTGTTTGCAACACTGGAGCCAGGTGACGAAGTACTCTTGACTGATCCCATCTACGTGGGTCTGATCAATCGTGTCCGACTTGCAGGTGGCGTTCCGAAGTTTGTTCCTCTTATCCCTTCACCAGAGGGGTGGCGATTGGATATGGAAGCGCTGGAAAAGATCGCTCCCGAGCCCGTGAAAGTAGCCCTGCTTATGAGTCCTGCCATGCCGACGGGATGTGTTTTTTCGAAAGATGAATGGGATGCGTTAACCAATTTTTGTACACTGGCCAACTGCTGGCTCATTGATGACACTGCCATGGAACGAATCCTTTACAATGACCAGCCGTCTATTCACCCCGCATCCTTTTCCGGAATGCGTGATAAAGTGATCACCTGCGGTGCTGTCACCAAGGAATACCGCATGATCGGTTGGCGTGTAGGCTGGGCAGTCGGCCCCGCCGAGATCATGGCCGATGTTATGCGCGTCAGTATCAGCAATGTGGTGTGCCAGACTGGTATCGCCATGGGAGCGGCGGCAACTGCCATTAAAGATCCAAATGACGGAATAGAGACATCTGTGAGGGAATGGAAGCGGCGACGAGATGTGGCTGTAGAGGAGTTGAAAGATTTTGATGTTATACCACCAGACGGCGGGTGGTCTTTTCTAGTGGATGTATCACCATTGGACATGGACGCTCCTACCGCCTCTAAACGGCTGCTGGACAAAGGAAAAATCGCTACCACCCCCATGGTTAACTGGGGAAGCAATAATAGCACCAGGTATGTCCGGATCGTTTTCTCCAACGAGCCAGTAGAGAGGCTGAAAGGTCTCGGAAAACGATTTAAGGATTCTTTATTTATTTGAGGGTGACTTTTGAGCGATCTATTTGCTGCCCATAGGCGGTTATTTCCTGACTGACCAACCCTCCTTCTCTTTCCGCCTCGTGTCGTAAATTGCCGGCTGTTTATGAAATACCGTGTCGATAGGATCTGATAATCATGCACCGCCTTGTCTTCATTCTATTGATGTCAGTTCCACTGGTTGCGCAAACTTACTCCATATCCGGTTTGGTCACTGATCCCGATGGCAAACCTATCTCTGAAGTCCATGTAACACTCACACCGGGGTTTTTTACACTCTACACTTCTCAAGACGGTTCCTTCCGTTTTGACGGACTCTTCCCCGGCAGCTACACTCTTGTTTTT
>CEPX01152274.1_pt1 | contig 19461 bp, 18 predicted proteins | sample 361361 | NCBI WGS metagenome assembly CEPX01 (sample SAMEA2619974, study PRJEB7988) | marine metagenome | biome: marine biome (ENVO:00000447); feature: mesopelagic zone (ENVO:00000213) & marine oxygen minimum zone (ENVO:01000065); material: "saline water (ENVO:00002010), including plankton...
CCTGACAATCAACTTGTCGAGCCCCGCCCGGTCGGGGTCGCCGCCCCGGTGGGCCTGGGTGGCTGCCTGCAGGTCGGGTCCGAGATGGTCGTCGGGCAGGCCGTGGAGGAAGGCCTGATCGGCCTCGAGGCATGCATCGAGCAGCAGAACCGATCCCCGCATTCTGGGATCGTTCCCCAGGCCTGCTGCCAGGTGACGGGCAAGTACAGAGGCGCCGGTACCTCCGGGACCGGTTACGGCCACGAGACGCCCCGACCAACCGTGGGAAGCGGACTCGGGCGGACCTGAACCCAGCTCGAGGTGGTCGGTGGCCAGGATCGGGGAGGCATGGTGGCTGAGCAACTGCCTGAAGGCGTCAACGGGCAGGTCACTGCCGATTACGGCGGCGGCTCCGAGCGTGACCCACCTTGGTGACTCGTCGTCTCCTCCGACGACCACCACAGGGCAGCCTGCCGAGGTTGCCCTGCTGATCACCTCGCGGTCGAGGCCGACGGTTCGATGGTCGACAAACAGCGCTGAGAACAGGCGGCCGGTTCCCAGCCGGTTGAACAGATCTGCCGCACCCGTGCAGAGGATGAACTCTGAGGAGTGACCGTGATGCTCCAGGCGTTGACAGATGGTGGTGGTCCAGGCGGGGTTTCCTGAAGCCAGCCCGAGGAGCACGTGACGCTGTCCGTTCACCGGTGCGACCATACCGGAGGGCCAGTGAGGTCTCCAGCGGGTGTGGTGCGCATGTTGCAGAGGATAGGAGAATGATCTAGAGTTACCGACATGGTACAGAATGAGACGGGTTTACCCGGAGAGGCAGACGAGGTGGAGTGGATGAGCACCGAGGCGGCGGCTCGGCGCCTCGGGGTCAACCCCCGAACCATCTACAGCTTCATCGACAGGGGTGACCTGAAGGCCTACCGCTTTGGGAGGGTCATCAGGCTCAAGTCCGACGATGTGGCAGCTTTCGAGGCAGCCTGCCAGATCCAACCGGGCACCCTCGGGCACCTGATCCAGGAGTGACTGCAGGGCGCTGAGCTACCGCAGTGGAATACTCCTACGGCGATAGGGTTATTCCTGTACGACCGGAGCCGTAGAACCGACACCGGTGCTCCACAACCAGCCGACCAAGTCCGCCCCGAGGTCCTGTGCCGAACGCCTTCAACCCTTCTGTATCGGCAGCGCTGCCCGGGCCCGCATGGCTTGTCGGACTCCGCAGAGAGGTTGTCGATGGCATTGGTGACGTGGCCCCCCCGAGTACCGACGAGGAGGTCTGGAGGTACTCACGAATCGGGGACCTCGACCTTGACAGGTTCCAACCCCTCGCCGCCCAGACCCCACTCGTCGAACCGCTCATGGCCCCGGGTGCCAACGATTCGAACGCCGCCACCGTGGTGCTGCGAAACGGCTGGCTCGACGAACCCTCGATCTCCACAGAGGCGGCAGCACTCGGCGTAACCGTCGGGCGAATCGGCGACCTCGGTGACGGTGCCGCATGTTTCGCCTCGGTGCTCTCCACCCCGGTGGATCTGTTTGGCCACCTGAACCGCGCATTCGGACCCGAACCGCTCGCCGTGGTGGTTCCCGACGGGGTCCGTCTGGATGCACCGATCGTGGTTCGGGTACACACCGATGCCGACTCGGCGGCGTTGTTTCCGCGCCTGTACGTGCGATGCGGAGCCGAAACTGACGTGACCGTGGTCGAGCACCACACCTCGTCTTCCGGGGCCGTCTCGATGGTGGCACCCGTGCTCGAGGCACAGGTCGAGGCTGATGCCCGGCTGAGACATGCGCTGGTTCAGGACCTCGGAACAGGGATGTGGAACCTCGCCCACCAGGCATTCCGGGTAGACCAGAACGCAACCGTTGAGACCTTCGTAGCCGGTCTGGGCGGCTGCTACGCAAGGACCCGGACCGACTGTCGCCTGGTCGGCCGCGGCGCCGAGGCCCGCCTGACTGCCGCCTACTACGGCGAGCATGACCAGACACACGACTTTCGAACCTTCCAGGAGCACGCCGCTCCCGACACGACGAGCGAGCTGTTGTTCAAGGGCGCCCTCGACGGAACCTCCAGATCTGTCTACTCAGGTCTCATCAGGGTCGACCCCGAGGCGGTGCATACCCGCGCCTACCAGACCAACAGGAACATCAAGCTGTCCGCCGACGCATGGGCACACAGTGTGCCCAACCTCGAAATCGAGACCGACGACGTTGTCTGCAGTCACGCATCGACGGTGTCGCCTGTCGACGAGGACCAGCTCTTCTACCTGGAGAGTCGAGGGGTTCCCACCACGATCGCCGAGAGGTTGCTGGTCGAGGGCTTCTTCGACGACGTGATCAGCCGGGCTCCCAGCGAGACGGTCGGGCTCGCCCTGAGGGCTGCTCTCGTGGAGCGTCTGGACCGGCGTATGCGCACTTCCAGGCCCGAGGCGGCAGCATGAACAGCGTCCGAATCTGCGGACTTGCAGACATTCCCGACGGGACCGCCCGCCAGATCGAGGTAGACGGTTCCCCTGTGGCGCTGGTGCGAATCGGTGACCGCATGCTGGCAGTGGCGGACACCTGTACCCATGCCGAGGTGTCCCTCTCCGATGGCGATGTCGATGTCGAGGACTGCACGATCGAGTGCTGGAAGCACGGAAGCCTGTTCTCGCTTGAGACCGGAGAGGCCCTGACCCTTCCTGCAACACAGCCCGTGGAGGTGTTTGCCGTGCGTATAGACGGTGACGACATAGTCATGGAGGAGCAATGACCTCCGAAAGGGCTCTGTGCATTGAGGGGCTGTGTGCAAGGGTCGGTGACACCCACATCCTCGGCGGAATAGACCTCAAGGTCAGGCCGGGCGAGGTCCACGCCATCATGGGCCCCAACGGGTCTGGCAAGTCCACGCTCTCGCATGTCCTCATGGGCAGGTCGGGCTACGAGGTGACTGCAGGATCGGTGACGCTTGATGGAACCGACCTTCTGGTGCTCGCACCGTGGGAACGGGCACAGGCAGGCCTCTTTCTTGCCCTCCAGCACCCGACCGAGGTACCCGGCGTGAGCCTCGAGTCGATGCTCGTCGAGGCGGCAGTCGCCGGAGGTCGCGACCCCGACGGAATACACGTGGCGCTGGAGGTCGAGGCTGAGCGCATCGGCTTTGACCAGAAGTTCCTGGACCGTGCTGTGAACGTCGACCTCTCGGGCGGCGAGAAGAAGCGCAACGAGGCCCTCCAGATGTCAGTGATTCGACCGCGCTATGCGGTGCTCGACGAGATCGACTCCGGGTTGGACGTTGATGCCCTTGCGGCAGTGGCCCGCCGCGTACAGGACGCCACTGACGAGACCGGGTTGGGTGTGCTCGTCATCACGCACTTCAGTCGCCTGCTGGAGGTCCTCGAACCGGACAGGGTGCACGTGCTCTCGCACGGTCGGATTCGTGCATCCGGAGGACCTGAACTGGCTGAACAGCTCGAGGCCGAGGGCTACACGGGGATCCTCGGAGAAGCTCTCGACGCACCCGAGGTGGCTGTCGAGCTGGGCCTCGGGCCCGACCCGTTCGCCGACCCCCTGGCCTGACCTCAGGCGGTTGCCTCGTTGATGCCCTGGTCGAGGGTGTTCCATGCCAGGGTGGCGCACTTGATGCGTACCGGAAACTTGACTACGCCGCGCAGTGCCTCGAGGTCGCCAAGGCCTACACCTGATCCCACTGCCTCGTCGGAGGGGTCGTGGTCGGAACCTTCGAGGTCGTCACCGTGGATCGACATCATCGCCTTGAAGGCGCTGATCACCTGCCGGGCCTCGTCGACGGTCCTGCCGCGTACAGCGGTGGTCATCATGGAGGCAGACGACTGGCTGATCGAACAGCCCTGACCGGAGATACTCACATCGCAGATCCTGTCAGCGTCGACGTGCAGGAAGACCTGGACCTCGTCGCCACACAGAGGGTTGAAACCCTCGGTCACGTGGGCAGGAGGGGTTTCCAGCTCACCGCGGTTTCTGGGGTTGCGGTAGTGGTCGAGGATTATCTCGCGATAGAGGTCTTCTAGTCCTGCCAAGTTCTTGCTCCAGGGTCGGATGGGGGTCAGGCGGGTTGGTGGGAGAAGAACTCGCCGGCTTCGGCGAGCGCATCCGATAGTACGTCCACGTCTGACTCGTTGTTGTATATGTAGACGGATGCCCGCGCCGTTGCACCCACTCCGAGCAGTTTCATGAGGGGCTTGGCACAGTGGTGGCCGGCCCGCACACAGACGCCTCGCTGATCGAGGACCTGGCTGAGGTCGTGCGGGTGGACATCGCGGTAGCAGATGGACAGGACCCCGCCGCGGTCACCTGCGTCGGTCGGACCGTGGATGACCAGGTCGTCGCCATGGCGTTCGTTGAGTGTGCGCAGCGCATAGTCGGTGAGCAGGCTCTCGTGGGTCCGAACAGCGTCCATGCCGATTGCCTCCAGGTAGGAGACGGCGGCGCCCAGTCCGATGATCTCGGCGATCGGCGGCGTTCCGGCCTCGAACTTCCATGGAAGCTCGTTCGGAACGAAGCCCTCTCTGGTGACGTTCAGGATCATCTCGCCGCCACCCAGGAAGGGAGGCATTGCGTCGAGCAGTTCCGAACGACCCCACAACACGCCGATGCCCGTGGGTCCACACATCTTGTGGCCGGTGAACGCCATGAAGTCGCAGGTCCATGCCGCTACATCGGTCGGAAGGTGCGGTACCGCCTGGCTGCCGTCGACGAGGCACAGGGCACCGGCTGCATGCGCGGCATCGGCCAGCTGGCGTACCGGTGTAAGCGTGCCGAGCACGTTCGACGCTGCAGAGAAGGCGAAAAGGCTCACCCCGTCGAGCAGCTGGTCGAGGTCGGTCAGGTCCAGGCGGCCGTCGTCGGTGAGGGGAAGCCAGCGGATCTCGACGCCCCGCTCAGAGGCCAACTGTTGCCACGGAACGATGTTGGCGTGGTGTTCAAGTGCCGTGATGAGGACGGCATCGCCCTCGCCCAGGTTTTCCCGCCCCCAGGAATACGCGACGAGGTTGATCGCCTCGGTGGCGTTCTTCGTGAAGATGACCTCGTTGGCAGACGGTGCCCCGATGAATCGCTGAATGCGAGCCCGTGCGTCCTCGGTGGCAGAGGTTGCCAGTTCGGCAATGTGGTAGGCGCCCCGGTGGACGTTTGCGTTGATCTCCTCGTAGTAGCGGTTGAGGGTGTCGATGACCAGGCGGGGCTTCTGGGAGGTGGCAGCGGAATCCAGGTACACGATCGGATGGTCGTTCACCTGACGGTTCAGCAGTGGAAAGTCGGCCCTGACAGCGGCTGTGTCGAACGGGGTCCCGGTGCTGTCGGCTGGGAGAGTCATCGGAAGGCCTCGTAGCCGTCGCGTTCAAGACGCTCGGCAATCTCCATGCCGCCCTCGGCGACGATCCGGCCATCGACGAGGATGTGGACGACGTCTGGTTCCAGGTGTCGCAGCAGTCGCTGGTAGTGGGTGATTGCGACCACGCCCAGTTCGGAGCGCTCCTTTCTGACTTCGGCAACGCCGTTGGCGACCACCTCGAGGGCGTCAATGTCGAGCCCGGAGTCGGTTTCGTCGAGGATCGCCAAATCCGGTTCGAGGATCGCCATCTGGAGGATCTCGTTGCGCTTCTTCTCGCCTCCTGAGAAGCCCTCGTTGACATAGCGGTCGGCGAATGCCGGATCCATGTCGAGGCGGTCCATCCAGTCCATTATCGCCAGGCGCAACTCGAGCACCGAGAGGTCGATGCCCTTGCGGGCCGACAGGGCCTGTCGGAGGAAGTTGATCACCGACACGCCGGCGATCTCGAGCGGATACTGGAAGGCCAGGAAGATGCCGGCCTTGCCTCGAATATCGGTGGACCAGTCCGTGATGTCGTCACCGCGGAAGCGGACCGAACCGCCTGTTACCAGGTACTCGGGGCTGCCGAGGAGCACCGAGGCGAGGGTCGACTTGCCCGAGCCGTTGGGCCCCATGATGGCGTGGACCTCGCCACTGCCGACCACGAGGTCGATGCCGCGCAGTATCGGGGTGCCGTCGGTGGTCGAGGCGTGCAGGTCCGATATCTCGAACAGGGGAGCGGCATCGGGCCCGGCAGTCATGGTGACCAGCCTACGGGCCTGTCCGATTAACCCTATGCCCATAGGAGTAATGGTTGGGGCTGAACACCGGTCACCAGCCCCGGCTCACCCATTCGTCGAGGTTCGGCGATTCGGCGCCGATGCTGGTGTCGTCGCCATGACCCGGCATGACGATGGTGTCGGGGTCGAGGGCCGCGAAGAGCCTGCGGTCGATCGACTCGATGATCGACTCGAAGTCGCCTCCCTCAAAGGTCGTTGCCCCCGGTCCGCCGGGGAAGAGGGTGTCACCCGAGAACACGACCGGAGAGCCCTCGATCCTGAAGCAGATCGAACCGGGTGTATGGCCGGGGGTGCAGATTGTGTGCAGGGAAAGGCGGCCCACCCTGATGACGGTCTCGTCCTCGAGCAGATAGTCGTAACTCGGGAGCATTGAGGCGTCGGCAGCGGTAACCCCAACCTGGTAGCCGGCATCGCGGACAGCCGGAACCGCCTGTATGTGGTCCCAGTGGCCGTGTGTCTCCAGCACGGTTCGGACGTCGAGTGCCCGACACAGGTCAAGCAACTTCTCGTGCTCGTTGGCGGCGTCCAGCAGAACCGACTCGCCGGTCTGGCGGCATCGAAGCACGAACACGTTGTTCTCATACGGACCCACGACCAGTTTGTGGATCTCGGCCTGGGTGTCGCTGTAGTGGAGGGTGTCGCTCATGGGGACATTGTGTCCGACCCGGCGGGCTGTTGCGACAACTCGCCGGATGTGGCCGTAGGCGGGGTCGGCTGGTAGAACATCTCCGTTGGTGGATCCCATGACCAAGGAGAGCGTCGGGTGAACTTCGCATTCAGTGAGGAACAGGAGCAACTGCGCGAGTTCGTGCGCCAGTTCCTCGAGAACTACTCCCCGGAAGCCACTGTCAGGGAACTGATGGAGACCGAGGACGGCTACGACCCGGAAACCTGGTCGATGATGGCCGAGCAGTTGGGTCTTCAGAGCCTCATCATTCCCGAGGAGCACGGTGGCCAGGGCTTTGGCTACGTGGAACTGTCGGTGGTGCTCGAGGAGATGGGACGGGCACTGTTGTGTGCGCCGTTCTTTTCCACGGTTGTCCTGGCGGCAAACACCCTCATCCACTGTGGCGATGACGCGGCCGCAGCCGACCTCCTCCCCGGCATCGCCAGCGGCGAGACCATCGCCACCCTTGCGTTCACCGAGGAGAGCGGCCGATGGGGCGAGGACGGAATAGAGATGGAGGCAGTCGCCGACGGTGACTCATGGAGCCTCTCTGGTACCAAGATGTATGTGCTCGACGGCCACGTCGCCAACCTGATCCTGGTCGCAGCCCGCACAGGTGCCGGTGTGTCGCTCTTCAGCGTCGACGCCGATGCCCCCGGCCTCAGCCGGACGGCTCTGGCAACCATGGACACCACCCGCAAGCAGGCGCGCCTCGACTTTGACAACGTCAGCGCAAGCCTCATCGGAACCGACGGTGGAGGATGGGCGGTGCTGGAGAGGGTCCTCGACCTGGCTGCGGTGGCCCTTGCTGCCGAACAGGTTGGCGGTGCCCAGATATGTCTGGACACGTCCGTGCAGTACGCCAAGGACCGGGTGCAGTTCGGGCGTCCGATCGGGAGTTTCCAGGCCATCAAGCACAAGTGTGCCGACATGCTCCTCGAGGTGGAGTCGGCCAAGTCGGCTGCCTACTACGCAGCATGGTGCGCAGCCGAGTTGAACGATGAGCTTCCGTCGGTTGCCTCGCTCGCAAAGGCCTACTGCTCCGAGGCCTACTTCCACACGACCGCTGAGAACATCCAGATCCACGGTGGCATCGGTTTCACCTGGGAGCACTCGGCACACCTCTACTTCAAGCGGGCCAAGAGCTCAGAGTTGCTGTTCGGTGACGCCACCTACCACCGCGAGTTGCTTGCCCAACGCATAGGTATCTGAGAGGCAGGCCCGCCGGCTTCCGGCTGTCGCCACCTGTACCGCTGACGGGGCTGGCATGATCAGGCGATGATCTGGATCTTCGTCGTCGTTGCGGTGCTTGTAGTCGTGGCGGTCGGCTTCGTGGCGGTCGGATCGGCGTTGGGTCGTCTCGAGACAACCGTGCTGCCCGCAGTGTTCGAGGTGGACGATGTCGTGGAGTGGATCTCTGAGCGCCTTCCCGATGAGGCAGCCGGGCAGCTCAGCCGGTCAGACGTGGCGGTCATCGTGGGCTGGTACCTGGACTACTTCGGGTCGGTGGGCCTCGCAACCGAACACGGCCAGGAACTCGGCGATGCCGCCATCGATGAGGGAACCGACAGGGTCGTTGCCCGCCTGGATGATGCCCTCGAAGTTCTCGTTGCACGTGGCGTTGCTGAGCCTGAGCCGTTGGATGCGCTCTCTGTGGCGGTCGTGGTTGACCTGCTGGGTGTCTACATGGCCGAGATGGGTGCAATCGGAGGGACCGCCGGCCAGGTTGGCGACAGGTAGCGTCTGGGCATGATCGACCGTGGTGCCCCTGTCTTTGTAGCGGGACACAGGGGACTTGTCGGTTCAGCGGTCGTGCGACGCCTGACCGAGGCCGGATTCTCCGACCTTCGCACCGTGAGCCGTGAGAACCTCGACCTCCGCGACCAGTCGGCTGTTGAGGCCTGGTTCAGGGCTGAGGAGCCCCGCTACGTGTTCCTCGTGGCCGGCACGGTTGGCGGCATCATGGCCAACAGCACACGGCCCGCCGAGTTCCTCTACGACAACCTGATGATCCACGGAACCGTGGTCCACGCCAGCCACCTCGTGGGCGTAGAGAAGCTCCTCTACCTGGGGAGTTCATGCATCTACCCGCGCCTGGCCGAACAGCCCATCGTGGAAGAGGCGCTGCTGGGCGGGCCGCTGGAGCCAACCAACGAGGGATATGCCTTGGCGAAGATTGCAGGCATCAAGCTCTGCGAGGGCTACAGGCGCCAGTACGGCGACGACTTCGTCTCGGCCATGCCCACGAACCTCTACGGTCCCGGCGACAACTTCGACCTGGAGGGCGGACACGTTCTGCCGGCCCTGATGCGCCGCTTCCACGAGGCGAACCGTGCAGGGGTCGGAGAGGTCCAGATCTGGGGGACCGGCTCTGCCCGAAGGGAGTTCCTGCACGTCGACGACCTGGCCGACGCCTGCCTGCACATCATGGACAACTACTCGGAGATCGGCCACCTGAACGTCGGAACAGGTGAGGACATCTCGATACGCGAGTTGGCCGAAATGGTCCGCGACCTTGTGCACCCCGGGGCTGACCTGACCTTCGACCACACGAGGCCCGACGGCATGCCCCGCAAGGTGCTTGACGTCTCGAGGCTCACCGATCTGGGCTGGACCGCATCCATCCCGTTGGAGTCGGGACTGGCATCCACGTTCGAATGGTTCAGGCAGGCGATGTCTGACGGAACCGCCCGGCTCTAGAGCCTCGGGCGGTGCTACTGCTGCTTGGACCTTCCGGCGGCCTTCTGGGCCTTCTTCCACTGTCTGACCGTTGCAAGGGCCTCCGGGCCGTCGATGTCAGCCACCGAGCGGGGAGTGTCGTCTGAGAACGGGCCGGCGGCATCCTGCCAGCCGTCGGGTGCCACCCCCATGCGCTTTGCGAGAACGGCGGTGAAGATCATCGCCTTCTCGTCGCCGTAACCGGGCAGATCCACAAGGCGATCAAGCAACTCCGCCCCGGAGGCGGCAGTGTTCCAGAGGCGGGCTGCGTCGCCGTCGTAGTTGTCGACGACGTGTTGGCAGAGGGCCCGGATGCGTCTGGCCATCGAACCGGGAAACCGGTGTACAGCCGGCCTGGTTCGGCACGCGGTCTCAAACAGGTCGGGGTCGATGGCTGCCATTGCCGAGGCATCAAGTGAGCCGAGCCGTTCAAGAAGCGTGGCCGGCCCGCGGAAGGCCCACTCCATCGGCACCTGCTGGTCGAGAAGCATTCCTATGAGAAGTGCCAGCGGGTCAGAGTTGACCAGGTCGTCGGCGTGTGGGTCGCCTGTTACGGCGAGAGTTCCGGGCATCCGGGAAACCTACTTATCGGAGTGCCCGATGCTGTGACCCGTTGCCGGTACCGAATCGTGCCTACCCGGATCGGCCAGGTCGACGTCGATCCCGTGCAGCGCGATCGCCTCGGCGACGACTGATGGATCGATGTCACCTGTCTCGGCCAGAGCCGACAGAACGGCAACCACGACGTGGCCGGTATCGACCTCGAAGAAGCGGCGGAGTGCCTCGCGCGTGTCGCTGCGCCCAAAGCCGTCGGTGCCGAGAACGTGGAATGGTCTCGGCACCCACCTGGCGACCTGGTCGGGGACGGCCTTCATGAAGTCCGTGACCGCCACAACCGGGCCCGCCCCGTCAGACAGCAACCTCGCCACCAGTGGTTCGACGCGGTCTCCGTGGGGGTGGAGGCGGTTGTGGCGTTCGGTTTCGAGGGCCTCTTCACGCAGTCGCTTGTACGAGGTTGCACTCCAGAGGTCGACACCGACACCCCAGCGGTCGGCCAGTTCATCGGCGGCTTCCGTTGCCGCCAGGTGGGCAGGTCCGGAAAACACCAGGGTGGCCGAAACCGGCCGCTCCGGTGCATCGGTCATCTTGTAGAGACCGGCGACGATGTCGGCAGGGGTCACATGGTCTGGACGGGGCGGCATGACGTGGGGCTGGTTGTAGACGGTCACGTAGTAGAAGATGTCCTCGTTGGCCTCGGGGTCCTCGCTGCCGTACATGCGCTCGAGGCCGTCATCGACGATGGCGGCCAGCTCGTAGGCGAAAGCAGGGTCGTACGACTGGCATGCGGGCACCGTCGAGGACAGAACATGGCTGTGGCCGTCCAGGTGCTGCAGGCCTTCGCCTGCGAGTGTCGTCCGTCCGGCGGTGGCCCCCATGAGAAAGCCACGGGCCCTGGAGTCGGCCGCCGACCAGATCAGGTCGCCGACCCGCTGGAAACCGAACATGGAGTAGAACGTGAAGAACGGGATCATCGGAACACCGAGGTTGGCGTAGCTGGTGCCAGCGGCGATGAAGCTGGAGAGGGAGCCGGCTTCGGTAATTCCCTCTTCGAGGAGTTGGCCGTCGGTGTCCTCGCTGTAGGAGAGCAGCAGCTCGTGGTCGACGGGTTCGTAGAGCTGGCCGAAGGGTGCGTAGATGCCGAACTCCCGGAACAGGGAGTCCATGCCGAATGTGCGGGCCTCGTCGGGGACGATGGGCACCACCCTCGGACCGAAGGACTCGTCGCGAAGTAGATCGCGGAGCAGGCTGGTGAGGACCATCGTGGTCGACACCTCGCGACCCTCGGACCCCTTTGAGAGACCCAGGAAGACCGACGGGTCAGGGAGGGTGGCCGGGCGTCTGTCCCGAATTCGTCGCTTCGGGATGGAGCCTCCGAGTGCCCGCCTCCGCTGCATCATGTACTCGAACTCGGGGCTGTCCTCGGCAGGTCGGAAGTAGGGGGCCCTGTCCTCCTGGAGGGACGACTCCGGGATCTCCTCTTCCAGGTGCAGGCGTTCACGCAGGTCGAGAATCTGCGACGAGGTCATCTTCTTGATCTGGTGGGTGGCGTTGCGGGCCTCGAAGCCCTCGCCGAGGGTCCATCCCTTGATGGTCTTTGCGAGGATCACCGTTGGGGCGGCGTTCTCCTCGGTTGCCGCCCGGTAGGCGGCGTAGATCTTCTGGTAGTCGTGGCCACCTCGGGGAAGGTCGCGCAGTTCATCGTCGCTGAGGTGGTCGACCATGGCCCGTAGACGTGGGTCCGGCCCGAAAAAGTGTTCGCGGACGTAGTCGCCACCCTCGGCCGCAAGGCGCTGGTATTCGCCGTCGACGGTGGTGTTGAACTTGTTGAGCAGCACGCCGTCGAGGTCTCTCTGAATGAGGTCGTCCCAGGCGGAACCCCAGATGACCTTGATCACGTTCCAGCCTGCACCGCGGAATACGCCCTCGAGTTCCTGGATGATCTGGCCATTGCCACGTACAGGCCCATCGAGGCGCTGCAGGTTGCAGTTGACCACCCACACCAGGTTGCCGAGGCCCGATCGTCCGGCGAGAGAGATGGCGCCGAGGGTCTCCGGTTCGTCGGTCTCACCGTCGCCGAGGAAGCAGAAGACACGTGAGGCGGAGGTGTCGTCAATCTGGCGATGCTCCAGGTACTTGTTGAAGCGTGCGTGGTAGATGGAGTTGATGGGTCCGAGGCCCATCGACACCGTGGGGTACTCCCAGAAGTCGGGCATCAGACGGGGGTGGGGGTAGCTCGAGAGGCCCTGCCCGGAGATCTCCATGCGGAACCTGTCGAGGTGGTGGTCTTCGAGCCGCCTCTCCAGGTATGCCCGTGCGTAGACGCCCGGTGTGGCGTGACCCTGGAAGTAGACGTGGTCGCCGGGTTGTCCGTCGTCCTTGCCCCGGAAGAACCAGTTGAACCCGACCTCGTAGAGCGACGCTGACGAGGCGAAGGTGGAGAGGTGTCCGCCTATGCCGTCAGATGTCTTGTTGGCGTTGATGACCATGGCGGCGGCGTTCCAACGGATGAACGCACGTATGCGGCGTTCAATGTGTTCGTCGCCGGGAAACCAGGGCTGGTCTGCCGTAGCGATGGTGTTCACGTACGGGGTCCAGGTTGGTGGCGCGTTGCCGACGTTCAACTCGCCTGCGCGTTCCATCAGGCGGGCGAGCATGAAACGCGCCCTGGAGCGCCCGGCCCGGTCCACGAGGGCGTCAAAGGAGTCGATCCACTCGCGGGTCTCTTCGGGATCGCCATCTGGCAGTTGGTGGGTGAAGCCGTCGATCACGCCATTGATCATGCCAGCACAAGCCTTCTCCCGCACCACGACAGGTCAACGGATGCTGGTTGCAGCCCGGTTAGGGTCGCCGCCGATGTCTGATCAGACGACAACCGTCTACACCGATGGTGCCTGCTCGGGGAACCCGGGGCCCGGTGGGTGGGCCTGGGTGGTTCCCGATGGTCCGTATGCGGCGGGCTTCGACCCGGAGACCACGAACCAGCGGATGGAACTGCGGGCGACGCTCGAGGCGATGAGGGCCTTTGACGGTCCGCTGCACGTCGTCAGCGACTCGACCTATGTCGTCCACTGCTTCAGGGACCGCTGGTGGGAAGGCTGGCTGCGGCGGGGTTGGAAGAACAGCCAGCGCAGGGATGTGGCAAACCGCGATATCTGGGAACCGCTCATTGCCCTCTACCGTGAGCGTGGTGATGTGACGTTCGAGTGGGTGAAGGGCCATTCGGACGACAGGTGGAACGATGAAGCCGACCGCCTGGCTGTAGAGGCCGCAACCCACCAGATGAACCTGCACGGGTAGGCATCGCGACCTCTCAAGAGGTGGGTGCGTGCACCGGTGCTGCTGGAGGGCGTAAGGTCTGGTCACCGAAGAAGGGAGGTGGTCCAGATCAGCAGCAGATCTTGTGGGACTTCGGAGGTGGGCGGCCGCTAGGCGGCGCTGGACCACTCGGCGAGAACACGCCGACCACCCCCGGACACCGATTGTCGACACTGGTCCCCGTCGACGCGAATGGTCGGATCCGGGAATACCAGAATCAATGTCTATGGCGTGAGGGCGTGCTCCGGCACGTCCTCCGTCGCGTCCGGGACGTCCCGGGGTCGCTAGCCTCGGCACCCATGGACAGACCTTCGGCCTTTTCTGAGAACCGCTTCCTCGGCGACAAGAGGACCCAGCAGGTCTATGACCTGGATGAGGTCGCCGACGAGGAGGCCATGGCGGTCGTGCTCGACGAGTTGATGTCGGCCGAGACCTTCATCTGCTTCGGGCCCGACACCCTGGCCGAGGCACGCAACCGCGGCTATCGCCTCAGGAGCGTCTAGCCGACGTCGGTTTACTCGGGGTGGCGGGCCTGGTGCCTGATCAGGTTGAGGGCGCTTCCGGCCCTGAACCACTCGATCTGGTCGACCGACATCGTGTGATTGGTGGCGATGTGGGTGTCGGTGCCGTCCTGGTGCGAGATGACGACGTTGACTGGCGAACCCGGAGCCAGTTCGGCGAGGCCGGTAATGGAGATGCGGTCGTGCTCACCGATCAGGTCGTAGTCAGCGGGGTCCGCGAACGTGAGTGCAACTACACCCTGCTTCTTGAGGTTGGTCTCGTGGATGCGTGCAAAGGAGCGTGCCATGACCGCCAGCGCTCCCCTGAAGCGTGGCTCCATGGCGGCGTGCTCACGCGATGAGCCCTCACCCATGTTCTCGTCGCCGATGGCAACCCATGGAATGCCAGCCTCGTGGTAGCGCCTCGCGATCTCGGGGAAGGTGCGGGTTTCGCCGTCGGTGAGGTCGAGGCCCGTTCCGACGTCGCCGGTGAATGCGTTGACGGCTCCCAGATACAGGTTGCCTGAGATGTTCTCGAGGTGCCCGCGGTAGCGCAGCCAGGGACCGGCCATGGAGATGTGGTCGGTGGTGCACTTGCCCTGTGCCTTTACCAGCACCGCCAGACCGGTGAAGTCTTCGCAGTTCCAGGCTGGGAACGGGGAGAGAACCTGGAGGCGGTCGCTGTCGGGGGAGAACGATACCTCGACGCTGCCCCCATCATCAGGGGGAGCCAGAAAGGTCGGTTGGCCGGGATCGAACCCGTCGGCAGGCAGTTCCTCGCCGGCACCCACCGTGAGCCGGACCTGCTCACCGGCGTCGTTCGTGAGGGTGTCGTTGGCGGGATCGAAGTCGAGCCGGCCGGCAAGGGTGAGGGCAATGACGGTCTCTGGCGAGGTCACGAAGGCGTGGGTTGTGGAGTAGCCGTCGTTCCGCTTGGGGAAGTTGCGGTTGTAGCTGGTGACGATTGAGTTGGGTACCCCGTCTGGAAGGTCCTGACGGTCCCACTGGCCTATGCACGGACCGCACGCGTTGGCCAGCACTGTTGCCCCGAGCGCCTCGAAGTCGGCGAGCAGGCCGTCGCGTTCGATCGTGGCCCTGACCTGCTCGGAGCCGGGCGTGATCAGAAGCGGCGCCTTGGCTGTGAGGCCCTTGGCGACGGCGTCGCGGGCGATGCCGGCGGCTCGCGTTATGTCCTCATAGCTGGAGTTGGTGCAGGATCCGATGAGGCCTGCGCTGACCTCGAGCGGCCAACCGTTGGCGGTGGCCTCAGCCCCCAGCTCGGCCAGCGGCCTGGAGAGATCCGGTGTGTGTGGTCCGTTGATGTGGGGCGACAGCGCTGAGAGGTCGATGTGGATGACCTGGTCGAAGAAGCCCTCCGGGTGGATCTCGACCTCGTCGTCGGCCCTCAGGTGAGCGGAAACGGAGTTGGCGGCATCGGCGAGCGCCTCTCGGCCGGTTGCCTTGAGGTAGCGGCTGATGGAGTCGTCGTAGGCGAACAGTGAGGTGGTGGCTCCGATCTCGGCACCCATGTTGCAGATGGTGGCCTTGCCGGTGGCTGAGAGGCTGCGGGCACCCGGGCCGAAGTATTCGACAATTGCACCTGTGCCGCCCTTGACGGTCAGGATGTCGGCAACCTTCAAGATGATGTCCTTGGGGGCGGCCCAGCCACTCAGCTCTCCGGTCAGGTGGATGCCGATCAGCTTGGGCCACTTCACGTTCCAGGGGTTGCCGGTCATCACGTCGACTGCATCGGCACCACCGACGCCGATGGCCACCATGCCCAGGCCGCCGGCGTTGGGGGTGTGGCTGTCGGTGCCGATCATCATGCCGCCGGGGAAGGCGTACTGCTCCAGTACCACCTGGTGGATGATTCCCGATCCGGGCTTCCAGAAACCGGCTCCGTAGCGGGCACAGACCGACTCGAGGAAGTCGTACACCTCGGCGTTGTCGTCGACGGCGGCGAGCAGGTCCTGGGTGGCTTCGAACCGGGCCGAGATGAGGTGATCGCAGTGGGTGGTGGTCGGAACCTGGACTTCGTCGAGGCCGGCGGTCATGAACTGCAGCCAGGCCATCTGGGCAGTTGCGTCCTGCATGGCGACACGGTCGGGCCTCAGGTCGACGTATGAGCCACCACGCTCCAGGTCCGAGCCCTCAGGGTCGTCGAGATGGTTCACGAGGATCTTCTCGGCCAACGTCACGGGCCTGCCCAGGCGCCTCCGGGCGATGCCTGCCCGCTCGTCGAGGGTCGAGTAGACACGGTTGACCAACTCGCTCGGGGTGCTGGCGGAGACGGCCATGGTTGTCAGAGGTCCTTCCGGTTGTGATGGGACAGGTTGCCTGCCCTGTCTGGAGGCTAGCGAGGAGGGGGTCGGGCCCACCCGGTCTCCCAAGCGGGGCCGCTGATAGGTTCCGGCAATGGGCATCGTGGACGAGGACGTGGTCAGGGTCCGTGAAGAGACCGACATGGTCCGCCTCATCACCCAGCACACGCAGCTCAAGAAGAGCGGTCGCCAGTGGATGGGCCTGTGTCCGTTCCATGGCGAGAAGTCGCCATCGTTTTCGGTCAACCAGGAAAAGGGCGTCTACTACTGCTTCGGCTGTCAGGTCAGCGGCGATGCCATCGACTTCGTAAGGGAAATGGAGAGCCTGGACTTCGCCGGTGCCATCGAGTACCTGGCGGGCCGTGCCGGCATCACGCTGCGCTACACGGACCGAAACGAGGGCAGGGCCCACAGCCGCAGAAAGCACCTGACCGAGGCGATCGGAAGGGCAGTGGCCTTCTACCATGATCTCCTTCTCACGGATCCTGGTGCCCGGCCGGCCCGCGAGTACCTGAGGTCGCGTGGGTTCGACGGCGATGTGGCCAGGCGCTTCTCGATCGGGTGGGCCCCCGACGACTGGTCACAGCTTGCCGGTCACCTGCAACTCTCCGATACCGACCTGCAGGTAGCAGGACTTGGTGGAATCAACAGAAGAGGTGGACAGTACGACGCCTTTCGGGCCCGCATCATGTTTCCGATCTTCGACGAGCGGGACAACCCGGTCGGGTTTGGTGGCCGCAAGCTTCCCGAAGGCGAGGGCCCCAAGTACAAGAACACCTCAGATGCAGCCGAGACCTATTCCAAGAGCCGTGTCCTGTACGGCCTGAACTGGGCCAAGGCAGAGGCCAGCCGAAGTGACGAGATCGTCGTCTGCGAGGGCTACACCGATGTGATCGGCTTTCACCTTGCCGGTCTGGAGCGGGCGGTTGCCACCTGCGGCACGGCGATGACGCCTGACCACGCACGCAAGCTGGCGCGCTTCGCCCCACGAGTGGTGTTGGCATTTGATGCCGATGGAGCCGGGCAGTCGGCTGCTGAGCGCGTCTATGAGTGGGAGGAGGAGTTCGGCCTGCAGTTCGCGGTTGCGGACCTGCCTGCTGATGCAGACCCCGGAGACCTTTTCCGCACCGACCCCGAAGGACTCCGTCGGGCCGTGGAGCAGGCGCGACCGTTCCTCGAGTTCCGCATCGACAGGGTTCTCGGCAGGGGAGACATGAATACCGCCGAGGGTCGGGCCCACGCCGCCGAGGCGGCCGCTGCGCTGGTCGGTCAACACCCGAACACCCTGATCCGGGATCAGTACCTGGTGGGCATCGCCGACCGCTGTCTCCTTGACGTTGATCATCTCCGTCAGAGGATGCTCGACAGGAAGGCCTCGGCTGGCCAGACACCCGTTGGTGGGTCATCCAGGCCCGATGGAGGCGCAGCGGCGCCTGCCCCACCTGAACCGGTCGGCAGGCTGACACCGGAGACCCAGGCACTGCGTCTGCTGGCCCATAGGCCCGACGAGATCGCCGGACACCTGTCCGACGTGTTGTTCGACGACCTGACCTCGCTGGCCGTGTACCGGTCTCTGGCCAGCAGCGGCGATGTCCGCTCTGCCGTGTCTGTTCTCAACGCCGGTGAGGACGGTGGAGCAGCGGCCGCCCTGCTGGGGCGCCTTGCGGTGGAGGACGCGGGTGACGATGAGGCGGTCGGTGTCCTGAGCAGGCTGCTGTCGCTGGCTGCCGGCCGTCTGGCTGTCGAGTTGGAGGCTGTGTCACGCCGCGACGGGGACCTGGCCACCTACCAGCCCGCCATCTCATACCTCAGGACCCAGGTGATGGAAATGCGTGAACCGGGCCCCGACATCGCCGACCTGGAACCATTGCTACGGTGGTTGATCGACTATCGGGAGGGGAGGTCCGATGCCTGAGGCCGCCCCCGCTCCACAGAGGTGGACGGGGGTATCGGAGTTCGAGTTTGCCCGCCTACTCCGCCACGGCAGGGCCAAGGGCAGCCTGAGCCTCGACGAGATCATCGATGTTGTACGCGATGCCGAGCTGACACCTGACCTGATCCTCGGGATCAGAAGGGCCCTCGAGGCTGAGGGAATCGAGTTTGACGAAACCGTCACAATCGAAGATGACAGTGATGCTGAGGTTGTGCGCCTCAGCCGTGCCAGCCTCCCGACGCTCAGGGGGAACCAGGACAGCGCAGGCCGCGCCGATCAGGGCACGGGTGGCGACTCCACCCGCCTCTACCTGCGGGAGATCGGCAAGGTGGCCCTTCTCACCGCTGCCGACGAGGTGGAGTTGGCTGCGGCCATCCTGGATGGTGCAGAGGCCGAGGTGAGGATGGCGGACCTGGCCGTCTCGGGGAAGCTGAAGAGCCTTGAGCGACTTGAGTTGGTTCGCCTGCGACGACGCCAGCGCAACGGAGAGATGGCACGCGACCGCCTGACCCGGGCCAACCTGCGCCTGGTCGTCTCAGTGGCCAAGCGGTACAAGGGCAGGGGCCTTCCGCTGTTGGACCTGTTCCAGGAGGGGAACCTGGGCCTGATGCGTGCCGTCGAGAAGTTCGATGCATCCAAGGGCTTCAAGTTCTCCACCTACGCCACGTGGTGGATCCGTCAGGCGATCACGCGTGCGATCGCCGACCAGTCCAGGACCATCCGTATTCCGGTCCACATGGTCGACGCCATGAACCGTGTCCTGCGGGCCCAGAGGGACCTGTCCCAGGAGTTGGAGCGGCAGCCCACAACCGAGGAGATCGCCGACAGGGCGGTGGTGACCGACGACAAGGTCGAGGAACTGCTGAAGTTGGCCCGCGATCAGGACAACCCCCTGTCACTGGACTCACCTCTCGGTGAGGAGCACGATTCCAGCCTCGCGGACCTGCTTCCCGACCTGGATGCGGAGATGCCTGCTGATGCGGCAACACGCCTGATGCTCGGCGATGCGGTGCTCGAGGCACTGGACGAACTGGACGACCGCGAAAAGGAGGTTGTCCGGATGAGATTCGGCCTCAACGACGGACAGCCGCAGACCCTCGAGGACGTGGGCAGGCACTTCGGCGTGACGCGGGAGAGGGTGCGTCAGATCGAGGCCCGCACCATGGCCAAGCTGAGGCATCCGCTGCGGTCGTCGAAGCTACGTGAGTACCTCGACGGAAACTAGGCATTGCTTCCCGAGAGGCCGATGGGCTGACGGGCGCGCTGGTATCCTGCCCCTCTCTATCCGGGGTAGCTCAGCTGGCAGAGCGTCGGACTGTTAATCCGCAG